>Ga0265798_10005927_pt1 | contig 16227 bp, 12 predicted proteins | sample P3T30metagenome_FD_192430 | JGI IMG/M metagenome (GOLD analysis project Ga0265798, IMG submission 192430) | Plant litter microbial communities from East Loma Ridge, Irvine, California - P3 T30 | ecosystem: Environmental > Terrestrial > Plant litter > Unclassified | place: USA: California... | reverse complement strand
AACGCCTGAACATCGGCATACCTTGCGCACGCATGCCCTGGAAGCAACCGCCCGCAACCGTCGTGTCGAACCCGTCCCCGGCGCGCAGCAGGTACAACGCCGTGCCCGAACACATCGCGATATCGGCCCCGCTATCGCGCGCCAGTGGACGCAGTCCGTGCCGGTACGACAGCACGATCGTCCGGTGCAGGTCGGGCAGCGCGAGGTGCAGCGGGCGCAGGATGCCCAACCATTCCAGCAGACGCGGCAGACCTTGCAGGTGCACATCAGCGCGGTCGCGATACCCGCCGAACGCCTCTTTCAGCTCGGCCAGCGTGGCTTGGGCAGGACGCGGCAACGGCGCGGGTTGCTCTCGCCAGCGCGCCATCCAGTACGCCAGCGCTTCGGCGTGCTGCGCGCACAAGGCGGCCGGCGTCGCAGAGGCCAACTCGAACTGCGCACCGGGCCGCATGAACCGGACAACGCCACGCAGTGCGGCCAGCACTGGCGCGTCGAGCACGTCCAGTGGCGTGGGACGGCCGTGATTGCGCCACGTGTTATCGATGCGGCTGAAGTGCGCGAACGAGGCGACCGGCACGACCAGCCGTGGCCGGAAGGCGTCGATCTGGCACGCCATCCGCCCGACGCCACGTTCGGTCGCTGCTTCGCCGGGCGTCGCATGGGCAGCAAAGCTGGTCAGCAGCAGATCGATACGCACCTGCCCCGCGCGCAGTTGCACAGCCGCGCGACGGCACGCGGCGGCAGTGGCCAGCGCCCGTTCGCCCAGGTGCAGCAGCGTGTGCTGCCCGCACGCGATCAGGCAATAGGACTCGCCCTCGTCGCTGGCATGGGCCGTCAGGCGCAGGCCGGGGGCCAGCGCGCGCGGCGCGCCGGCGCGGAACGTGGCGATGGGCAGGCGGTGACGCCGCAGTTCGTCCGCCAGGCGCCAGTCGCCCTCGCGGCACAGGAAGGTGGCGATGCCGCGAAATTCGGCGCGAAAACGCTGCACGAAGGAGCGCGACAGGTGCTCGGGCCGGCTACTCGAGCACCAGATAAACACCGGCAAACTGCTTGCGTTGAGTTCGTCGATCACGTGCGCGTCGCGGGTAGCGTCGTCAATCAGGCGGCAGGCGTTGTTGTGCACGGTGCCTTCGAGCCACGGGTCGACCAGCAACAGCGCACCGTCAGTACGCAGCAACCAGCTGGCGTGATTCAGGAATGTGAAGGTCAGAGTTGGCATAGGGGTGATGGCACGGGGCGTCGATACGATCGAGTCTGGTGCGTGGCCGCACACCGCGCGTGAGGCGTCGCAATCGTGCGCGGGAACCGGCAAAGCGCTTCGCCAAATGGGGGAAACGCCCTACAATAAGGTTGTTCTACAGAATCTCCGTGCAGCCTGCCCGTACTGCATCCACCCGACCCGAAACGACCGACATGCCCCTGGAATCCCTTTTGTTCGCGCTCCCTGCGCAGCTCGCACCCACGCTGGTGGCGGCCCTGCTGGGCCTGTTGGTCGGCAGCTTCCTGAACGTCGTCATCTACCGCATCCCGAAGATGATGCAGCGCGAGTCAGACAACTATGTGGCGCAGGAAAGCGGCCAGCCGCCACCGCACACGGACCGCTTCAACCTGACGGTGCCCCGCTCTGCCTGCCCGTGCTGCGGGCACCGGATCACGGCCATGGAAAACATTCCGGTCATCAGCTACCTGGTCCTGGGCGGCAAGTGCCGCAAGTGCAAGACGCCGATCTCGCCGCGCTATCCGGCTGTCGAACTGTTCACCGCGATCGTGTCTGGCCTGCTGGTCTGGACCTTCGGCAGCGGCGCGATGGGCATGGGCAGTCTGCTGTTCGCGTGGCTGCTGATCGCGATGACCTTCATCGACTACGACACGCAGCTACTACCGGACGACCTGACCTACCCGCTGCTGTGGGCGGGCCTGCTCATCAACCTGAACGGCACCTTCGTGCCGCTGCAGGATGCCGTCATCGGCGCCGCCGCCGGTTACCTCGTGCTGTGGTCCGTGTACTGGCTGTTCAAGCTTGCCACCGGCAAGGAAGGCATGGGCTACGGCGACTTCAAGCTGCTCGCCGGCCTGGGCGCGTGGCTCGGCTGGACCGCGCTGCCGACCATCATCCTGCTGTCGTCGGTCGTCGGCGCCATCGTCGGCATCAGTCTGATCGTGTTCGCCAAGCGCGCGCGCGACAAGGCGATTCCGTTCGGCCCCTATCTGGCAGCGGCGGGCCTGCTGACGATGCTGTACGGCGCGCAGCTGGGCGGCTTCACGGCGGGTCTGTTCGGATGACGCCGGCGTTTTCGGTAGGACTGACCGGGGGCATCGGTTGCGGCAAGAGCACGGTCGCCGACCTGTTTGCCGCGCTGGGCGCGACAATCGTCGACACCGACGTCATCGCCCATGCGCTGACCGCACCGCAGGGTGCGGCGATGCCGGCCATCGTGGCCGAGTTCGGGCCCGACTTCGCGCAGCCGGACGGCGCGCTCGACCGCGCCCGCATGCGCACCCTCGTGTTTTCGGATGCCACCGCCCGCGCGCGGCTCGAAGCCATCCTGCACCCGCGCATCCGCGCTGCGACCGAGGCAGCCGGCCAGGCGGCCACGGGCGCCTACGTGATCTATGTCGTACCACTCCTGATCGAATCGGGCAGCTGGCGCGAACGCGTCACGCGCGTGCTGGCCATCGACTGCAGCGAAGACACGCAGGTAGCGCGGGTCATGCAGCGCAGCCATCTCTCCGCCGACGAGGTGCGCGCGATCATGGCAACCCAGGTCACGCGCGCCCGGCGCCTGGCCGAGGCCGACGACGTCGTCGACAACGACGCCGGCCTGGAGGCCCTGCGGGCGCAGGTGCAGGCATTGCACGAACGGTATCTCGCGTTAAGTCTGTAACAATAGTGATGCAGGGTTTGTAATTTCGGCCCGCATGGTTCAGAATCACGCAGTTGCCTTCCAGCCTACATTCAGAGGAATGTCATTTTGATCGTCTACGAATACCCTTTCAACGAGCGGATTCGCACGTTGTTGCGGCTGGAAGACCTGTACGAAAAATTCAAGTTCTTCGTGCATCAGGAACACCCGATGCAGCACCATGTCGCGCTCGCGACGATCTTCGACATGCTGGAAGTGGCCGGCCGCGCCGATCTGAAATCCGACCTGCTGCAGGAACTCGAGCGCCAGAAGCAATCGCTGCTGGCCTACCGCAGCAATCCGGCCGTCGTGGCCGAAACCCTCGACGCCGTGCTGGCCGAACTCGATGCAGCCAGCAGCGCGCTGGTCGCAAGCCAGGGCAAGACCGGCCAGAACGTGCGCGAGAACGAATGGCTCATGAGCATCCGCGGCCGCACGATCATCCCGGGCGGCGCCTGCGAATTCGACCTGCCGTCGTACTTCGCCTGGCAGAAGCGCCCGTTCGACAAGCGTTTTGACGACATCATGGGTTGGTTCGGCCCGCTCTCGCCGCTGCTCGAAGCACTGTCGCTGGTCCTGCGCCTGCTGCGCAATTCCGGCGCATCGGTCAAGATGTTCGCCGCCGCCGGCAGCTACCAGCAGATGTTGCAGGGTAAAATCTACCAGATGCTGCGCCTGACGCTCGACGAAACGACCGGCGCGATCCCCGAGATCTCGGCCAACAAGTACATGCTGTGGGTGCGCTTCACCAGCCAGGACGGCGACTGCAAGCCCAAGCCGCTCGAAGCCGATGTGCCGTTCGACCTGACGCTCTGTAATTTTTAACCGATTGACCGTACGATGACCGTTGTCTCCTGCCCTACCTGCAGCAAGAAAGTCGAATGGATCGAGGCGAACAAGTATCGCCCGTTCTGCTCCGAGCGCTGCAAGCAAATCGACCTGGGTGCCTGGGCCGAAGAAAAATTCGTGATCCCTGGCGCCGTACCGGCCGACCCGCTCGATCCGTTCGACGAGCCGCCACCACCGCCACCACAGCGCTGACATGGCGCGCGCGCCGCATTCCACCGGCACGCGCCTGGCGCTGTGGGCGATTCGCCTGTACCAGCGCCACCTCTCCCCCCTCAAGGGTTTTTCCTGCGCCTGGCGCGCCACCACTGGCCGCGCCAGCTGCTCGGGCCATGGCTACCGCGTCATTGCGCGCCATGGCTTGAGGCTGGGGTTGCCGCTCCTGCGGCGCCAATTGCGGCGTTGTGGCGCTGCGCACGACCGCGCGCTGGCTGCACGTGTGGTTGCGGCGCCCAATCCTGTCCTGCATTACCAGCGTGGGGAGTGCGACCTGTTGCCGTGCGATTGCTGCAGCAGGCCGCTGGGCAATGCTCTGGCGAGCCTGGGTTGCCAGGCAGCGGGGGAATGCGCGTGCGACAAGGTCGACCGCTGGCTCACGCGCTGGCTGCGCGGCTGGGGCGACGCGCGCAAGAAGTCACGGCAGCAGCGCTGATCTGCCATCCTGACGCCGTCGCGGAACGACACACCCAGGCCCCACGCCAGTTGAAGTCGGCGCTGGCAAGGGGCCTGCGCTACCGAACTTTACGTTATGCGATCCGGAAAACGGACACGGTCGAGCCATTCGAGCAGCGGGATGGTGGCCGGCAGCAGCGGGCTGACGCCATACGAACCCTGCCAGGCAAACGCCTGCCCTTCCAGGCTTTGCGGTTCACCAAGCCACTCGCGGCAGATGTAGAAATAGAGGCGCACGTGCGCGTGCTCGTAGACGTGTTCGACGCAGCACCAGGCCTCCCCGCTTATGACCTGGACCCCGAGTTCTTCCATGAACTCGCGCTGCAGCGCCGCGAAGATGTCTTCGCCCGCTTCGACTTTCCCGCCCGGGAATTCCCAATAGCCGGCGTATGGCTTGCCCTCCGGGCGTTGGCCAAGCAGCACGTCGCCATTCGGGCGCATCAGCACGCCGACGGCGACATCGACGGGTTTAATGTTCACATCACTCATGCGGCTTGATCCGGCAGCTTGCCTGCGTAGTCCTTCGCGAACTGCCAGGCCACACGGCCCGAGCGCGATCCGCGCTGCAAGGCCCATTGCAGCGCTTCGGGCCGCGCCGCCGTGATCTGCTCCGGCGTGCAGCCGAAGCTGGCCAGCCAGTGGCTGGCGATCGCGAGGTAGTCGTCCTGGCGGAACGGGTAGAACGACAGCCACAAACCAAAACGCTCGGACAGCGAAATCTTCTCTTCGACCGTTTCGCCCGGATGCAGGTCGCCATCCGCGCCATGCTGGTAACTCGCGTTGTCCGACATTTTCTCGGGCATCAGGTGACGCCGGTTCGACGTCGCGTAGATCAGCACATTGTCGGACTGCGCCGAGATGCTGCCATCGAGCGCAACCTTCAGGGCCTTGTAGCCGGCCTCGCCCTCTTCGAACGACAGGTCGTCGCAAAAGATCACGAAGCGCTCGGGCCGGCCCGCGACCAGGTCGACGATGTCGGGCAAGTCAGCCAGATCGGCCTTGTCGACCTCAATCAGGCGCAGGCCCTGGTCGGCGTAGCCGTTCAGGCACGCCTTGATCAGCGACGATTTGCCGGTGCCGCGCGCGCCGGTGAGCAGCACGTTGTTGGCCGGACGGCGCGCGACGAACTGACGCGTGTTCTGCTCGATCTGGCGCTTTTGCGCGGCCACGTGGTGCAGGTCGTCCAGGTTGATGGTCGACGCGTGCAGCACCGGCTGCAGGTAGTTGCCAGCGCCGCCCGCACGCCGGCGCCAGCGGAAGGCCGTGCTGCGTTTCCAGTCCGGCTCGCGGGCATGCGCGGCCGGCAGCACCGCCTCAAGGCGCTCGAGCAGCCCTTCGGCGCGGCGCAGGAACTGGTCCAGTGGCGACGTCAAGATCAGGACCGGTAATCGGCGTTGATCGTCACGTAGTCGTGCGACAGGTCGCAGGTCCAGACCGTGGCCGTGGCGTCGCCGCGCGCGAGCTTGACGCGCACCGTGATCTCGGACTGCTTCATGATGCGCTGGCCGTCTTCTTCCTTGTAGTCGGGATTGCGCCCGCCCGCCTTGGCGACCCAGACGTCGTCCAGGTAGAGGTCGAGCTTCGTGACATCCAGGTCGTCCACGCCGGCATAGCCGATGGCGGCCAGGATGCGGCCCAGGTTCGGGTCGGATGCGAAGAACGCGGTTTTCACCAGCGGCGAATGCGCGATCGCGTAGGCGATCTTGCGGCACTCGGCCACATCGGCGCCTTCGTCGACCGTGATGGTCATGAACTTGGTGGCGCCCTCGCCGTCGCGGATGATCTGCTGCGCCAGGTTGCGCGAGATGTCCGTGACGGCATCCTTCAACGCTTCGTAGTCGGCGCCTTCGGCCTTGTCGATCACGAGCGAACCGGCGCCGGTGGCGACGATGATGAACGAGTCATTGGTCGACGTATCGCCATCGATCGTGATCGCATTGAACGAATGATCGGCCGCATGCTTGACCAGTTCATCGAGCACCGGCTGCGCGACCTTGGCGTCGAACGCCAGATAGCCCAGCATCGTGGCCATGTTCGGCTTGATCATGCCGGCGCCCTTGCTGATGCCGCTCATCGTGACGGTGTGCCCGCCGATGGTGACGGTGCGCGACGCGGCCTTCGGCTGGGTGTCGGTGGTCATGATCGCCTCGGCGGCGTTGTACCAGTTGTCCGCCTTCAGGTTCGACACTGCGGCCGGCAGGCCGGCGACGACCTTCTGCAGCGGCAGCTGTTCCAGGATCACGCCGGTCGAAAACGGCAGCACCTGGCCCGGTTCGATATCCAGCAGCTTGGCCAGCTCGGCGCAGGTGGCTTGTGCATTCGCCAGACCCTCTTCGCCGGTGCCCGCATTGGCGTTGCCCGTATTGACCACCAGCGCGCGAATCGGCGCGCCGCCATGCTTCACGGCAGCCAGATTGGCCTTGCTGACCTGCACCGGCGCGGCGCAGAAGCGATTGAGCGTGAACACGCCGGCGACAGTGGCGCCTTCAGCCACGCGCATGACGAGGATGTCCTTGCGGTTGGGCTTCTTGATGCCGACTTCGGCGAAACCGATCTCGATGCCGTTGACGGGTTTCAGGTCGGCTGCGACTGGCAGGGGGGAATTGACGGCCATGGTGATCTCGTTGGAAAAATTGCGAATCTCTTATTGTAACGCCAGCGTCGCCACCACGCGGCAAGCATGCCGCCGCAAGTGCGAATGCATTGGACATACGACCGACCCGTCTGCGCACGGCATCTGCTCGCTCTTGCCCTGGCGACTGTGGTATTTCCCCACAGCGATATCAAGGCAACGACAAAAGTCAAGGTTGGCGGATTCAGTGTCGGGCATGTTTATGAGCTAGTTCTTCAGCGAAAGATCTCATATGAACAGCCTGAATCTGAATGGAACCATATTCGAATACAGCCAGTGCAATCGTGCGATCCGCCTGCGTCTCGCCCACGGCGAGATAGACATGGAGGATGTGCTTGTGGTGGCTCGTCTGAGCGGACAAGAAACATTGTGCGGAGGTATTGAATACCGCGTGGATTGCTTCTCGACTCAAGCGAATCTCCCTCTGAAAATGTTGATTGCGCTACCTGCAGAGCTGCAATTCGTGACTGACCGCGGCAGATTGCATTCGGTGTGCGGGATTCTCGCGCAGGTGTGCGCCGGACCGAGTGATGGTGGCCTGGCTACCTACCATTTGGTGATTCGCGATGCGCTGGCGCTGATGGAACAGCGCGTGAACTCGCGCGTTTTTCAGAACATGCACGAAGTCGATATCTCGACGGTGTTGGTACGCGAGTGGCGCCTGAACAATCCGGTGCTGGCGATGGCATTCGAGCTTGATACGACTGGCATCGCCAAGGAGGGGCCATCTCGGGAGCTGACGATGCAGCACAATGAATCCGATGCGGCGTTCCTGCGCCGTCTGTGGAAGCGGCGTGGCATTGCCTGGTTTTTTCGGCCAGGGAAGGCTGCCCAGCCCGCGTTCCCTGGCACACCCACTCATGTGCTGACACTGTTTAACAAACCGCTCGCGCTCGCCGAAAATGCCGTGGGCATTGCACGGTTTCATCGCGATGCGAGCACTGAAAAGCGCGACGGCGTCATCGGCTGGAGCGCTATGCGTACGTTAAAGCCTGGCCGTGTCTCCCGCCAAAGCTGGAATCCCTTGCAGGGTCGGATGATGTACGCCTACTCCCCCACTCTCATGAAGCAGGGAACTGCAGGCACCCAATTTTCATCCGGCCTTGAGGATTACCAGATCGATCCGCCCGGTATCGCGATGGATGCGGCCGACTATCGAACGCAGGGTGATTTACGCATTCAACGATTCGAATATGAGAGCAAGTGCTTTCACGGCGAAAGTGGCGTGCGCGATTTGCGTATCGGCGAGTGGTTTCGCCTCGACGGGCACCCCGAGATCGACCGTCACCCGGAAACCGAGCGGGAGTTCGTCGTCACAGACCTCTCGGTAGTGGCCGAAAACAATCTGCCCAAGGACGTTGATGAACGCATACGGCGTATGTTCGCCGCCGATTTGCTGGGCAACGCGTCGATTCACAAAGGGTTGGAACAAGCAAGCCAAGAGCGTGACGTGAAATACACCAATCGGTTCACCTGTGTGCGACGCGGAATACCGATCGTCCCGGCCTACGATCCGCGTACCGATCTGCCCAGAATAAAATTGCAGTCAGCCCTTGTGGTTGGGCCTCCTGGTGAAGAAGTGCATTGCGACACCCTGGGACGGATCAAAGTGCGGTTTCCCGGCAACCGGGAGCAAGACCATCAGGACCGCGGCGGCGCGAGCAATACCGACCGCGATTCCCCCTGGGTACGTGTGGCCACTTCCTGGGCTAGCAACCACTGGGGCGGCATTAGCTTGCCACGAGTCGGCGATGAGGTATTGGTCGACTTTCTTGGTGGCGACCCGGATCGCCCCATCGTCGTCGGCCGGGTATTCAGCGGCGCTTCTCTTCCCCCTGCATTCAGTCATTACGGCGCATTACCTGGGAATCGGTTCCTGGCTGGCATCAAGAGCAAGGAGGTAAGCGGCACGCGCTACAACCAGCTCCGACTGGACGACACGCCCGGACAAATCAGCGCGCAACTGGCCAGTGAACATGGACATAGCCAGTTAAATCTGGGATGCCTGACTCATCCCAGGAACGATGGGAATGGCGAACCCCGGGGTGAAGGTGCGGAACTGCGCAGCGATCATTCGGTCGTCGTGCGTGCAGCGCAATTGATGTTACTGACTACACAGGCGATGCTTGGTGCGACCGGCAAGCAACTCGAGCGCGAGCCTCTGCTGGCACTGTTGGAAAGTTCACAGGCCCTGCTTAAGGAACTCGGAGAATTCGCTGCACAGCATCAAGCACTGCCAGTCGATCTGACATCCCATCAGCAGTTGGCGGATAACCTCAAGAGCGCTGGCAGTGCGTCTGGTTCGGATGCGAATGGTGCCAGACAAGCAGCGGCTCTGATCGCCCAATATGCCGATGGAGGTTTCGTCAGCGCCACGCCGAAATCGACCGTCAGCTATAGCGGACGCCAACAGAATATTCTAGCGCAACAGCACATCCAGGCCGTTGCCGGTCAGCAGATCAATTTTAATGCCGGCAAAGGCATTTCCCTGTTTGCGCACCAGGATGGAATGAAGCATATCGCGCGCTCAGGAAAGCTCGATATCCAAGCGCAGCAGGACAGTGTCGGCATTGCTGCGGATGCCGATGTCAGGATCACTGCCAGTCAGGGTGAAGTCGTCATCGCGGCAAAGAAAAGCCTAACGCTGCTATGCGGCGGTGCGTATATCAAAATCTCTGATGGAAAGATCGAGCAAGGCTGTGCTGGCGACTTTACCGTCAAAGCCGCGAATCATCAATTTAACGGCCCCGCACAACAAGACGCGAAATTGCCTTTCTTCCCCGCTGCCGAGCATACCAACTGGCTGAAACTCGATCTGGACGGACATGAAGGCGCGCCAATGGCTGGTGTCCCTTACACCCTGTACATGGCCGGCGGCCAGCAAAAGGACGGGACGCTCGATGGCAATGGCATGGCCGAAGAGCGCAACCTGCCGGACACCATCGACAAGGTGATCTATCACAACGCGCCATCGGCCCAGGACGAACCGCGCGCGCAGATCGACGAGTTGCTGGCCTCTGTCGATCGACTGGTCAGCGAGGCGCCGCGCCTGACAGATGAGCAGCCGATCGGGGGAGACGCGTGATGGCCACCAGTGATCAAACATTGAGCGCCCTGAACGAAGTGCGCGGCTATCAGAAACCGGATGATGTGGGAATCGGCGAGTGGATATGGGGCGCATTACAAGGGGATTTTAATCCGGACAGAACGAACGGACAAATCGGCTTCGACATGGGGGTATCGCTGGTTCCGGTCGTCGATACGATTCTTGACCTGCGGGATCTGGTCGCAAATATTCGCCTCTACAGAAAAGACCCCGATAACAAAGTAACGATGTTTCTTATTGCGACAACGGCTATCGGCTTTATTCCCGAGATCGGCACCGTGGCCAAGAGTGGGCTGCGCCTGGTGTGGGTCTATCTGAAGCCATTGATCAAGCACGCGGACGATTTCACCAATGTCAGCAAGCTGGTCGCTTTAACGAATCGCGCGTGCGATCTTGCCCTGCCGAGGTTGACGGAATACCTCCAGCATAACCAAATCGCAAAGTGGGCGACACGGGGAAAAATACCAGATTTGTATAAATTCATTTCAAAAAACATCCGGGCGGTCGGAGATAAAATCCATCCTGCAGTTCTCAAACGTCTGCTGAACGAGAAGTTTGACGCGTTGCGAGCATTATTGAAAAAAATAAGGATGATCGTTCGTCCATATATTCGAACGGAGTTGGATGATATTTTAAATTCTCTCGATGAATTCCAGAAAGCCATTTCTGAATGCATCCAAGAATATGCTCAGCCTATCCGAACTGTATTGAAGGTACTTTCCAAAAGACTGGATGATCAGGCGTGGCGGGTGGAGATACTTCGAACTAATCGTGGATGGATTGCACCAATTTCGGAAGTAGGCTCTGCAAGATTGATCAATGCCATGCCACCCCCTTGGGTCAAGCCCGTCAAGGGATCAATGGATTTTCCACCACTCGATCTAAAATCAGATGAGCTTGCCGCTCTTCTGAAAAATCACCCTAACCATCCTCAACTACACCCGTCAATTGTAGCAACATTTAGTGAGCGCGGCGCTAAATTGGTGCCTGATAATATTTTGGGGCCGCAAAAGTTATATCGAATTATCGACCCTACCAGCGAGGGTGCTGGCATGTTTTGGATGTCCGAGGCAGAGTTCAAGGCGACCAAGAGTCTTGATGAATGGCGCCGCAGATTTGGCGTCAAACCTGAATGGAATCAAAATGGCTGGTTCGTTGAGTACGAAGTACAAGCCGGCGAAACGCTTGCGGTATGGAGGGGACCGGCGGCCAGCCAAAAATTAGCGGGAACAGCCTATTACCTAGAAGGCGGTGGAGAACAAATTGTATTTTTCCCGGGGAAACGTGATGAAATGCACACCGTTATGCCGAGAGTCGATCCTAAAACTGGCGAAGACATCCGAGATTATGCTGGCAATCTGGATCGTCGTGTTGAATTCACGGATGTAGCTGGCGAAAAAACACCCGTCAAGTTGCGGAAGCGAATTACTGATCCACACATAAAAGGACCAATCGAAACCGGGTGGGGCGCAACCGACTATTCGGTTGAAGAAGCAAAGAAAATAATTCTCAATCTGCCAATCAGTTTCTGAAAAAAAATCGAGAGGAATACAATGCGAAACGTGAATTTGGAAGCTGCGATCTGGTATTTATTTGCATCGCCAGAATTTTATGAAAGAGCAGCGGAGGATGCAGATGCCACAATGAAGTGGTTCGAGAGCCTGGCCATCGCCCGACAAGCGTCAAATTTTGGTAGAAATAACCAAATTTACGATACATTTAAAAAGCTTGCATTCAATTACAAAAGAGGCGCAACTTTAGCACGTCTCGATGACTACCAATTGATTTGTGATACCGCCGACTCGTTCAGGGGCGATGTTCGAGGATTGCTAGAACAACCTTTGCATAGTTGGATGACCGAGAAAGAATATGACATATTTGACCGGGTTTGGCTTTCTAGGGCGATGGCGTATGCCTCCATTATAAGACGGACCTTGCAAAATGCTATGTGGGGCGCTACAAGTTATTTCGATGAAAATATAGCACATCCAGAACGGCGTGATAATGATGATGGATTTCCAGGGGATAAGATTGTAGGGTGGTACACCAGCTATCTGAAAAATTATGAAAATCCAATGTTTTCGACGCTGCCGGACCCCCTACCCAACTATCTCATCGACAAGTCGATTTCTTGTCATACCGGCGACGAAGTCCCGTGGACCGGAGTATGGTATCCCGCTACAAGACTGGAACATCATAGCCTCACCTTTGCGGTGAAAGGAATGCGAATGCAGGCGGTATATAAGGTCATCAAAACAACAGAAGAGTTGAGGACCGAAACCGACATGTTTCCCCTGCCAGAAACAGTGGCGGTCGCCACTGCCTGGCACCCCGTTATCGTTGCACCGCCTGACACTAACACCCCGACTGAGTTGTGGTCAAAAGCTGGCCAGCAATGTCCAAAGGAAGGCGTGTGGCAGCCGACAGACCCGGGTGCAGCGCAACGGTATTATCGAGTCGGAGACGTGATGCCCAGCCTCGGCTCCACATATGGCTACACTGTCTGGCGCTGGGTATCGGAACGTTAGTATGCAGTTTCCGTCACTTCGCACCAGTCGCAGATTAAACCGGCACAACCCCACTTCACATTAACTCGAATCTAAAATATATGGCGGGCTTCCATGGCCAATTATTACATACCATCACCAAGTAGATCCACGTAAGATTTTCGTGCACAAGGTATGAAACAATTTATCTAGCAACTAATTAAAATTTTCAAAATTAAATCAGACCTAATTTTTCAGATGAATTTACCGAAAAATCACCTGCCAAGTTGCGCGAGCGAATTCCTAGTCGAAGCATAAAAAGGCAAATCGGAACTAGTTGGAGAGCAACCCACCATTCAGCTAAAAAAAGAGAAAATAACTTTCAATCCGACGATCGGCTCATGAACAAAAATCGAAAGAAATAAAATGCGAAACATTAACTTGGAAGCTGCTATCTGGTATTTATTTTCATCTCCAGAATTCTATGAAAAAGCAGCGGAGGATGCAGAGTCAACGATGAAGTGGTTCGAGAGCCTGGCTAGCGCCCGTCAAGTGTCAAATTTCGGCAGAAACAATCAAATTTACGAGACATTCAAACGACTCGCCTCCAATTACAGACATGGATCGGCGTTGGCAAGACTAGGTGACTACCGATTGATTTTCGACACTGCCGGCTCAGTCCGGGGCAGTGCTCGAGGAATTATGGAACAACCATTGAATAGCTGGATGACCGAGAAGGAATTCCAAGAATTCGATCATGGCCGTCTTTCAAGAGCGATGGAATATTCAAACATAATAACGTCGACCTTGCACAACGCAATATGGGGCGCCATTAGCTATTTCAGTGAAAACATAAAGTATCCAGAGCGGCGCAATGATGATGATGGACTTCCGGGCGATGATATTCTGGGGTGGTATGAGAGCTATATGAAGTGCAATGAAAATCCAGTGTTTGCGAGACTACCAGATCCTCTACGCAATTATATTATAGATGAATCGATTTCTTGCCATACTGGCGATGAAGTTCCATCGACCGGTGTGTGGTATCCCGACACAGGCCTGGAGCATCATAGCCTTACCTTTGCAATCAAAGGGATGAGAATGCAACCAGTATATAAGGTGATCAAGACAACAGAAGAGCTGAGAACCGAATTGCAAATGTTTCCACTGCCACAAACAGTCGCAATCGCCACCACCTGGTACCCACTCAGAGTCGCACCACCTAGCACCGCCCCAACTGAATAGTAGTCAAAAGCCGGCCAGCAATGTTCGACGAAAGGCGTGTGATAACCAACCGCCCCGGTGCAGCGCCGCGGTACTATCGAATCGGGAAAGTGATGCCCAGCCTCGGCTGCGCATATGGCTACACTGTCTGGCGCTGGATATTGGAAGGTTAGACAAGATCCAGCACTGTGCGCGTTTCTGCACGGCAGTAGAAACTGGCTGCGCTGGCAATGGACACGCGATAGAGTCGCCTTGATGCCCTGTTGGAAGCGATCAGGTTCCATTGCGGAGAAAGCAAATCAAGCACCGAAACAAAAACGGCCGGGTTTCCCCGGCCGCCTCTACATGCTACCTGCCTGCTGCGCTTACGCCAGCTTGCCGTGGCACTGCTTGAACTTCTTGCCGCTGCCGCAAGGGCATGGATCGTTGCGACCGACCTTCACGCCCATATAGCTGCTGTGGTCTTCGGCCGAAACCGCGTCGCCTTCGCCGCCCTTGTTCGGGTTCGGATTGAACAGCTCTTCCGGCGCGGCCGACGGGTTGTAGTCAGCATGCTGGTAGTTGACGTTCTCAAGCTGGGCCGCCTGCGCCGCCATCGCCGCTTCGGCTGCTTCGACTTCTTCGCGCGACTGGATGTGCACGGTCATGACGGTGCGGATCACTTCGTTCTTGATCAGATCCAGCATGCTGCTGAACAGCTCGAACGCTTCGCGCTTGTATTCCTGCTTCGGGTTCTTCTGTGCGTAGCCGCGCAGGTGGATACCCTGACGCAGGTGGTCCAGCGCCGCGAGGTGTTCGCGCCAGTGGGTGTCGACGCTTTGCAGCATGACGTTGCGCTCGAAGCCGCCGAACGATTCGCGGCCCACGATGCCGACCTTGCTGTTGTACGACGTTTCGGCCGCCGTCAGCACGCGCTCGAGCAGTTCGTCGTCGTTCAGGTTCGGCTCGTCCTGCAGCATCTGCTGCAGCGGCACGTTCAGGCTCCACTCGCCTGCCAGCGTTGTTTCCAGCGCCTTGACGTCCCACTGTTCTTCGACCGATTCGGCCGGCACATGGATGCGCACCTGGTCGGTGAACACGCCCACGCGCAGCGAATTGATCATCTCGCTGATGTCGGTCGCTTCGAGCAGTTCGTTACGCTGGGTGTAGATCACCTTGCGCTGGTCGTTGGCGACGTCGTCGTACTCGAGCAGTTGCTTGCGCACGTCGAAGTTGCGGGCCTCGACCTTGCGCTGGGCCGACTCGATCGAACGCGAGACGATGCCCGCCTCGATCGGTTCGCCTTCCGGCATTTTCAGGCGGTCCATGATCGCGCGCACGCGGTCGCCCGCGAAGATGCGCAGCAGCGCGTCGTCCAGGCACAGGTAGAAGCGGGACGAACCCGGATCGCCCTGACGGCCCGAACGGCCGCGCAGCTGGTTGTCGACGCGGCGCGATTCGTGGCGCTCGGTGCCGATGATGTGCAGGCCGCCGGCATTGACCACGTGGTCGTGCAGCGATTGCCACTCGTCGCGCAGCGTCTGCGACTGGGCCGCTTTCTGCTCGGGGCTCAAGCTGCCATCCGCTTCGATGAGCTGGATCTGCTTGCCCATATTGCCGCCCAGGACGATGTCGGTACCACGGCCGGCCATATTGGTGGCGATGGTGATCATCTTGGGACGGCCCGCCTGCGCGACGATTTCCGCTTCGCGTGCGTGCTGCTTCGCGTTCAGGACGTTGTGCGGCAGGTTCGCCTTGGTCAGGATGCCAGAGAGCAGTTCGGAGTTCTCGATCGAGGTGGTGCCCACCAGGACCGGCTGGCCGCGCTCGTAGCAGTCGCGGATGTCCATGACCATCGCGTTGTATTTCTCGTCGGACGTCTTGTAGACCTGATCCTGGCGGTCCTTGCGCTGCGACGGCCGGTTCGGCGGGACGACGACTGTCTCGAGGCCGTAGATTTCCTGGAATTCGAATGCTTCGGTGTCGGCAGTACCGGTCATGCCGGCCAGCTTGCCGTACATGCGGAAGTAGTTCTGGAACGTGATCGAGGCCAGCGTCTGGTTCTCGTTCTGGATACGCACGCCCTCTTTCGCTTCGACGGCCTGATGCAGGCCATCCGACCAGCGGCGGCCCGTCATCAGGCGGCCCGTGAATTCGTCGACGATGACGACTTCATTGTTCTGCACCACGTAGTGCTGGTCCTTGTGGTACAGGACGTGGGCGCGCAGCGCCGCGTACAGGTGGTGGATCAGCGTGATGTTGCCGGCGTCGTACAGCGACGCGCCTTCAGGCAGCAGGCCCATCTCGGTCAGGATCGCTTCGGCGTGCTCGTGGCCCGATTCGGTCAGCAGCACGGTGTGCGCTTTTTCGTCCTTCAGG
>Ga0265798_10005926_pt1 | contig 16228 bp, 14 predicted proteins | sample P3T30metagenome_FD_192430 | JGI IMG/M metagenome (GOLD analysis project Ga0265798, IMG submission 192430) | Plant litter microbial communities from East Loma Ridge, Irvine, California - P3 T30 | ecosystem: Environmental > Terrestrial > Plant litter > Unclassified | place: USA: California... | reverse complement strand
AGCGATCGCCGTACGTCAGTGTCACCAGCGTGGTCTTGGCATTCATCGAACAGCTCTCCTAAAGCATCGTATGTCTGTGCGCCGCTCAGCAGGCGTGCGCGGCAAGCCGCTGCAGGCTGCTGCGGGGCAGGCTGATACGCTGTTCGCGCTGCAGCATGTTGAGCAGGATCACGGCGCGTTCATCGCCGTCCTCGCAGAGGAAAATGGCCTGTACGTCACTGTCGCCGTTGCGCACACGCACCGCTTCGCCTTCGGTGAAACGCACCGCGTTCGCCGAACCGGCCTGCGCGCGCTGGCGGATGCTGGCGATCAGGCTGTCCGGCACCGGGCACGGCATGCCGCCGAAGGCAACGATGCGGCACACGCCACGGGTCGAGCGGATCGGGTACCAGTTGTCGTTGCAGTCCAGGCGAATGAACAGGTAGCCGGGGAACAAGTCCTCGTCGGCCACACGGCGGCTGCGGGTCAGCACCGGGGCCGCGCGCAACGGGCGAAAGCAGTCGTATTGCTGACGCAGCAGATGTTCTTCGGCACGGGCTTCCTGCCGCGGCTTGGTCTGGATCAAGTACCAGTTGGCGTTGCTGTAGAAGTCGTTCATGAGCGCATCTCGATGGCGTGGGCGGAAGGGCTGGTGACCACTTTGACGGTGTCCTGCGCAGCGCTCGGCTTGAGCGTGCTGTAGCAGGGCAGCCACTGGCGGATCCGTGATACCGGGTTGAACATCAGCACGTCGATGATCGACAGGTTGGCCACGAACGGGTCCTTGAACTGCGTGTAGCAAAGCTCGTCCATGCGGTGGAAACGCAGTTCCAGATCGTGACGAGCGAAGTATTCCTCGTCGTACAGGGCCGTGCCGCCGATGGGGTTGAGGTAGCGCTGCGCATCGAAGTGCCGCGCCAGCTTGACCACACGGTCCTGCTTGTCCTGCACCTGGCGCTGATCCACCGGCAGGGTGGACATGACGTGGATCGGCGTGTCGATCTGCAGGTACTCGCAGACCTTGCGCAGCGAGTACTCCAGGTACAGCGCCAGGTTGCGTTCCGGGTAGGTCAGCAGCGGCTTGAGCAACGCCAGCACCTCGTCGCGGTAAGGCGCGCGGGAGTAGCTCATGGCGATGCTCTTGAGCAGCTTGTCCAGCACCTGCGGAGCGTTGTCACTGAGCTCGCGCTGATTGATCGCCAGGTCCGAATGGTCCTTCTTCAACGGCAGGGTGAACAGCGTTGCAGCGCCCGAGCTGAGCAGTCGGTTGCGGTTGACCCAACCGGGGTGTACGTACTGCAGGCTGTCGCCGAGCACAAAGGCATCGGCGCCGGCGATCAGCTGGAAATAGCCGAAATAGGGAAACCAGTAAGGCTGCATCATTGCTACGGTTCTGGACATCGTGAGACTCCTGCCTTGCTAGGCGATTACTTCTTGCTCGGCGAATAGTCGTAGCCGTAGGCGGCGCAGTCGTACTCGGCGGTGGACGCCTTGCGGATCACGCCGTTGAATATCGCGCCCTTGACCAGCACGCCGTTCTGCGCAAGGCGCCGCTTGCTGACCTCGATTTCCTTGACCGAGCTTTGGCCAAAGCGGGCCACCAGCAAGGTGGTCCCGGCCTGGCGGCCGATCAGGCTGGCATCGGTCACGGCGATCACCGGCGGGGTGTCGATGATCACCAGGTCGTAATGCGGCGACAGCTCGCGCAGCAGCTTGCTGAAGTTGTCATGCATCAACAGTTCGGAAGGGTTGGGTGCAGCGAAACCGCAGGCGATCAGGTGCAGGTTGTCCACTTCGGTGGCGTTGATCACCTCGGTGTTGCCCAGGCGTGCAGCCAGGGCATCGGACAGGCCGTGCTTGGGTTGCAGGCCGAACACGCGGTGCAGGTAGCCCTTGCGCATGTCGCCGTCGATCAGCAATACGCGCTTGCCGGCCTGGGCAATGATCACCGCCAGGTTGGCGCTGACGAACGACTTGCCCACGCCCGGCATGGGGCTGGTGATCATCAGCACGTTGTTGCGCGCTTCCATCATCGCGAAGTGCAGGCTGGTGCGCAGGCTGCGCAGCGACTCGATGGCCAGCTCGCTGGGGGCGGCCACGCTGAGCAGACGCGATTCGCGATTGGTCACGCCCTTGTCGCGTTTTTTCTGCAGGCGTTCCTGCTGGCGCGACAGCGGCAGCGAGGCGTACACCGGCATGCCCAGGTTCTCGATCACTTCCGGGTTTTCCACGCCGCGGTAGAACGCCTGGCGGATGAAGATGATCGCTACGGCGACCAGGGCACCGAGCAGCATCGCCACCAGCACGATGACGGCGCGCATGGGCTTGACCGGTTCTTCGATGTTGCTGTCGGCCTTGTCGATGATCCGGACGTTGCCGATGTTGCCGGCGCGGATGATGTCCTGCTCCTGGCTCTTGTTCAGTACCAGGGTGTAGGTCTGGGTGGTGACCTGCATGTCACGGGTCAGGCGCAGCAGCTCCTGCTGGGTCTCGGGCAAGCCCTTGATCTGTGCCTGCAGGGAGGTCTTCTGCGACTCGATCTGGCTGATCTGCTGGCTCAGTGCGGCCGAGGCAGGGTGCTGACGGGTGTACAGGCGATCCAGGTCGGTGCGCTTGAGGCGCAGCTCGGACAGTTGCGCATCGTAGGCAACCATCTGGTCGAGCAGTGCCTTGGTCTCCAGGGTGATGTCCACCGACTTGGTGCGCATCTGGAAGGCGTGCAGGGCTTCTTCGGATTTTTCCAGTTCCTTGCGCACCACCGGCAATTGCGAGCGCAGGAAGTCCAGGCGCTGGGCCGCTTCGGCCGAACTGCGTTCCACGTTCTGGCGTACGTACAGGCGGCTCACTTCATCCAGCACGCGGTTGGCCTGTACCGGGTCGGTGTCGTTGATGCTCAGGTAGACGATGCCCGAGTCCTTGCCCGATTCGGCCACGCGCAGACGCTGCTGGTAGTCCAGCGAAGTGTTGAGCAGGCGATTCTTCACCAGGCGGAATTCGGTGCCGGGGCGGGCGGTCAGTTCAGCCAATTGCAGGGTGATGCCGTTGCCCTGGCTGATCTCGCCGACACGACCGCTGAGCAGCGGCGCACCAGCGGCGTCCACCAGTCGATAAGTCGCATTGGGCCCGGCGACCAACGTCATGCGCTCGCCCAGCAGGTTGGCCGGCACGTCCAGGTTGAACACGTCGATCTTCTCGCCGCCCCAGGCGAACGTATCCAGACCGAACAGCGGAGCGGCCAGTTTCTGGCTGCCGGTGGGGGTGAATTCACGGGCCATGTAGCGGCCGATCGCCGGGAAGTAGCGCGGCGTGGCGACCACGTCCAGCTTGAGGTCGCTGACCACCTGGCCGAGCACGGTGCGCGACTTGATCAGTTCGATCTCGGTCACCGCTTCCGATACCGAAGCCGGCTTGGTATTGAGCTGCGGGGTGGCATCCAGACCGACCTTTTTCGGCTCGATCTGGATCATGGCGTTGGCCTGGTACACCGGCGTGGCAATCACGGCGTAGAAACCACCGAGCAGGGTGAACAGGGCCACCACCACGACAATCAGTTTCTTGTGATCGAACAAGGTCCGTAGAATCGTCGCGAGATCGATCTGGGTGTCCTTGTAATACTCCAGGTTTGTACGGTTCATCGCGGTCATCTTTGTCGATCCTCAGATCTCAGGTAGGGCAACCAGCCTTCGATACACCGAGTCAATTCGGTGTAGGTCCGTTGAAAGGCGGCAATGGGGCGGCGATAGGGATCGTCGATTTCGAAGTCGTCGCGCCACTTGCCGATCAGGAACGTCTTGCCTCGCGTGTGCGGGGCCTTGCTGGTGATGCTGCGCAATTGGCGCTGGTCCATGACCAGGATCAGATCAGCCCAGCGCACCAGCTCGTCGGTAAGCTGGGTGGCAGCGTGCGCCGGCTGTGGCACCTGGTTATCGGCCAATACCTGCGCGGTGAGACTGTCCATGTCGTTGCCCACGCATGCGGCCAATCCGGCCGACTCGACCTGCAGGTGCGGCGCGTGCTTGCGCAACAGCGCCACTGCCATGGGGCTGCGGCAGATGTTGCCGATGCAGATCACCAGAACCTTGTTGATCATGTCGTCTTCAGCCCCTCGCCGCAGCGGGCGTCAGGCGTCGCAGCAGGTTGCGGCTGACGTTGCCCGACACGTGCAGTACGGCCTTGAGCTTCTGCACCGGTCTGATAGCGGCGATGCACATGCCCGACACCTGGACCAGAAAGTGCTCGTAGAGCACCCGGTCGCCCTGACGGAAGTAGTAGTTGGCCAGGCACGCATAGGTGTGCAGGGTCATCTGCAATTTGCTCTGGTTCGGGCGCTGGGAAAAGATCCCACCAGGGTGCAGGCGGTAGCGCGCCGGTGCGATGTCGGCCAGGTACTTGCCCTTGCCGTGGGCACCGAGCATCGACCACCAGCACAGGTCCAGCACGGGTGCCTGTTCCAGCTCCCGGGGCAGCTCGTGCAGCACGTTGCGAAAGCAGGTGGTGAGCGTCGAGATCGGCCGGGTCTTGAGCAGGTCCATGGCGGTGGCATCGGCCTGGTACTTGCCGGTCAGCTGGATCCCCTTGTCACCCTCGCTGTCGAAGGCCATGGCGTCGTGGTAGGTCATCACGTAGTCGCGGTTGGCTTCGAGGAAATTCACCTGCTTCTGCAGCTTGAGCGGATCGATCCAGTAATCGTCGCCCTCGCAGTAGGCGATGTACTTGCCCAGCGCCCGGTTGAACAGGGCCGGGAAACACCAGCGGCCCAGTTGGTACTGGTTGTGCTCGTGGAACACCGGCTTGATGATGTTCGGGTACTGCTCGGCGTAGCGGCTGATCACCTGCGTGGTGCCATCGGTGGAAGCGTCGTCGTTGATCAGAATCTCGAAGGCGAACGTGGTGCGTTGCGCCAGGAAACTGTTCAAGGTCTGCTCGATGTACTCGACCTGGTTGTAGGCCGGGCACGTGATCGACAGCAGCGGTTCCTGGCCCTCGGGCCAGGTGTGCATGATCTGTTGTTCGGTCCGGTTCATCGTTCGACGCTCGCTCTGCTCAACTTCAGGAAAACCCGCTGGGCCAGTGGTTTGTAGGTCGCTGCCACCAGGGTCAGCGTCAACACGCCGCACAAAGCCAGGGCGGCGAAGATCACCAAGCGGTTGTCGGACCCGCCGGCAATTGCCGTGAACAGCGGATGGGTCAGCAGCACGCCGAGCACGGTGCTCAGGCTGATGCGCAGGATGTCGTGCAGCCAGGGCCGGTGCAGGCCAGGGGCCAGGCGCCGATGCACCACTTGCGGCCACAGTGCGAACGACACCAGGCGCAGCAGGAACCAGGTCACGGCCGCGCCCAGGGCGCCCCAGCCGTACACCGCGATGATCATCGCCGGCACACTGATCGCGGCCGAAATCACGCTGTACCAGATGTGCAGGCGCATTTCGCCGTAGGCGTATTGCAGGTGGTACTGGAATGCGCTGACCGCCAGGATGGCGCTGCCCAGGGCGTACCAGAACAGGATCGGTGCGCCCCACTGGGCAGCCTGTGTGTCACCGCTCCAGGCGAACAGCAAGGGTTCGGCATAGAACGCGATGATCGCCGCCAGGGGAAACAGAAAGGTGCTGACGAAGCGGCTGGCACCCAGGTACAGGGCATGCATGTCGCTTTCACGGCCTTCGGCGACCTGTACCGTCATGCGTGGCAGCAGGGTCTGCACCAGCGGGTTGATCATCATCATGATGCCGGTGGTCAGCAACGCGACCAGCGAGAAATACCCGTATTCGGCCAGCGGCAGTACCTTGGACAACAGCACCTTGTCCAGCTGGGTCAGAACGATCCATACCACCGCGGTCAGCGACACACTGGCAGCGAACGGCAGGATCGGTTTCACCAGCGCCCAGTTGAACCCGCTCAAGGGGGTCGGTGCGGGCAGATGGCGGTAGGCCTTGGCGGCGAAGATCAACGTCTCCACCAGCGCCACGAACAGTTGGAATTCGAAGAATACCTGCGCATCCTGCGACACCCAGGTCACCAGCACCAGGCCGCCGAAGTAGCGCAGGGTGGCGATCACCACATTGGCGTTGTTCAACCAGGCGTGCATCTCCAGGCCTTGCAGGCCGCTCTTGTACAGGGTGGCGAACAGGCGCAGGCCCACCATCACACCCATCAGGATCACGCAGTTGACGATGGTGCGAGGGTCCAGGGCCTGGGCCTGCAGCCAGTGCGTGGCCATCCAGTCGCTGGCCAGGTAGACGGCCAGCGCGCACACCACGGCCATGGGCAGGAACACCAGCTCGAAGGAACGCATCAACCAGCCGCCGATGCGCTTGGCTGCGGCGCTGTCGCTGCTGCCCTGATGATGCGCAATCTGGCGCACCAGCGACGGCGAGACGCCGGCATCAAGCAGCAACAGCCACGCCTGCATCACCGCGTAGAAGCCGATCAGACCGTATGCCTCGGCGCCCAGATGGCTGAGGTAGAACGGCATGATCAAGATGCCGATCACCAGCGCATAGGCCTGGCCCAGGTAGCTGAGGGCGGTGTTGTGGATGACCGAAAGCTTCTTCATCGACGATTGCCCTGGTTGCACGCTTTCAGGCTTTGGTTACGGCGGTTCATACGGCGGCGGCCCATGCAACGGGTTGTGGATAATGCAGCTCGTGGCCGCGCAGCAGGGTATCGATGACCTGATCCTGAGTGGCGCGTGCCAGCCCGGGGTAGATGGGCAGGCACAGCACACGGTCGCTCAAGCTGCGCGACTGGTACTGGACCGCTTGCGGTTGCAGATAGTCCAGGGTATCGAGCGAGGGGTAAAAATAACGTCGCGGGTTGATACCGCCAGCCTGCAGCGCGGTGCGCATGGCCAGCACCTGGGCTTCGTTCTGCAACGCCACCGGAAAGTAGCTGTAGTTGATCTGGCTGTCGTCGGCCTGACGTTGCAGGTCCAGGTAGCCACCCAGGCGCTGGGTGTAGTAATGACCCATCTCGGCACGGCGCTCGAGGATGTTGTCGATGTCGTCGAGCACGCTCAGGCCCATGGCGGCGCAGAACTCGTTGAGCTTGGCGTTGGTGCCCAGGCCTTCGATCTTGTCGACGTCGGTGATGCCGAAGTTGCACAGCTTGCGCACACGGGCAGCCACATCGTCGTCGTTGGTGACGATTGCGCCACCCTCGATGGTATGGAACAGCTTGGTTGCATGAAAGCTCAGGGTGCTGGCATCGCCCCAGTTGAAGACCGACTGGCCGGCCTGTTTCACGGCGAAAGCGTGCGCGCCGTCGTACACCACCTTGAGGCGGTACTGGCGGGCAATCGCTTCGATGCGCTCCACCGCGCAAGGGTTGCCGAACACATGGGTGGCAACGATGGCACTGGTGTCGGGCTGCAGGCTGGCTGGAATCTGCTCGGGGTCGATGTTCCAGGTGTGCGGGTCGATGTCGGCGAACACCGGGCGAATGCCTTCCCAGTGCAGTGAGCTGCTGGTAGCCACGAAGCTGAACGGGGTGGTCACGGCGCTGCCGGACAGGCCCAGGGCGCGGTAGGCGACTTGCAGTGCCAGGGTGCCGTTGTTGGTCAGGATCAGGTGGCGCACGCCCAGGTAATCCTTGAGGCGCTCCTCCAGCTCGCAGCACAGCGGACCGTGGTTGGTCAGCCAGTGGGACTCGTAGATACGGTCCACATAGGCCTTGAACTTGTCGATGTCGCCCAGATAGGACTTGGTTACGTTGATCATTTGCTGCTCCCTGGCTGCTCGCCATTCCCCGAAGTGTCCAACACGGTGTTGTCCGCTCAGGACGCCTGACTTTTGCTGCGAGCGACTGCGCGGCGAGCGCGGTGCTGGTTGAGCCGCAGAATCATCCGCGTGGTCAGACTGCCGGCATGCGGATCGCCATAGTGGAACAGCGCGGTGGCACGACGGTGCGCCGGATCGCATGGCTGGTTGGCATGCAGCGAGCGATAGCCCCAGAAGAAATACACATTGCCAGGCTTCATGCGCAGCAACAGCGGCTTGAGCCAGCCACGCTCGATGCACCAGCCCATCAGGCGGCGGCACAGCGGGTTCTGATACACGACCTTCTCGACTGCGTTGAACAGCACGCTGCCACGCACGCGGCGCAGGTTGGGAAACAGCACCAGATCGCCGCGGTCCTTGCCTTGGTCTGGAATGAAGATCGGCACCAACATGGTCAGCAGAGTGGCATCGAAGTGAAACGCGTTGGATTCTTTCAAGCCACTGTGGCCCTGCACGCAACGCAGCACCGGGAACACCTGGTCGCTGGGGGCGGCATGGCCCTGGCCCTGCTCGTGCAGGCGCGCCAGGTGCTGGCGGAATTCGCTCGACACCGCCGTGGCAGCCAATCGGCTGCCCACGAGTGGCGCATTGCCATGATACGCGAAATATTGGTTGTTATGGCGCGCAGCCTGGTCATCCACATAGGCACGAAGTTCTTCCAGCACGTAGGGCGCCAAAGCGTTTTCCAGTACGGCATAGCCCTGTTCGTTCATATCGGCCGCCAGGCGGCGCGACGTGCTTTCATCCAGGTTGAACAAATGTGGCATGAGGAAGAACCCTCCTTGGACACGCGATTGATTGAACGCCATAACTAACGTTCTATATGTTTGGGCAAAGCTACCGCCCGGTTCGTACTCGACGATCCCTTGAACTTGCGACTTCCAACTTCGTTTGCACGCAACGACCGCGTACTGCAATGAGCTTGGCTGACTGCACACGCCAGAACACACAGCGCGGACCGGTATTCAAAGTCAGCGACTGCAAGGCAATACGGGGAGTGGGTCGAATGTGCGTGGCGCTCTTTGGCACCACTGCAACTGCTGTGTTGGCGGCAGATGGGTGATATATCGGCTTTGGCAGGGGGACTGTCAATCGCTTTCGTCAAAAATAGTGCACTGACTAGGATGGTCGCGTTGAAATATCCTAACTATATGATTTATATCAGAATTTATTTCTGGCGCTGGCATATTGCTGCTTAATTGTGGGTTTCTGACGTTTTCCTCCCGCCAATCCGCTGCACGGCTCGCAAACCCGCACAGCGTCTGGGCTCAGCCGTTCTGCAAGCGTGGCCGAACCTCGAAATCCCTACAGAAGCCGACTATTTAACGTCGTCAAAAAAAAACCACCATGGAGGTAGGAGCACCCCTATGATGGTTTATTGACATCACTGGCCAAGCGCCATTTCTCCTACACAGACCACCAGATCTCCGTAGGAGCGGCCAGTGGCCGCGAAAAAAACGCCGCGGTGTATCAGGTACGCTTCACTATGCCTTTCGCGGCCAACGACCGCTCCCCCAGGCTGCTTCAGTAAAGCTCCGGCCGCCTGTCGTTCACATAGGTGAAGGCAGTGCGCGCCGATGCCAGCGAGGCTTTGTCCAAGGTACCCACGATCAACGCTTCGTCACGGCTGGCCTTGGCAATCTGCTGCCCATCCGCCCCGGCAATGCTGCTCAAACCGCAGTACTCGAATGCCGCCTCCTTGCCGCAGTAGTTGGCATACGCCACGTAGCACTGATTCTCGAAAGCCCGACTGCGCACGGTTACCTCGGCAATGAACCCGTAGGGCACCATGTTGGCTGTGGGCACCACAATCAGTTCGGCCCCGGCAGCAGCCAGCCGGCGAGCGTTCTCCGGGAATTCCAGGTCGTAGCAGATCAACAGGCCCAGCTTCCAGCCATTGAACTCGAACAGCGCGGGCGCCTGTTCGCCTGCGCTGAACATGGCGCGATCGGCGTCGCCGAACAGGTGCGTCTTGCGGTAGTTGCCCAGGCGCGCACCGGTGCGGTCAATCAACTGCACCGCGTTGTACACGTTGCCCTGTTCATCCTGTTCCGGGTAGCCGTACACAATGGCCAGGCCGAATTGCCGGGCGATCTGCGCGACCCGCTCGGCGTTGGCGCCGTCACTGGCCTGCGCCAGGTCGCGCGCCGCCTCGGCGCCGATGTTGTAGCCACTCAGGAACATTTCCGGCAGTACCAGCAGTTCGACTTCCCACTGAGCGGCCTCACGGGCACGCGCCTGCAAACGGGCAAGGTTGCCCTCGACGTCGAGCGGTTGGGACTGGCATTGGTACAAGGCTATGCGCATGCGGGCTCCTGTTGTGATCAAGTCTGTTGATCAAGTGTGGCGATCAGGGACACGGTCAATCCGACAGGGCAATGGGCCCCAGTTCGTCGAAAACATCCCCCGGCCCAGGGTTCTCGGGGTGAGTGTAGCCATCGAAGTGGGTCATGATGCCCCACACCGCATTCAGTGACGTCTGAACCGCACCTTCGACCCAGGCAGGCGTCCACGACACGTCGTCACCGGCGATGAAGATACCGCGTTGTGCATCTGGCAGCGCGCTTTGCATAAAGTGCGCATACATGCGCTGGTTGTAACGATAGTGACCCGGCAGCGCGCCCTTGAACGCGCCGAGGAAGTAAGGGTCCGCTTCCCACGACACGGTGATCGGATCGCCGATGATGCGCGCGGCGATATCCACTTTCGGATAGATCTTCTTCAAGGCATCCAGGGCCAGCTTGACGCGCTTCTCCACGGGGTGGGGCAGCATCTTCAAGGCATCGCTCATCCACGCATATGACAGGCAGATCACCCCCGGCTTGTCGTCGCCATGGTCGAACAGGTAGGTGCCGCGGGTCAGCCGGTCGGTGAGGGTCATGCTCATCAGGTCGCGGCCGGTCTCCGGGTCCTTGTCCTTCCAGAAGGGCCGGTCGACCATGACGAAGGTCTTCGAAGACTGCATGTAGCGGGTACGGTCCAGCGCCATCCACATCTTCTGCGAAAACAGCGTTTCCTCGCACTCGATCTGGGTGGTCAGCAGCCAGCTCTGGCAGGTGGTCAGCACGGCGGCGTAGTGGCGGGTGTCGTCCCAGTGATCGGTCACCGCAAAGCGACCATCGGCGGCGCGGGCGATCTTCTTCACCCCGCCGCGCGGCGCGCCCCGGTGCAGTGAAGCCAGGCTGGTGCCAGCCGGCCAGTGAGCACAGCGTTCGGGCGCATGCTTCCACAAGCCCAGCGGCACCTGCTCCACGCCGCCGATCACCAGATGCTGATGATCGTCGCAGTTGGTCATCACCACACGGAAGATTTCCAGCATCGAATTGGGGAAGTCCGAATCCCAGCCGCCGGTGCCGAAACCGACCTGGCCAAACACTTCGCGATGGTGGAATGACAACTGCGCAAAGGCCTTGGACGTGGCCACGAAATCATAGAAGGTGCGGTCGTCCCACAGCGGCACCAGGGTGTTCCACAGCTCCTTGAGGCGCGGCACGTCGCGATCACGTATCGCCTGCTGGATATCACCGAAGCGTGCGCCTTCCTCCAGCGCATCGGCCCAGGCGTCGGCGACTTCCTGAAACAGCGCTGGCAGGTCGGCCAAACTCTGGGCGTAGTAGGTCTCGCCCTCCAGATCGATCACGGTGCTGCCCGACGCCGGCGTCAGCGGGTTGGGAAAGGGCTTGGTCTTCAGGCCAAGCTTGTCGACGTAGTGGTAGAACGCCGTGGACGAAACCGGAAAGCGCATCCCACCCAGCTCGGCAACGATCTCCTCGGTGCCCTCGAACTTCTGCGAGCGCAGGCGCCCGCCCATTTTCGAGGCTTCATAGACCACCGGCCGCAGGCCCAGCTTCATCAGCTCGTAGGCCGCCACCAGCCCGGCGATACCGGCGCCGACAATGGCCACCTCGGCCCCATGGTGATGCTCGGGAATCACGCCCAGCCCGGCCGGATGCTCGATCCAGTCGTCGAAAGCGAAGGGAAAGTCCGGGCCGAAAACGGTGATGGGCTTCTTGCCGTCGGCGGGGTGACGCGAAGTTGGGCTCATGGGGGACCTTGGCTGAGGCTGAACGAAGAAAAGGCATGTTCATTCTAGGCAAGGGCGCTGCGGTAAATAAGACGCAAAGTGTCGTCGATGTGACGTTTTATCGGTCGATTGGATGCGTCGTTGCTGCATTGTGCCTACTTTCACCTAACCCCGGCGGTCCACCTTGTTGCTGAGGATAATCGAGGTCGTGGTTTTCTCCACCCCGTCGACGCTGCCGATCTGGTCCAGCAACTCATCCAGTTGTTCCGGCGAATCGGTGCGCAGCCAGGCCACGTAATCGAACTCGCCACTGACGGCGCACAGTTGCTGCACCTGCGCCATGCCACTCAGGCGCCGTACCACGTCCTTGCCGGAACGCGGCTGCACGGTGATGCCGACGTAAGCCTGCAAGCCGCCATCCAGTGCGTGCTGGCCCAGCCTTACCCCGTAGCCGCTGATGACCCCGGAGCTTTCCAGCCGCGCCAGCCGTGCGGTGACCGTGGTACGTGCGATGCCGAGGCCGCGAGCGAGCATCGCCACGCTTTCGCGGGCATTGATCTGCAGGGCGGCGATCAGTTGGCGGTCTAGGGCATCCAGGGCAAACGAGTGGCGGTCGGACAAAACAGGCTCCATCAGCGAGTGGGCGAGCGTCGATTAGGCCATTGATCGGCGCCGTGCTCAAAGCAATGTTGCCAGCCACGCTTTTTCAAATCACGCAGAGCCTTTTGTTCAGCACCCTGCAGTTGAACGGAAAGTTTGACGCGACTTGTCGAAAGTGCAGTCGAACTTGCTGTTTCTGGCGTCAGGCGAGCGGCAGTCTGAGTGCAATGGATTGATTAAATTGAAGTGGCAAAACTATCAATCCCTCTATAGTTCGCCACGCGATAGTTCACCCACCGCTGCTGTTTGCATTCAGACCTTTACTGAACAACCCGCTGCTCGCGGTCCCTACAGAGCAAGGAACAGGAGAACAAGGAACATGAGTTCAACCCGTGGCACGCACCTGCCGACCGTCGTGGCCGGCTTGATGCTGGCGTGCGCCGTGATCGCCAGCTTCCTGGCCGCCAGCGGTCCGGTGCAATGGATGGACAACGGCCTGATGCTGGCCGACGCCGCCCAGGGCCCGTTCTTCAGCTCCTCCCTGGGGCCGGTCAGCCATCCGTTCTACGCGCTCATCGCTCGTGTCATTCATGCGCTGCTGGGCATGCACCTGCTCAGCCTGCTCAACGCCATCCTCTTGCTGCCACTGGCCATGGTCGTCCACGGCCTGGCGGTCAGTGTCGGCACCCCACGTCACCTGGCGCTGCTGGCGGCAACCGCCACCGTGCTGGCCCACGCGGTGTTCTGGGCCTCCACCAAGGCCGAGCCCTACGTGCTGCATGCCGTGCTGATCATCGGCGCCTACTGGCTGTGTTTCGCCGCACCGGCGCGACTCGGTGCCACCGGCCGCCTGCTGGCCATCGGCGCGCTCAGTGGCCTGGCCCTGGCGATTCACCCACTGACACTGGTGGTGCTGCTGCCGTTGTATGTGCAGCTGGCCGTGCAACACAGGCTGCGCCTGCTGCTGGTGCTGCCCGGCATCGCCCTGGGTTTTGCGCCGGCCTGGCCTGCCGTGATCAACGACCTGGACACTGGCATGAGCCTGTTCGACATCATCCGCCGTTACCTGGCAGGCCCCGACCAACTGGCGATCATCGCCGGCGGTCGCAACGACACGCTCTGGCGTTTCGACGACCTGTGGCACGAGAAAAACGCCGTGGTGCTGCTGGCACTGTCGCTGATCGGCCCGCAAATCCTCGGCCTCATCCTGTGGCCGAAAACTCGTGCGCTGCAGGTGCTTTGGGCAGCGCTGCTGCTCAACTTCCTGTTCGCCGTGTCCTACGGCGTATTCGACCGCTTTACCCTGTTCCTGCCGGGCATCGCCCTGGCCAGCATCCTCGGCGTCGTCCACCTGGCCAGATACCTGCCTGGCGGCCGAATCGGAACCGCCGTCGTCTACCTGTCGGTACTGGCCGGGCCGGTGGCCATGCTGTCGATGTGGGGGCTGTACGCCAACGGCTGGGTCAAGCTGCCGACTCACGCCGAAGCCCTGCCGTTTCGCGACGACATCCGCTACTACCTGGTGCCCTACCTGCAAGACCGCTCCGCACACCAGTTCGCCCGCACCTACGAAACCCTGGTGCCGCCTGGGGCTCTGGTCGTCGCCGATACCACCCCGCTGGGCGCCCTGCGCTCCGCCCAGGCCAACGGCGCGCTGCGCGGTCGCATTCTGCAAGGCTGCGAACAGAGCACCAACATCCCGCCCTACCTGAACGGCGCCGGCGCCTTTCTGCCACGCACCAGCTTTTGCGGGAACATTGGGGAGCAGTACCGGTTGCAGGAGAATTTGCTGGGGTTTCGTTTGCAGGCGAAGTGAGGGTTTCCAGAGAGGAGCCTGAAGGCTGCACTTTGTGTCAGCCGACGCTTTATTTTCGTTAGGGTTGGGTATACGTTACATTGACTTCACTTTGTCACGTATACAGAACATGGATTACGAGCTTATTGCCACCCGTCTGGGCGCGCAAATCCGGCAACGCCGCCTCAATCGTGGCATGACTCAAGCCCGGCTTGCCGCATTAGCTTTTGTCACACGGCAGAAGGTCATCGCGATCGAGAAGGGCGATCTCTCGGTCGGCATGACCGCCTATGCACGCGTGCTCGCTGCGCTGAATTGCGAACTCACGGTCATACCTGCCGTGCTGCCCACGCTGGATGAAATTCACGGGATATTCGACTGATGCCGACCCTACTGCAGGTTTCAACCCCGGAAGGAGAGAGCGGAAGAGTGATGCGCAGCGAAGATGACTACATCTTCCGCTATCGCGATGACGCTAGTGCCCACAGGGCGATCAGTTTGCTCATGCCCCCGCGAATGGATGAATATCGCCATCGCGAACTTCATCCCATCTTCCAGATGAATCTGCCTGAGGGTTACGTGCTGGAGCAGCTGCGTAATCGCCTGGCCAAGCTGACAAACGTCGATCCAATGCTACTCCTGGCACTTTCAGGCAGCAGTTCGCCCATCGGGCGAGTCGCAGTCAACTCGCCGGAAGTCGATGCGCTGTTGCAACGCCAACAGTTCCCCGGAGAAAGGCTGGATGAGATCCTCGCCTGGGATGGTGCCGAGGACATCTTCGCCAGCCTGGTCGATCGCTACATCCTGCGTGCCGGCATCTCAGGGGTGCAACCCAAGGTGCTGGTACCTGAGCATCAAAACCACGCGCCGCAGCGATTCACCTCGAAAACGTCCGAACTGATCATCAAGAGCGGCCGAGATGAATTCCCTGGCCTGGCGATCAACGAGTTTCTCTGCATGTCCGTGGCCAAGGCTTCTGGAATCGTCGTGCCGGAGTTCTACCTGTCCGATAACACCAAACTATTCGTCATGCGCCGCTTCGATCGGGACGAGCAGCTCAACCCCATTGGCTTCGAGGACATGACAGCCCTCATGGGCCTGCCTGCCGAACAGAAGTACAGCAAGAGCTACTCGTCCATTGCCAGAGCCATCCGTATGTTCTGCGCCCCGGACCGGATAGAGCATTCACTGTCTCAGCTATTCGCCATCGTGACTCTCAGCTGCATCGTCGGCAACGGCGATGCTCATCTGAAAAACTTCGGACTGCTCTACGCCAATCCCGCCCAGGGCGATGCACGGCTTGCACCCGCCTACGACATCGTCAACACCACGGCCTATATCCCTGACGACGTACTTGCCCTGGACTTGATCGGTAACAAATCAATGTTCGCCTCGCGACAGGGCTTGCTGGATTTCGCCCAGCTCTGTGCTGTAGAGCAGCCACAAGAAGTGATCCGCAGGCAATTGCAGGCGTTGGAGCAGGTGCTGGCGAGCTCGGGTGAGGTGACGGAGCAAGCGCAGCACGTGGTCGCCGCAATACAGAAAAGTGCCGATCCGTTCAGGCAAACATTTGGGTAGTTTGCCTTCAATCAACAGCCTGATGGAGCGCAGCACCTTAGAGACTTTGCATGACTCTACACTTGGGAAAAGCCGAACATCCCCAAAACTGCTGCCCGGCATTGGCTCCCGTTTTCCGCGTGCGAATGACCAGCGCACTGCCGCACTTCGGGCAACAACGTTCAGCGCTTGGATCACTGCGACGCTTGAGGTGTTGCACGTGTTCGCGATGAGTCGCAATGCTCGGTGCCAGACGCCCGGCCTTCAGTGCTTGCAACATGTCATCGACTTCCGCCTCGCTGAACACCACCTGCCGAAACGACTTGATATAGCGGATGAACCCGATGCCCCGAGTCACATTGGCCGGCATCTCGGTCTTGAACGTACTGCCCCCGACGAACGTGATCACCGAATGCAAGTGGGCAGGGCTCACCCCCAAAGTGGCTTCCAGCGCCTTCAGATGTTTGTAGTTCTGCCGAAGAGGGTTCTGGAATTTGA
>Ga0265798_10005925_pt1 | contig 16231 bp, 16 predicted proteins | sample P3T30metagenome_FD_192430 | JGI IMG/M metagenome (GOLD analysis project Ga0265798, IMG submission 192430) | Plant litter microbial communities from East Loma Ridge, Irvine, California - P3 T30 | ecosystem: Environmental > Terrestrial > Plant litter > Unclassified | place: USA: California... | reverse complement strand
AACGACCCGGTTTGGGAGGCGCCGCTGCAGGTGGCATTGCAAGCAGATTCAGCTGGACAAATTCTCAAGCCCCGCAAACCCCGCATGACCCCTCGCGCGACACTGCCGTACAGTCGGTCGGCCGCGACAGCTATATGACAACACGTTCTTCCGTACCGCGTTTCCGCACAGTAGACTCGTGGGTAAACCAGCAATCCAACCGCGTCGAAGAACAACGCCTCAAGCAGCAATTCCGCATGACGCAATCCACCACATACTCGGAAGATGAAGTTCCAGACATGCCAGCACTACCACCTGCTGCACCCAAGAATGCGAGTGGTATTACCAGGACGCCAAGTGGCAAGGGTGGTCTAGTTGGAAAGGACATTAAGCATCAAAGACACGATACCCGTGATACTCAAGTGACGGCCCCCGTTTTCAAGGCGCACCCGGGAACTGAAGTACGCTTCAGCACACGTAGTGCAGTGCCATCGGAGGTTCTGGACATGGGACGAAAGAACACAGCACTGTGAGCATAATATGACACCTCGTCTGCCTCTAACAGAGAACACATCATCCAACATACTGTTTTGCCATTGTCCATTATTTGCATTTTGTTTTTTTGTTTTTTTACAGAGTACCCATCAGCGATCGCACTTGCATTTGCATTTCTAGCGTGTTTTCAAAAAGGCGAAAAAGAGGGAGGTTGGGCGTTTGAGGCGATTGGGCGCTTGTCCAGCACGGAGAAAGTGGTCCCGAAACCCATGCGTAACCCTTTCGCCAGGGGAAAAGCATGGCATAAGCAAAATGGCCTGTGTGCCTTTAGCTTCCGGTTCAGAAGGCCCGTCCATCCCCCGGCCTATCTTTTGTATATTGCAACTGCTTCTTTCTCTTTCTTTTTTTATCATCATCATCATCATATCCAATAGCCAAAGAACCTTTTTTTTCGTTTTCTCATTTTACACTTATACCTACGTAATAAACTACCTACTTAACCTTCTTCACCTGCTTTGTCCATCTTTTATTTCCCATGTGATTTGATTTCTACCTGTGCTACTGCTGCTGCTGCTAATGCTGCTTACTTTAAGAAACGCTGTAAAAAGGACATTAGCCAGGTATTTGGCTCTAAAACGCCACAGGTGTGAGACGATTTCAAATCAAATCGTATCGTATCATGTCTCATGATGACTGTCATAAAGATAAGACATTGGTTTGGTTTGGTTTTTCCCCAAATCCTATCTACTGCGGGGGATATGGATGGGGCCGGCAGGAACAAAAGTCGTTTGTAGCAATCATGTATATATATAAAGATGTAGGATTACTATGTGTATATATATTTTTGTGTGTGTGTGTATGCATGCATCCATGTACGTGTTGTATAATGAATGTTGATGTAATTTGAACTAGAAACCTAGAAACATTTATCAATTAAAAAACCGCTGTAACTAGTTGAAATGACTTGTTCTTTTCTTCCCCCTCTTCCATCTCTTCATTGTTCAAAATTTCCAAGGCTACTGTGGTTGTGATGAAAAGAAAAGGTTTGGAGAGAGAAAATAAAATAACAAAATTGGGCAACATGTTAGATTTGGCCAAATATATATATATATATACATCGTCTTTCACGAGAAAGAAGCGATTAAAACAATCGTGGGGAAAACACGCTGGAAAGATGAACATAATATCACCAAAAAAAGAATAGTATAACAAGTTGAAAGGAAACTGGAATACAGATAGAGAGAGAGAGAGACTTTTCTCTCCATCTCTTCTTTGGTCATGGTATTGAATTTTTCTCAAGTCCCTTCTCTCCCTTTCCTGTAACATGAGAGCGCTGTCAAATAGACGTACGCCCTAAACCTCTCATTCAATCCTCATAATTTCATATTTCATAACGAGTCCAGCCAAGGCCGTACTACTAATCATATGTCATCGCTTATGAGAACTAGCCAAGGCCGTAGCCATTCACAAGATGTGTTACAAGTACGAAATGCCGCATCCCAGATAGATAACGCACAGAAAACGCCCAGAACATGCAATTGGAAAAATACGAAAAAAACTCAAGGCTCCAGTTCTCAGCGTCCACGCCGAGCAACATCTTCCAAAAAACCCAGCAAGAAAGACTTGTCAACCGGACTCTTTCCTTCTGTTGCGCTGGCCGTCCTACTTTGGCTACCAAGACCAGCTAGACTGACACCATCACCTTGTCCCAAGTTGATTCCTGAGTCGACGGGGTGGCTCGTTGGAGCTTTCGGGATGACGATGCTGGGCACGCCGCTACCATCGCCAATGCTGGAAATTCTGCTTCTGTTCGTCATGCCCTCAGGACTAGTCGTACCTACACTACCATTCATGGGCAGTGGACTGACGGGACTAACAACGCCAGACATGGTCTTCTTGGGCGTAGGTGGAAAGGGGGAGCGCGCTGGTGGTATCGGGCTGTGCATTCGAGGCTTTGGCGAGGGAGAAGGCTTGCTACCGAAAAGGGACAGCAGGGTGTTCTTCTGGTCCGAAGGAACAGAGTCACGGCGATCCATGGAAGACGCTGGCGGAGCTGGCGATCGAGATGGCACCATGGCAAGCTGAGCTGGCAAGGGCTGAGGTGAGGGTCCCTTGAACATGTCTAACAAGCCTTGTGCATGCGGGGTTGGTTTGGTGGTTGATACTACAGTAACACAGAGGTCAGTACATGTTCTCTGAAGGCACATCAAGGGGTCAAGCCCAAGTATATGCAACGTACCATGATCGATCATGCTCTTGCCATTAGGCGGTACATGCGTCTTGTTTTGCTGCTGCTGGGGTCTCTTGAGAATCTGAGGTTTGAACGCCGCCTGAGGTGACCCCGAAACCTCTACCACTTGCTGCGACGGAGCGAGAACCTTTGCCATGCTCTGCGGCGAAGCTTGTGGCCCGCGTTTAAGAATCTGTTGAGGCATGAATGGCATGTTTGTGGCGGGTGACGGGCCACGCGAGCTCCCGCTTGTTGGGTGCCTGTTCTTCTTCACCGTCTCGAAGTCCGGTGCATTCACCGGTCCGCTCACAGTGGCTGATGTTATCTTTGTTCGTGTGGGTAATGTAGTAGAGGCTCCAAGAAGGGTATTGCTGGGCAACTTTGACGAATTTCCGACCAAATGTGCTGATGAGTATCCTGGCGTCTTGGGAAGCGCTGATAACTCTGCAGGCTCAGGCTCTGGGCTTGCTAGTGGCGGTGTGGCCGTAAACAACGACAACAAGGAATCTTGGTGGACGTTCCTTGGCTTTGGCTGTTCAGGCACGAAGCTGGGGCCGACAGGCGGTGACTGAAATTGAGGTGGGCTTGGAGCAAACTGGCCTTGTGGAGATACGAGACCGTGCGGCCTATGTTGAGGAAGAGGATGTTCTATTCTTGGTGTTGTTTGCAAGTTTCGGTGTAACGGTGCTGCCACGGTAGTCTGAGGCGACGGTGGGACTGCAGACTGTTGGGTGTTGGTCTTGAAAGAGTTCAATAATCCCATGGCGTGTTGGTTCAAGTTGGGTGCTGGTAGGTTGGAAGCATGTGGTATCTCGGGTCGTCCTCGTCCGGCTGCGAAGTGAGAGTCACTCATCTCCTGGAAAGGCCTCGGATTACGTTGATCAAATGCTTGCTGCATGTTGGGTGGGTGAGGTGAAAACATGTGTCCTGGATGTTGTGGGGGTTGCATGTATTGATGAGGCATCTGCGGGGGTGGCATGCTGTTGAAGTGACCCGGAGGGCCTTGGGGTGAAAAGAAGGGTGGCGGAGGCCCCATGTTGGCCATCTGGGGTGGTCGAGGATGGTGCTGACCATGAGGGCTTGAAGGCTGTATAGGCGGAGGCATAATCTGATCAAAGGGCGTGCGAGGCTGCTGCGCTCCAGGCTGGGTGTTGCCCTGCTTGAACAGCGCCAGGAGCGGATTTGCCTGTGGCTGTGCTGGCGCAGGGTGACTCGGAGCCTCGACTGGCGGTGACTGCATACCCACGCTGAGTAGCCGCTTGAGCGCCTCAGCGGGGTCCTCACTTTGTTGTGGTTGTTCTCGACGCTCTTCGGACAGCTCTGGTAAGTTGCTAGTCGGGTACTGGCCGCGACCTAGCCTAGCCACCATGTCGGCAAAGTTGTTGTTGGTGGTTTGCTGTGTATTCGCGACAGGTACAGCTTCGTTGGCCGTGGCCTCGTAAATTCCGGGCTGGAAGTCTTCATCGTCGGTTGCTACCACGGGTGCTGGGGCCATGTTGGCGCTATTTCGTGCCCTCTGCCTCCCGAGCTTATTCTGCTGTTTTATCCACTGCTTCAACGGGCCGAGAAACGGGGCGACCATGTAGAAACTGCTTTCCTTGATCAAGTCTTGCCCATTGCCCTGCTGCTGCTGCTGCACCTGGTTCTTCCGCCTCAGCATAGGCAGATCTGTAAGCTTGTACCAATCGATCTTTGAAATTTCCTTTCTCGTTTGCGGCTCAAAGTATGTGTCCATGGGCACGCCACGGAAGACGTATAGCATCATACTCTGCTCACGCATAGTGACGGTGATCTTCTTCATGTGCTCGTCCGGCTCGACCAAGTCGGCCTGCCTTAGGTCATAGCCGGTCTCTTCCCAAACCTCTCTCACTGCACAGTCCAGATCTGTCTCTTCCTTGTTGATCTTTCCTCTTGGAAAACTCCACTTTGCACCCTTCTTCCAGCCCTTGACCAGTACGGCGTGTGTCATCTCCTCGTTCAGCATGATGGCGCCGCGCACCGGCACCCGCGTCTTGTAGGCGAGAAACTGCTCATAGGCCTGCTGGTGCAGCTCTTCGGAGTAGGCAGAAAATAGCGGGCAGTGCTGGAACATGAGCTGGGAGAACTTGCGCAGGTGCATGGATGGCAGGTTGTTGGGGTCGAGCGGACGGATGAAGTCTTCGTAAAACCATTGGGCCTCCTCGATCTGGAAGCATATTCGCTCCACAGACTGCAATTCTTCATTGGGGAGGTTGACGATGAAGCGGACGCAGAGATCGTCCAGCCAGTCAACTAATGTTTTGTTCGAGTATGTCATGGTGGGTGCAGGTTTGGCCCGTGTCGAGCATGCCTTGGGCAGCTTCCGTCGCGCGCAGGGTGGGGAGCTGGTGGGCGTTGGGCGCGTCGCAGGCGGCGGGCGGGCGGGCAGGTGAGCAATGTGGTCTAGAATGCAGGCGTGTCGGTGGAGGCGAACACAGCCGCAAGTGGATGTGTGTAGAAGCGGTAGCGTGCAGCGGCGAGGTTCTGGGTCTGGCTGTTGTTGAAGTTGTTGAAGGCCTATCGGAGAGTGGGTGGTGGGTGACAACTGGTTAGTGTCGGCAAGAGCGATCGACGTAGGGTGTGGCGGCTGTGGCTGTGCTTTAAAGAGGAGCCAAGGAGCAGCAGCCGGGCGGGCACGCCATGACGTTCGCGTCGGCGCATCTTCGTCACAGAATCAGGGCACATCCAGATCCAACTCACCGCCAGCGCATTTCAATGCGATAAGTAGGCTCGCCCATCGTTTTTCTTTGTCTGTCACTCCTTCACCTGCCAGCCCTTCACAGCTGTCATCTTACCTTGTTCCCTTTACCGCGCAGTCGCAACTCGCCTGCTATACATAGGGCAGCCACGCGCCCGTTTCACATTTTTGGACGAGGACAACCGCCCGCCAACCAGACAAGACGCCCGCTTTGAGACAGCCGCACCCCACCCCACACTGTCAAAGGGACGTGTTTGGGCTCTTCAAAGGCATATAAGGGCTTCTGAGACGTCTTGCTTGGCCTCCATTCACATCACTACCTACATCTCCCATACCAAAACTCCAAACTACACATCACACCCAGCATGGCGAACCTCGTAGCCAAGTACGCGATGAAGAAGGCGCTGGGCAAGGAGATGGAGAAGTACAAGGGCAAGAGTGCCGCCGGCCCTTATGTAAGCATTTTCTTGAGTTGACTTTGTTTCTCACACACACACGCTGATTGTCTTGGCAGGACCCCTTCTATGTCGAAATACCTCATCCCACTAAGCCTGGAAAGATGAAGAAAGTCAAAAAGGAAATCCCAAGCTACATCCCGCAACACGACGCAAACGTCCTGGCCAAAGCTCGCAAGCGCGCCTACAGGCTCGATTACGCTCTCTTCAACCTGTTCGGCATGCGTTTTGGTTACTCCTCCGTCATTGGCCTTCTCCCCGTTATTGGCGACGCCGCAGATACTGCACTCGCGCTCAACCTTGTCCGCACTATGCGCCAGGTCGAATGCGGTCTACCATCCACTGTCCTCATCATGATGCTTGTCAACATTGCCATCGACTTCCTTGTCGGTCTCGTTCCCTTCGTTGGTGATCTTGCCGACGCTGCTATCAAGGCCAATGGCAAGAACGTCCGCCTCCTCGAGGAGCACCTGGACAAGGTCTACAAGCCCAAGGAGCTGGTAGAAAAAGATGCCAGGCTGCCAAGGGAGTCGCGACCGCGTCCTGCTTCGGTCCTCGTCGACTTTGACCAGGAACAAGGTTACCACAACTATGATGATGAGCACGAAAACGTTCGCCAACCGCAACGCTCTTATGACGGAAGACGCGTTCAAGACGAGGAAATGGGCATCCGGCACGACACTCAACGCTCGCGCAGAGACGATAGGCCGAGCCGCAACAACACCAGGAGCAGCAGACGTTGATGACTTTTCTTGCGTCTGTTTTTTTCTCTTTCTTTGTATTCCTAGCGTCATCTTTTCTTACCATCTGTCTCGCTTGGCTACTAAAATGAAACGTGTATACTTGTATAGTACACTACTCGTTGGCTGTCTCTCTCTCTTTTTTTTACAATTATACCCTAGCGCCGTTCTCTTGACAATACAAAGCAAATGTCATCTATAATCTTTATAATAATCTCTCTCCCTCTCTCTCATACAAACACACGCCTTGGCTTGCATTAAGCATTGAAATCTTTTGTCACGTGCCACTAGTCCTGTCCCTGCAGATGCGTGTCCACGTTTGATTTTTTGAAAAAAAGAACAGCAAAACCCGTTAGAAACAGAAATTAAACTTTACGGACCAAGAATCTACATTGATTGAAATGATGTCTTAGCTATTTGCTCTTCGACAATAGATGGCTCGAATTCGTATTGAGGAGGAAAAAAAGAGGGAGCGGGGACAAGGTAAAAGTGACAAAAGACCATCCGACTTTGATTGAATCCGGGGGTATCTCGAATCTCGAAAAGATGACACCAGACAACAGACACCAGACAGGAGTGAAAAAAAGGCGAGATTTGGAAGAAGAATATTACCACCATCCGTCTTCAAAACCAAACCCCCGCAATCTTCGCCCGTTGCTCCCCCCCACAAAAGCAGATCATTAATCTCGCTCAAGTCGATTATTCAAACTAATGACCCACTTCTATTCCTCCGCCAAGCAATAATCACTGACCAAAACTTTTTTTCCCTAATCAACGACAACGGCCTTGGCCCCAGACTTTCCTCTATATCCCTCCGCAATCTCGTCGTCGTCGTCGTCGTCGTCGGCGCCACCGCCCTCCGAGTACACGGCGCGACGCACGGGCTTGTGGATCCTCACGCACCAGAGAAAGTAGTCCTCGAGCACCAGCAAGTTGAGCAAGAGACGATTGCCCGTCCACGCCAGGCCACAGACCATGGCGCCGGCCACGGCATCGAGGATGAAGTGATTCGCCGTAGCTACGATAGCGACGAGGATGATGGCCGGGTATGCGACACCGAGGAAGATGCAGAGCGCGCGGCGGGGAGACGGGATACGCATTCTAAGGCCCATTGTGACGGGGACGCTGCGGGAGCGGCGGTGCTGGGGCGCTAGCGGAATCGACATGATGGTAAGGCCGATGAGGAGCGAGTAGCCAAAGTGCAACGAGGGCATGGCGGCATATTGGTTGCAGAATTTGTTTTGCGTCCAGACGCTGCTTTCGCCCTCGGCGCCGTGCACCGTGTCGACGAAGCCGTAGCTGCGCGCTTCTTTGCCTACCGCACCAGGCACGTCCGGGTCCGAGAGCAGGCGGGGTGGCATGCAGGGCCAGAGCGTGAAGATGATAAAGGCAATCAGGTTGCACATTGCCATTGTTCTCCGCCGCGCGGCATAGAGTTTTGGTCCTGCGGGACTGCCGTCTGCCTCTCCCAAAGGCTTGTTGTGGAGGGGTAGGTCGATGCGGTTGCGCGTTGTGGTGTAGTAGAATAGCCATACCAGAAACAAAATTGTGCCCGGGATGTGAATAAATGAATATGTGCGGTTCGTCCAGTGGAGAATGAATGGGTGCTTGAGGAACCAAGCTTGAACATCGAGTTCGAAGAAGATGTGGAGTTGTTGCTCAAGGTGGATGATTTGGAGCGCGTGACGGCGGGCGACGTTTACGGTACCTTCGACCATTGTCACGGCGGAAAAGGCACGACCGAGTTGGTATACCTATCACCGACGAAGTCAGTACACTCTCCAGAGAGTATGCTTGTCTGGCCGAATGCTTACCCAGTAGATCAGTGCCCAGTACCAAGCCTCAACTAGGAACGGGAACTTCTTGAGCAGCCGTGACAGGAAGTAATCCTGGAATCTCTTGGTGTTTGGACTCATGACATCCTTGCTCATACCCAGTATCGTGACTTGGCGTTTTCTCCATTTGGGCTCCTCGTCGACATTGGCTAGCAAAGATGCGCTGGACGACAGACTCGATCGACCAGAATCGGGTGAACCTGAGCGTGGTGAATTACGATAGACTCTGTGCCGACCGAGGAGACGGTACTCTGTGTTTCGGTTTACATATGTGCCGCCGAATAGTAGGGTTACCACGACAAGAGGCTCTATAAATGCTCCGGCGCCCATGGTAGAGAGATGGGCGAGGGAGAAGACGGCAGTGGTGGTAGGTAGGTACCGGAGCGAGGCGAGAGATGAGGTTATCAAGATTCGAAGTCTGGCTACCCACGGGAGAATGTATGCGATTGAGGAATGTCTATGATGGTACACCACAGTCAACCCTGATCGACAAGGTTATTTACTATGCTGATAACGCTAGGCGTCAGCTCAGTGTTTGTGTCTTGCAGGTTGCTGTCTAAGAGCGCCGAATGTTGATTTACAGGATATTAGGAAGAAATGTTCATGGGAAAAGTTGAGAGGCACAAGGTGAGGAACGGGCAAAGGATTTGCCCCGATGCCGAAGGAAGACTCGGACTAAGTAGAGTGATGCCTGGCGCAAAGTGAAATCAGCGGAAAGCACGGCATTGTAAAGTAAAAAGAGCATGGATGACTAAGGGCCCGAGTGAGCTGGCCTGGCCTGGCATGGGATTCTAAGCACCCGGCTTCCGAGAGTGACTGCTTGCAGTTGGCTGGGATAGGTGTCGCGTGTTGCCAGATTTTGGAAGACGTCATTGCTATATCACAATCTTGACGACAGCGTTTAGTCTTGAGGCGGTACTTCGCTGTTAGCAGAATTGAGTAGGAGCTCATGCACTCGTTGACACAATTTTCTTTCGTCTTGAAGTTCCTGGAGGGCGTTGTAAGCACGTAAGAGGCCTTCATTCCTGCGAGGTGTGGTGCAGGTGCAGGTGCAGGCGCGAGGGGACAAGCGACCTCACGGGCTTAGCTTCCGCCGATCGCCGGGCTCGACCCACTTGCGTCACATGGACATGGTGTAAACCTTTGACGAGGCTGACGTTGTTTTCTCTTTCGTCCGCCTAGATCCGGCTGCGACTGATCGACATCACTTGTTCAATCTGCTGCATACTGCGGCTATAATCTTCTGGTTGTGCCTCCTGTCCGTCCAGACTTTCGTCCGCACAGTTGTCCGCTGCAAGACACTAAGCCGGACTGCGCGATAAGCTTGCTTACTTACAGGACGGCGCATACAAGCAAGATTATGCAGCTTATCACAGTTGCGAATGCTGGCAGCCGAGTACGCGAGTATTTGTAACTAAGGATTGGGCGGGCGTACCACATGTGCAATTGTCTTGTTTGACATTGGAGGTAGAGTAGATCTAGGCTCCATCTACGTGCTTCACCACCAAAACACGTCAAGACTGGAATTTATCCAAGTAGCATTGAATAATTATGTAGATAAGCTTGGTAACCGACTGTCAGCCCAGAGAGCTTGTGGTAGTGGTATCAGCGACCGAGGCCAATCGGAAAGGCTGGGTCGTACAATGCAAGAAGACGTGATTTACAGTACAAGTGTCCACCAGAACGTGCAGTGAAGCCAACGGTCTTTCTCAGTCTGGGACGATGCAAACCCAAAGGAAAAAACAGCGACAGCTGTGGCGTATGAAACGCATGGAACGCATGTTTATGAATGACTCCAAGATTCCTGAACGCCTCGCTGAATAGGACCAAAGAACAAGGGATGGGGGGGACAGTATGACGGGAAAAATACAAGGGACAAAGAAAACAGGACGGATCATCCGATTTGTGGCTGCGTTGGTGGTCATTGCTTTTAGCAAGCCACGCTAGTGAAGGGTGCGCTCTCTTGGAGGTCTTCGACAAGAGCATCGACATTGCTGAGGTACTTGCCTAGCATATGCTGCTTCTCCTCTTGCGATCGAGTGTTCTTCCTCGTCGCACCCCGGCCCTCGTCGCCAGTCGCCGTGCTACCGCGGCGCTCGAAAGCATTGGCCAGCTTGCTCGGACTCCGCTGCGGGCTGGGGACTGGTATCTCGGGCATCAGGTAAAAGTACAAGAATTCTAGCAGCTTGACCTTGACGTTTTGTGTAGTTTCTTCGTCCTTGAACAGGCTCGTTACTGTCAGCAAGCCGTCCATGTGCTCGAAGATGCGCGTGTTCTGCGGGTTTGCGAGTAGTGCTGTAACGAGCACGAGGAGGGCCTGAGATTGTATGGCTGGGCAGTTGTAGGGGTCGAGCAGATCGAGGAGAACGTTCATGTAGACCTCGCGGCCAAAGATGATGCGCGAGGGCGGGTGTAGTAGGAGGAGACCTTGGATATTGGAAAGCGACGAGAGGATGAGAATGTCGTTCTGGCCGTCTGCAATTGGCGTGGTTAGCTCGAGCCCATCATCCATGGTGGGGCGTCCTTCTCTCTCTCGCTCACCTTTACTGCTACCCATGCCGAGCAATCGATCCAGACAGTCGGCTACGCGTGTCGCGACTACAACATGTCAGTATATCGCCGCATCTGATCGTCTATAGCAATGCAACCCACCATTCCATTCAAAGCCCTCTTGCAGTCGGAAGAATTCCCTAAAGGCGAGATCCTCTGACAACTGGCCCAGCTTCTTGGGCATCGACTGTTGCTGCTCGCCCAGGTTGATGGCCGAGGCATTCCGTCGGTGGCCGGGGGTCGAGGGCTTTGGCTTGCCGGTGGAAAGACATATCTGGGCCAGCATGCCCTCAATTTGGCGCAATCCCTTGCGGATCTTCTGCGTGTCCTTGGACGCAATGTTGTCAAAGGCGAGGGACAGTAGCGCCTCCATTGTGGATAGGGGTGCAATCGGTCGTGGCGGTATGGTGGTGACGGTAATGGATAACTGTTGGGATGTGCAGTGGCGGCGGATGGGGGTCCAGTTGTTGTTGAGATCAGGCGTCGAAGGGGAAAGGGACACAATGGAGCAGCCGGTAGGGTAAGACGGGAGGGGGTTAAAGCGCATATGCAGCTAACAGTTGATTTTTGCGGAGCGTGTGTGATTTTGAGCAGTGTGTGGGCCACCCAGTTGCGCCTTGGGCCCTTTGAGAACGCTCGATAGCGAGAGGGCACGGGGGTGTTGTCGCATCGATAAACACCCGCCGTCGCCACGGCAATGCCGACCCACTGTTGGCGGTTGGAGCCGTGCGCTACTAGTCTCGGCAACCGCCCAGCCCACGACCTGACAGCTCATCCCACAAAGCCACCTGCTCCTTGTCGCCCGCCTGTTGTTCTCATCTTATCACGCCCGCACATTGTGCAAGTGGAATAGTGCCCGCATCACGATGGGCAACCGTAGCGCCACCCGTGTGTCTGCAATTGTCTCTTCGCCTTGCTCAAGGCCCAGCGCTGCATACGTCATTCTTCGCTTGGAGCGCATGCCTGAATGTGGCCGTGAATCTGCCCCGATGTCGTCGCGACTCGAATGGATACGAAGAACATGCACCTCATCGTGGTCGAATGGCAGCCGTCCTTTACACTGACCGGATTCTTGGCGTCGAGGTTGAGTCTAAACCACTTCGCGCTGACCGCGCCCTTTGCATCGCCATGTTTTAGGCCCCCGGCCGCGGGCGGTCGCAACACCAAAGCCTTCCTCACCACTGCCTGTAGCTCAGCCTGAGTGGGAGCGAGCAAAACGTTGCAGACGCCTCGTTTTATGCAGAAACAGCCGAGTCTCGGTGCCGGGAACCATTCTGCCTTGTGAACCCCTTATATCGTGCACCCGAGTCGGTACCAAACTTTCTTCCTTCAACCATCAAATTGTTTGGCCATGCTACAGACTGCATCTTCCTCTTAACCCGCATCATTTACAGCGACCACGTGAAAATCAGTGTTGGCCGTACCCCCCACTTCAGGATGCTCTTGCTCTTCAGCAGCAAAGTCCGTCACGGTACGCCACCAAAATGGATCACCTTGCTCTTCTGGCCTATCATCCTATCCCGCTTCATCGTCTTCGCACCCTCTCTATACTACAAGGTTTACGCGACAAACCACCACAATGTCATCAAAGATCACGCCCAGCTCTACAACGGTACCTACGGTACAGCAGTCGTCACGGGCGAAAGGCTCGCAGATACGTGGGGTTCAGCGCTCTTCTTGTACAACATCGCAGCCTGGATGCCAACCGTCTTGTTCATCCCGCCTCTACATTTACCCTTCACCATCGCCGAGACTGTACTGACCGTATTTGTGTCGCTAGCGACACACCACCAGACCGGGTACGCGCCTCACAATAAAAAGGACTGCCACAATCCCATGATTTTCGGAATGCAGCCACCACCAGGGGCCAATGAGAGCTTCTTCGCCGCAGCCGCAAGGCTGAATGCCACTGTCAGCACCCCGGTCCAAATGTGCGAGAGTTTCGTGAAAGAGTGGCAATTTGGGATGACTGTGTGGTGAGTATCACGCACACGTGCACATTACACGTTGCTAAGAGCGATAGCTCCTTATACGCACTCATGTCTCTGCTCGGCATTATCGTTTTCTTTGGCGCCATGATCGACGCCAAGAAACACGGCACATCTGGGTGGGACATGCTCAAGGAACTGGGCGAGGACCTTTGGACGTGTCTCACATATGTACCCAAAACCTTGCTGATCATCATCGTGACAGTATCGTATTTCGTCCCATTTGCATTCTTCCGCTGCTTACCCTTGAGCGTAAAGACTCCCGTACGATCAGCACGGCGATATACTATCAAGACTGGGTTGGGTGCAGAGCAGAATACCCAAATCTTTCTGACAGAGCTCAAGTCGGGGTTTAGGAAATCGAGGAAGACAACTGCACGGTATCAGGGTGGAGAGGGTAGTCACACTCAGCTGGCACAATTTCTCGGTGTTTACGACATACTCGTCATGGTCGCCAAGGACCTCCATTACATCGATGTCATGAACTTGGCTCGTGTATCCAAGTCTGTTCGCGAATCTGTCCTCCCTTCTAACGACCTCGCACGCCGCATTTCCATATTCAAGTTGTACACATGCGATGCCGATGACAAGCGCTCCTGTTGGATATGTACGAATCAGATTTGCGTCGAATGTTACCAAGTTCCTGCGATCCCACAAGAAACTGCCATCTATCATATGGAAAATTGCATTCCCTACTGCAAATCATGCTACCATGTCCACGTCCTCGACCGGCCACATGGACAGAAACAAAGGTTCAGGAAGAAATATTGTTACTGCGGGCCCCGTCGGGCTCCACCGAAAAATGCGCTTCTGCGGTTTCTTCTCAACACCAGTTATCTAACGAAGAAACCACGTTACCTGGAGTCAATACGAAGATCTGTTTGTCGCAATTGTGACAGGCAAATTACGGAAGAGCTCCTGTCTCTCAAGGAAAAAGCTACTAAATCGATGCTCAAGGAGGGCATCAGAAGTGACGGTGAGAGGTGGACGAACTGTGCAGGACCAGCCTGTAACAAACGACTTGGTAGCGGGCCTAGGTTTTGGGTTTGCATCAAGTTGAACTGTAGGAAGGAATGTACAAGTACTTTGCATCAAGCATGGGGACGTAAAGGGGACGTTGCTTCAGCGGGCGACGCAACTGTTTGAGCGTCTACAGATTTTAAGCCACGCATATATGTGTTTTTACTGGCATTCTGGCACTGTATGGCGCTTTTGATGGCCTGTCTTTATACTCGCCCCAAACCTGTGTCTTCCATTCTGTACTACCCAAGACTGATCGCATTACTGAAAAGTGCTCTCCTTGAATTCTACTTGGGAATAGTTTAGTCACGCCTTTCGATTGACGATAATAACAAAGCTAGTTATTACTAAACCAATGATATCGTTCTTACCGCTCTACAGCAGCAGTACAGCAAACAAGCTACCAGCAAGTGCTATAGCGCCCCCTCCAAGTCTACCAGCGGCGCCCGTAAACTGCGGCATCGTACTATCCGTCGGACTCGGCAGACCCGTCGTCCCATTAGCACCACCCGTCGCATTCCCACCTACAGCCTCAAAGTTCGCACAAGTAATCCTTGTTGTATTTCCCGTATGCAACACGAACGCCAAACCCCCAAAGAAGCCAGAGCTCTCCGTCTGCACACTCAAATACGGGTCCACAAAGGCCGTCACAAACGACCCATTCGTCGTAATCTTGCCGCCGTGTTTACCCGACAAATCGCCAACTTGGCAGGTAGCAGGCTGTGAGGCATCGCACATGACGAGTTCACCGCGATTGGTTGGGTCAAGATGGCCCATGGTCGCCGTGCAATTGCCATCACCTGGAACAGGAAGAGTGTGAATATGCCAGGCAAACGGTCCGTACTGTGCTTGGGACGGGAGGTTGGTTAGGTTAACGGAAAAGGACACGCCCTGGGGTCCGCCAACGGCTTGGATGCTGCCAGAGACGGTGCTGTCAACAAAGGGGTTGTATTGCACCTGGGGCAATACGGCAAGGTAGGTAGATGAGGCTTGGTTGAGCGAGGCTGTGGCTGTACCGGCAAGCCCGCCTGTCTCACCGGGCAGGTAGCCTGGGGCTGGGGGTAAGGGCGAGACAATGGCGCCTTGTATGGTATCGACACCTGTAAAAGGGGATGCGGTGGGTGTGGCGGGGATGACGCCGGATTTTGCGGCTGCGAGCACAACGGGGGCGGGCGCGCCTTCTTGGACTTGGGATTGGGCATGGGCTAGAGCGCCCAGAGCGAGGAGAGGGAGAGGACGGAGTAGCATCCTAGATGGGAATAATGGTTACTGAAGTTTTTTTTTCTTCCTTTTGTTTAAAGGAGGAACATGAAGTGAGGGGTAACTGGGAGAAAGTGCGTAGAGGAGGTGTCTTACTCTGTGCTCCTTTTATATATCATCTTTCTTTGCCTCGTTCACAAAACGGCACATAACAACGCCTCCTCCCCCCCTCCCCCCCCCTGAGCCGACCCCATTTCAATGACATCAACACATTTCCCCACCCCAGCCCACTCTTTCTCTCTCTCTCTTTCTGCCGCGCGAAAAGCTATGCCACGCCATATACTTAAGTCTCATGGCCTTGGCCGGTCCAATCCTCCACTGCAACAAACGCTCATGCTCCTTGCTCTTTCCACACAAACACCCCAATTACCAAAGGTTTCATTCCTACCATCTGCCAATGTCGCGCCAACGGATAAATTTTGCCGTTAGCCTCTTCGTCCTTCTTCTTCTGCTTCTCTCCTCCCTTTTGTTTTGCCCTTTTGCGGCAATAACTGCACACATCACCGGCGGCTATAAGATTAGCGACATTAGCGCCATCTGGGGTGCATGCCACACAGCCGTGCCCCTGACATCAGCGTTGTGTGGTCCGAAATTGTGGGTTGAGGCAAGTGTGATGTCAAGACTTTTTTTCCTGAATGGATGCGGGCGGGGGTGGATTAAGCGACGGCGTTTGACTGGTGTGATGATGTGATTGGAGGGGGTATTTGCTGGTGAGGTTGTGTGTTTCTGCTCCGCGGGAGGTTGTGACGTCTTGATTTGTTTGTTGTGGAAAAGGAGACAATAACTGGGAATCTAGAGGGTTAGAAGCGGTTTAGTTTTCTTGGATGTCAGACTTTAGATTTTCAGCGTGTCGAATACAAATCTTTTGGTTTGCATGCAAATGAAAGCTTTCTTGATCACTGACGAGGTGGCGTTCTAGTGATGGCCTTGGCCTGTTTTCTCTTTGAGATGTAGTTTCTGCTG
>Ga0265798_10005923_pt1 | contig 16237 bp, 18 predicted proteins | sample P3T30metagenome_FD_192430 | JGI IMG/M metagenome (GOLD analysis project Ga0265798, IMG submission 192430) | Plant litter microbial communities from East Loma Ridge, Irvine, California - P3 T30 | ecosystem: Environmental > Terrestrial > Plant litter > Unclassified | place: USA: California... | reverse complement strand
TTGTTTCATCGTCGTCTCTGCATACGCATTTCGCATCGTCCACCACTCCTACCCGCAATCTATTTATTTATTTATTATTTCATTCAGGCTATTCACGGTGACCGTATGAGCCGTCCCTATATAGGCACCTAACTAAACAAAAGAAATTTCGCTGCCTTGTCTCACAGCTTGTAAAGCGGGTAAAGCGGGTGAAACGAGTGTAGGTCCTTCTTTTAACCAAACTAGCCTTCCTCTGGCCGGTATGTGAGCCGGCCTGTCTCCTGTAAGAACTGTACTGTAGCCTTGACTACCGTAATGTCCGATTTCCATCTATTCTTCTCTCCGTCAATGAGATTGCCTATTGTTGCGTCCTTTCGTTTACCCTAGCCGCCGAGTAGGTATGACAGGTTGCCTCCTCGTTCGCTTGCTGCTGTGCGTAAGGCTTTCCGATGCTCTGCCCATAACGGACAGACGCAGATGATGTGGCTAATGGTCTCATCGTTAAGCCCGCATCGGCACTTCGCGTCGTTAGCAACACCTATACGGGAGAGGTATTGATTAAGCCTACAGTACCCTTTCCTGGCCTGGATGAGGATCGATGCCTGTTCCGACGTGAGTGCACCGTATAATCGTAGTGTGTGGCGTCCCGGGAGCGCCTGGTCTAGCTTCCAGATGTACTAGCCTGGGATGCCCTCTGGATCGAAATTGTCAGAATCGCGTTTGCGGTCCTGCTCGATTGCTTTGATCAGCCCATCTGCTTCGCGTACGCGTCGAGCTAGTGGGGCTATAAGCCCTCCTGCTTGGCTGGCAGCTGCTTTAGCTGCTACATCTGCCTGTTCATTGCCGCAGACTCCTGAGTGTCCGGGGACCCATCTAAACTCTACTTCGATGTCCTTTTCTCGGAGTGCGAAGAAGGACTCGGCGATCCTACGGAGGAGGTCTCTTCCTCTCCTAGCGCTGTTGCCTGCCTTGATTGCTTCTAGAGCAAGTTGGCTGTCGGTGAAGATAGTTATCCGTAGCTTAGTAGCGAGGAGCGGGAGCTCTTGCGGTTCCGGTTCGAATGCATCTTGTACGAACTCGAGCGCGGCCGCAATTGCGGCGATCTCTGCGGTAAGGATACCGCAGGTCGTCGACCATCCGATAGATTCCTGTACGACTACTTCTGCGCTACCTCCTCGCCGTCTAGTGACTGCGACGGCCGCGCATCGTGCTGTGACCGAGGCGTCAGAGTATAGGCTTGCTATCCCTGCATTTGCTAAGTAGTATACGCAAAGGAATCGACCTTTCAAAGGAATCGACTTCGCTTTCCCCTTCTCCGTTCCCAAAACACTCCCCGAATTTTCATTTACGCTATTCGGCACAAGGTTTGTGAGCGCACTGTGCTTAATTATCGAGCATCTTGGCTGCTCTCTGTCAATAATCCCAGTCCTGTTTCTACTATGTCCTCGCATTTTGAAGTTCTTCTTAACCCTTGTCTCCCGTACGGCGCTGGCCGGTAATCCCGCATGCCCTGCATACTCCCCTGCTCTAAGCCTGCCCTCATCTTCAAAACTTGACACGACTTCTTTATTCGGAATTCCTTTGATTCACTGTACGACTCGATAGCTCGAACTAAGCTCCCGGCTTAAACGAAACCATGGACAGTATATGCAGTCAATCTTAGCACAGCCCTTGTTGTCCCGCTGCTCAACTGCACTCAACACAGCCTACCTTAGCGTGTACAAGCCTGCGCACGGCAACGACAAATGTTGACACAAAGCATAAGAAATGCCTTGACTAGGCCCTGCGTACACATTATGCGTCTACTAGATCTTGAGGACTGCGACCTCGAGACCGGGCACTTAGCGCTCCGCATAATTAGCGGCATAGATATTCCCAGATATGCCATACTATCCCATCGATGGACAGACGACGAAGTCCTGTTCAAAGATTTCCAGAATGGGACCTCGGCCGACAGCAAAGGCTACTTCAAGCTGAAAGGTGCCGTTACTCAAGCACGCATAGATGGCTTCGCCTATCTATGGGACGATACATGTTGCATCGACAAGAGCTCGAGCGCAGAACTCTCAGAAGCCATCAACTCGATGTGGCTGTGGTACCGCGACGCTCCGATTTGCTACGCATATCTAGACGATGTCTTATTGAATGTAGAAGAACCAAATTTTGGTGCGCATTTCAAACCTAGTGCCTTGTTCACCCGGGGCTGGACTCTATAAGAACTTATAGCTCCGAAGCACGTCAACTTCTACAATCAATCCTGGACGCTCATCGGTATCAGAGCGACTCTTCGGCGGTCCATCTCGGAAATCACTGGCATCGACAGCGATTGTTTGAATCATGATCGCCCTTTATCGGCCGCGAGCGTAGCGAAACGCATGTCCTGGGCCGCGCATCGCAAGACCACAAGGCTCGAAGATATAGCTTACTGCCTCATGGGCTTATTCTTTGTCAACATGCCTATGCTATATGGAGAGGGCTCGCGCGCATTTCGGCGTCTACAAGAAGAGATTCTGAAGAATACTGATGACGAGAGTATCTTCGCGTGGTCTGACAAATCGGCCAAAGCTGACGACTTTCATGTTATCCTCGCTGATAGCCCTTTCTACTTCAAAGACTCTGGAAACATAGGCCCACTGCTCGACTGGAAGGACGAGAGAAGACGTCCATGGCAAACAACCAATCTTGGTCTCAAAATCTAGCGGACTTTGGTAGCCGGTCAAATGCCACTATTTTGTTGTCGCCGTGGCCAGCCTGGGTATCTGAGTGTCACGATAAGCTCTATAGGAGACCGATCTGTACGCTGCAACTTAGCGGAAATGGGAACCTGCATGCACGTGTCTCAAGATGAAAACCTGTATTTGCCATTAGAGATGCCACACCTTGATCGATTTCTGCTCTTGAGCGAGACAATCATACTCTATACTGTCAAAACGAGCCCTGCAATAGCTCTGGATGGTTTGTGGTCACAAAATTGGTAAGAGACTGAGCTACATCTAACGAATCAGCCTTCTGAGCCAGACCCAGCCGGGTCGGGGACCCACGCCGTTGCAAAGCAGGGCACCTACGTGGATCTACTTATTCATTTCAAGCATCGCACTAACAGGACATGCGTCATGGTGGTCATTGGTGTGTTGGGTGGAAGCCAGCTCGCGTTCACTGTCCGCACTGGCAATGCCATATCCTTAGACCATCGTTACGATGCTTATAAACCCCTCCGATCAGGGGCGAATAGAAGATTTAGGGACGATGCTTTACCAATCGGCTCGACTATCAACATTGGCACTTTGTACCGCGTTTCGGTCGCTCGGGCGCCGCTTATGCCTGATGGCCCTTTCGGCTCCAACAGTTCAGTAGAGAGGCTTTTGATCGGCATTAGAACATTAGCGGACGAATGTCAATCGGGGGAGCGTCAACTAGGGGAGCGTCAATTAGGGAAGTTATGTTGCTTTATTTTATGATTACGTAGGAAGGACTTTAAGGAGGGTTAGGGGGTTTATTAACTATTACATAGGCTAGTCTACCTTTACACCTAATCTAGTATATACTGAAATAAGTTAACCCTAAGTAGTATAACCAAAGATATCGACTCTCCAAACGACTCGACTCTACTTTCTGCTCCTCTTCGCCTAAAACACATACTAAGCGCTTCTATCAGCCTTCCTACTCGTCTTTTATATACACTATATGCCTATTGTGAAGGGCGAGACCCTTACATATAGAGCACTGGCAGGATGCCTGTGCTGCTGAGAGCTTGGCACGACGCCCGCATACTTCCTCTCGGATTCCGCTTAGAACTAAACTCCTTCCTGTATCGAACTTATTGAATACCACGAGGGGCCTCCGCGTACGCGTCGCTCACCCGTAACAACTAGTCTATCTATTAGACTACCCTACGATATTCGCCGCTACCTCCGACTATAATAGCGCTTCCGCAACACATCTCGGTTACTATGTTAAGAATATCGAACCATCCTATCGTCGATTATTTTAACAACCTAGTGGTATGCTCTATTGACGGGACGTAGCTCGAAGAGCTATATCAGGATGCAAAGTGCGAAATCAGGAGTAAGCCGAGTCCTCGGCTTACCTGCCAAGCTGATCAGTGTGCCTGAGGCATACATCAGGAGCTGTCACGTTCTGACCGTGACAATAACGATGACATTACAACACCTCCTATCGCTCCGGAGGTCGTGCAGGAGCTACTACACGAAATAGATGATAAAGACCTATATACATAAGCGAAGCAATGTATCTATAGGAGCATCTATTCACTTACACTACGTGCAAAAACAACACCTCCGAGGGCAGTCCTGGCAATATTTGACAAGGAACAGGCCAATATACTGTAATATATTACAAGGTGATATTACAATATATTGCCAAGACCAATACAACATAACAATATAGCTACAACCGAGCAATACAACAATATCCGTCCAAATCCGGCAATATTATTGTTGTGCCCATCTCTGGTCCTCATCATGTTGACAGCGCATTCCGCTGCCTGGTGTTTACCCGCTTCGCCGGAGCAAGAGATGATGACATTGTGCTTGCCTATTTTGCCTGGATAGTAGGTGAATAGATCGTCCGGTATTCTTATCTTCTTGTGCGTCTCGTCAAGCATCAAGCGCGCAGCAACGAGCTCCGACTCCGGCTTGATCGTAATCCAGCCAATATTGTACTGGATTGGAGCGAGTGCTGCTTTCTGGCTAGAAGAGCTCATGGCGTGTCGTACGTAGTGTTGAAGGTGCGACTCAGTGATGTTGTAGTGATCTGTGAACATAGCAAACACGGGAGCGTTCAGCGATATATGAACCACGAGTGCCAAGCTTTCGCACAGGCTGTTACGGTGCAGGCGCAGTGTTGTAGTGCTCACGCAAGTGCGGTTGCAGGAGCGGCTCGCAGTCACTGCGCCTGCATACCGCATGCAAGGCAAACATACGCAGCGTCAGCTTGAGACTAAATCACCCATATGGGCCTTTTGCGCTGCTTTCTCATTGTCCTTCATACTCAACAAGGAAGAACTCACTATCACAACTCACGCGATGAGTGTGCCTTAACAAGTTCCTATATTACTCTCATTCGCGTTGAATTTCTGTCAATTGACCACTAATTGGTAGTGGTGAATGCTGCGGACGGGGGACATCCTATAACCTCCTCGATTGAGCAGATGGCTTGCTACCTCAGGTCAGCCAGCCGAACGCCACGACAGCGCATAGATCTCGCCACCACGTCACGCCAGGACCCTCGAAATACGACGGCCCTCTGTTTCAAAGTTCACATGGCTAAGGAAGGCAGAGCGGCAGAGTCGCCATACTTTCTGCGACTGAGATTCCACTCAGATTACGCATAGGCCACGCGCGCCTTGGACCCCGGTCTTGGCTCTGTTCGTGGGTGTTGGATTCTGCAGTCCAGGTTGCTGCGCAAACGACAAGCGCGCGGGCTTGCTTCAAGGGCGTAAATTATGGAAACGTCATCAAGCTAAAGTCGGTAAGTCAGCATCGAGAGCCACTGATCAGGAGTCGACAAAGGAGGCGAATCAGGAATTAGGAATTGAGGATTAGGAGAGGCAAGCCAGCCTGATAAGAGTCACGTGGTACGAGTAGTGCCGTCAAAGCGGTGTCGCGCGCCTTCCAGGCACGCGCGGGTGAGAACCGTGTACTCCGAATCAGCAGCTACGGCACGTGATTAACGATGTGATCGGGAAGCGCCGAGCCCGTCCAAGGGTGGGTGAAGACCGTGTACTCCGGTGATGTCACGTGCACGGTGTGGCCGGGAAGCGCCAAGCGCGTCCAAGGGCGGGTGACAATCGTGTACTCCGTCGTCCGCTCTGCCATACATAAGCACTGAACCGGGCGACTAGTACTAGAGTGGGTGACCATCTGGGAATTCCGCCTGTTGTATGTTTTTGTCCCTGAGACTTTTTGACCGTGCCATCTGGACGATGGACATGGTGAAACATCAACAAGATGCCACTGAGATCAGTGATGCGAAAGAGCAGAGTGCGGGACCCACCTTGTTCTCGTCGTAGGAATGGTGAACACTATTTCTGACCAGGCACGCCAGGAACCTGGTCTTGTGGAGCTCGAAATCTCCGCGTCCATAAAACCAGTGCTCCGCATGCTGGACAGATGCAAACGCATCATATGTGCATCTGCCTCAATCGGTAGATACCAAGTCATGCCATGCAAGATAGGCTGACATGGGAGCAGGATTATTCCGTGATGGCGCGGACTGGCGGAGCTGGAACGGGGCGGCAGCCCTGCCCTGCAGATGTGCCCAACTGTGCCACCCGTCTCTTCCCTCTGCAGCGCCTCGATCGGTCGCACGTCTGTTGCTGCTGCCTATCTGCCGCGATGTCCATGTGACGAAGGCGGCCTCCGAGGCACCGACGTACGGTTGGTGTAAGTATGGTTACTTCGCCCCTAGGCTACACGTAGGATCACTTTAACGAACCTCAACAAGATGCCTAAGGAGGCGACCATTTTCGTTGAGAAGCTGAACACCTGGGTATCTACCGACCTCAACCATTATCCAAAGTTGGAAGACATTAAGGCGCACATGGAAAAGCTTTATCCGAGTACATACGACGAACGTCGCAACCGCCATGTCCAACACTATCAAATCGACGTGAGTTGCAAAATATGAAAGACTCAAGAGCGCTGTCGCCTGTACTGACGAGGACAGACATTAAGTGATGGCACACATCGAGTGTTTGCCGCCCATAAATTATCTAAGGTATGGCGCTCATCACAACTTGCATACATTTAGCTCATCTTTGAAGGACGATGTGGAGTCTCTAGAGGATGCCAACAACACCTGAGGTGGACCATCGTTTGAGACCGGTGTATTATGGGGCTCAGTATCGACGTAGCTGTCCAAGGTCTCTTCAAAAGTGCTCAGATGTGGCAGAAACGGCACAGCCTCAAGCGCTGTGCATGTAGTGGCGCCTGAGATACTCGTACATAGCCCCGCCGCAAGCTACTATTACTTTCGCATGTGCAGCCTTATTGTCCCTATCAACACGTCTGAGGTTTTAGTCCGGGTACATGTTTCGCTGCTTACAACATGGTTAACAATCTCTTCGGTGGTACGTCTGCCATACTAGCCTGGCAGATGGGTGAGTTCGAATCTGATTCCAACCTCTGGAAATGCGCTCAAAGAGTTCCAGGACCATATGAAGCCTGCCCTCTCAACCAACTGTCGCGACAGGACGAGAAAGAGATCGAAGCGCATTTGTGAGTAAATTCGTCAAGTCCCAGAAAAGGCGCATTGCTGCTTACAATGTTATACATACAGGGCGGACATCTGTCTGGGAACAGGTGTACCTCGCGCGTCACTCATGTATGTGTTGCGTCTGTTGCTAGTCAGAACGTAGTATTGACCTGCTATCAGTGTCTTGTCGCAGAAGCATTCCAGGAGCTTGCTGAATATCACATCAGAGGCGTTCGACATTCTAGAGTCACTCACACGGAGCTCTCAACAATGGAGGAGGATGCTTGACAGCTTCAGAAGGAATGGGTCAGATTGCTATGTTGGCATGGCTGCCTTGCACTTCACTTCTCCAGCATTGTCAATTACAGAACGTAAGTGCTCCTTGACATCTGTACATGTCGCAGTTCTGGTGCAGACAATTGAAGAATCTTAGGTTTCGAGCTTTGCTGCAACCTGAAATACATTGAGCGACATGGTCGCGAGCCGGCGACTACGGCTGAGCACCAGCAAGTTTACAATCTTGCACGAGAGTGGTCCATACGGCAAGAGGCTATTTGCGCCATCTCTGATGGCCGTGATCAGCGCGAGATTACCATTCTGGTAAGGCCATCAGCTAGACTGTCATCCAATATCGCCAACGCTAGCACAATTCTCGCGAACGGCCGACCCAAAGCAACTGGATGGACGGATATATTGTTACTCGTTTGTGAAGACCTGATGCACGGCTGGCCAATCTACATCAATGCGCTTCACGATGCGGTTGAGCAGATAGTGAGTGCAGAACGTTCAAGTGTCATTGCTCGTCGCTGACCCTGGAAATTGGTAGAGACAAGATGCCGCGCACACAGATGTAAGGAGACCAAACTTAGGTGAGGTGAGTGCCGACAGTTTACATACTTGTGCGGAGTTTACCGCAAGGCTCCTTCAAGCCTCACATGTTCTTCTGAACAATTGCAGCATTATTCGAAATATAGCATCGGAGCTGCAAGGACGCAATGCCTTGAAGTCTCAATGTTCAGTAGCGGAAAGCGTCACCACCGCGCACGTACTTTCAGAGACAGCACGCGAGCTTGAGTTCCATCGAGCCCAGGTGCAGCTGATTCATGCGCAATTGGATGCTGCCGTTCTCACTGTGAGTTTCAACAATCGTTATGCATTCGGCAATGTCCTACTAATTGGGAACAGATCCGAGATCTTATCAGCCTGCGCAACGCGCACACAACAGAGAACATGACAGCCCGCACGATCTTAGAAGCACGGTCCGTTCGTGTCATTGCCCTCGTCACTATGTTCTTCCTTCCGCCAACTTTTGTATCAGTAAGTCTTGCCATGGATGGATGTGACTGGTAGGACAATGTGGCGCTGACAAAGCTTAGGGCTTTCTTGACATGGACTACATCGCTGTAAGTAGGGACGGATGGCGTCTGACGACAAGTGCACAACCTGGCCTTATGCTCTATCTCTGCATAACTGTGCCGCTGGTCCTGACTGTCGTCGGTGGTTGGGTTTTCTGGGATGGGCTCAGTAGACGTGAAGCAAGGACGCAGCGTGAAGGCGAAGCTTGAGTAATCGAAAATGTAAAAACATCATGCAAGCTGCTCTAAAAATATGTCCCATCGGGGAAGAACTCCTTGGGATGTGATGTAAGCCTCCACTGGTCAACGATGAACACCGCACAACACATCCTAGAAGATGGGCCTTGGGTAGATGCTGACTCGCGGCTCACGCAAGAGTCGATCATGAAGTCGTAGCACAGCTAATGTGCATCTTGCCGGACATGATCGCAAGGAACCATTACACAGACGTCATCAAAGTCTGCGACGAGTCGCGAAGTTGTTGTAGGCGTAGTAACCCTCGCGGGGATGTCTGTGCCCTCTCTGCAATTGGGGACACCACTCGCAGAATCTTGACTCATCGTCTTGGTCGGTCACACCGTGCGCCTGTGCTTGCAGCTCAAAGCCCAGAAGCCGAAAAAGTTTCATCGAGACGGTACCTGCTCGGACAAAGACGAACCAGTATAACCAAGCAGTACCGAGGATGGTGATCATCACCCAAAGGTTTATGCGACCCGTGGTACTCCATGCCTCAGCGATTACGATCGCGACGCTGAAAGCAAAGATCACCAGCCCGATGAAGGTCTGAAACCGACCGTGAACCAGCAGAGAAATTGTTTTGAGAGGTAGACTCTTGATGTTCTTGATGTAATGAGAATTTTGGCGTCGTCTCATCCACCGAGCGGGCTGGTCATTGCCGTCTTCATACCAGCTCTTAGCTGGATACGTTAGATCGCTGATCATTCGGCGGTGTGAATCGAACCAAATGAACCCGAGCCCAACGAGACCTAGGAGTAGTAGTGAGCATGACGTGAGTTGGTACCAGGATCTTTGTCTACCGACCTTCGACGAAGAAGTGCCCATAAACGAGCAGCGTGCCTGAGAAATTGATGGCTTCGATGACACTGTCGAAAGTTGCTGTGAAACAAATATAAACAACTGTCACGATCCAGTGAAGAACAATGCCGCCTTCCGGAGTCCCAGGGTGCGTAAGAGCGTTGTGCTTGACGACTAGGCCAACTGTGCGCTGCTGGCTGCCGATAGGTTGCCAGCTGTAAATTGCTCTGACTGGTGCCGATATCCTCCAATACCATGAGCCTGGCAGTACATTTGCCCAGCCGATTGTCTGTTTCACTGTCTCATAGTCAGAAAATGGTCATGCAATCATGCAAAGATGTAGTACCTCGAACACCGGTGTAAGCAACACTGAGCATGCTTCCGAATGCTGACAACGCGATTATGATCGATGTGGCAAGGGAGGCACCAGTCGAAGCCCTGCCCCTCCCGTCATTCGAATTGACATCAAAAAACTGCATTCATCAGCGACAGGATGTGACCTCGACAGAATTGACGTACAGAAACTGCAAAATTGTCCAGTGGCCCTGTTTGCCATTCTGAAGCAGCACACTGATACTTGTTAGCATCACGAGTGGCAGATGAATGAAGGTCACGTACCAACAAGCAAACGATCGTGAGATACAGGCATCCCACAGTGATCACTGCCAGTCTGAATCCACGTTTGAGGACTTTGAAAGACGGAATTTCACCCGCGACCTGGAAAATTAGCTGTCATCTGTGGCGTGATGTGAGATGAACTTACCAGCGTAGCGTTCTCCCAGCCATGGAAACTGAACAACACAGTGATGAAGGCAGACTGCCAATTACGCTCAGGCAGCGTCCCCGACAAGTTTGGCGCTGTTTCCATCCAGTCGAGATTATGGCTTCCGTGATTGTGCAAATAATAGGCACCAAAGCCGATAACAACCACGAGCAGCAGTACCTTCGCAAAGGCTGTGGCCTTGTTGAGGAGTCTGCTTTTCGCGTTCGAGACATATAGAAGAAGGCAGACAGCAGTAGTAATGGTGACCGCCAGAAAACGCAGCAGTCTCTGAGCATCATCGTTACCGTTGGTCTTGTCGGGACGAGCGGCCAAGAGAACCTGGTTGGCAAACTGCATGGCATTTGTACAGGTCGTGTATACGAAAACGAAGTAGAAGGCGTAGAGCGTGTACGCCCAAAGTCGATAACGAGTCTGAAACAAATCATCAAGCTAAAGGTGTTAATGATGTGTGCACCCAAAAAGCGTGTTATAACACTTACGTAGATTAATTCACCTCCTGTGTATGGGAGCCGTCGCGCGAATTCCAGGTACATCATCATACTGCGAAAGTTAGTACCAGGATGAGATGGAGTAATAGCGAACTTCGTTTACCTAAGGAGAGTATAGGCGAATCCAAGGACCCAAAGCCCGATCGCAAGGCTCTTGTTCTGGGTATAAAGCAGAACATGGTAAGGCCCTGTGAAGATGCCGGAGCCTATCATCTTGTTGATTATGAGTGCGGCGACATCCAGTTCAGTCTGATCTCTTGCAGATTCTATCCTAGGGTCGTCGTCAATGTATGATTCGTAGGCTTGCGTTCTGGGCATAGGCGCGCTGCCTTCAGTCATGTCTTCAAGCTGTATGTCATTTGTCAGTCGGTGGGTCAGTGACCCGTTTGCGATGGAGTCGGCCATGTTGATGTGTGCAGGAGAAGACCGTCTACACAGCTCACGCGAAGACACTCGAGAGCTCTACGTTGATCCTTACATGTGATCGTCTTCAGGAAGCCATAGCAGCCCATGCTCTACATTCGCCCAAGCCCGCGCGTCCAGACCGGTGTGCATCATTAGGGCTGTGTAGTGGCTGAGTCGTGAAGCCTTGCAAGATAAGCAGGCTCGCATGATTCCGTGCTGCGGAGGCGCCTGCATGCAGCAACGTGGCTTGCAGAACGGACGTGTCATTTCGCTAGTGGGCGCCTCGTGAGGCATGCGAATCATTCAGTGCGTGACCGACCTCTTGTTTATGCAGCATGTGCCGCCGTCACATTATTGGGGCGCGGCTGACATCGGAGATTCAGTGCTGCTTCCCGACTTGCATGCGTCAGGACGGCTGAGCGCCAAGCGAACTATTCACAGATAGGTCCATATCGCCAAAAAGGAGAGACGATGTTATAATGTCTTCACGGACTCGAAACAAGCATTGCTTTCGCCGTGCAGGTGTTGACATGAGCTATGACACACGACGAAGACGCGGACCAAGGGGGCAGGCTGTGGGGTGACGATGTGGGACGTTCGGCTGCCGAACTTTTCCTGAGGCGCGCCAAAAGAGGATGCTCTAATCATCTCATTCTGCGCAAGATCTTGGCCACAAGCCATCGTCCATCAGCAAATACACACGAAGTGGATGACTGGGACCTTAGCGACGAACATCTATTACCGACACCTGAGAAGCTCAAGGAGACCGCGAGAGGTTTTAAAGAACTACGCTGCCCCTGCGACTTGTGCGAAAGCCAAAATGTAGACATCTCGACACTCAGCGACGACAATTTGATCGCACTCGCCGTCCTACTCTCCTGCGGATGTTTGTTCGCCTTCAAAAGCTTCCAGAGCCATCTTGCCCGCAAACCTTTAACGGCTGACCAGACTCTCCAAGCGTTTACAACTGAGGTGTCCCAAGCTCCTGGCATTTTGTTCGGGCGATGTCCGGACGCTCGCACTGTGCCTATATGTTCTCGCAATGCGTCTGAATGTTTCCCACGTCGGCAGAACTATGCCGAAATCTGTGCGCAATGTAAGGCCAAAGCCTTTTGCGCAGCAGTCAATCTGAAGGCTAAGATGTTCAATATACCCAAGGTCACGAAGTCTGATGTAATCCTGGACTGGAACAACTGCAACATTCCTCTCTTGAACGACGTGAAATATGGCCACGATCGAAGGAAGGCAAACGTCGAATACAGCTGTGCAGAGATTGAGCCCACAGCATGTTCGGAAGTATTCGGCGTACGCACATGACTGTCAGCTTTATCCCTTGAATACCAACACTGATTCACTAGTAGTATCGAGAAGTATTTCGGAAGAAATATCACTACCTACGCAAGAAGTCAGAAACTCAATCCTTTGACAATGCCCTAAGGGAGGCTCAAATTGCAATGCAACTCACCAAGGTGCATCCCAACATTGTCGATATACTTTTTGCATTCGAGACTCAAGATCAAGATTGGAGAAGAATCGAGTTGGTCTTTGCAAGATACGAGTCTACACTGGACAAATATCTCACCTTGGTCAGAAATGACCCCCGGAGCGGTGTCCGCTCTTCTTTGACACAGGATCATCTCTGGATGGCCATGGTCGACGTCGTGGATGCAATCGCGTCAATGCATCATTTCATTGCGCAGAATGTCTCGCCACTCTTGCTATTTTCTGGTCATTTCGACATTAAGCCAGCGAATATCTTGGTACAAGGTTCAGGGAATAGCCTGAAACTCGTGCTCACTGATTTTGGGCAAGCTGCAGAAAACAAAGCAGGTGACATCTCTTACGCACCGCCAGAGAGGTCTACTTCTGATGCGCTCAGAGCTGCCTATGACGTGTGGTCACTGGCATGTATACTTGTTAGATGTCTAATCTACATCGAAAGTGGCCCGAAGGGGCTGGAGACATTCGTGGGTAGCTTGGGTAACAGTGGCTCTCCATGTATGCTTTGGGAAGAAAGCGAACGTCCAGGGATCACCAGATTATCCGCACCCGTGTCGGTCGAACTGGATCGTTTGCAGAATGAAAGCGACAGAATCACCATGAGAGTAACAGCACAGATTCGGAAGATGCTGAACCTAAACCCCAGCCATCGGCCCACATCAAGAGAGTGCTACACGAAATTTTTGCAAGCACAAGACGCGGGATTTATCGGTGATCTGGACCACATGGCTTGTGGACTGGAGCGTTGGATCACCTCATCCACAAGGTCCCCGTTGTCTGAATTCTCACGCCAGACGCCGCGCTCTGTGCCGGTATGCCTTTACCTGTGGCGAACCAGACGCCAGAGCACCCAAGAAGAGAAATTATACCTTGAGATGGAAGGGGAACAAGTTGATACCCTAGTCCCTTGCAGCCAAATACGTTTTCAGCCACTAGCCTTCTACGACAAACCTCTTTTTGAGACTCCTAACGAGTCCAGTACCGGTCAAAGCTTCAGTTGTCGTTTCGACGGACTTCGCGAGGACAGAATATTTCATTTCGACAACATGAAGCATTATTTGAGCTTCATGACTCTTATAACTCAGCACCAGATCGTGTGCACAGGTAACGCCATCCACGGACTACAAACTTGGTGTGAGTCCGCGACTCTCAAGCTGTACAGGCGCGTGGGCGACAGCGCAATAGAGCTCGGAAGCGGAAACGTCCAAATATGGAAACTCCTTGAAGACAACGAGTATGATGTGAGTCATGATACTTATCCAGCCTTAGTGACATGATCTAATTTGGGACAAGGAAATATTTTGCAGGAAAGGACGACCTGGTGGAGTGGATCTCCAGCAGCCATTGTCAGTAGCAAACCCCGCTCGGCGGCCGTCCTCACAAGTACAGCTCATGGAAATGACTCGAACTGTGAAAACGAATGTCTGGAAATTGGCTTTATGGACATGCACTCAACCTGGAGATGGCAACACCCGCCGCGTCTGTATTGTTGTAGACAGTAAGTCTATTCGAGCTTCAAACGAGCTGACTGAATCTAAGCTAACTCTCGATTATGGTTGGCGACCGACGGTGGAGGCTTCGACGGTCCAAGAAAGACCAGGGCTTCTTGGTTTTTGAACCCGACAAGGAACACAGTCATTTCTCTGGCCGTATGTTTGAAGCGGAAGCTCCTCCAAGCGATCATGCCGGCTTTCCGGGAGTTCCAATTTCACCGAGCATACTTTCCAAGGAACTCAAGCTCAAGATGGCCAAACTCACGATTCGATTCCAAAATGAAGGTTTGTACAGTCCGTCGAAAGGTCGCTCGCGTTTTGCGTTCAGACAAGAGTGAGAATTGCTGTTGCTAACGTCAAATGGTGCGACAGAAGCTTCCAGGGCGCTTTTGGGGATCCTGCGTCAAAACGGATTTCCGGTCCCGACTATTATATAATGAGACACAGACCGAATTTTTGGATAAGTTATTAGTATAGTTGTTTGATAACACATTAAATCACATATAATCATAGGTATAATTAGGAAAAGCGGGCGTCCTTTCCGCTCGCTATAACCAAACACTAAACCGGTGCTCGTCCTACTTATAAAGTTATATAACGGTAGAGGATACGGCAGAGGATACGGTAGAGGATACTATACTATGCATAGGGTTAGGGGTTTATTAACTGTTATATAGGCCGGTCTACCTTCATACCTAATCTAGTATACGCTAAAATAAGTTAGGCCTTATTTCCTAAGTAGTAAAGTAAGGTCTTCTAGAGGGGAGATCTCTCCGACGAACGACGCTCCTCTAAAGAGGTCTACGAGAGGGGTTCCGCGATACTTAGGTAAAAGGGGTACTACCTCTATACCGATCCTATTTCCCGATGATTTCCGTAGATAAACAAACTCTACCCTATATTCCCGCTAAGGTAGATAGAGCGTCTACCGGATAGAATAGCCCGATTTCTAAAAGAAGGAGACGTAGACATAATCGTCCTCCTAATTCTACCGTAACCAGCCTAGGCGACCCGAGAGGTGTATATCTCTAATAAGGGCTAGACGTTTTAACCCGAACGTTATTAACGGGGTGTGTTTTCCGCGATTCCGCTCTCCCTGTTTCTTAGCTCTAAAGGAGAGGGTGTAAAGCGTTAACCGATCATATACGGTTAAGAACTCGATGGTCCCCGCGCGGTTTCAGACGGGGTATCTAACATTAGCCCGATCGTCTAGGAGAGTCCGCTTCCCGCGACGCCGCGAACGACGCCTTCTACTACTCTATAGAGGTACTAGTTGTTCTATAACTAATAGACGACCGCCGGATCGAGAGCGAGTAAGATCCGATAGACGGAGGGTTCCGGGTAGATATTAAATCGACCGGTTACGAAGGCCTTAATCCGTATAAGTTTCACGTCCCTTCTAGACGTGATCTCTTTAAGCGTTAGACTAAAGACGAGGACGGTTTAACGTCCCACCTTAGACGGATCTCTTTAAGCGTTAGATCGAGACGAGGACGGTTTTACGTCCTACCTTAGACTTGATCTTTAATCGTTAGACTAAGGACGAGGACGGTTTAACGTCCCACCTTAGACGAAGCCTTTTAAAGTCATACTCGGGACCGAGGAGAAGTAGATAAGAGTGAAGACAACCTTAATCCTCTGATACAGGATAGCCTATCTAAAAGGTATCTCGCAGCGTATAGAACACCTCTACCAAACAATTAGCTAAGGACAGAACTGATTACTGCTTCTCAGCAATCGGGGCGCCTAAGCCTCGCACGAAGTACGCAGGCTGCGCGCTAAGAGGGGGCCGTGGGTATGCTAGCTACGCCAGCTGGTATGGCCGTCACGTGCCCGCTGAACCTCATGTCTATCTAAGCTCCGGTAACAATTGCCTCCTCCCTTCGTAGCAGTCGCCTCGACTGCGTCTCGCATAGGGTCCACGGCATCGATTGTACCTATCGGGAGGATCGAATAATCATCGATCATTTCCAGTCTTCGGTC
>Ga0265798_10005921_pt1 | contig 16238 bp, 17 predicted proteins | sample P3T30metagenome_FD_192430 | JGI IMG/M metagenome (GOLD analysis project Ga0265798, IMG submission 192430) | Plant litter microbial communities from East Loma Ridge, Irvine, California - P3 T30 | ecosystem: Environmental > Terrestrial > Plant litter > Unclassified | place: USA: California... | reverse complement strand
CAGCAGAAAAACGAGTAGCCCCACTAGCCCATAGGCTGCCGTATTGAAAATGAATTGATTGTGGGGCAGCAGGTAGTGCGCTCGCTCAATCTGGGGAAACCGGTAGGCATACTGCACGGCCATGGCATCGGTCAGCTTTACCTTGCTGACGCCCCCCAGCGGGTGCGCCCGAATGATGTCCCAGGCCACATCGTAGGAATACACCCGCGCCGTTACGGAGTAATTATTGGCGGCCGCTACCGACTTTATTTTGCCGGCATCAATCTGGGTATCAACTATTTTGTTTTGCAGCGTGGTAAAGCAGAGTAGCGAAGTGCCGGCTAGCAGTCCTATCAGCAAAGTGCTGCGCAGCACATCTTTCCACCGCCGCAACTGCCAGCCCAGCCAGCCTAGCCACAGCGCGCCGCCCGCGTACATGGTAACCAGGCCGCTACGGGCAGCCAGCAAGTGCTGAAACAGAAACAAAAGCCCCACGCCCACCGCCGTCACCTGCCGCAGCCGCGCGGGTAGGTCGCGGTTGAAAACAAGCAGCGTACCCGCCAGCACGGCCATGCTCACTAGTAAGCTAAACCGAATGTGGTCGGGCTCAGTGGGCATCACGCGCGACTCCAGGTATATCTGGTTAATCTCCTGGAGGTGAAGTAGATAATTGAAAGTTGCGCTGGCAGCGGCCACCAGGCAGCACCCCAGCAGCACCAGCCACAGCGTGCGCTTGTGCGCCGGCTCCCAATCGGGGAGGAGCAAAAACGACACCGGCAGCAACACAAACGGCAGCTCCAGTACCAAGTCTTGGCGCAACGCCGGGTCGGCTAAGCTGCTGTGCCACAGGCCTGTGATTAGGTGTAGTAAGTAGATGAGCACAAAGCTCAGCAGCGCGGGCCAGTGCGCCCGCTGCGCAATGCGCCGGTGATGGAGGCTGTAGCCAACGCTGGTCAAAAACAAACCGGCGATGCCGATGCTGGGCAGCGCCCGCACGGTGCTGGCCAAAAACAGCCCGGTAACGATAAGGATGCCCCACCCCAGACTTAGCTGCCGTACTCTCGCCTCAGAAAAAAAGCGCCACATTCAGGAAAAATCGACTAGCATGAGGGGAGTTAGCAAGCTGCTTTTATAGCGCGGGCATAGGGCGCAAGTGGTGGGCTATCGTGTGGAGCGGCGCCCCAGAGGCTGGTACTAAACAGGTGGCGCTGGCGGCGCGCCGGGCAGCACAAGTAAGTCAAAAAGAAAGGTTGATAGCGCGGGGCCACTGCGGATTATTGTGCCGATGCCTGCTAAAAAGCCAGCCGGCGCTGCTTCACCTCGCGCCCAAGGGCGGGCCACAAAAGTAAGGCCACGGTAGAAAGCGCCGGATGACTTTTGCTGAGATAGCCCGAAGTGCTTGCTAGCCAACCTGGCCGCTGCCCCAGTGAGCCCGCCCAAAATCAATAGGGTAGCGTGGGACCGCCGGGGCTAGCCCCGCGTGCCCGACCTTTGCCGCCATGAACCACTGGCTCGTTAAATCTGAACCCGAAGCGTATTCCTGGGCCGACTTTGTGCGCGACGGCGGCACCGACTGGACCGGCGTGCGCAACTACCAAGCCCGCAACAACCTGCAAGCCATGCAGCCCGGCGACCTAGCCCTTTTCTACCACAGCGTGAGCGAAAAGGCGGTGGTGGGCGTGGCCCTCGTGCACGCGGCCCACACCCCCGATGCCACTGCTGAGGCGGGTAGCCCCTGGGTGGCCGTGCACCTGCGCCCCCACGCGCCGCTGGCCCGCCCGGTGCCCCTGGCCGCCCTCAAGGCCGAGCCCCAGCTAGCCCAGCTTGGCCTGCTGCGGCAGTCGCGCCTGTCCGTCACGCCCGTGCGGCCCGAAGAATTCGACCTGATACTGGCCCTGGCCGAGGGCTAGCCAGGTGCCCCAAAAAAGGACCGCCGCCCAGCTTGGCTTTGCCACCGAAAAAAGGGTATCTTCGTGAAAGCCCGCTAACTATTCACGCCCGGGCTGCGTTGCGGAGCCAGCTATGAAACACTTCTTCGCTTTTTGGTGCTGCCTGCTACCCTTTAGTCTGTGCGCGCAGCGCATGGTGCCGCCGCCGCCCGCCGACGCCCCCAAGCAATTGGCCCGCACCGAGCTGCTGCTCGACCCCGATACCGATGAAGTGCAGGTGCAGGCCCTGCCCGCCGATACGGCCGTGGTGCTGCTCATCCGGCACGAGGGGCCGGGCATGCGCACGCCGCGCTACGTGTTTCAGCACTACGGCGCCGACCTGCACCTGCGCCGCGAAACGCCAGTGGAGATTCCCGAGGAGTTTGAGTTGCAGCGGCTGTGCGCTGAGCCCGGCGTAGTGTACGCGCTGTTTCGGGCCCCCGACAAAACGGGCCGGCTGCTGGCCGTGGCCTACGATGCCTACGGCGGGCAGGTGCGCGTGCAGCCCTTCGATACCAAGCTTTGCCGCGAGGTAGTGGCGCTGAAGGCAATGGCCGGCCGGCTGCTTGTTAACGTCACGCTCAGCGACCAGCAGCACCAGACCGTGCTGCTTCTGGACGTAGCCAGCGGCAGTTTTCAGTTTTTGCCTTCGCTCTACGAGCCGCTCGATACCGAGCTTACCAGCGTAGCCGACCGCCCCGCCGGGCACGCCGAGTTTGTGCTCAGCCAGAGCAATGGGCGCAAGCAGCGTCTTCAGCTCAAGCGCCTTTCGGCCGAGCACGGCCAGCTGCTGAGCTCCGAATTTGTGCAAACCGAGAGCGAGCGCAGCTTGCTCACCGCCCAGCTCAGCCCGCCCGAGGACACGACGACGCGCCTGCTGGCCGGGACTTATGGCTTGCGCGACTTGCACTACGCCCAGGGCCTGTTTGCCACCGACCTCACCACGCGGTCGGCCACGGCCGCCAGCAACCGCCCGGCGTTGCGCTTCTACGATTTTAAGCGTTTCCGGCACTTCTTCGACTACCTGAACCCTACCCGGGAGGCCCGCCTGCGCGACCGCACGGCCCGCCGCGAGGCCCGGGAAGTGAGCCCCGTGCGCTGGCGCTACCACCTGTTGCTGCACGAGTTGCTGCGTCAGCCCGACGGCGGCTACACGCTGGTGGGCGAGGTGTACACGCCCCAGTACAATTATTCGTCGTACGGTGGGCTGGCCCTGAACCCCTATTCGGTGACGGGTCGCAACTCTTACAACGCCTACAATAATGGCTACAATCCCTACACAAATTACGGCTCTAATCGCAATTTTGTGGGCTTTCGGACCACCCAGGCAGTGGTATGCGGTTTTGATAAACGGGGCAATCTGCTCTGGGATAACACGTTTGTAGTTGGTCCCGGCTTGGTGCGCACAGCTTTGGAAGAAGCCGTGCAGCCGCTGGCCCTCACCGATGGTAGCTTGGTGCTGGCGTACCTACTCGATAACGAGTTGCACTACAAGCGTATCAACCAGAGCGAGCCCGCGCCCAACGATACCAAAGTGGCGCTGCTCACCAGCGCCACCAACCAGCCCGAAAAAGTGCTGGAAGTAAAGCAGCCCGAGCTATTGCCTTGGGGTGATAATAAGTTTATAGCCAGCGGCTTTCAGCTCATCAAGGTGGAGCGTGGACCCGAGCGGCAGGTATTTTTCTTGCAGGTGCTGCACTTTTAATAGTGCCGTTGTAAGCAGCTAGCCGCCGACCTTTGTGGCTAGCCTGGGCGCCCGTTGCGGCCGCTGGCTGCTTATACTATGCCCCCTGTTGCTACCAAACTTGCACCGGTAAGCTTACTCGCCACCCACACCGGCCACCCGCACGAGGCAGGCCTTGATGAGGCCGGGCGGGGTTGCTTGGCCGGGCCAGTGTTTGCGGCTGCCGTCATTCTGCCGCCCGATTTCGCCCCGCAGTTTCTCAATGACTCCAAGCAGCTCACGGCCCGCCGCCGGGAAGCGCTACGCACCCTCATCTGTGCCGAAGCAGTGGCCTGGGCCGTGGGTACCGCTGATACGGAGGAGATTGCCGCCATCAATATCGCGCAGGCCAGCTACCTGGCTATGCACCGGGCGGTGGCCGCGCTAGCCGTGCCCGCCGCGCATCTGCTAGTCGATGGCAACCGATTTAAGCCCTACCCGGCCGTGGCGCACACCTGCGCAGTAGGGGGCGATGGCCGCTACCGCCACATTGCGGCCGCTTCCATCCTAGCCAAAACGTTTCGCGATGAGCACATGCTGGCGTTGGCTCAGGAGTACCCGCAATACGGCTGGAGCCAGAACGCGGGCTACCCTACGGCCGCGCACCGAGCGGCCCTGCGCGAATACGGCCCTACGCCGCATCACCGCATGAGTTTTCGGCTTTTGTAACAGGGCTTAGATTTTGTCTTTTAGCTTCAGCAAGTCCAGAAACAGGCTAAAGCCATCGACGGTGCCACCGCCCTCGCCACCAAAGGAGTCGAAGGTAAGAGGCTTGATAATGTAGCCGCTGATACCTAGCGCGGCCGCGCCCGAGCGGTCCACGTCGAGGTCTGAAGTGGTCATGATGAACACGTTGAGGTCGCTGAAGTCAGGGTCGGTACGCAAGATTTTGAGCAGCTCCAGGCCGTTGAGGCGGGGCATGTTCAGGTCAAGCATTACTAGGCTGGGGCGGGCAATTTTTGTTTCGCCATTTTCACCCCGGAGTAGGTTCAGCGCCTCGCGGCCATTGCGGGCGTGAATCAGCGGGACGCTGATATTTTGTTTGCGAAGCTCCCGCTGCACATTCATAACATCCATCTGGTCATCTTCGACGAGAAGGATGCTGGGCGAGGCGGGCGAGGAAAGGGGGGACATGGGATGGCAGGAAGCAGTCGTGGGCCAGTATAGGCAGGCTAGGTTAACGAGACAGAATAGGAAAAGATGCGTGGCCGGCTATTTGGCCGTGGTGGCTAGCTGGGCGGCGGGCACCGCCTGTGCGCCCGAGGAGGCGGGCTTGGCGGCCGGTTTTTTGGGCCAGGTGAAGAAGAAGGTAGCGCCCTCGCCCTCGGCCGACTCTACCCAGATGCGCCCGCCCTGGCGCTCCACTATTTTTTTCACAATGGCGAGGCCCACGCCGGTGCTTTCGAGGGCATCGCGCTCCACCAGGGTTTGAAAAATGATGAAAATGCGCTCGTGGTATTCGGGCGCAATACCAGGGCCATCATCCTGCACCGAGAAGCGATAAAATGCATCACTCAAGTCTTCGCAGCCAATGCGAATGGTCCCATCGGCCGGTCGGTCGTGGTACTTGATGGCATTGGAAATCAAGTTGGTAAAAACCTGTTGCAGCTGGGTGCGGTTGGTGGGCAGCGTGGGCAGGAAGAACGGCAGCTCCAGGTGCATGCCCTCGGGCAGGCCCACCGTATCGGTGATTTCGCGCAGCAGCTGGCGCACAAATACTGCCTCGTTGGCCTCGGCTACTTTGCCCACCCTAGCCAGGGCCAGGATGCCGGTGATGAGGTTTTCCATGCGGTGCACGCGCTGCCGCATCAGGGCCAGAAACTCGCGGATGTGGGGCGGCAGCGTATCCTTGCCCATGTCTTCCTCTATCCAGCGCGACGCGCTTTCGATGCCCCGCAGCGGCGCCTTGAGGTCGTGTGAGACTACGTAGGCAAACTGGTCCAGCTCCTGGTTGCGGCCTTCGAGCTGGCTAATGTTCTGGTCGATAGTACGGGCCATCGAGTTGAGGGCCGTCGTTAGCTCGCTCACCTCGTCGTGCTCGTGGTCCACAAGCTGCGTTTTGTAGTTGCCATCAGCCAGTTGGCGGGCCATCGAAATCATGCTGCGCAGGCGGCGCGAAAGCAGCCGCACGATGTATACGGCCCAGAGCAACCCAAAAATCAGGGCTAGCCCGGTTATCAGGCCCGACAGCATCTGGGCCCGCGCAATGCTATCGGTCAGGCGCTGGCGCTGGGCCTGGCGGTTGGCGTTTTCCGCCTTATCAAAGCCCGCCATCTGAAAGCGGATGGCATCCATTATCTGTTTGCCCGCCAGGCCCTCGGCCAGGTGGGCGTGGGGCATACCCTTGAGGCCCTGCTGCTGCGGGTCGCGCTGGTGCGCAGCCCGCTTCTCGCTTATCATCAGGTGGGTATAAGTAGACCACTGGCGGTAGCGGTGCTGGGTAGTATCGAGGCGCTGGCGTTGCGTGGGCTCCTCGGCTAGCTCCTCGCGCAGGACATTGAAACGGCTTAGCAAATCGCGCTCCCCTGAGTAGTAGGGCTGAAGCAGCTGCTCATTGCCCAGCAGCAGGTAGCCCCGAAAGCCGGTTTCCATGTCGATGATGCTCCGCAGCAGCGTCGAGCCATCGGCCGAGGTGCGCTGGCTAGCCTCCACGCGCTGCGAGTTGCGCAGCACCTGGCCCGCCAGGCGGTAATTGACGACTACTACGGCCGCAAATAAGCCCAGCAGCAGTAGAAAGCCGGCAAAGAGTTTGGTAGTAAGGTTTATTTTCATGGTTGCCGACGCTCCGTCATGCTTGCGCAGTACGCAGTTTGGCTTCCATAGTTTGGAGTAGGTCCTGAATGCGGTCGGCCAGCACCTGCACTTCGCCGAAGCCCGCCAGCGCCTCCTCGCGGTGACCGGCTAAGTGCAAATCCATGAGCCGGTTGGCCTGCTTGTGGATGAGGCGGTGCAGGGCATCCAGCTCGTGCATTTGGGGTACATTTTTGTAGTCGCCCAGCCGGCGCTCGGTTATCCAGCGGCCCATGCCGCACTGGTCGGGGTCGCGTAGCGGGGCCTCGTCCTTGCTGTTGCCGTGCAAAAAGGAGCGCAGCCGGGCTTTGAAGGAAAAATGCTTGACAATGGCGGACTCAAAATCCTGCTTGATGGCTTCGGGGGTCATATTGTGAAGGTACGGATTTGGGCGGGCGGCGGGCGAAGGCATTGCGCGGGTGCGGAGTAGCTTTGTAGCCGCGCAGCCCGGCCGGCTGGCCTCGTCACCGCCAATCTTTTCATGGAAGCTACTCCGCTCAAAACCGTTGCCCTGCACGCTACCCACCAACAGCTGGGAGCCAAAATCGTCCCCTTTGCCGGCTACGCCATGCCCGTTCGCTACTCATCCGACCTAGAGGAGCACCACACCGTGCGGCGCGCGGTGGGCATTTTCGACGTGTCGCACATGGGCGAGTTTCGGGTGCGCGGCCCCCAGGCGCTCGACCTTATTCAGCGCACCACCAGCAACGATGCCAGCAAGCTTCAGCCCGGTAAAGCCCAGTACTCGTGCCTGCCCAACGCCGAAGGCGGCATCGTCGACGACCTGCTCGTGTACAAGCTGGCCGAGGAAGATTATTTCCTGGTAGTCAATGCTTCTAACATCGATAAGGACTGGAACTGGCTGCAAGCCCACAACACCAACGGCGCCGAGATGGAGAACGTCTCCGACCAACTCAGCCTCTTCGCCGTGCAAGGTCCTAAGGCCGCCGAGGCCCTGCGCAGCCTCACCGACGTAGACCTCAGCACCATTCCGTACTACAGCTTTGTGCAGGGCACGTTTGCCGGTGCGCCAGGCGTCATCATCTCGGCTACGGGCTACACCGGGGCGGGCGGCTTCGAGCTGTACATCCCCAACGAGCACGCCGCCGACGTCTGGAATAAAATAATGGAGGCCGGCAAGGCCTTCGGTATCAAGCCCATCGGCTTGGGCGCCCGCGACACGCTGCGCCTCGAAATGGGCTACTGCCTCTACGGCAACGACATCGACGATGCCACCTCGCCCCTCGAAGCCGGCCTGGGCTGGATTACCAAGTTCACCAAAGACTTTACCAACAGCGAAGCCCTGAAGGCCCAGAAAGCCGCCGGCGTGCAGCGCAAGCTCGTGGGCTTCGTGATGGACGGCCCCGGCGGCCTGCCCCGCAGCCACTACCCGCTGGTCGATGCCGAAGGCAACGCCATCGGTGAGGTCACGAGCGGTGGCCAGTCGCCCAGCCTCAGCAAGGGCATCGGCCTGGGCTACGTAAAAGCCGAGCTGGCTAGCCCCGGTACCCAAATATTCGTGCAGGTGCGCGGCAAAAACCTGCCCGCCACCATCACCAAGCTCCCGCTCGTGCCCGGCACCGAGGAGGTGTAACCAACCGAAAATCACTACGAACAGAACGTCATGCTGAGCCTGCCGAAGCATCTCGCTCGCGCCGCTAGGGTAAGTAATCCTAACGATGTGAGCGAGATGCTTCGGCAAGCTCAGCATGACGTTCTGCTGTAATTATTCACTAAACAGACCATTTTGAAGCTAGACGTTTGCTTTTCCCCCGACCTGCTGCCGCTCTACGACCTGCGCGGCCGGGTGGCCGTTATCGTGGACGTGCTGCGCGCCACCAGCACTATCGTCACGGCCCTGGCGGCGGGCGTCACGGAAGTTTTCCCTACCGCTACCCTCGATGAGTGCGCTGCGCTGGGCCGCGAGCACGGCTACATCACGGCCGCCGAGCGCGACGGTATTGCCGCCGCCGGCTTCGATTTAGGCAACTCGCCCTTTGGCTTTCTCGATGGTAAAATCGCGGTGCAAGGCCGCGCCCTGGCCATCAGCACTACTAATGGCACGATGGCGCTGCACCGCTCGCTGGCCGCCGAGGCCATCGTGTGCGGCGCGTTTCTTAACCTAAGTGCGGTGGCCGACTTTTGCGTGGCGCAGGGCCGCGACGTGGTGGTGGTGTGCGCCGGCTGGAAAGGTAGCTTCTGCCTCGAAGACAGCCTCTTCGGCGGTGCGCTGGCCGAGCGGCTGGCCCCGCTGGGCTTCGACATTACCTCTTCCGATGCCGCGCTGGCGGCCCTGCACCTCTGGCAGGATGCCAAGCCCAGCTGGCCCGAATATCTATTGCAATCGGCCGCCGTGCGCCGCCTCAATGCTTTGGAGGCCCACGATGACTTCACGTTCTGCATGCACGTAGATACTCACCCCGAGCTGCTGCCCGTGTGGCGCACCGACCGCCTGGTGCGCGCCTAGCCAACTCTGGCTTACCCTTGGTAGTTATTGCGCCGAAAACCGGAAGGCGGCCGGCGTCAACCCCGTCTTATTCTTAAACAAGCGGCTGAAATACTGCGGGTACTCAAAGCCCAGCTGAAAAGCCGTTTCATTAATAGTGAGTGAAGTGCTGAGTAGCAGCTGCTTGGCTCGCTCGATAAGCGCCTGGTGAATGTGCTGCTGCGTATTTTGGCCGGTGAGCGAGCGAAGCATATCGCCGAGGTAGGCCGGCGATACGTGCAGCGCGTCGGCGAAGTACTGCACCGTGGGCAGCGGCTGGCTGTTGGGCTGGGCAAAGTAGGCATTCAGCAGCGCCTCGAAGCGACTGAGTAGGTCATGCTCGGCCGGTCGCCTCGTCAAGAACTGCCGGTGGTAGAAGCGGTTAGCGTAGCTGAGCAGCACTTCCAGCTGCGACACCAGCACGTCTTGGCTGAAGGCATCGATGGGCTGCGCGTGCTCGCGGCGCATGGTGTCGAGCAGGCTAGCAAGCATCTCCTCCTCGCCGCCCGACAAGTGCAGCGCCTCGTGTACTTGGTAAGAGAAGAAGCCGTAGCCCGCCATCTTCTTAGCCAGGGGGTACTTATGTAGTAAGTCGGGGTGAAAAACTATCATCCAGCCGCTTAGCTCCGAAATATCAACGGTCGTATTAGCTTCGCACAGCTGGCCCGGTGCGTAAAACGCCAGCACACCCGCGCTGAAGTCGTAGGCCCGGTGGCCGTACTGGATGAGGCCTTTCAAGTTTTTTTTAAGCGTGATAATGTAGAGCTGCCGCAGCGCCGGCGTGGTAGTAGGGGGCAGGTGGCGCGTCTTTTCCAGGTCGATAATGGTCAGCAGTGGGTGCGCCGGCTGCGGAAAGCCGAAGTGCTGGGTGAAAGCCGATACCGTGTCAAGCACGCGAAATTCTTTGGGTAGCTGCTTCATCTGGAGAAAAAGACGGTTGTGACAATCAATAAATACACTAAAGTGCCTCAATGGCCCCTGATGGCGCGGGGTTTTGCCCCGTGCCGACTATTCGCGGGCCTCTGGCCCGCGAATAGTCGGCACGATACCCGCGCAAGACAGAGATGGCGCGGGTATCGTGCTGACTATTTGCGGGCCTCTGGCGCGCCTGGGGAGGCCTATTCATTCAACGATTGCCGGCCAGAAGCCGGCCGATAGTCGGCACGGGGCAGCGCCCCGCGCCAGTGGGGGTTACCAAGGGTTTTCAGGCTTCTAAAAACCCTCGGGGTACGCGGCGCCGGCCGCGCTGCCCACCGGCATAATAGCATCCAATTCAGCCAGGTCGGCTGGGCTAAGCACGATGCTGGTGGCGGCTACGTTGGCTTCCAGATACTTGCGGCGCTTGGTGCCGGGAATAACGACTACATCCTGGGCCAGCACCCAGGCCAGGGCTAGCTGCGCGGCGGTCACGCCTTTGGCCTCGGCCTGCGCTTTCAGCTTCGCTACTAATGCTAGGTTTTTGGCGAAGTTTTCGCCCTGGTAGCGCGGAAAAAAACGGCGCGAGTCGCTGGCCTCAAAGTCGTCGGGCGTCTGGATGTCGCCCGACAAAAAGCCCCGGCCCAGAGGTGAATACGCCACAAACCCGATGCCCAGCTCGCGGGCCGCCCGGATGATGCCCTCGTCTTCCACCCGGCGGTCGAAAAGCGAATATTCGCTTTGCAGGGCCGAAATGGGGTGCACGGCGTGCGCCCGGCGCAGGATGTCGGCCGGTACCTCGCTCAGGCCAAGGTAGCGTACTTTGCCTTCTTCTACGAGGCGGCTCATCGCGCCCACGGTTTCTTCGATGGGCGTAGCGGGGTCTGCGCGGTGCAGGTAGTAGAGGTCTACGTAGTTGGTGCCCAGGTTGCGGAGCGAGCGCTCGATAGACTTGCGCACGTAGTCGGGCCGGCCGTTGTAGCCGCCGGTCCATTGCTCGTTATCGTCTACCTCGAAGCCGAATTTGGTGGCTACGGTGAATTTCTCGCGCTGGCCAGCCAGTACTTTGGCCACCAGGCGCTCGTTTTTCAGGGGGCCGTAGAGGTCGGCGGTGTCGAGCATATCCACGCCCAGCTCCAGGGCGCGGTGCAGGGTGGCCAGGCTCTCGGCCTCGTCGGCTTCGCCGTACACGCTCATGCCGTTGATACCGCCCGTCATGCCCATGCAACCCAGCCCTTCGACCGAAACGTGCAGGCCTTGGGTACCGAGCGGTACTTTCTTGATAGTGCTCATACTAGGGTGATTAAGGAGGTTAGGGGAAAGACTTTTAACCTCACAAAGGTCTGGCTAGCCGGTAAGGCCGGGCCTATACAAACCCGCGCTTCTGCAACACAAAACGCGGCCCGCAAGGCCCTGCCCACCCGGCGGCTAGCGCCAGCCCTGCACCGTAGTGCCCCCAAAAACCCCCTTGTTGCCGCCCGGCGTGAAGATGCCGTAGGGAAACACCACCTCGGGCGCGCTGGCCTCGTCCAGCGCCCGCAGCTGCTCGGGCGTGAAGCGGATGTTTAGCGCGGCCAGGCTGTCGTGCAGCTGCGCCACCTGGCTGGCCCCCACAATGGGCGCGCTCACGCCGGGCTGGGCCAGCACCCAGGCCAGCGCCACCTGCGCCAGCGGGCGGTCGAGCTGCGCGGCTACCGGCCGCAACGCCTCCAAGATGCGCCAGTTGCGGTCCGTAAACAGCGTGTTGCCAAATGGGTTGGGGCCGCTGAGCCGGCCTTCGCCGGTGGCGCCGGCCTCGGCGCGCTGGTACTTGCCGGCCAGGAAGCCGGCCGCCAGCGGGCTCCACGGGGCCAGGCCCAGGCCGCTTTCGCGGGCGGCGGGTATGTGTTCGCGCTCGATGTTGCGTTCTACAAGCGAGTAGGCTAGCTGCATGGCGATGGGGCCGGGTACGCCGTGCGCGGCGGCCAGCGTGGCGGCTTTAGCGGTGTACCAGGCCGGCATATCGGAAAAGCCGAAGTAGCGGATTTTACCGGCCCGCACGAGGTCGCCCAGGGTTTGCAGCACCTCTTCCACGGGCGTTACCATATCCCAGACGTGCAGCCAGTAGAGGTCTACGTAGTCGGTTTTCAGGCGGCGCAGCGAGCCTTCGAGGGCGCGGTAAATGTTCTTGCGGCCGTTGCCGCTAGCATTGGGGTTGCCGGCCTGGGCACTGAAACCGAACTTGGTGGCCAGCACCACGTTGTTGCGTAGGCCACGCTCGGCGATGTAGCCGCCCAGCAGTTCCTCGCTGCGCCCGCCGGCGTACACGTCGGCCGTGTCGAGGAAGTTGCCGCCGGCCTCCACGTAGGTAGTAAAAATAGCCTGCGACACATCGTCGGCCGAGCCCCAGCGGGCGGTGCCAAACGTCATGGTGCCCAGCGCCAGCGGGCTGACTACCAGGCCCGAGCGGCCCAGTGTGCGAAAATCGGTCAGTGACATAGTAGGGGAGGGTTAGCCGTTGACTGCAACGGGAGTAGCCCCACAAAGGTCCGGGCCGAGCTAGTGAGCGGTGGTATACAAACTGCTGCGCGTGCTACACAAAACGGCGGGCGCTACCAGGCTAGTAGGGGCTTACCAGCTTTTTGTAGCCGTTAGCAAGCTGCTGTGAAATGACTCTATAACAGTAGAATGTGTCTGCCCATCTCTGGGTAGCAAGGCATTCTCCAGCGAGTCGCCAAACCCAAAGTCAAAGCTTCCATACCCATACTCGAAATCAAAAAGGTGGTAAGTCAAGCCAGTAGTATCAGCCATAAAATTCAGGCTAAACCAAAGTGCAAAACGCTCTTTGTCCTTATTCATAACATTCAGCCGGTAACAACTCTTCTTCGGAACGCCTCCAAAAGTGACGCCACTTTCCCGAATAAAATCTCGAATTGCCGCCGGAGTATCGTTAGTCAAGGTGCGGCGATACCAGCGTCGTACTAATGCCTGCCGTTGCGCCTCGGTGCGGACGGTATCGGGCCAAGGCAACCGGCCTTTAAATTCAATTTTATTGGTTATTTTGTTCAAGGGCCATTGCTGAGCTGCCTGGGCAAACGCTGTGCAAGCAGCAGTTACGAAGAGCACAAGGAGCAATAGAATCTTCACGCTGATACCGGCGCAAACTCCGTTACGGCCTCGCCCAAATCCAGCACCTGCACACCAGGCAGAGCGGCCTCAATGATGCTGGCCCCGGCCGCTGAGCGGTAGCCGCCCGCGCAATGCACGAGCACCGGCTTGTCGGTCGGGATTTCGGCCACGCGCTCGCGCAGCTCGGGTAGCGGGATGAGCAAGGCGTTGGCAAACAGTGGGTCGTGGGCCTCGGTGCGGTTGCGGATGTCCACGATGGTAAACTGCTCGGGGTGCTGGCGTACGGCGGCCACGTCTACTTCCGGGCTAGCGGTGGGCTGCGTAGCGGGGGCCAGCAGCGCACCTTTGACGTTGCCCTCGTAGCCGATTTTGGCGGTTTTGCGCAGCACCGCGTCAAGCTGAATCTGGGTGTCGGCAAGGAGGTAAAACTGCTCCTTGGGGCCGACTACCGAGCCTAGCCAGGTTTCAAACTTGCCACCATCCTGGAGGTTAATGGCGCCCGGCAGGTGGCCGGCGCGAAACTTGGCGGCCGGGCGGGTATCGAGCAGCAGCACGCCCGGCGCGAGCGGCGCGTTGGCGTGCAGGCGCGGCACGGCCCGCACGCTATCCTCAAAGTTGGGCGCGCCCAGCTTGTTGAGCTGCACATCGTGCCCGAAGTACTTGGGCACGAACGGCTGGTCTTCGAGCAGCACCTTGATGAACTCCTGCTCCGACATGGGCTGGAGGGCATAGTTGGTGGCCAGCTCTTTGCCGATGGTGCTGTCGAGGTCGGGGCTGGTGGTTTTGCCGCAGAGCGAGCCGGGGCCGTGGGCCGGGTACACGCGGGTAGCGGGGGGCAGGGCCATCAGCTTCTGGCGCAGGCTGGTGTAGAGCTGGGCAGCGAGGGCCTCGCGGGCGTGGCCGCCGGCGGCCTCGTCTTCGCGCAGGTCGGGCCGGCCCACGTCGCCCACAAAGAGCGTATCGCCCGTAAAGACGGCGCGGGTTTGGGCCAGCTCATCCATAAGCAGCACGCTAATGCTGTCGGGCGAGTGGCCGGGGGTGTTGAGGGCGTGCAGCTCCACGGTACCCAGCTTGATGCGGTCGCCGTCGTCGAAGTTTTTGTGGGGGTAGCGGGCACCCACCAGCTTGCTGCAATAGATGGTAGCGTCGGTTTCCTGGGCTATTTCCAGGTGGCTGCTCACGAAGTCGGCGTGGGGGTGCGTCTCAATCACCGCTACTATCTCGGCCTCATGCTCGTCGGCAAAGTCGTAGTAGGGCTGCGGGTCGCGGCCGGGGTCGATAACGGCCACCTGCCGGCCCGCCCGAATGGCGTAGGAAGCGTGGGCAAGGCCTTTATCGTAAAACTGCTGAATTTGCACCGCGGGGGTGCTACTACTGGGAAGCGGCATGGGGGTGGTGGGGCAGCGGCCGAGCTAAATGCTTGATAATCGGGCTGCCGGGGTAGGTGACAGGGTCAAATATAACGAGCCGCCCCAACACTTGGCTAGCCCGCGCCGTTCCGTGGCGCACGCCGGGCCGCAAAAAGCCCTGGCCGCCGGGCCGAGGCTTTTTGCGTAGTAGCTGGCCCGGCGGGCGCAGCCAGCAAGCCGTTTGGGGTGCCGGTTGCGGCTGGGCCAGGCGCATGCATAGCCCGCGTAAGCTCCGCAAAAAGCCCTTCCAACCTACTGGCCGGAAGGGCTTCAAAAACGAGAGTAACCCGCGTAGGGCCGGGCCGGTGGCTAGCTATACTTGTTCAATATCCATTTGCTTAAGCAGGGCATCCTCAATAGTATAGAGGTGCTTCACCGGGCCATCAAACAACAGTTGGCCCTGCCTGTCCTGCACCACCTGGTGCACCGCAACTTCGAGCCGGCCGTCTTCCCGCTCCCGAAAGCCAGTGGGCTCAACCTGCGGGTTGAGTTCTTGCCACTGCCGCTGCCAGTAGGCGCGCACCTCGTCGTGGCCGATAGCATAATCGCCTTCCCACGCTCTCGACCAGCGCACTTGTGGGTGCAGCGCGGCCAAGATGGTCGGGATATCGCGCGCGTTGAACGCGGCGTACACTTTGCGAATCAGGTCGTGGTAGTGTTCCATGATAAAAGAGCCAGGTGAGCCCGCTAGTTACGAACAAGCCAGGCGCCAGCAAAAACAAACCCCCTCACCAAGCAAAAGCCTGGTAAGGGGGCGCTGAAGCTAGCTTTTAGCCTTTGGCTGGCCGCCGTGCGTGCCTTTGTGGTGGCGTTCCTGCTGCATGGCCGTGAGCTTGCCGTACTGGTCGGCGCTGAGCACGCTTTGCAGCTGTGCCTGGTACTTGGCGCGGCCGGCTTTCAATTCCTGGCGGTGGGCCTGGCGCTGCTCCTTAGCCGGGTATTTGGCCCGCAGGGCCTGGCCCTCCTGGGCCTGGGCCAGCAGTATCTGGCGCACGCGGGGCTGCTGGTCAGCGCTGAGGGCCAGCTTTTTGGTGAGCAAAGCCGTGTGGTGGTCGGCGCGCTGCTCGGGCGTCTTGCGTTGGCCCTGGCCCATGCGGTGCACGCGGTGGGTGGGCAGCTGGGTGGTGGTGGTGGGAGCAGTTTGGGCAAAGCTGGCGGTGGCGAAGGCCATAGCAGCCAGTAAAAGCAGGGTCTTTTTCATAACGAAAATGAAAAGAATGTTGAGCAGAAAAAAGGCGGAAGAAAAACGGGAAGCGCGGCCGCGCTGGCTCCGGATAATATCCCAAATACAAGGAGCGCGCCAAACGCCGGCCGAACACAAAAAAGCCCGCTCCACGTCGATGGAGGGGGCTTTTTTGCCGACGAAGGCGGGCTAGCGGCCTACCTGGCTGGTGCTGTGCAGCTGCCCAATGCGGGCAGCCTTGTACTGCTGGTAGCGCACGTACTGGGCCGGCGTGAGCACACCCCGAATCAGCTCGTCCGACTTGGCGCGGTCGAAGGCCATGGCGGCGCGCAGGGCGGCGGGGTCTTCGTGGTGCGTCTTGAGGTCGGCATCCATGTGCTGGCGGGTCATTACTAGCACGTTGCGCAGGCGGGCGTGCTGGTCGGCCGAGAGGCCCAGCTCCTGGGCCATGCGCTGGGCCTGGCTAGCCACGGCAGCTTGCGCGGCCGGCGTGAGGGGCGCGGTTTGGGCCAGGGCCGGGCCGGCGAGCGCGGCGAGCAGCGCTAGGGTAGAGGCGAACTTAAATGGCATAGAGAATGAATGAATACTACGTGAATTTAGGAAGGTAATAAGAAGTGGCCGGTGGCTGCTGCCCCGCTGGCTCGGCCCCAGCGGCCAGCCCTGCAAAGTAGCGGCCAAACGGCCCGTGGAGGCTAGTCGCAAAGTTTAGCGTATTTTC
>Ga0265798_10005920_pt1 | contig 16239 bp, 16 predicted proteins | sample P3T30metagenome_FD_192430 | JGI IMG/M metagenome (GOLD analysis project Ga0265798, IMG submission 192430) | Plant litter microbial communities from East Loma Ridge, Irvine, California - P3 T30 | ecosystem: Environmental > Terrestrial > Plant litter > Unclassified | place: USA: California... | reverse complement strand
TGCCGTACAAGCAGAAGCGCCGCACCAAGGCCCAGATCGCGATCGAGGCCGGCCTGGCGCCGCTGGCCGAGCGCCTGCTGGCCGATCCGTCGCTCAATCCCGAGGAAGTCGCGAACGGCTACCTGCGCGAGGCGTTCACGAATGCCGACGGCGGCGCCAACCCCGGCGTGGTCGACACCAAGGCGGCCCTGGACGGCGCGCGCCAGATTCTGATGGAGCGCTTCGCCGAAGACGCCGAACTGCTGCAATCGCTGCGCGAATACGTGCAGGACCACGGCGTGGTCGAATCCAAGGTCGTCGCCGGCAAGGAAGACGAAGGCGAAAAATTCGCCGACTACTTCGACTACAACGAACCGCTCGCCGCAGTGCCGTCGCACCGCGCGCTGGCGCTGCTGCGCGGCCGGCGCGAGGGCGTGCTGGACGTCTCGCTGCGGCTGGATTCGGAGCCCGAGAAACCGAAGTGGGATGCGCCATTGAATCCATGCGAAGGCCGCATCGCGGCGCGCTTCGGCATCAAGGCGCAGGGCCGCCCGGCCGACAAGTGGCTGCAGGACACCGCGCGCTGGACCTGGCGCGTGAAAAGCTTCATGCACCTCGATACCGAGTTGATGGGCGCCCTGCGCGACAAGGCCGAACTCGATGCGATCGGCGTCTTCGCGCGCAACCTGAAGGCGCTGCTGCTGGCGGCGCCGGCCGGCCCGCGCGCCACCATGGGCCTGGACCCGGGCCTGCGCACCGGCGTCAAGGTGGCCGTGGTCGACGCCACCGGCAAGGTGGTCGACACCGCGACCGTGTATCCGCACCAGCCGCGCAACGACTGGAACGGCGCGCTGCACACGCTGGGCCAGCTGGCGGCCAAGCACAATGTGTCGCTGGTCTCGATCGGCAACGGCACCGGTTCGCGCGAGACCGACAAGCTGGCGCAGGACCTGATCAAGCTCCAGCCCGAGCTGAAGCTGACCAAGATCGTGGTGTCGGAAGCCGGCGCCTCGGTGTATTCGGCATCCGAATTCGCGTCGCGCGAACTGCCCGACATGGATGTCTCGCTGCGTGGCGCGGTCTCGATCGCGCGCCGCCTGCAAGACCCGCTGGCCGAACTGGTGAAGATCGATCCGAAGTCGATCGGCGTCGGCCAGTACCAGCACGACGTGTCGCAGACCCAGCTCGCGCGTTCGCTCGACGCAGTGGTCGAGGATTGCGTGAACGCGGTCGGCGTGGACGTGAACACCGCCTCGGCGCCACTGCTGGCGCGCGTGTCGGGCCTGTCGAACACGGTGGCGCAAGGCATCGTGGCCTACCGCGACAGCAACGGCGCGTTTGCCTCGCGCGCGGCGCTGAAAAAAGTGCCGCGCCTGGGCGACAAGACCTTCGAGCAGGCGGCAGGCTTCCTGCGCGTGATGGACGGCGCCAATCCGCTGGACGCATCGGCGGTGCACCCGGAATCGTATCCGGTGGTCGAGAAGATCCTGGCCGACGTGAAGCGCGACGTGAAGGCCGTGATCGGCGATGGTTTGCTGCTCAAGGGCTTGAATCCTGCGAAGTATGCAGATGAGAAGTTCGGTGTGCCGACCGTGAGCGACATCCTGAAGGAGCTGGAAAAGCCGGGCCGCGATCCGCGGCCTGAATTCACCACCGCGACGTTCAAGGAAGGCGTGGAAGAGATCTCGGACCTGCGTCCGGACATGATCCTGGAAGGCGTGGTGACCAACGTCGCCGCCTTTGGCGCCTTCGTCGACATCGGCGTGCACCAGGACGGCCTGGTGCATATCTCGGCGCTGTCGAACACTTTCGTGAAGGATCCGCACACGGTGGTCAAGGCCGGCCAGGTGGTCAAGGTCAAGGTGCTGGAAGTGGACCCCAAGCGCAAGCGCATCGCCTTGACCATGCGCCTGTCGGACAGTGCGCCGCAGCCGGGCGCCCGTCCGGAACAGCGCGGCGACCGCAACGATGCCAAACGCGTGGCCCAGCATCAGCGCCAGGAACGTTCGGCGCCGCCGGCGGGGAATGCGATGGCCGACGCCTTCGCCAAGCTGCGCGGGAAATAAGCGGATGAAGCTGGCCTGCATCGATCCCGGCAGCCCCGACGCGCGGCGGCTGATCGGGGAACTCGATGCGGCGCTGGCGGCAATCACCGGCGACAGCGGCGCCTCGTCGTTCGACCCGGACGATTGCCGCGGACCGGGTGCGGCGTTCGTCGTCGCCTACGATGCAGCGGGTACTGCGCTCGGCTGCGGCGCCGTGCGCGCGTTGAATGGCGATGTGGGAGAACTCAAACGGATGTACGCGCGGCCCGGCAGCGGCGCCGGTGCGCACATCCTGGCGGAACTGGAGCGGCTGGCAACGGAGTGCGGCTACCGCGCGCTATGGCTGTCGACGCGGCGCGTGAACGCGCGCGCGGTGGGCTTCTACGAACGGCACGGCTATCTGGAGGTGCCGCCGTATGGCCGCTATGTCGGGCGCGCCGTGTCGATCTGCCTGGGCCGCAGCCTGGCCTGAAAACTCACGCGTGCTTGATGAACATGCCGATCAGGTAGATCGTCAGGCAGCCAAAGCCGATCAGGAGCATGCGCGACTGCGGAATCGCCGGCACGCCGGTCTTCTTGATATGCAGCGCGTCGCGCAGCAGCAGCACGGCGTAGATCAGGGCGGCCAGGCCGGACAGGATGTCGCCCGGGCTCTGGCGCGTGAAGCCGCTGTAAACATTGAGCATGCCGGGAATGCCCAGCAGGGCGGCAATCACGAAATTCATGGTCGGCGACGGTACGCGCGGGCGAGGTTGCTGCATTGGGCTACTCCGGGAAGTCTGTGACAAACTGCGCGATCATACCGCAATGGCCGGCGCACACCCAGCGGCGCCGGGCGCTCAGCCTAGCAGGCGCGAGCCTTGGGTCGCGAGCTTGACCAGGAAGGTGCCGGCAAAGGCGCCGAAGCAGATGTAGCCGATCAGGGTCACGCGCGGCGATTCCAGCAGCGCCACGCGGCCGGCCCGGCGCTGCCAGGCGCACCAGGCCAGGAACAGCCCCATCATGAGCGGCCCGATCGCGAACGCGATCCCGCGCGGCTGGCCTGCGGCGATGGCGCTGCCGATGTCATACAGCGCGGGCAAGCCGAGCAGAGCGGCAAACACCCACATGGCGACGGGTGGCAAGGTGGCGAACGTATTCTTCATGCGGTTTCTTGGTCATCTTGAACCGGTCGATGATACCGCAGACGGGCGGCAGGCAACGGTCGTGGCCGATCATGCGGACTGAGGCGCCTGGCGAGGGCGGGGGCGACGTAGCCGGCTGGTGCCGGCTACGTCGAATTCTTATAGAATGTCGCCATCTACTTATCCCTTTTCTTCAAAGGCAGAATCAAATGAGCGACGTGCAAACCTGGATCAAAGAAACCGTGACCTCCACCCCGGTCGTGCTGTTCATGAAGGGCACCGCCCAGTTCCCGCAGTGCGGCTTCTCGGGCCGTGCCATCCAGATCCTGAAAGCTTGCGGTGTTGACAATGTTGCCACCGTCAATGTGCTGGACGATCCTGAAGTGCGTCAGGGCATCAAGGACTTCTCGAACTGGCCAACCGTTCCCCAGCTGTATGTCAACGGTGAATTCGTCGGCGGCACCGACATCATGAACGAGATGTACGACTCCGGCGAACTGCAGACCCTGCTGAAGAATGGCTGAACGCGCGCGCCGGATTGTCGTCGCCATCACGGGCGCGACCGGCGCGACCTATGGCGTGCAGCTGCTCAAGCGCCTGCATGCCATCGACGGCGTCGAGACCCACCTGGTGGTGTCCGACGCCGCGAATCTCACGCTGCACCAGGAACTCGACCTGCAGCGGCGCGATGTCGAAGCGCTGGCCGACGTCGTGCACCGCAACCGCGACATCGGCGCGTCGATCGCCAGCGGTTCGTTCCAGGTGGACGGCATGGTGATTGCCCCCTGCTCGATGAAAACGCTGGCAGCGGTGGCCCATGGTTTTTCCGACAATCTTGTCACGCGCGCAGCCGACGTCATCCTGAAGGAACGCTGGCGCCTGGTGCTGATGGTGCGCGAGACGCCCTTCAACCTGGCACACCTGCGCAATATGACGGCCGTGACCGAAATGGGCGGCATCATCTTCCCTCCCCTGCCAAGCTTCTACCACCGGCCGGCGACGATCGCGGACATGGTCGAGCACACGGTGGACCGTGTCGTGGATTTGTTGGGGATAGAAAACGCCCAAGCCGCCCGCTGGGGTGGCATGAGGGGCGAACAGGACGCTTGAGACGGCGCGCCGGCGGCATGCCGGCGTGCGCTTCAGCGTTTGTCGTCGTACTGCTTGTCTTCGGACTTCTTCAACTCGCGCGCCTCTTCAAGCATCCGGCGTCGGGCATTACGTTCTCGCATGACCTCGGCGTGACGCGCTGCCGTCATTGGCGGCGCGGTCATCAAATCCTTGAGCTGGGCGGTATTGGCGTAGTTGTTTCGCATGCGTCAGCTGCTCCTGGGTGAACCTGGTCCGGCGGCGGAAGGGCTGCCACCTGAACAGATTATGACCCAGCTGCGGCTGTTTGTGCGGTCCGGCATGACGAAATGTGCAACAGCACGAACCAGCTGGCTTACCTGGCTTCGGGTTTCTGGTGATTGGCACGCACCAGCATGCGAATGAATTCGCGCGCCAGCTGGCGGTGGTGTTCGTCCAGGCGTTGCAGGTCGGCGATCAGCTTGACGTCGGCCGATTCGAAGCGCGCGCTGCCATTGGCGGCATCGGCGCTGGCAGCCTGTTCGGCGCCGCCGAAGCGCAGCCAGTCGGCCGGCACGCCCAGCCATTGGGCGATCATGCGCAGTTTTTCCTGGGTAGGAATCGCTTCGCCAACCAGCCATTTGCGGGCGGCGTGCACCGTGATCGGGCGTCCTTCAAAGCGGATATTAAACTCTCGTGCCAGGCGGGTAGGGCTGTCGGGCGAGTAGTGTGCGTTCTTCAGGGCCTGCTGCAGTCGCTCGCTGAAGCTCTCCCGTTCATTCGTTGAATTCATCGTGATACTGGTTATTGAGGCAGGGCGGAATGCTACTTTCTCAACAGACAAGTAGCCATAAAGGACCAAATCATACAACTAAAAAGTAACAATGATGTGGTTTTTTAAGAGTTTTTACGCCAAGTGCAACTAATACCCAACAGCAATAAGACAAAGGATATTTTTTGCGACTTGTTCTCATATTCGAAATGAATCACTCTACGCAGCAATACTTACGCATGCACTGAAAAACGTTCATCCTAGATAATTTGTGTCTTGTAGTTACAATTCTAGTGTGAGAATTGTTGGAATTTGAAAATCCGGTTATCCGTCATGACGCGTTGCAGCCGGCCTTCCATCCAGAGCAAATGCAGGTGGGCCAGCGCCTCGCCCAGTGCAAAACTGAGCTGATGCGCATCAAGCGGCCGGCGGAACATGATCGGCACGATATCGACCGCCGAGCGAGGCGTGGCGCAGGCTTCCATCACCTCAGCCAGGCGCGCCACGTGGTGTTCACGCAACTGTCTGATGCGCGTGTGCAGGCCGCGGAAGGGCTTGCCGTGCGACGGCAGCACCAGCACGTCGTCCGGCAGGTCGGCAAATTTGGACAGCGAATCAAGGTACAGCTTGAGCGGATTGCCCTCCGGCTCGACCGCGAACACCGATACATTGGTGGAAATGCGCGGTAACACCATATCGCCCGAGATCAGCACGTTCAGGGCGGTGCAGTACAGCGAGGCATGTTCCGGCGAATGGCCGAAACCGGTGATCACGCGCCACGCGCGTCCACCGATATCGACCACCTGGCCATCCTGCAGGCGGGTGTACGACAGCGGCACCGCCGGCACCAGCGAAGGATAGTAGTTGCGGCGCCCGCGCATCTGGTCCAGCATTGCCGCGTCCACCAGGCCATGGCGCTCGAAGTGGGGAATCGCCGACGGCCCGTCCACGCCCGGCAGTGCCGCCGCCATCATGCGCATGAAGCCGAATTCGCCGGTCGTGGTCCAGAACGGCGCCCCAAAGCGCTCGCACAGCCAGCCCGACAGGCCGACATGGTCCGGATGGCAGTGGGTGGCTATCACGCGCAGCAGCGGCTGTCCATTCACCTCCTCGGCCAGCACCTGCTCCCAGGCGGCGCGGGTAGCATCGGTGCTGGCGCCGGTATCGACCAGGGTCCAGCCACGACGCGCTTCCAGCGTGTCTTCCAGCAGCCACAGATTGATGTGGTCCAGCGCGAAGGGCAGCGGCATGCGCGCCCAGCGCATACCGGGCGCGACGTCGATCGCAGCGCCAGTTGCTGGAATGACATCATTGAAAGCGTAATCCAGCTGGGCTTCGAGCGGGTTCATGGCAATCTTTCGTTTTCTGGGCTGTAGGAGCGCGCTACAATGAGCGCAACCTGCAGTTAACGTAAACGGAAATAAAAGTATCGTTTTGTGATTCTAAGCGATTCTTGCATTGTTGCCAAACAGATCATTTAATAATGCCAACCACCTATACCATTGCCGAGCTGGCACGCGAGTTCGACATCACCGCCCGCGCGATTCGTTTTTATGAAGACCAGGGCTTGCTCAGCCCGAGCCGCGAAGGCGTGGGCGGACGCAACCGGGTCTACACGCCGCGCGACCGCACCCGCCTGAAACTGACGCTGCGTGGCAAGCGCCTCGGCCTGACGCTGTCTGAGATCAAGAGCATCGTCGACATGTACGAGACGCCGAAGGACACCGTGGCCCAGATCGACCGCTTCCTGGGCGTGCTGGCCCAGCAGCGCCTGACGCTGGAGCAGCAGCGTGCCGATATCGAAATGGCGCTGGAAGAAATTTCTGCCCATGAAGAAGAATGCCGCCGCCTGCTCAGTGAGAGTGAAGCGATGCCCCAGCCCTGAGGCGGGCAGCTGACCGGCGCGGCGTCGAACCCGCGCCATTTTTTTGTCTGCTAGTTGACGTTTACGTTAACGTAATGGGCGAGTATGATATTCGCTCAATGGCTGCCCATCTGCCCAACCACCGTTCACCGTGAGGACGACATGCTGCATCTCCCAGGCTTGACCTTTGACCATGGCGACGACATCGCCGCGCTGCGCGAAGCTGTCCAGCAATTCGCCGAAGCCGAAATCGCGCCGCGCGCTGCCGAGATTGATCGCAGCGACCAGTTCCCGATGGATTTGTGGAAGAAGATGGGCGAACTCGGCCTGCTGGGCATCACCGTCAGCGAGGAATACGGCGGCGCCGGCATGGGCTACCTGGCCCACATCGTCGCGATGGAAGAAATCTCGCGCGCCTCGGCCTCGGTCGGCCTGTCGTATGGCGCCCACTCGAACCTGTGCGTTAACCAGATCAAGCGCAATGGCAGCGAAGAACAAAAACGTCGCTATCTGCCTCAGCTGATCTCGGGCGAGCACGTCGGCGCACTGGCAATGTCTGAACCGAACGCTGGCTCCGACGTGGTCAGCATGAAACTGCGCGCCGACCTCAAGGGCGACCGCTACGTCCTGAACGGCACCAAGATGTGGATCACCAACGGCCCCGACGCGGATACCCTGGTGGTGTACGCCAAGACCGACCTCGAGGCCGGTCCACGCGGCATGACTGCCTTCCTGATCGAAAAGGGCTTCAAAGGGTTTTCGATTGCCCAGAAACTGGACAAGCTCGGCATGCGCGGTTCGCACACGGGCGAGCTGGTGTTCCAGGATTGCGAAGTGCCGCTCGAGAACGTCTTGGGCGGCGTCGGCAAGGGTGTGAATGTGCTGATGTCGGGCCTGGACTTCGAGCGCACCGTGCTGTCTGGCGGCCCGCTCGGCATCATGTCGGCCTGCATGGATGTCGTGGTGCCTTACATCCACGACCGCAAGCAGTTCGGCCAGGCCATCGGCGAGTTCCAGCTGATGCAGGGCAAGATCGCCGACATGTATTCGACCATGATGGCGTGCCGCGCCTATGTCTACGCTGTGGGCCAGGCCTGCGACCGCGCCACCGGGCCGGAACAAGTGCGCGCCCTGCGCAAGGACGCCGCCGGCGCCATCCTGTACAGCGCCGAGAAGGCCACCTGGATGGCGGGCGAAGCGATCCAGACGCTGGGCGGCAATGGCTATATCAATGAATACCCGGTCGGCCGCCTGTGGCGCGACGCCAAGCTGTACGAGATCGGCGCCGGCACCAGCGAAATCCGCCGCATGCTGATCGGCCGCGAGCTGTTCGGCGAAACCGCGTAATCCACTCACAGTCTGGAGCTAAAAACATGAATGATCCCGTTGTCATCGTCGGCGCAGCGCGCACCCCGATGGGCGCCTTCCAGGGCGATTTCTCTTCCAAGACCGCGAGCGACCTTGGCGCAGTAGCGATCAAGGCCGCGGTCGAACGCGCCGGCGTGGCGCCAGAAGCCGTCGAACACGTCTATTTCGGTAACTGCCTGATGGCCGGCCAGGGCCAGGCCCCGGCGCGCCAGGCGCTGATCAAGGCCGGCCTGCCGATGTCGACCGGCGCAGTGACCTTGTCCAAAATGTGCGGCTCGGCGATGCAGGCCGCGATCTTCGCCCATGACCAGCTGGTGGCCGGCAGCGCCGACATCGTGGTTGCCGGCGGCATGGAATCGATGACCGGCGCTCCCTACCTGATCCCGAAGGCGCGCGGCGGCTACCGCATCGGCCACGCGCCGATGTTCGACCACATGATGCTCGACGGCCTCGAAGACGCCTACTCGCGCAACGAAAAGACCGGCGAAGGCCGCTCGATGGGCACCTTCGCCGAAGAGTGCGTGGCGACTTATCAGTTCACGCGCGAGGAACAGGATGCGTTCGCGATCGCCTCGGTCAAGCGCGCACAGGCAGCCAGCAACGATGGCGGCTTTGCGTGGGAGATCGCACCGGTCACGGTCAGCAGCCGCGCGGGCGATACCATCATCGACAAGGATGAAGGCCCGCTCAAGGCCAAGGTCGACAAGATCCCGTCGCTCAAGCCCGCGTTCAAGAAGGATGGCACCGTGACCGCTGCCTCGTCGTCGTCGATCAACGATGGCGCCGCCGCACTGGTGATGATGCGCGAGTCGAAGGCGAAGGAGCTGGGGCTGACGCCGATCGCGCGCGTGCTGGGCCACGCCACCTTTGCGCAAGAACCGAACCTGTTCACCACGGCGCCAATCGGCGCGATGCAGAAACTGTTCAAGAAGACCGGCTGGACGGCGGGCGACGTCGACCTGTTCGAGATCAACGAAGCCTTCGCGGCAGTGCCGATGGCCGCCATGCGCGACCTCGGCATCCCGCACGACAAGGTCAATGTGCACGGCGGCGCCTGCGCGCTGGGCCACCCGATCGGCGCCTCGGGAGCACGCATCGTCGTCACCCTGCTGGGCGCCCTGAAGCGCAGCGGCGGCAAGCGCGGCGTGGCCTCGCTGTGCATCGGCGGCGGTGAAGCCACGGCCATGGCGGTCGAGCTGGTGTAAGCCATTGCCCGGTATTTACCGTGGGGTGGACAGCTCTGTTCACCGTGGCGTGGACGGCAAAGCCGTCCACCCTACTTGGCCTGTGCAACGTTGACGAACAATTCATACGAACATGGATTCTTCAACCGTTCACAAGGAGTTCATCATGCCCACCGTATTGATCGTCGGCGCCTCGCGCGGCATCGGCCATGAGATGGTCCGCCAATACCGGCTCGACGGCTGGCGCGTGATCGCCACTGCGCGCAAGCAGGAAGACTGCGACGAGTTGGTCCACATCGGCGCCGAGGCCCACCAGCTCGACGTCACGGTGGCCGATTCGATCGCGGCCCTGGCCTGGCGCCTGGACGACGAACAGCTCGATGCCGCCTGGCTGGTGGCCGGCGTGTATGGGCCGAGCCACGGCAGTTTCCCGACCGGTCCCGAATTCGACGCGGTCATGCATACCAATGTGCTCTCCGCCATGCGTTTGGTTCCCGTCGTGGCGCCGCTGCTGGTGGACAAGCGCGGCAAGCTGGCGGTGCTGTCCTCGCGCATGGGTTCGATCGGCGAGCGCTCCGGTACCGAGGGCACGCTGTACCGCGCCAGCAAGGCGGCGTTGAACTCGGTATTGAAAGACACGTCGATCACCTACGGCGCGCAGGGCGTGACCTGCATCGCCTTCCATCCGGGCTGGGTCCAGACCGATATGGGCGGCGGCGGCGCCAGCCTGACGCCCGAGCACAGCGTGCGCGACCTGCGCGCCACGCTGGCCAAGGCGGACGCCAGCGCCAACGGCAGCTTCCTGAATCACGACGGCGCGCCGATCGCCTGGTAGGCCGCTTCAATCACATAAAAAAACACACGAGACACCATGATCCTCAGCGAAGAACACCAGATGATCCGCGACGCCCTGCGCAGCTTTGCGCAGGAGCGCCTGGCCCCCAACGCCGCGCGCTGGGACCGTGAGCACCACTTCCCGCGCGAAGAACTCAGGGAGCTGGCGGCACTGGGCGCCTTCGGCGTGGCGGTACCGGAACAGTACGGCGGCGCGGGCCTGGATTATGTGGCGCTGGCGCTGGTGCTCGAAGAAATCGCGGCCGGCGACGGCGGCACCTCGACCATCATCTCGGTCAACAACTGCCCCGTGTGCAGCATCGCCATGATGTATGCCAGCGAAGACCAGAAACAGCGCTGGCTGCGCCCGCTGGCGCAGGGCGAGCTGCTGGGCGCTTTCGCACTGACTGAGCCGCATACCGGCAGCGACGCCGCCGCGCTGCGTACCACGGCCACCCGCGATGGCGAGCATTACGTCATCAACGGCACCAAGCAGTTCATCACCAGCGGCAAATTCGGCGACGTGGCGATCGTCATGGCGGTCACCGACAAGGCGGCCGGCAAGAAGGGCATCAGCGCGTTCTGGGTGCCGGTCGCTACGCCCGGCTACATCGTGGCCGGCGTCGAGCACAAGATGGGCCAGCACTCGTCGGATACGGCGCAGATCGTGTTCGACAACTGCCGCATCCCGGCGGAGAACCTGATCGGCGAAGAAGGCATGGGCTACAAGATCGCCTTGTCCGGCCTGGAGGGTGGCCGGATCGGCATCGCCTCGCAATCGGTCGGCATGGCGCGCGCGGCCTACGAGGCGGCGCTGGCGTACGCAAAAGAGCGCGAGAGCTTCGGCAAGCCGATCTTCGAGCACCAGGCAGTGCAATTCCGCCTGGCGGAGATGGCGATGAAGATCGAGGCCGCGCGCCAGCTGATCCTGCATGCGGCGGCGATGAAGGATGCCGGTCTGCCCTGCCTGAAAGAAGCCGCGATGGCCAAGCTGTTCGCTTCCGAGATGGCCGAGCGCGTGGTGTCCGATGCGATGCAGGTGTTCGGCGGTTATGGCTATGTAGCGGACTTCCCGGTCGAGCGCATCTACCGCGACGTGCGCGTGTGCCAGATCTATGAGGGCACCAGCGACATCCAGAAAATCCTGATCGCGCGCGCGCTATGAGCCTGCCCATTCTCCAGATCGTGCCGCTCGCGCCGGAGCGGCTGGCGCAGCTGTTCATGTACCTGGACGACCAGCTGCAGGAAAACGGCCGCGACGGCATGCCGCTGTTCCAGCCGGTGCCGCGCCTCCAGTCGCGCGTCTCACCTGAACGCGCAACGGCGTTTGCTGCCAGCTTCGCGGTGCCGTTCGGCCAGCCGGGCTGGCGCTGCATGTGGATCGCACTCGACAGCTTGGGCAGCATCGCCGGCCATGTCGACCTGCGTGCGCGGCCGGATGCGGTGTCCAGCCACCGGGCGCTGCTCGGCATGGGCGTGCACCGCGACTACCGGCGCTTTGGAGTGGGCCGGCAACTGGTCGATACCGCGCTGGCCTGGGCGGGCAGCACACCGTCCCTGGAATGGGTCGATCTCGAGGTGCTGTCGGGGAACCATGCGGCGCGCCGCCTGTACGAACATGCCGGCTTCGTGGTGACGGGTGAAGTGCCAGACCTGTACCGCATCGATGGCGAATCGCATGGCGAGGTCTCGATGAGTTGCCGCGTACGATAATTACGCTACCGCCGCATCCAGCAGCGTGATCGTCTGCGCCTGCGTATCGATGCGCGCCTGCATTCCCATCGGCAGCGTGAACTGGTTGCGGATATGGCCGATCGAATAGCCTGAAACGGCCGGAATAGTCAGCGGGTGCAGGTGCAGCCCCAACGTACGCTCCAGGGTCAGCGAGACATCCTCGTGCTCCGGCCCGCAGTTCTCGCAGATGCCGACCACCAGCGCCGCCGCATTGTGAAAGCCGCCTGCCAGGTCGAGCTGGGTCATCCAGCGGTCGATCCGGTACGGCGCTTCGTTCACCTCTTCCAGGAACAGGATGCTGCCGCGCATCTCGGCCGCATACGGCGTGCCGGCCAGCGCCGCGACCATCGACAGGTTACCGCCCATGAGGGCACCGGTCGCCACGCCATGGGTAAAAGTGTGGATGCCGAAATGCGGCTCGCTCGCTGCACGCGCTGCATTCTCGGGCGACATCGGGATCGTGTAGCTTGCACGCGGTTCACTCAAGACCGCCATCAGGTGCTCGCTCGAATACGGCGTCATGGTCGACGAGGCGACTGGCCCATGGAAAGTTACCAGGCCGGCGTGCTTGTGGATCGCCAGGTGCAGCGCGGTGATGTCGGAGTAGCCAACCAGCACCTTCGGGTTACGCCGTATGAGGTCGTAGTTCAGACCCGCTAACAGCGAGATGCAGCCCGAGCCGCCGCGGATCGGCCAGATCGCCTTGACCTCAGGGTCGAGGAACATCGCATGCAGGTCGGCCACGCGCTGCTCTACCGAACCTGCATAGTTACCGAACATCTCACGCAGATAAGTCCCGGTCTTGACCCGGAAACCCAGTGCTTCGATATTGCGCACCGCCTTTTCAATCGAGCGGTCATTGGTATAGCCGCCCGGCGCGATCAGGCCGACGACGTCGCCCCGCTTCAGGCGCGGTGGTTTGATGAGCGTTTTCATGCGACGGGAAAGTGGCCGGCGTGGCGCCGCCAAGCCCAGGCCAGGTGTGGCAAGGGACAGGGCGGCGACAGCGCCAAGGTTGCGACGGCTGATCTTCATGCGCGGTCTGCAGTCAAACATACATTCGAAAGACCATCGTTCCCGCGAAGGCGGGAACCCAAGTTTGCCGGCGTCACCTCCATGCAAGCAGTACTTGGGTTCCCGCCTTCGCGGGAACGACGTGCGAAGGGTACCGGTAAAAAAAAACGGCCCGCGCCGGGAGCTAAAGCCTCCACGGCGCGGGCCATCAGTGTAGAGCAATCAGAAGAACTTGTAGTTCGCCAGCAGGGTGAACGAGCGGCCACGCGGATCGGCCACCCGCGGCTCCCAGCTGCTGCCGGCGCCGGTGTTGCTGTCGTAGGTGATCGCGAACGGCGGATCTTCATCCAGCAGGTTCTTGATGCCGGCGGTGAGCGTCAGGTTCTGGAAGCCGGTGTAATTCACCGACAGGTTGAAGATCGAATAGTCGTCGACCTTGCGTTCGTAGTTCGACGGCGTCACGCGGCCGCTGGCCACGCCCGGCAGCACCTGGTCGTCATAGCCCGAACGGAAGATATTCTGCAGCATGCCGCTCCAGTTGCCGTACTTGTAGGTGGCATAGGCGCTGTGCTTCCACTTCAGGCCCAGGTCGCCCGTGAACAGGAAGCGGCCGATCTCGCTCTCGCCGAATTCGGCGTTCTTGGTGGCGCGCGACTTCTTCTCAAGCAGGCGGGTGCCGTCGATGCCGAGACCCCACACCGAACCGGTGCTGAACTTGCCGGTCATGCGCGCGCCCACTTCGACGCCGCGCGTGATGCGCTCGCCGGCATTGAGCCAGCGCTGGTCGATCGCTACCAGGCTGCCGGCCGCATCGCGAATGAACTGTTCCTGGAACAGGTTGTAGTTCGCCACCATGGTCGCCGTGTTGAACGAGTCGATCGTGTTTTCCTTGCGGATTTCCCACAGGTCGGCGTTGGCCGAGAAGCCGCCGGCCGGCTCGAACACCACGCCCAGGCTGGCCTGCTTGGCCGTTTCCGGGCCCAGGGTACTCTTGCCGCCGGTGAGCGTGATCGGATTGACGGCCTGGCAGCCGGCCACGGTGGTGTCGACCCGGCCGCTTGCGCAGGTGGCCGGATCAGCCAGGTCTTTGCCGGCATAGGGCGACTCGGTCACGCCGTTGAACAGCTGGTTGAACGACGGCGCGCGGAAGCCCTCGTTGTACGAACCGCGGAACATCAGCTGCGGGATCGGCTGGTAGCGGAACGAGATCTTCGGATTGGTGGTCGCGCCGAAGCCGGTGTAATCGTCGCGGCGGATCGCGAAGTTCAGTTCCAGCGCCTGGGTTACCGGCACCAGCACTTCGGCGTACACCGCCTTGATATCGCGGCTGACCTTGGCCAGGGCATTGACGTCATCGAACGGCGCATTCAGGATCGCCGGGCGTGCCGCAGCGGCGCGCAGGTCGCCGTTGAATTTGTACTCTTCGCGGCGCAGGTCGGTGCCCAGCGCCATCAGCACCGGACCGGCCGGCAGCTTGAAGATTTCGCCCGACAGCGCAGCGTCGAACTGGGTCAGCGTGGTCTTACCGCCGTACATTACGACGCCGGCGGCCGAAGTGGCGCGGATCGCGTCGATCGCTTGCTGGCTCTGGGTCTGGCCCGGCAGCAGGAAGGGATTGACGATGCCCGAACCAAGCACATTGGCCAGTGCCGCGGTGTAGTTATAACCGGTGCCGAGTTCCGATTCGGATTCGCTGTAGGCGCGCGACAGGCCGACGCGGTAGTCGTAGCGGTTGCCGAACAGGGTCAGGGGACCGTCGGCGCCCAGCAGCAGGCGGCCAGCCTTGGTTTCGGTGACGATCTCGCGGTTGCCGCACTCCATGCAGCGCCAGCGGTAGGCGATCGGCTGGCCATAGTTGGCGGCGATGCCCGGGAATACCTTCACCAGTGCGTTGTACACATCGTTGTAGGCCGCGCCGGTGCTCGGGTAGAACGAGGTCGCACCAAAGGTCGACGCCGATGGCGAGATCTGATTCGGCGAGAAGCGCTTGGCCACTTCGACGCGCGAGGCGACGCCTTCGGCGAACAGCTCGTGCTCGCCCATGCGGAGGGTGGCGCGCGCCAGCGCATTCGTGTTCTTGACCGGCTGCTGCAGCACGGCGGCGCGGCCGGTGTCCCAGGCGCAGCCATAGGCGGCGCCCGGCGTATCCCACAGTTTCTCGTCATACGCGCCCATGCCGTCGACGCTGTCGCAACCGGCGCCGCCCGGCAAGTCGAGCAGACTGATGCCGTTATAGGCGATATTGCCACCCGGCGTGGTTGGGCCCGTGCCGTTGGGCGACAGCAGGGTCGGGCCCAAGGTCGTCGCAAAAATATTCCCGCTCGGAGTGCCACGGGTATCGACCGACAAGCCGCGGTTCGGCTGGAAGGTGTTCACGAAATCGCGCTGGTCGCCGCGCAGCGCCTTGTTCTCGCTGTGGGCAGCGGTCACCAGCACATTCCAGCCCTGGGTATCGAGGTCGCCCCAGCCGCCAGTCAGGGTGGCGCGGCCGATCTCGCCGCCGCTTTCTTCGGCCACGTCGGTGAAGCCCTGGACTTCCAGGCCCTTGTAGTTCTTGCGCAGGATGAAGTTGATCACGCCGCCGATGGCGTCGGTGCCGTAGACGGCGGACGCGCCGTCCTTGAGCACTTCGACGCGCTCGACCGCCGCCATCGGGATCGAGTTCAGGTCGACCGCCGAGCCCTTCATGCCGTGGGTCGCGACGCGCCGGCCATTGAGCAGCACCAGCGTCGAATCGGATCCCTGGCCGCGCAGATTGGCGCTCGAGGCGCCGTTGTTGCCGCGCTGGGCGCCGGACGTCACATCGGCGTTCGAGGCCAGGTTGTCGGAGCCGTTACCGTTCACGTTCAGGGTGGCGATCAGCTGTTCGGCCGTGACGATGCCCTGGTCTTCGAGCTGTTTGCGCGAAATGATTTCAACCGGCAGCGCGCCTTCCTTGGCGATGCGCTTGATGCTCGAACCGGTGATCTCCACCCTTTGCATCGCGCCGTCCGCTTGCGCCTGCGCCACGATCGGGGCGACAGCGCCCATCAAGGCAATCAACTGTGCCAGTGTCTTCAATTTCACGGTGTTTCTCCTAACGTTACCCTTGGCGGTCTTGGGCCAGGTTGGTGCACCGTGCGGTGTCCTGCCTGGCCTGCTGGTTCGTCATGCCTGATCTGCTCTTGGCATTACGTTATGTTGTGAATCCAGAGTACGCCTACAAATTTCGCAGATGCCAATGAATTATCCGGAGGGCAGTATAACTACAGGG
>Ga0265798_10005917_pt1 | contig 16244 bp, 12 predicted proteins | sample P3T30metagenome_FD_192430 | JGI IMG/M metagenome (GOLD analysis project Ga0265798, IMG submission 192430) | Plant litter microbial communities from East Loma Ridge, Irvine, California - P3 T30 | ecosystem: Environmental > Terrestrial > Plant litter > Unclassified | place: USA: California... | reverse complement strand
AAGATCCGTGACGTTATCGGTAAAGGTGGCGCGACCATCCGTGCGATCTGCGAAGAGACCAAGGCTTCGATCGACATCGAAGACGACGGCTCGATCAAGATCTTTGGCGAAACCAAGGAAGCGGCCGAGGCAGCACGCCAGCGCGTTCTGGGTATCACCGCTGAGGCCGAAATCGGCAAGATCTACGTTGGCAAGGTTGAGCGCATCGTCGACTTCGGCGCATTCGTCAACATCCTGCCTGGCAAGGACGGTCTGGTTCACATCTCCATGTTGAGCGATGCTCGCGTAGAGAAAGTGACTGACATCCTCAGAGAAGGTCAGGAAGTTGAAGTACTGGTACTGGACGTGGACAACCGCGGCCGTATCAAGCTGTCGATCAAAGACGTTGCCGCTGCAAAAGCATCCGGCGTCTGATTGATCAGACCCGCGATGTAGAAAAGGGCCCCTCGGGGCCCTTTTTTTATGTGGTTAATTAACAGGTTATGAAAACACTGGCCATCAGGCTAGGCAGGAACATGCATCTTGCAAGTGTTAATCAAGCGTAACGGGCAATCTGCACGATAACGGGAAAATACTAAAATCATAACCTATTGATTTAATTGAATATTATCAGGGTATGGTTGTTGGCACACGCCTTGCGATATACCTGATAACCCTGCCGCCACTCACCCTGGCGCAGATTTTGAGAAAAACAGGAGTTATCGTATGAAGAAGTTCGCTATCGTTGCTGCCACCGCTACTGCCCTGACTCTGTCCCTGGCGGGTACCGCGTTCGCCCAGACCTCGGCTCAAGCCCCTATGGTCCTCGCAGCAAACACCACGACTCAAGAAGTCAAAGAAGATACTTCTGATACCTGGATCACCACCAAAGTCAAAGCTGACCTGCTGACCGAAAAAGGCATCCCAGGTTCGGACATCAAGGTTGAAACCAACAAAGGCGTGGTTTCCCTGTCTTCGATGGTAAAAGTGACCGAAGCTCAGAAAAGCACAGCCGTTGCTATCACCAAGAAGATCAAAGGTGTTAAAGACGTATCGGCTGCCGGCTTGAAAGCTGAGTAAGCAATAGAACGTTGCACATGGACACCCCAGTCATCTGATGATGGAAGGTTCATGCGAGGCCACAAGGATGTGGCCATTACAGGCCCCGACTGAAGAGTCGGGGCCTGTTCTATTGTGGGCCCTGCAAAAGGTTGTAAACGGTTGGAGAGGTCAGGGGAGGGATGTCCGGCACCCGTCAGCTGCGACGTTTACTCTCGATAGTGACCAGACGGCCACCCTCGAATCGCAAGTACTGATACATGCCGTGATCAGGCCCGTAGACCCACTCTTCGATTCTGACAGCCGGTGCGCTGCCGTAGCGGCGGTTGAAGCTCTCTCCAGTGCTCAACACTTCCTGGCTGACGGGCGCTCCGCACTTCTCTTGAACCTCGAAAAGCCGGTCGCCTGTGCTGACCAATTGGCTGCCGCAACGCAACGTAGAGGTCGCGTTGGCCGAGACGGCAGTGGACCCTGCCGAGACGGCGAGGGTCATGCAGATCAACAGCTTGAAGGGTGACTTGGCCACGTCGATTATTCACTGTCCAGATGGAGCGGGCTGATGACTCTACCATCCGGCTGCGCCTGGCCCAATCGGGCATCGACAAAGTAAACGCGCTCGTCTTCAAGCTTGCCCTTTTCCACCAGATAATCCTTGATGCTGCTGGCTCTGTTCTGACCCAGTTCACGCAGCAGAACTTCGTTGCCACTCCAGAATTGAAGCACCGCTGTGCGCATCTGACGGGTACGTTCCTCCTTGCCCAGATTGGTCCACTCGGCCGGCGGCTGCTGTTTCAGGCGGGTGCGATAGATCCCTTCAAGCATCGGTGCCTTTTCGTCGTCAGGTACCTGAAGCAACGCAGCCCTCGCAGGCACCTTGTCGCCACGTCGTTGGAGGATCTTGTAGTAGGTGGCCTGGTATTCGCGTTCAAGCCGTTGCTGGGCAATCAGCGGGCCGTCACTGCTGGCAGCGCTGGTGCCTTCGATCTCAAGCTTGAGGGCCGGACGCTCCTTGAGGGCTGCCGAGAGCGTATCCAGGGCTTTTTGCGTCTCTGGGCTCAAGTCGCTTGAGCCAGGTGCGAAACTCACGCTGCCAAGGTCCTCAGAGCCGCCACCTGAAACCAGGCCGCCCAGCATCTTGAAGGGCGCCTGTGCGGCACGCAGGACAAGATTACGCAAGGTTTGCCAGACAATGGGCATGACGCTGAACTGGGGGTTGTTCAAATCGCCTTCCACGGGAAGCTCCAGGGATATCCGGCCCTGAGTGTCCTTGAGCAGCGCGACCGCCAGGCGGATGGGAAGGTCTACCGCGTCGGGACTGTCGACTTTTTCACCGAGTTGCAGTTGTTCGACCAGTACCTTGTTCTGAGCCTTCAGCTGACCTTTGGTAATCAGGTAATGCAGGTCGAGATTGAGGCGGCCCTTGCGGATTCTGAAGCCGGCGAATTTGCCGGAATACGGCGTCAGGTTAGTCAGCTCGACACGTTTGAAGCTGGCGGCAATATCGAGGCTGGCCATTGGATCGAACGGGTTGAGGCTGCCCTTGATGGTGACTGGCGCGTAGCGGTCGACCTTGCCTTCGATGTCGACAGGGGCAGGTTTGGACTGACGGTTGTCGATGGTGCCCACCCGGCCGTTGAGTTGCTGCACGGCGGTAGCGAAATTGGGCGTCAGAGTCATATCGGCAAAATTGGCCGATCCATCCTTGATGTTCACCTCGCCCACGTAAATGGCCAGCGGGTTCTCGTTGGCGGATTTATCCGTCTTTTTGGCTTTTGGCTGCGTGTCTGCGGGTTGAGGAACCAAAAGGTCGTCGACGTTGGTGGTGCGGTCGTCGTTGATCATGAAGCGCGCATAAGGCTGGGCCAGGTTGACCCTGGTAATCGAGAGCCCTGTACCGTGCTGGTAATCAAGCCCTTCGAGCTGCAGCTGCTCCCATTTGAGAAAATCGCGCTGCTTCAGGGTATCCAAAGTATGCAACTGATCGACCTGCGCCTTGCCGGTAACGCTGAAAGCCAACGGTTCAGTGTTTTTCAGATTGACCGCCAGGTCGCTTCCGAGCATGCCGCTGCGCAGCTCAAGCTTGATGAACGGGCTGATATAGGCCTGGGCGATTCGTAGGTCGATGTCTCGGGTCGTGACGTTCAACCGAGCGCTGACTGGCGCAAGATTGACCTCGCCATTGGCGGTGAGCTTGCCCTGCTTGCCCACGCCTGTGTCGAGCTTGACTGTGAAAGGGGTCTTGTTGAGGCTGTCGAAATTCTGCATGTCCAGATTCAACGGGCCGACATCCAGGAGCACCGGTTCTTGTGGTACGCGGTCTGCCAGGTGAACGCTGTAATCGCGCAGTTGAACGTCTTTCAGCACAACCTGCCAAGGTTTGCCTGGCGGCTGGCTCGGTGTTGATGCTGCAGTCGCCTTGGCCGACGCGTCGGTAACCGGAGCAGGCGCTGCGGCCTTTTCATCGATCGCCGGCTTTTTCGGGGCGACCTGCTTGGCTGGTTGGCTGGCGAACAGTTTTTGCCAGTCCAGTTGACCGTCCGATTCCCGCGCGGCCCAGGTCTCGAGCTTTTGACTGCGAATCTTGCCGACAACTACTTGCTGTCTGGCCAGGTCCACTGACGTGTCGCTCACCTCCAGGCGTTGCAGCCGCACCAGAGGGCGACCATCGGGGGTATCAAGTGCAAAGGGCGCGACGCTGGCCGACAGCTTGTCGAGCCTCAGTTCGGTATCTTTGGACAAATCAAGTGTGTAGGCAGTGCTGAAGTTCAACACGCCGTCCTTGAGCGCCAACGGCAGCGCATCACGCACGTAAGGCCACCACAGTTTCATCTTGCCGTCGGTGATTTTCAGCGTGCCCTGCGACGTGATCGGCACAAGACTGATTCGACCCACCCAGTCGATCTGTCCGCCGTCCGGGCCCGCAGCGACCAGGGTCATGTCTGCGTTGTCTTCGGGCAAGGTGCTGAGGTTCTTGAGTTCGAAATTCAGCTTGTCGTAAAGAAACTCGATAGGTTCGCTGGGGCGCATGTCTTGAAAATGTACGTAGCCCTCAGACAACTTGATTTCGCCGATACGCAGCGGAAATGGCTTGCCTGGAACTTCGTCCTTGGCGGGCTCGCCAGCGGGCAGCTTGAACAGTTGTGCGAGGTTCAGCTTGCCTTGTTTGTCGAACAATAACTCGGTTTTTGGCTGGATCAGCTCGACACGCTGCAAGTGCAGTGCGCGGGTCCACAGGCTGTCGATCTGCAGGTTTGCATACAGCTTTTCGAAGGCGATCTGTTCTTTGCCCGGTGTGCCAATATTCAAACCCCAGAGGGTAACCTCCAGCGTGTAAGGATTGAACTCAAGCCGTTCAAGCTTCGCCGGAGCAGTGGAGTAGGTCGCCAGTTGCTGGTTCGCGACCCGCAGGGCAATGCCGGGAAGAATGAAAAACCCCAGCAGGCTGTACAGCACGAACACAGTCAGCAGGGAGCCAAGCGTGATTTTCAATCCTCTGGACATGGGCAACTACGTCTCGCTCTTTAAGAGGTCCTTGGAGTATGGCATGCCTGTTCGGTTCCCAAGGCACTGCCTTCCTGACATGTAGGAAGTTTCCGGTAATCTCGTGCGGATCAAAGCTGCAGGATCAAGGTTTTCAGCGGTGGCTGATTGTCCATTGACGGAAAGTCCTGAGCCGGCTGCATTACCTGCCAGTCGCGGACCGGGCGACCGGTCTTGGTCGCACAGCGCAGCACCTGCTCGCGCCAGTCTTCCATGCTGACCTTTGCCAGGTTGTTACAGCAGATCAATACGCCATCGTCGGCAGTGCTCAACAGCGCTGGTTTGAGCAGGCTCTGGTAATCGCGTAACAGGTCGACGGTGCCAAACGCACTCTTGGCCCAGGCAGGCGGGTCCAGCAGCACAAGATCGTACTGACGCGGTTGCAGTTTCGTGTAGTCAGGCAGCTTGTGATTGCGTCGTGACGCGACCGGCAGACCGGCCAATTGTCGAATCGCCGGGAAGTAATCGGACTGGATGAATTGCATGGCAGGCAATTGCGGGTTGAGCGCGCCGTTCTCACGCCCCACCGCCAGGTTGCTTTCGGCAAAGTCCAGATTGCACACCTCGCGCGCACCTCCCGCTGCCGCGCTCAGACCGACACCGCAGGTGTAGGCAAAGAGATTCAGGACGCTTTTACCCGCACTGTGCTGCTTGATCCAGCCGCGCGTGTTGCGCAGGTCCAGAAACAGCAGCGGATCCTGGCCTGCATGACGGCCGCGCACTCGGTAGTTCAGACCCCACTCGTGACCGATCAGGTCTTCCAGTGCAGCGTCCTCAGCCTTGTAGACGGCGTCCTGGCGGTCAATGCGCGAGTTGCCTTGCGAGCGGTCGTTGTACACCAGCAGCGTTTCCAGGCCCAGTTGAGCGTTGACCTGGGCATGAAGCTCAAGCAGCGCGTCTCGCTCAAGAGGCGTATGAAAGCTCTGAATCAGTAGTTGCGGGCCATACCGATCAATGGTCAGCCCGCTGGCGCCTTCCTGACTGCCGTGGAACAGGCGATAGCAGTCGGTGCCTTGCTGGTGGAGTTCGGCGAGCAGTGATTGACGATTTTCGAGGGCGACGCTGAGCGCCTGATTCAGGGAAGACATGCAAAGCGCCTCGGGCTGGAATGAGGCGCGGGAGTTTAACAGCTACCGACAGGTTGACGCTTGTTGTGTGGCCAGGCGCGGATCAGCAAGTACCGACTGCGCAGACGGTGTGAAAGCCACTCACCCCGTCTGCAGGGCACGTGATCGGGTGCGATCAGCGTGCCAAAGCCAACGCCACACCTTGACCGCCGCCGATGCACAACGTGGCCAGACCTTTGTGAGCATCGCGCTTGATCATTTCGTGCAGCAGCGTCACGAGTACGCGGCAGCCTGATGCACCAATCGGGTGGCCGATGGCGATAGCGCCGCCGTTGACGTTGAGTTTGGCCGGATCCAGGCCAAGTTCCTTGCCAACCGACAGCGATTGCGCAGCAAAGGCTTCGTTGGCTTCGATCAGGTCCAGTTGCTCAAGCGTCCAGCCAGCTTTGGCGAGGCAGCGACGTGTTGCACTGACCGGGCCGATGCCCATGATGGCCGGGTCTACGCCAGCATTGGCATAACCTGCTATGCGTGCCAGCACCTGCAGACCGAGCTGTTCGGCCTTGGCCGCGCTCATCAGCATGACCGCAGCCGCGCCGTCGTTGAGTGACGAGGCATTGCCTGCGGTCACCGTACCGTCTTTTTTGAAGGCTGGCTTGAGCCTGGCCAGTGCCTCGGCAGTGGTTGCGGCGCGTGGCTGCTCATCCGTCGCGAACGACAGCGGATCGCCTTTGCGCTGAGGAATGAGGATTGGTGTGATTTCGTTGACGAAACGCCCGGCCTCGATGGCGGCGACCGCTTTTTGCTGGGAGGACGCGGCGAAGGCATCCTGTGCTTCGCGGCTGATCTCGTATTTATCCGCCAGGTTCTCGGCGGTGATACCCATGTGATAGTCGTTGAAAGCATCCCACAGGCCATCGCTGATCATGGTGTCGATCAGCGTTGAATGACCCATGCGCAACCCCGTGCGTGCTCCGGGCATCACATAGTTGGACAGGCTCATGTTTTCCTGGCCGCCAGCGATGATGATTTCGGCGTCCCCACAGCGGATGGCCTGAGTGGCCAGATGCAAGGCCTTGAGGCCCGAGCCGCAGACTTTGTTCAGTGTCATGGCCGGGACTGCGAACGGCAGGCCAGCCTTTATGGCGGCCTGCCGCGCCGGGTTCTGGCCGGCACCTGCGGTCAGTACCTGGCCCATGATGACTTCGTCTACCTGATCACCTGGTACGCCTGTCTGCTCCAGGAGTTGACGAATGACTGCCGCGCCCAGTTCGACAGCGGGGATGGTGGCCAGAGAGCCCTGGAAACTGCCCACGGCGGTACGGGTGGCGGCAACGATAACGACGTCCTGCATGGTGCTGATCCTCATTGTTATTGGGGCGCTGAACCGAAGGTGTGTCGGCGCGCGGCGATCAAGTGGCTGATGGTGTCATAGATGGTGATCAGGATTCCAACTGCGAACCCGTTGGTCACTTTCTGGCGGGTTCAAAGTCCCATTCGTCGTTTGGCCCGGTGTGATGATCCATCCCTGACCGCCCAGCGCAGTATCGGCGCGGTACGGTTGACACCAAGGCGGATCATCTTGCGCTTGGCAGCGCCTTGATGGACCCCAAGCATGTCGCTGGCCCAGGTCGGCAACAGGTCTATGCCAGCCTGCATCATCAGCACGCCAAATGGTTTGGCCAGCCAATTGGGCGCGGGAGCATCCAGCAGCAGACGCAGCACTTCCCGGCTGCGCTCGTCACACAGCAGCTGCGTCCGGATATTGGTCAGGTAGTCGGCGATGGCGAGTCTTGATTGCGGTACCTCGCGTGCGCCCAGGCGCTCGGCGATCAGCGCGGTCTCGGCGTAGTACAGATCCTGGTCTTCCAGCGAAAGCCCCGGATTGAGGTAGCGCATGTGCGCAGCCAGAAAGCTGCTGACCTCCGCCACATGCACCCATGTCAGCAGGTCTGGATCGCTGGCGGCATAGGGGCGCCCGTCGGGCGCTGTTCCAGTGACACTCAGGTGGATGTTGCGCACCTTGTCGATCAGCCAGTTGGCGTCCCGCGTAGAGCCGAACGTGGTGCCGGACAGAAACTGCCCGGTACGGCGCAGACGCCCGAGCATGTCCTGACGAAAATTGGAGTGATCCCAGATACCCGCCAATGCCAGAGGATGCAGGGCCTGCAGCATCAGCGCGCTGATACCGCCGACCAGCATGCTGGTGAAATCACTGTGCACCTTCCAGCACACCGCCTGCGGACCGAACAGGCCAGGATCACCCTTGGGGTTTTCCAGGTCCAGCTGGCCCAGCGACAGCCCGGTCAGGCTGATGACCTGCGTTTCGATGCGGGTACGGATGAATTCCATGGGTTCTCATTATTGAAACAGCGGGCACGGCGCTGACCATGCCTCGCTTGCCTCAGCGATTCAAGCGTTTGTCGACAAGATCCTCGACCACGCCAGGGTCTGCCAGTGTTGAAGTGTCCCCCAGACTGTCGAGTTCGTTGCACGCGATCTTGCGCAATATGCGGCGCATGATCTTGCCCGAGCGGGTTTTGGGCAGCGCAGGCGCCCATTGGATAAGGTCAGGCTTGGCAAAGCTGCCAATCTCCTTGCTCACGCGGGCGATCAGCTCTTTTTCAAGCGCTTCGCTGGGCTCGATGCCGTTGACCGGTGTGACGAACGCGTAGATGCCCATGCCTTTTACGTCATGGGGAATGCCCACCACAGCGGCCTCGGCGATGCTGTCATGCAGCACCAGTGCGCTCTCGACTTCGGCGGTGCCGATGCGGTGTCCGGATACATTGATCACGTCGTCCACGCGGCCGGTGATCCAGTAATCACCATCCTCGTCACGACGGGCCCCGTCGCCGGTGAAGTAATAGCCGGGGGCAGGTTTGAAGTAGGTGTCGACCATGCGCTGCGGGTCGCCGTATACGCTGCGAATCTGCCCCGGCCAACTGGCCTTGATTGCCAGCAAGCCACTGCCGGCCCCATCGATTTCCTTGCCTTTGTCGTCCAGCAGCACCGGCTGCACACCAAACAGCGGACCCGTTGCACAACCCGGTTTGATTCGCTCGGCGCTGATCAGCGGCGTCAGCATGATGCCGCCCGTTTCGGTCTGCCACCAGGTATCGACAATCGGGCAGCGCGCCTTGCCCACCTGATGGAAATACCATTCCCACGCTTCAGGATTGATGGGCTCGCCGACGCTGCCAAGCACGCGCAGACTTTCACGGGAGGTGTTCTGAAGAGGCGCAGCCCCTTCACGCATCAAGGCCCGCAACGCCGTAGGCGCGGTGTAGAAGATGTTGACCCGGTGTTTGTCGATGACCTGCCAGAAGCGTGACGAGTCCGGGTAGCTGGGGACACCCTCAAACATCAGGGTGGTCGCGCCGTTGGCCAGTGGCCCGTACACAATGTAGCTGTGCCCGGTGACCCAACCGACATCCGCCGTGCACCAGAACACTTCGCCATCGCGATAATCGAATACGTATTTATGGGTCATGGCTGCCTGCAGCAGGTAGCCGCCGGTGGTGTGCAGTACGCCCTTGGGTTTGCCGGTACTGCCTGAGGTATACAGGATGAACAGCGGATCTTCTGCGTCCATGGGCTCAGGCGGGCAGTCATCGCTGACGCCGCGAAGGGCTTCGTGATACCAGAGGTCGCGATCTTCCACCCATTCGATTTCGGCTTGCGTGCGCTGGATAACCAGAACCGTGCTGACGTCCGGGCAGTTATGCAGCGCCTTGTCGACATTGGCCTTGAGTGGGATGTATTTGCCACCGCGTACACCTTCATCTGCGGTGATAACGGTGCGGCAGTCGGCGTCCAGAATCCGGTCGCGCAGAGCGTCAGGGGAAAAGCCACCGAACACCACCGAGTGCACGGCACCGATGCGCGTGCAGGCGAGCATGGCGTAAGCGGCTTCGGGAATCATCGGCATGTAGATGCACACTCGGTCGCCCTTCTTTACACCTCGCGCTTTCAGCACGTTCGCCAGGCGGGCGACGTTGTGGTGAAGCTTTTTGTAGGTGATTTCAGCTGACTCGGACGGATTATCGCCTTCCCAGATGATCGCGATCTGCTCGCCTCGATCGGCCAGATGGCGGTCGATACAGTTGTTGCTGACGTTGAGTTTGCCGCCTTCGAACCAGGTGGCTTGCCCGGTCTTGAGGTCTGCGCGATGGACCTGGCTCCAGGGTGCCGACCAGTCGAGAAAAGCTTTGGCCTGTTCGGCCCAGAACTGATCGGGATGGTCCACTGACTGGCGATACAGGCGTTGATAATCGGCTGCGCTGAGCTGTGCGGCCTTGCGCACGGCGTCGGCTTTGGGGAAGGCGCTGATGTTGAACATATTGGCTTCCTTATTCTATGAACTTCAAGAATAGGAGCTTCTGGTGACACAGCAGGTTCAATGAGCCCAATGTCTGCGCCACTCAGGAGAATTGGCAAATAAAAACCCGTCGTCTCTTATGAGGCGACGGGTCGGGATGCTGCTTGATGAGGCGATCAGCCGCGGTGACGACCACGGAAGTAATTGATCAGACCTTGAGTCGACGCATCGTCTGCTGCCTCTTCGGTGCCGCCAGTCAGGCGCTGGTAAACAGCCTTGCCCATTTCCTTGCCCAGCTCGACGCCCCACTGGTCAAAGGCATTGGTGCCCCAGACCACGCTCTGGACGAACACCTTGTGTTCATACATGGCGACCAGCGCGCCCAGGCGGCGAGGGCTGATACGCTCTACCACCAGGGTGTTGCTTGGGCGGTTGCCCGGGATGACCTTGTGCGGCGCAAGTTTCTGCACTTCGTCTTCGGCCAGACCTTTTTCACGCAACTCGGCTTCGGCTTCAGCGCGAGTCTTGCCCATCATCAGTGCCTGGCTTTGCGACAGGCAGTTGGCGTACAGCCACTGATGGTGATCGGCGACCGGGTTGAAGCTGACGATCGGCACGATGAAGTCGGCCGGGATCATTTGGGTGCCTTGATGCAGCAGCTGGTGATAAGCATGCTGGCCGTTGGCGCCTACGCCGCCCCAGATGACCGGGCCAGTGTCGGTGGAAACCGGTGTTCCGTCCTGACGCACGCTCTTGCCATTGGACTCCATGTCCAGTTGCTGCAAGTGCTTGGTGATATTTCGCAGGTAATGGTCATACGGCAGGATCGCGTGGCTTTGCGCGCCCCAGAAGTTGCCGTACCAGACACCCAGCAGAGCCAGCAGCACCGGCATGTTCTGTTCGAACGGCGCGCTCTGGAAATGCTGATCCATGGTGTAGGCGCCCGACAGCAGTTCCTTGAAGTTGGACATGCCGATGGCCAGCGCGATAGGCAGACCAATGGCCGACCACAGCGAGTAACGACCGCCGACCCAGTCCCACATCGGGAAGATGTTTTCTTCGCGGATGCCGAACGCGACGGCGGCAGCGTTGTTGCTGGAGACCGCGATGAAGTGGCGATGCAGCTCCACTTCAGAGCCGCCCTGTGCCAGGTACCAGGCGCGGGCGGCCTGTGCGTTCTTCAGGGTTTCGAGGGTGTTGAACGACTTCGACGAAACGATGAACAGCGTGGTCTCGGCGCGAATCTTCATCGACAGCTCGTGGAACTCACTGCCGTCGATGTTGGCCAGGTAATGGCAGCGCACGCCTTTATGGGCGTAAGCGACCAGCGCCTCTGACACCAGCTCTGGGCCGAGGAACGAGCCACCAATGCCGATGTTGACCACGTCAGTGATCGGCTTCTCGGTGTAACCGCGCCACAGACCATCGTGGATGCGTCCGACCAGCTCGGTCATCTGATTCAGCACGCGGTGCACATCGGGCATCACGTCAGTACCGTTGACCTTGAGCTTGTCGCCCACTGGACGACGCAGCGCGGTGTGCAGGGCAGGACGGCCTTCGGAAGAGTTGACCAACTCACCGTCGTACTGCGCCTTGATTGCGTCTTTCAGGCCCACTTCACCAGCCAGGCTGACCAACAGGTCGCGAGTCTCGGCGGTGATGAGGTTTTTGGAGTAGTCGAGAAAAAGACCGCAGCTGCTGAGAGTGAATTGGTTAAAGCGCTGCGGATCTGCATTGAATGCGTCGCGCATGCTGAAATCCTGCATGGCTTTGCGGTGCTGACTCAACGCCTGCCAGGCGGGCAGAGCGGTCACATCGGAAGGATTGCGGTAGTACGCCATCGCTGCGGGTTTCCTTTAGCTGGATCTGTCTTGGACGTTTTGGAGCGAGGTCGCAAACTGACTCATGGGCCACAGAATGCAGACTACCCCTCGCTTGCCTGTTTGTCTGCGCTTCGCTGTACCTGAGCCCGGTACTTTTTCACACGTGAAACCCGGGGTTTTCGCTCGAATGCTGCCGGCGGTCAATTACGCAAACTGTACCGGTATGGCATTACTGGTATGGCTTAGTTCATTGCCAGGCGCCATGTACAGCATGCGCGGCTTGAAATTGACCAGCTCGGCTTCGCTGTAATGAGCATAGGCACAGATGATGACGCGGTCGCCGACCTTGGCTTTGTGCGCGGCGGCACCGTTGACCAAGATCATGCGCGAACCTTCCTCGCCCCGGATGGCGTATGTGGTGAAGCGCTCGCCGTTGTCGATGTTGTAGATCTGGATCTGTTCGTACTCACGAATGCCGGACAGGTCCAGCCATTCGCCATCAATGGCGCACGACCCTTCGTAGTCGAGCACCGCGTGGGTGACTTCGGCGCGGTGCAGTTTGGCTTTGAGCATTACAGCGTGCATCTTGTTGTTATTCCTTGATCAGGTGCAGATTGTCGATCAGTCGGGTCTTGCCCATGAACGCAGCGGCCAGGATCACCAGATCTTGATCTGTTGTGGTTGCCGGGCGCAGGCTGACGGCTTCGCGTATTTCCAGGTAGTCGATACGAAAGCCCGCCGCTTCCAATGAATGCCGGTTGCGCTCCAGCACGCCTTCAAAGTCCTGCTCGCCCTGTTGGACTGCATCGGCTATCTGGCGGATGGCACGGTACAGCGCGGGCGCCGCGGCCCGTTGTTCGTCATTCAGGTAGCCGTTGCGTGAAGAAAGCGCCAGACCATCGGCAGCGCGAACCGTTGGCTCGCCGATAATCTGGATCGGCATGTTCAGGTCGCGAACCATGGCGCGGATCACGGCAAGTTGCTGGAAGTCCTTTTCCCCGAATACGGCCAGATCGGGCTGCACCATGTTGAACAGCTTGCTGACTACCGTCGCGACGCCGTCAAAATGGCCTGGACGACTTGCGCCGCAAAGGCCTTCCGACAGATGCGGCACGCTGACCAGGGTCTGGTCTGCCATGCCGTTGGGGTACATCTCTTCAACGCTCGGCGTGAACAGCAGATTGCAGCCAGCCTGCAGGAGTTTTTCCTGGTCGGCGGCGAGTGTGCGAGGGTAGGTCGCCAGATCTTCGTTGGGCCCAAACTGCAACGGGTTGACGAAAATGGTGGCGACCACGAAGTCTGCGCGCTGAGCGGCTTTGGTGACCAGTGCAGCATGGCCGCTGTGTAGATTGCCCATGGTCGGTGTCAGGCCGATCCGCTTGCCTTCGCTGCGCGCCCGCGCAACGGCTGCACGCAGTTCCAGTACGGTTTTTACAGTGTTCATGCCGAGAATCCGTGTTCAATTGCCGGGAAGCTGACGTCTTTGACCGCCGTGACGTACGCCGTGATGGCCGACTGTATGTCAGGCTGGCCAACCATGAAGTTTTTCACGAACTTGGGCACACGACCGGTGATGGACAAACCGAGCATGTCGTGCAGCACCAGCACCTGTCCGTCGGTGGCGCTGCCCGCGCCAATACCGATGACCGGAATCTTGACCGCCTGGGTGATCTCTTCGGCCAGTTCGCTGGGCACGCACTCCAGCAGAATCATCGCCGCACCAGCCTGTTCCAGCGTAATGGCGTCGGCACGCATCTGACGCGCCTGTGCTTCCAGACGTCCCTGAACCTTGTAACCGCCCAGTACGTTGACTGATTGTGGCGTAAGGCCCATGTGCGCGCACACCGGGATGCCGCGTTCGGCCAGCAGACGTATCGACTCGGCCAGCCAGGCAGCGCCTTCGACCTTGACCATATGTGCGCCGGCTTGCATGAGCGTGGTGCTGTTGATGAAGGTCTGGTCCAGCGTGGCGTTGGCCATGAACGGCAGGTCTGCGAGGATCAGGGCGCCCTGATTGCCACGTTTGACGCATGCAACGTGATACGCCATATCAGCTGTCGTAACAGGAAGGGTGCTGTCATGCCCCTGCAGTACCATGCCCAGCGAGTCGCCTATCAGCAGCACTTCGACACCTGCCTGACTGGCCGCGTGGGCGAAGGTTGCGTCATAGCAGGTCAGCATGGTGATCTTCTCACCTTTCTGTTTCATACCCAGCAACGACGTAACGGTTATGTTCGGCATGTAAAGTCCTCCATCAGGCGCTGTGCGAGCGGCGGTGCTCAACGCGTGAGAGTCATCTCTGGAAAAGCAGGCACACCGTCGTGTCGCGGTGTTTTGCAAAGGCCTGTTTCGCGCCCATTCACCAACGGGGTGGCGGCGGGAGGCCTATCTTCGTGAGGAGGGGGCATGAAGTCAATTGCGGGTGTTACCCGTTTGCCGGGTCGGTTACAGACTGGCCGTAACAGGTGACAGAGCGTTACGCCTTCGACGGTAAACGTTCCAGCCCGACAAAAGGGCATTCGCTCAGCAGGCGGCTCAGCGAGCGACCGTCGGCCAGTGTCAGCTCCGGTGCCAGCTCGGCCAGCGGATAAAGGACAAAGGGGCGCGCGTGCATGTGGTAATGGGGGACTTTGAGGCGCGGCTCGTCCAGCAGGCGATCACCGAACAACAGGATATCGAGGTCCAGCGTACGGGGCCCCCAGCGTTCGTGGCGTTCACGCCCCTGATCCAGCTCGATGGCTTGTAATGCATCGAGCAACGCCAGCGGCGCCAGCGATGTGTCGACGGCCGCCACGGCATTGGTGAATCGGGGCTGGCCGGGCAGCAGGGAGTCGCTTGCATAGAAAGACGAAACGCCAGCGAGCTTGCAACCTTGCAGATTGTCCAGCGCCTTGAGCGCGTTGCGAAGTTGCTCGGCCGGGTCAGCAAGGTTGCTGCCCAGACCGATGTAAACGCGTTCGGTGATCAAAACGGTTTACTCACTCGACGCGCCTGAAGCGTCGGAGCCGCTGCGCTTGCGCTTGGCTCCGCTGTTACGGCGACGCTTGCGAGGTGCTGCACCGGCTGCTTCAGGCTTGCTGCCAAGGTCGCGAATCATGTCGCGGCGCTCGCTGTCGTTGCAATCCTGATAGTCGGTCCACCATTGGCCCAGTCCATCGGTCTGCTCGCCAGCGGACTCACGCAACAACAGAAAGTCGTAACCGGCACGAAAGCGCGAGTTGTCGAGCAGCAGATCGGCACGTTTGCCGGAGCGACGTGGCAGACGCTCCTGCATGTCCCAGATCTCGCGGATCGGCAGGGTAAAGCGTTTGGGGATCGCGATGCGTTGGCACTGCTCGATGATCAACTCGTGAGCTGCGTCCTGCATGGCGGCAATCGGTGGCATGCCACGCTCTTGCGCGCGGAGCACCTTGGCCGGCAGGGCAGGCCAGAGCAGGGCGGCGAACAGGAACGCAGGCGTCACCGGCTTGTTCTGCTTGATTCGCAGGTCGGTGTTGATCAAGGCGTTGCTGATCAGTGTGTGGGTGTAGGTCGGGTTGTATTCCAGCGCCTTGGAACTGGCAGGGAACAACGGCTCGAACAGCTCCAGGTCGACCAGCATCTCGAACGTGGAGGCGGCATGGCCGGACAGAAACAGCTTCAGCACTTCTTCGAAAAGGCGGGCTGAAGGGATATCGCGCAACATCGCTGCCAGTGGGCGAATCGGCAGCGCGCTGTGCTTCTCGATGCCGAAATCCAGCTTGGCGGCGAAACGCACGGCACGCAGCATGCGCACTGGGTCTTCCTTGTAGCGCTGCTCAGGGTCGCCGATAAGGCGGATCAGACGATTGCGAATGTCGTGCACGCCGTTGGCGTAATCAAGCACACGCTCGCTGACCGGATCGTAATACAGCGCGTTGATTGTGAAGTCGCGACGCTGGGCGTCCTCTTCAAGCGTGCCGTATACGTTGTCACGCAGGATGCGGCCGCTTTCGTTACGCGAGGACTGGTTGCTGTCCTCTTCTTCATCGTCTTGCGGATGATTGGCGCGGAACGTTGCCACTTCGATGATTTCACGGCCGAAGTGAATATGGACCAGCTTGAACCGGCGGCCAATGATTCGGGCGTTGCGGAATTCGGCACGGACCTGCTCTGGCGTGGCGCTGGTGGCGACGTCAAAGTCCTTGGGCGTGATGTTGAGCATCATGTCGCGTACGCAGCCACCGACCAGATAGGCCTGGTAGCCTGCGTTCTGCAGACGCTCGACTATATTGACGGCATAGCGGCTGAACTGACTGCGCTGCAGCGAATGCTGGCTGCTATTGAGCACTTCAGGCGTGGTGCGCGTATGTTGCTGCGGCTTGCGCAGTGGAGAGCGAAATGACTGGAACAGCTTCTTCAGCATGGGATGCACTGTTTGAAGGAATATTCGGCCAAAAACGTGGAATGACCGCATGATGGGCGGGGATTCTAGCA
>Ga0265798_10005916_pt1 | contig 16246 bp, 7 predicted proteins | sample P3T30metagenome_FD_192430 | JGI IMG/M metagenome (GOLD analysis project Ga0265798, IMG submission 192430) | Plant litter microbial communities from East Loma Ridge, Irvine, California - P3 T30 | ecosystem: Environmental > Terrestrial > Plant litter > Unclassified | place: USA: California... | reverse complement strand
GGTTTCCTGATGTTAGGCACGTCGGAATCTGTCGACGCCACTTCCGACTTATATGCCATCGTAAACCGGGAAGATCATATTTACCAAAGCAAATCGGTAGGAAGGCGGCACATTCCGGTAAGCGATCCTTTCCCGCCGGATACGCCAAAGGCAGCTAAGGGAATTCCGATGCGCCACGGCAACATCCACCAGCCGAGCGAGAGAATCACGTATGGCGAACTGCATCAGTCATTGCTGGAAGAGTACGCGCCACCGTCGGTTGTGGTCAATACCGAATACGACATCCTTCATCTGTCCGAACGCGCAGGCCGCTATTTACAGGTTGGCGGAGGCGAATTGTCGCGAAACCTGCTGAAGCTTATCCGGCCGGAGCTCAGGCTTGAGCTGCGAACGGCGTTGTATCGCGCCATCCAGCGCAACATCCCGTCGGAAGCGCGAAACCTCAAAGTTACGATTGACGAAAGGACGGAAACCATAAACATCCAGATTCGCCCCGTCCTGCAGGACAAAAACGACTCAGGCGGCTTCCTGCTCGTACTTTTCGAACAAAGCAACGACGATGTGGCTGATCTGCATATCACGACGACGGATGAACCACTGGCCCGCCAGCTCGAGGATGAACTGATACGCGTTAAATCACAACTCCGGGCATCGAGCGATCAATACGAGGTTCAGACGGAGGAGCTCAAGGCAACCAACGAAGAGCTCCAGGCCATGAACGAAGAGTTGCGTTCTTCTACCGAAGAGCTTGAAACGAGCAAGGAGGAACTGCAAAGCATAAACGAAGAATTAAGGACCGTAAACCAGGAGTTGAAGGTCAAGGTTGAGGAAGCGACGCTTTTCAGCAACAATCTCCAGAACCTGATGAACTCGGCCAATATCGGGACCATTTTCCTGGACAGGTCGTTCCGGGTTATCCTGTATACGCCTGCCGCGCTCCAGATCTTCAACCTGATCCCATCCGACCATAGTCGCGCCCTGAGCGATATCACCAATCGCCTCCAGGACGACAATCTTATGGAAAACGCCCAGTTGGTGCTCGACAAGCTGTCTGTGGTCGAGCAGGAAATGTTGCTCAATGACGGCCGGGTGTTCTTTACGCGGTTTTCCCCATACCGTACCGATGAAGACCGCATTCAGGGCGTCGTGATTACATTCCTGGATATCAGTGGGCGCAGGCAAGCCGAAAAGTCCTTGCTCAAAGCGCATCACAGGCTTCAGCAGGCGATGGAAACCGCCAAGATTTTTGCCTGGGAAATGGATCCGGGGAACCGGAACTGGGAATGGTCGGAAAACCTGGAAGAAGTGGTTGGATTTTCGCTTCCTTCCGACATCGGCAACATTATTCAGCTGATCCATCCGGACGACATGCAATCTGCCATGAAGGCGATAAACCACACGGTGGAAACGGGTGCTCCTTATGCATCGGAATACCGCATCGTAAACCCGGCTAACGGCGCCGAAACCTGGTTTTACAGCAAAGGCGCCCTGATGAAAAACGGCATTCCGGGTGAGGCGCGACTCTTGGGCATTTCCCAGAATATCACCGAACGCAAACAATCCCAGCAGGCGCTGGAGGAAAGCGAAAGCAGATTTCGCACGCTTACCGATGTGGTTCCACAGATCATCTGGACGAACCTTGCCGACGGTACCGCCAATTATTTCAACGAACGATGGTACGATTACAGCGGACTGACGTATAAAGAGTCAGTCGGACTGGGTTGGGAAGCGATCGTCCACCCTGAAGACGCACGCGCCTCTTCACAACAATGGCAGCAGGCTTTGGAAGCAGGCCGTATTTTCGACATCGAATACAGGCTGCGCGACAAGGACGGCAACTACAACTGGTTTATCGCACGGAATGTACCCTTGCGCAATGCGGCCGGCGAAATTACGGGTTGGTTCGGATCGGCTACCGATATCGAAAATCTGAAGCAGGCCGAACATGCCTTGCATGAAAGCCGCGAGCGACTGAGGGTTACGGTTGAAAGCGCCACCGACTTTGCAATCATAACGTTCAACACCCAGGAGCTCATCGAAGGCTGGAATACGGGTGCTTCGAGGATTTTCGGGTATACAGAATCTGAAATGCTCGGCAAGGCATCCGATATCATTTTTACGCCTAAGGACCGCGAAAACGGCGTTCCCCAGTATGAATTCAAATCGGCACGTGAAAAAGGCAGGGCCGAAGACGAACGCTGGCACATAAGGAAAAGCAACGAACGACTTTACGCAAGCGGCGTCATGACCCCAATTTACGACAATGGCGTCCTGTCGGGTTATGTAAAAGTGGCCCGCGATATTACGCAGCAAAAGCGGTCGGAAGATGCTCTGGCAATTTCGGAGGAACGGTATCGCGTGGCTTTGCAAAGCGCCGAAATGGGTGCCTGGGACTGGAACGTATCCGATGACACCATTCAATGGAACGACCAGCATTACAGCCTGCTCGGCCTTGAACCGGATAACATTCCGCGCAAGTCAGAATTTTTTCTGAGATTTATCCATCCTGAGGATGTGGAATCTGTGAAAGAAGCTTTGAAAAAAGCATTGCAGACCGGTCTTTTCCAGATGGACGCGTTCCGGGTCGTGCATCCGAGTGAAATGATCCGTTGGATGAGCGGATACGGACGTGTGATCGAACATGAAGACGATGAGCAGCCAAAGCGGATGGTGGGCGTTATGTATGATATTTCAGACCGGGTTGCCACCGAGACGGGTTTCCGCGACAAGCATCTGCAACTCGAAATCGCCCAGCGTGCGGCAAGAGTCGGGATCTGGGGCTTCGACCTCATCGACATGAAAGGCATCGCCACGCCGGAATTGCTGGAACTCACGGGTTATCCCGACACTACGGATACCTGGGAACTCGATGTTTTTCTTGAAATGGTAAATATTGACGATCGTCCGGAAGTTCGAAAAGCGTTGCGCAAGGCGGCCAGCGAACAATCGGGGATCGAGCTCGAATTCAGGATGGATCATCCGGAACGCGGAACGCAATGGATGCTGATGCGTGGGCAATATATCGCGCCTTACGACAAAATGAAGGCGTCCTTGATGGGAAGCCTTATCGATATTACCGAACGACGCTTGTTCGAAGAGCAAAAAGACGCGTTCATCGGCATCGCCAGCCATGAACTGCGAACCCCGGTAACGAGCATTAAGGCCTATGCCGAAGTTTTAGAAGAAATTTTCGAAGAGGCCGGCGATAAAGGTTCCTCCGATCTCATGCGCAAACTCGACGGACAAGTCGACCGCCTCACCGAACTGATCCATGCGTTGCTCGACACGACAAGCATCGTAAACGGCCGAATGCTGTTGCAGCTCACGGAATTTGATATAGACGAACTCGTATCTGAAGTAGCCGATTCTATGGCCACCACGACCCAGACGCATAAGATTCAGTTGGAAGTTATGGCTTCCAGCACGATATCCGCAGACCGCGAACGCATCCGCCAGGTGCTCAATAATTTGATGGGAAATGCCATTAAGTATTCTCCTAACGCAAACAAGATCAAAGTCACGGCAAAGTCAGATGAAAGCCAGGTGATCATTTGCGTTCAGGATTTCGGGATCGGCATAGATAAAGATATCCAGGACAAAATATTTGAACGATTTTATCGCTCGCTCGACGCCCAGGTCAGTACATTTTCAGGTTTGGGATTAGGGCTCTTCATCTCGGCGGGCATCATACAAAACCATAAGGGCACGATATATGTAAACAGTAAAAAAGGCAAGGGTTCTACATTTTGTTTTACGCTTCCCAGGATTACCTAAAAATAGCACAAATCCCCCATTATCTTTTCCCTATGACTTTACAAAAAAAAATAATAATTGCCGACGACGATCCCGGCATTCAGGATGTGGCTAAACTGATTTTCGAACGTGCTAATTACATTGTTGATATTTTTCCGAACGGCGATCCTTTGCTGAACGGCAACTTCGATTTACCCGACCTTTTTATCCTGGACAGGCAGCTTTCCGGCGTCGACGGACTCGACATCTGCCGACACCTGAAAGCATGTGAGGAAACATCTCATATTCCGATAATCATCATTTCGGCAAGCCCGCAGATCGGGAAAATGGCTACGGTGGCCGGAGCCGATGCTTTTGTTGAAAAACCGTTCAAGATGCGCGATTTCCGTGAATTGGTAAGGCGTGTGATCGAAAACGACGGATTGAGCCTGCGCCAGAATTAATCCGTGACGCTAAGGTCGGCTGCACGAAAAACCTTTGTCGGATACTTATCGGCAAACGACTGTATCAGCTGCATAATGTACTGATTGCTCCTGTAAGGCGTCACATGGTCCTTCACATCGGCCGGATTTGTGATCCCGACTTCCATCCCGATATATCCCATCCCGTAAAAGTGCCCGTTTTCGACCCAGATGCAACTGCGCTCATCGGCGGAACGGCCTTTATCTACAATGGCAAAACTCGGCTTTTCGACCGAAAGCGAATCGATGGCCATCGCCACCCGGCTATTGTGCGAATCGATGTCAGGCATATCCAGAAGGTTGCTGTTTTTGATAAGTTCGCCATCATCCGGACGACCGTATTTGCAAAAACGATAATCGATTTCGAACGTTCTGGCGAGATCGCGCAACAAGTTGATCCCTTCTATTTCCGTGTGGAACGTCTGGATGCTGCTCTGGAATTTGGCCAGCTTTCCTACGGCGAGATAACGGTAACCGTTGCGCGCTTCGTATTCATACAGCCCGAACTTAGGCTCGAAGCGTTTGAGCGCCGAGTTAAAAACAGGCCACAGTTTCTTGATTTCAGAGCATTCGAGCAACAAGGCATACAACTCGGTAGCGCAAACCTCGAACGATATGGAGTGAATATCGCGCAGGAAATGCTGCCGCTGGGACGTAATCTTGTGCCCGGAAAAATGGGAGGCGACCCGCTTTTTGATATTGATCGCCTTGCCTACGTAAATCACTTTCCTGGCTTCGTTATAAAAGTAGTAAACACCTGGTTTTTCAGGCAGGTTTTCAAAATCCTGAGGCGGAAGGTTCGGCGGCAGGCGTTGATCCTGGGCCGTAACCTTTAGCATTTTGGAAAGTGCGCCTTCCGAATCCCATTCCAGCAATCGCGAAAACAGGATCGCGGTCGCCTCGGCGTCACCTCCCGCGCGGTGCCGGTTATAAATCGGGATCTCGAGCGACTGGCAAAGGTTTCCTAAACTGTACGACCGCAATCCCGGCCGGATCTTCCTCGTAGCGCGTACGGTGCACAGCTTCCGGGCCGTCCATTTGTGGCCCGCCTGTTCCAGCTGATGGCGCACGAACGAATAATCGAAGTTGACGTTATGGGCCACGAAAATCCTGTCGGACAACAATTCCATTACTTTATCTGCAATCCTGTCGAACGTCGGGGCATGGCGGACCATGTCGTCGTTAATGCCGGTCAGTCCGAAAATCGAATGCGGTATGGGCCGTTCCGGGTTGACAAGTGTCTGCCAGCTGTCGATCACATTTTGCCCGTCATGGATAATGATGGCGATTTCAGTGATACGGCTGTTCGTGGCGTTTCCGCCTGTGGTTTCGATATCGACTATGGCGTATTGCAGTCCTTGGGATTTCATAAGCAAGCTTCGGGATTCGGATTCCGGATGCGAAATCACGCATCGGCAACCGATTTTTCCGGATGGCAAATTACGTAATTTCGCCTCAAAAGCGAACGCTCCCGACCGGCGTATATTGCGCGGAAACGCATCATTAACAATTGTCTAACGTCTCACGGCATGCCCGAAACCGGGATGTACAAATGAAACGTGCTCCCTTTTCCCGGCCTGCTCCTGGCCTTCATGAATCCGCCGTGCATGCGGGCCGCTTTTAATGCCAGGGCCAGTCCCATTCCAGTTCCTTTGTACGTTCCCTGCGGATGCAATCGTTCGAACAACCAGAATATTTGTGTCTCATATTCCGGCCGGAACCCGATCCCGTTATCCGAAAAGAAAATATGATAGTATTCTTCGTCCTGCCTGGCTTCGTTACAGCCAATGTCGCTCCCCCAGATTTTGTCGCATCCGACGCGGATCTGAGGCGTAATATCCACATGGCAAAACTTCAGGGCGTTGCCCAGTACCTGCTTGAATATCTGCGAAAGCGCTTTCGGATATCCTTTGATCTGAGGCAGTGAAGAGGCGCCGATTTCCGCTCCGGTGAGTTCGATCTCGTTTCTCAGGTTCCCGATCGCATCCGACAAAATGATTGAAAGATTGACAGTCTGAAGCCTTTCACTTCCGCTCAGCGACAGGAAATTGACGATGTCGTCGGTGAGCAAGCCCATGCGCTGGACGCTCCTCTGGATCCGCCGGAAGTAGCCTTTCCCGCTATCGGTCAGATGCCCGGCCTCATGTACTTTAATATATTCGGAAAAGGAATAAATCTTGCGCAGCGGTTCCTTGAGGTCGTGGGCGGCGATCTTGCCGAACGTCACCATTTCCTCGTTTGCATGCTGCAAGGCAGTGAATTGCACTTTCAATTTCGTGTTGAGTTCCTTCAGCAGGTTTTCAGCCTTGACCCGATGCGCTACATCGTGGATGATCTGGAGAACGCCGTTTATATGGCCGTCCTCGTCTTCTAAAGGAACGAAATGCGTTTCGAAAAAGCCTTCCAGGTAAAATCCCGGTGCCGAGGGTAAAAAAGTTTTGTTGCCTTTGAGCGCCTGTTGCAGTGCCTCGCGTAGTCGTGGCGTGGCTGATGCCGATGGGAAAACGTCGAAAAAATGCCGTCCCAGTACCTCATCGCGTTTAAGGCTCGACCAGACTTCGGTTATTTTATTCCAGGAAAGAATGTTGAGGTCGGGATCCAGTGCCACGAGGCTGTCGATACTGGCGTTCGTGATGCTGTCGGCCAATGCACTCTTGGCTTTGTAGTAGGTTATCTCCGATCCGGAGGCGTCGTCAAAGCCACTTCGTTGGGTTGTCATATCGCTGCGGTTGAACCTGGAAAATCAGGACCTGCAACGCGCGAATAAACATCCAAAGTACATAGGAACTGATAAACAGGATGTATAAAAATATCTAACGGATACGACTATCAGCCGTGCTTCCGTGATACAATTTACGGATTTCCACAGAATATTTTAAGCTTTCTTTTGGTTTTTGGGCTCAGGGCAAAAAATTTTATGAATCGCAAAAATCGGGATCTCAGCTGTAAAATCAATATCAGATCAAAACATAGGTGATTTCTTTTTTTCCGATCCTGAAAATCCCGACGATGTCCTTTCGGAAAATGTTCTTGATCTTCTTCAATATCGAAGGACGGATCTTCCTGGCAGGATTCCCGAGACCTATCGTCAGAAAGACCGGGCGTCCTTTGAGCGCCTCTGAAAGAACGGATGAATCCGGTGCGGTAACAACCGGACCCATAAGCATCGGACCTTCGACGAGCAGGTTGTTCAAATAGGCGGTAAGGTCAGACTGAAACGGGATGATGCCATCGCATTTCAGCTCCAGTGGAGTAGTATTGTTCATAATCGGTAAAATTGGGGAATGAAAAGGTACAGTTTAAGAGAAGATTAATCTTACACGATTACCACTTTGATTTTTGATTGGCTTAAATAGGCAGAATTTCGTAACTTCAACTATGCACCTTTTTGCCAAATACCTCAGGCCCTACACACGCTCCATCCTCCTCGCGCTTCTGCTGGCGGGCATTTCGCAGATACTGGCCTTATATGACCCCATTATTTTCGGGCAGATCATCGACCGTTACGCCCTGGCTCCAAAGCAAAACGAGTTGCCGGCGGAAATGATCAACCTGCTTTGGCTGGCTATCGGAATAGCCCTGGCCGCGCGGCTTTTCCTGTCATTCAAGGATTACGTGATGCGCATGATCGTCCAGAAATTCGGCATGAACATATTTAACGAAGGATTGCGGCATACCCTGCGCCTTCCCTACCAGGAATTCGAGGACCAGAGCAGCGGTGAAATCCTCGCGGTCCTGCTGAAGGTGAGAAGCGACACGGAAAAGTTCATCAATGCCTTCATCAACGTTTTGTTTTCGTCACTGGTCGGCGTCGGGTTTTTGATGTGGTATGCCGTGACGAAGCATTGGGCGCTGATCCCGGTATTCCTTATCGGATTCGTCGTCCTTGGCGGAATTACTAGCCTGCTCAGCCGTTCGATTAAGACGTTGCAGCGATCGCTGATGCGGCAAAACCGTCAGATGAGCGGCACGATAACCGAGAGTTTGCGCAACATCGAACTTGTCAAAAGCCTGGGACTGACTTATTCCGAGATCCGTCGGCTGAAGCAGCACACTCAGGACATTTACAAATCAGAGATGGAAAAGGTCAAAAAAATGCGCAGCCTGGGATTCCTGCAAGGCACGATCCTGATTCTGCTCAAGCAATCGATCCTGTTCCTGTTGCTTTACCTCATTTTCCACGACGTGCTTTCGCCGGGAGAGCTTATTTCGATGCAGTTCATTTCGACGGCCATCATCACGCCGTTACAGGATCTGGGCAATATTATCGTATCGTGGCGCGAAGCTGAAAATGCGCTGACGACTTTGAACGCGATTTTTGAAAAACCTGTCGAATACAGCCCGAAAGACTGGATCGACAGCGGGCCGTTGACGGAACTGCATTTCAAGGACGTCGTGTTCCGTCACCGGAATGCCACGCAAAACGCGATTGACGATATTTCGTTCCGCGCCAAACTTGGAGATACGCTCGCATTTGTCGGACCGTCGGGCTCCGGAAAGTCGACTTTGGTGAAGTTGCTTGTCGGATTGTACCGTCCGAATGAAGGCGACATTTTGTATGACGGGATTTCGATCAAGGATTTGCGCTACAACCGGATCAGGCGTCAGATGGGATTCGTGACACAGGAAACCCAGTTGTTTTTCGGATCCATCCGTGAAAACCTGCTGTTCGTCAAGCCGGACGCTACCGAAGCGGAAATGATGGCAGCCATGGAAAAAGCGTCCGCCATGGGAATTTTACAGAATGCCCCCGACGGGCTCGATACGGTCCTGGGCGAAAGCGGACGAAAATTATCAGGTGGCGAAAAGCAGCGGTTATCGATCGCGCGCGCGTTGTTGCGAAATCCGCCGCTTTTGATTTTTGACGAGGCGACATCGGCACTCGATTCGATTACTGAGGAGCAAATCTCCAAAACGATACGCGAAATTTCCACCGATCAAAAACAGATCACGATCCTCATCGCCCACCGCCTCTCGACTATAATGCATGCCGATACGATCTTCGTCCTGGAAAAAGGCAAGGTCACCGAACAAGGCACTCATGACGATCTCCTGAACCGGAAAGGCTTGTATTTTGCCATGTGGAGGCAGCAGATCGGGGAAAGAAAATCGTAAACTTCGCATTGGCAAAACCGGAATCGTAACCTAAAAACAACCCGGATTTTACAAAAGACATCCAGTTACAACGATTTCGCAACCTTACATTACCACAACAAAAGCACATTTTAGCGTGGCGGAGAGTGTTAATTTTTTCTCTTCCGAAGTCAATAACAGTCACGGATTGCGCGCTATGGCCACTCTCAAAACTAATTCGTATCTGTATGGTTTTTATAAACGCTCCTGTTAAAATCGTCTTAACATTACATCTATTTTTATGAAAACAAATTTTGCATCCCAAGATCCGGATTCCCGCTTCTGACCTGTTATGGGCCAAGACCTGAACAGGGCGAATGCACAGCACCTATTTTCATAAATGAGTCCTATCCAAAAGACATTTGCTTTATTGCTTGTTTTCGTGTCCGTGAACACCTATGCCCAATTGGGATCGTGCCCCGGCAGTAAAGGCGATCCGATATTTACCGAAAATTTTGGCAACGGAATGACCTACGGCCCCGCACTTCCTGCCGGAATCACCACGTATGCGTTTATTCCCGGCCCTCCTCAGGACGGCCAATACACGTTGTTTTATCATTCCAACCAATACTCGACATGGCATTATTCGCTCGACCACACGCCTGACGTAACGAACGGGCCTAACGGGAAAATGCTGCTCATGAACGCGAACGCCGTCACATCTGGTGATTTTTACAAGAAAACGGTTTCCGGGTTGTGCATCAACACGACCTTTGAATTCTCGTCCTGGCTTATGAACGTCTATAATCCGAATACGAATTATTGCGGGGCGAACCAGATTCCGATAAACGTGCGGTTTGAAATCTGGAATGCATCCGAAACAATCCTGTTGGGCTCCGGAAATACAGGAAACATCATGGGTTCCACGACCCCGACCTGGCAGCAGTTCGCTTTGGTTTTCACGACGGTGAATGAAACATCAGTTGTCCTGAAGATGAAAAACAACGGCCTTGGCGGATGCGGGAACGACCTGGCTATCGACGACATCGAGTTCCGGTCATGCGGCGACCTGACGACGGTTTCGAGTCCTTTGGCTACCGGAAGCACGTATACGACCTGCGACAATCCGGTATCGCTGCAATTACAAGCCTCTACGGCCGGTGGTTCGACGTATTTTTATCAATGGCAGGAAAGCACTAACGGCACGACCTGGACGGATATTCCCGGAGCGACGAATCCATCCTATACGACTCCAAACCTTACTGTTCAGACTTACTACCGCGTCAAGGCAGCGCAGGACGCGGCCAATCTTGCCAACGCTTTTTGCTCCACATTGTCAAATGTCTTTACCGTTGCGATCCTGCCGAGCCCGAATCCGGCGACGAGCAACGGGAACGCCGCGATTTGCGGCACCGACCCGATACCGGCTTTGTCGGTGACATCAGACCCCGGAACAGGCGTAAACTGGTACAGCACCTTGACAGGCGGGACGTTGTTACAGGCAGCGAGCAATTCATATACGCCTCCGGCAGCGGGAACTTATTATGCGGAAGCGTACAACCTGACGTCGAATTGCGTGAGCAGTCCCCGAACGGGCGTCACCCTTTCAATCGTAGCGTTGCCCAATGCGACGATTTCAGGATCGGCGGCGATTTGCAGCGGAAATTCGGCAACGGTCAGTTTCAGCGGAACACCTAATTCCATCCTGACGTATGTCGTTGACGGCGGAACGAGCCAGACCATTGCCCTAAACGGATCGGGAACGGCAAGCATTACTACTCCGGTTCTGACGTCAAATTCTACGTATACCTTGGTAAGTGCGGCATCTCCGAGCCCGGGTTCCTGCATTCGGACGATCAATACTTCGGTTACGATTACGGTCAATAATTCGGCGACAGCTTCCATAACGGCAAGTGCCGGGACCGTTTGCGCCGGCTCATCCGCAACCATTAATTTCATCGGAACGCCAAACGCCACGGTAACCTATAAAGTGAATACAGGTGCGAATCAGACGGTGCTGCTGAACGCTTCGGGAACGGCTTCGATAACCGGCACCATCACCGCAACGACTACGTACGAACTTATTCAGGTAAGCCTTGGCGGACTTTGCACCCAGGCGCTTAATCAGATACTGACCATATCGGCAGTGGCCATCCCGACAGGAGCCATCAGCGCCAATCCGCTCGTAATCTGCTCCAACCAAACGAGTACGATCAGCTTTAGCGGCACACCGAACGCAATACTAACGTATACGATAAACGGAGGCGCGAACCAGACCGTAGCCTTGAATGCTTCCGGTTCGGCAAGCGTGGTTACGGCGGCAGGACTGACATCTGACGTTACCTATCAACTTATCAGCGCGACGTCATCGGCACTGAATACGTGTTCATCGGCCCTGACAGGAACCGTGAACATTCAGGTGAACACTCTGCCAACCGCGTCCATCTCAAGCAATTCCCCGGTTTGCGCCGGATCGGCTGCGACCGTAACTTTTACCGGTACGCCAAACGCGATCGTCACCTATTCTGTCAATAGCGGCACAAATCTGACGGCGGCGCTCAACGGCTCCGGAAATGCATCGGTTGCAACATCGGCCATAACATCCGCGACAGCGTATACTTTAATCAGTGTCACATCTGCCGGAGCCAACAGCTGTACCAGGCCGCTTTCCCAATCCATAACCATTTCCCCGATCGCTTTGCCGACGGCTTCGATCAGCGCGAATCCTGCAACCGTTTGCTCAAACCAGACGAGTACGGTCAGCATTAACGGGACGCCGAATTCTACGGTAACGTATTCGATTAACGGCGGCGCCTCTCAGTCAGCGGTTTTGAACGCATCGGGAATCGCTTCGATTACGGTGAACCCGATGACAGCGAATACGACCTATCAGCTTTTGAACATCACACTTCCCGGATCCGGATGCAGCCAGTCGCTCTCAGGCGCAGTGACGATTTCGATGAATCCGGCGCCAATTGCGACATACAGCGGCGATCTGATCTATTGCGACGGGGAAACGGCAACGATAAACCTTTCTTCGGACACTGCCGGTGCGACGTTTAACTGGACGGTAGTTTCAAACGGAACATCGGGCGCGGTTGCGGGCAACGGAAATCAGATCAGCCAGGTACTGACGCTGACCGGCGACACGACCGGAACCGTTACTTACACGGTTACTCCAACATTCAACGGCTGTTCAGGAATTCCTGTACAGATTATAATTGAGGTGCATCAGTTACCGGTTCCCCAGATTGCGGATGGCGTAATTTGTCTGAATTCCGGGCCGCCGTCGAGCCAGTTCTATACATTGGACACGAATCTGAGCGCCGCCGGTCATATTTTTCAATGGTTGTTTGAAGGAGACGTGATCGCAGGCGCTGCCGGAAATACGTACAACGCGACCCAGATCGGGACGTACACGGTGATCGCGACGAGTTTGTCGGGTTGCGTTTCAGATCCTGTCGATGCCGAAGTAAGTGAAATGTCCCAGGGTGAAAGCCTTACGATTCAGCAGTCGGCGGCATTCAGCGACAACCAGTCGATAACCGTTACGGTAAACGGCGGCGACGGCCCGTATCTGTATCAGCTTGACGATGCGGGTTTCCAGTCGGAAAATGTATTTTACAATGTATCCGCCGGAACGCATTTAATTACGGTGGTGGATTCGTTTTGCACCAATCTGACCGCAAATGTGAACATCATCAACTATCCGAAATTCTTTACCCCGAACGGAGACGGATTTCACGACACCTGGAATATTACCGGCGTATCCGGCATCACGAGCATCTTCGACCGCTATGGAAAACTGCTCAAACAGATCAGTCCCGATGGTAACGGATGGGATGGGACATTTAACGGCCATTTGCTGCCGTCGACCGACTATTGGTTTTCTATAGATTACGATGAAAACGGATCAAAGAAAACGTTCAGGGCTCATTTTGCCATGAAGCGCTAACATCATAAAATTTGTTACGATAACGATTTCTTAGCGTATTCTTACAATTTTACACGGTCTAAAGAAAACGATATAGTGGATGCCTAACAACAAGAACCTATACAACAACCATACAACAGCGTCCGAAAACGATATAGCAACTCGCGCTCAACGCTTTATTTCGAGCGATTTAAGGCAGAAAACGGCCACTTTTTAAATTTTTAAATTGTATAGTTTATATATGCGATCATTGCGGATTGTTTAGATATGTATTTCTTTATTTTAGCTTTCGACAAATTTAATTACTAAAAAATGTGTGATATGAAAAAAACTACTTTGCTATTACTTTGGATTATGGGACTTGGCAGCGGCGCAATTTACGCCCAGCCGACCACCAATGCTCCGGTTCCTACAAATCTGCAGTCTGACGTAATATCTATCTTCAGCGATTCCTATACCAGTGTTGCGACTAATTATGATCCGAACTGGAACCAATCAGGTTTCGGCCAGGTAAATCCGACATTTGATCCCGGAACAGGAAATCTGGTATTGGCTTATCCGAACTTTAATTATCAAGGAACAGAAATAGCTGACACAAACGCTTCAGGAATGGAATTCCTTCACATCGATGTTTGGACGTCTACCGTTCCGACCTTGAAAGTTTCCCCAATTAACAGTGGAACAGGAGTAGTTGAAATTCTCGTCGACGTTCCCGTTGTACAGGGCCAGTGGAGCAGCGTCGACATCCCGAAAAGCGCTTTCACGGGCATGACCTGGGACAAGGTTTTCCAAATCAAATTCGAGGGTAGCGGAGGTGTTCCTCCGACGAGCATCTATCTCGACAACGTCTATTTCTGGAAAACACCGGTTCCTGCGGCTTCGGATGCTTCCCTGAGCAATCTGGTTGTTGACGGAACGACAATCCCCGGATTCAGCTCTTCGGTGACCTCTTATACGTATGAACTTGTTGTGGGCACGACTGCGATTCCTCAGATCACATCGGCGACAACCACAAACGCCGGCGCGACTATTACTTCAATTACCCAGGCGACGGCACTTCCAGGAACGGCTACGGTTTTGGTAACATCACAAAACGGAACTGTAACCCAAACGTACACGGTTACATTCACGGCTTCTATACCGGGAACTTCCCCGAATCCAGGCACTCCGGACGCATCGGTACTGAGCATTTACGGCGATACGGCCAACTACACGAACATCTGGACGCGTGAATACGAATTCGGATCGTTCGCTGCAAAACCGGACCTTGATATGACCGACAACGTCAACGAGGCGATCAAAATGAACTTTGCGGTTGCCGGATACGGCGAAGGCAGAAACACTGTGACCGATATCTCCCAGTACAACTGGCTTCACTTCGATTATTTTGCGGATTCGAATTCGACACAGATCCGATTCATCGTCATCGGAAACAACGGTGGCGTCATCGAATATCCTTACGAATTGACCACAGCGGGAAGCAACGGTACTTTGGTTCAGGGTTCATGGCAGAGCGTCAACGTTCCTTTGAGCTTCTTCACAGGACTTGGATTCAATAAAGCGACGTTCTACCAGTATAAGCTGGGTACGACGTCTGACCTTGTATCGGATATCGTGTATTTCGACAACATCTATTTCTCTGGAGTAGAGCCGTCGCTTAAAGCGGATAAGTTCGACAACGTCGCCTTCAGCGCTTACCCGAATCCGACGAAAAACGCATGGACCGTTGCGGCTACGCAGGATATTACGAACATCAGCCTTTTCGATATTTCCGGAAAGAAAATCATATCATCTCAACCGAACAACATGAACGCCGTCATCGATGCGACGGGATTGTCGAACGGAATTTATTTCGCCAACATCACGACAGAAGGCGGAAGCAAAACGGTAAAACTGGTTAAAAATTGATTTATACATCGGGAAACGGGCTATCTGGAAAGACGGCCTGTTTCCTTTTTTTTAATCGTTCCTACTTCTGAATTGTAGTGTCGATAATTGTCTCCTACCACAATTGTTGATTTATTGCTCAGGTCTTTATTACCGATCTCCCCAGATCTGCTGATTGCTTAGCCAAGGCATGCCCATTTTTTAAACTTTTCACGAAAACGATGTAGTTTCTGCACTGAAAACCAGGTGCACGGAATCTTGCGGCCCGGCCGGATCGGTTTTTATGTAATCAGATTTTAAAACAACCAGCACCTGCAGGAAAATTTCCCGGGGTTTAAACCAAACAATATGAAAATGAGATAATTATGGAAAGAATTAAAAATTTACTCTTTGCGCTGCTGCTTCTGGTGGCAAGCATCCCCGGCGGATTCGCCCAGAACACCGAATGTACGGGAATCACGAACGAAGTTTCCCAAGGTGGCGGACTTCCTAATTACAAGTATACGTTTACGACAAACGGGTCCGATGTGACCGTGGAATTCGAAATACTGACGCCACTGACCGGTCTTGTCGGATATGCATGGACGTTCAATCCGGGTTTTGCCGAAAATCAGATGACAAACGTCAGCGGACAGATTTTCAGACGCACTTTCAGCGGATTCGCTCCGGGAAGCACGTTCACCGTTGCGAGTAAGTTCGCATGGGCCGCCGGCGGATTTGCCGTTACGAAACAATTCACGTATACCGTCGGAAACTCCTGCGGAGGTGGAAGCAATCTTCCCGCTCCTACTTTCGGCGCGTTTGCAGTCCCGGCTAAAACGTTGGGCGACGCTCCGTTCGCTCTGACTGCCCCGACTTCAACCGGCTCGGGTGCCATTACCTATTCCAGCAGTAATACGAGCGTGGCGACGATCAGCGGTTCTACCGTTACCGTCGTGGGCGCAGGAACATCGACCATTACGGCCAACCAGGTTTCAGACGGCGTTTTCGCTGCCGGAAGCACATCGGCCGCTTTGGTAGTTACGGCTCCGGCTCCACCGGCCGCTCCGGCTCAACCGGCGAGAAATCCGTCAGATGTGATCTCGGTTTTTGCCGCTCCATACTATACCGATATTACCGGTACGGACTTTAACCCGAA
>Ga0265798_10005915_pt1 | contig 16249 bp, 12 predicted proteins | sample P3T30metagenome_FD_192430 | JGI IMG/M metagenome (GOLD analysis project Ga0265798, IMG submission 192430) | Plant litter microbial communities from East Loma Ridge, Irvine, California - P3 T30 | ecosystem: Environmental > Terrestrial > Plant litter > Unclassified | place: USA: California... | reverse complement strand
AGGTACGCGTGGACCGGCTGCTGTTTATCACCCGCATGAAGCTGCTGTACCGCGATGGCGGCGTCAGCAACTCTAGCATAGGCTACGCCTTTCTGGAGCAGCATGTGCGCTCGCTCAAAACGCCCGAAAAGGTGTCGCTCAGCCTGGGCAATTTTAGCTCCGTGGTGGCCTACGTGAACAACCAGACCCTGAAGCTCGACCGCAAATTCACCGACGGCGAGTTTTGGCAGGTGCTGGATTTCGACTTCGTGGCCGGCCGGCCCTACAACCTGCGCGAGGTGCGCGACGCCGCCCGCGTGGCCGTCATCAACGAGAGCACGGCCCGGCGCTACTTCGGCACCGTGGCCGGCGTGGTGGGCCGCACCCTGGAGCTGGATGCCGTGCGCTACCAGGTGGTGGGCGTGGTGCACGATGTGTCGGTGTCGCGCTTTACCTCCTACGCCGATGTGTGGCTGCCCATCACCACTACCACCGACAACCTGCGCAACCCCGAATACCTGGGCCGCTACCAGGCCATTGTGCTGGCCCGCGACGCCGCCGACCTGCCGCGCATCCAGGCCGAGTACGAGCAGGCGGTGGCCCGCGCGCCGGTGCCCGACCCCAAGCGCTACAAGCAGGTAGTATCCTACGCCTATCCCATCCTGGCCTCGCTCACGGCGCGCTTCACCAACGACGGCGGGGCCGAGGGCGGCGCGGGCCGCTTTACCCGCGCCATGCTGGGGCTAGGGTTCTTGTTTCTGCTGCTGCCGGCCCTCAACCTGGTCAATATCAACGTGAGCCGCACGCTGGAGCGGGCCTCCGAAATCGGGGTGCGCAAGGCCTTCGGGGCCACGGCGGGCCGGCTGGTGGGCCAGTTCTTGGTCGAAAACATTTTTCTGACGCTGCTGGGTGGCGTGCTGGGGCTAGCCCTGGCGGCGGGCGTGCTGGCCCTTATCAATGGCAGCCACTTTCTAGCCTACGCCCACCTCGGGCTCAACGAGCGGGTGTTTGGCGTGGCGCTGGGCATCGTGCTGTTTTTTGGCCTCCTGTCGGGGGCCTACCCGGCCTACAAAATGTCGAAGCTCCACGCCGTGAAGGCCCTCAAGGGCGACACCGCCGCCTAGCGCTGCCGAGGCATTCTCCTTGCTACCTGCTCATTGCTACTTACTCATTGAAAATGATACGCCACCTGTTTACCCTGATGTGGAACCGCAAGCGCGCCAACGGCCTGCTCATTCTGGAGATTTTTTTGGCCTTCGTGGTGCTCTTTGCGGTGGGCAGCACGGGCGTGTACCTGTGGCGCAACTACCGCGCCCCGCTCGGCTTCGCCTACGACAACGTGTGGCAGATTGACCTGAACCCCGGCACCCAGCCCCGCGCCGAGCAGTTTGCCACCTTGCAGCGGGTGCTCCAGCGGCTGCGCACCACGCCGGGCGTGGCTAGCGCCTCGCGCAGCGTGTCCAATACGCCTTTCGCATTCAGCGATAACTCCAGCACCCTCGACACCGGCCAGGGCACGGCCCAAACCTACAGCGACATCTACGACGCCGGCCCCGAGCTGCGCGACGTGCTGGGCCTGCGCCTGGTGGCCGGCCGCTGGTTCGACCGCCGCGACGATGCCCCGGCGCGCCGCCCGCCCATCGTCATCACCGAGCTGGCCCAGGCCAAGCTCTTCCCCGATGGCCGGTCGGCGGTCGGCCACACAGTGCGGGCCTCGCTCAGCACCCAGGAAGAATTTGAGGTAGTGGGCGTGAGCGGCCCCTACCGGGCCGGCGGCGAGCTGAGCGAGCCCCGAGCGGGTATCTTCCTCTACGTCAGCCCGCAGGATACTTCGCGGGCGCTGTTTACGCTGCTAGTGCGGGTGCAGCCCGGCAGCGGCGCGGCCCTCGAAAAGCGCCTGCAAGATGATATCCGCACCGGTAGCGGCGGCTGGGCGAGCACCCTCACCCCGCTACCCGAGCAGCGCCTCACCCAGCTCAAGCTGCTGCTCACGCTGCCCGTGGTGCTGGGGGTGGTGTGCATTTTTTTGCTCGTCAACGTAGCCCTGGGGCTGTTTGGCGTGCTGTGGCTCAACATTAACCAGCGCCGGGCCGAGCTGGGCGTGCGCCGGGCGCTGGGGGCCAGCGGGGCCGCCATCAGCCAGCAGGTGCTGGGCGAGCTACTGGTGCTCACCACCTTCGGCCTGGGGCTGGGGCTGCTGGTGGCGGCGCAGTTTCCGCTGCTGGGCGTCATGGACGTGCCGCCCGGCGTGTACCTCACCGCGATGGGGCTAGCCGCCGTGGGGCTCTACGCCCTGGCGGCGGGCTGCGCCCTGTACCCCAGCCGGCTAGCGGCGCGCATTCAGCCGGCCGTGGCCCTGCGGGAAGACTGATAGGCGAGCGTTGCTATAGCGAAAAAGGGCGTTGGGATAATATTCTTGGCGCTGCCGACAACGGCCGGCACCTTTGCGGCATCTGGCTGGCGAGCGAGCGGCTGGCCCCCGCCAAGTATTTTTTGGCCCCGCTGTAACGAACGCCCCCGGCGCCCGGTACCCCAGGCAAATTCACTCCTTAGCGTCCGTCACCTCCTTACTTTCTGAGTCATGAAAAACCTGCTGCTCCCCGCCGTTCTGTGGTCGCTGGCCCTGGTGCCCGCCTTCGCCCAAAGCGCCCAAACGCGCACCGTGCCCGCCTTCCACGCCATCAACGTGGGCACCGGCATTGAGCTGGACCTCACCGCCGGCCGCAGCCAGCGCGTGGAGGTGAGCGCCACCACCGACGAGTTTCGCGACCACATCGAAACCACCGTGCAAGACGGCGTGCTTACGCTACGCTACAAAAACCCCGAAGGCCGTGGTAACCGCAACGACCGCACCAACAAGCGCTTGCGCGTGGCCGTAACGGCCGATGAGCTCACGGCCCTCACGGCGGGTAGCGGCTCGTCGGTGCGCACCTCGGGCGATTTCGACGCCGCCGAGTTTAAGCTCGATGTGTCGTCGGGGGCTACGGTCAAGGCTGGCCTCGACACCCGCACCCTCACCGTGCGCCAGAGCAGCGGCAGCACCGCCGACCTCAGCGGCCGTGCCACCACCCTCGACGTGCAAAGCAGCAGCGGCGCCAGCTTCGACGCCGCCAGCCTCCAAACCGACCACTGCCGCGCCGAAGCCAGCAGCGGCAGCTCGGTGCAGGTTGCCGTCAAAGACGACCTCGTGGCCCAGGCCAGCAGCGGCGGCAGCATCAGCTACAAAGGCTCACCGCAGCTCACCAAGCGCACCAGCAGCGGCGGCAGCGTGAGCGGCCGCTAGCCCAGGCCAAGGAAGTAGCGCAGCCAATGGCGCGGGGCGCTGCCCCGTGCCGACAAATCAGCCTGTGGCCTGGGCGGCCGTGGCACGACTGGTGCGGGTAGCGGGCAACGCCCCGCACTATCGGGGTAGCGGGTTAAAAACGGGCCGCCGCCGCTCGTTTTTAACCCGCTACTTTTTCCGCCAGCTGCTTCCAACCGGCAATAAGCCATTTCTTTGCACCGGGCATTGTCCCATTGCGCTTCTATTCGCTTGTCTTTCATGAAAAACTACTTGCTGCCCGCCTTGCTATGGCTGCTGGCCCTGGCCCCCGCCCTGGCCCAAACCGAAACCACCGCCGCTAACGCCCCCGAGGTGCGGCGCCTCGAAAAATTTCGTGCCATCAACGTGGGCACGGGCATCGAGCTGGTGCTCACCGGCGGCCACACCCAGCAGGTGGAGGTGAGCGCCACCACCCTCGACCAGCGCGAGCACATTCTCACTAAAGTGGTGGATGGCGTGCTCAGCGTGCACTACGATAACCCTGATGAGCGCGCCGGCAACTCCAAAAAGGACCGCCAGACGCGCAAGCTGCGCGTGGCCGTTACGGCCGACCAGCTCACTGCTCTGGCCGCCAGCAGCGGCGCGGCCGTGACGGCCAGCGGCTCCTACGCCGCCCCCGATTTTCAGGTAGACCTGTCGTCGGGCGCCGCGCTGCGGGCTGATATTAACGTGGGCGTGCTCATCGTGCGCCAAAACGGCGGCAGCGCAATGGCCATCAGTGGCCAGGCCCCGCGCTTCGACCTCAAAATCACCAGCGGCTCGGTTTTCGACGGCGATAAGCTGCAAACCAACCGGAGCCAAATCGACGCCAGCAGCGGCAGCGTAGTCAAGCTGGCCGTGCGCGAAGTGCTGCTGGCCGAAGCCAGCGGCGGCTCCAGCATCCGCTACTTCGGCTCGCCCGAGCTAACCAAAAGCGCTACCGGCGGCAGCAGCATCAGCGGCCGCTAGTTCGCCGACCGTACAGTATTAAAAGTAAGAAGAACGTCATGCTGAGCTTGCCGAAGTAGCTCGCCCGCCTCGTTGGATGAAGCGGGCGAGCTACTTCGGCAAGCTCAGCATGACGTTCTTTTGGGTTATAAATCCTTCGTGAATGGTGCGTTGCAGTAACTGGCGCAGCCCATCTTTTTGCTCGTTAAATATGATTCTCGTTGTCGATGACGACCTGGCGGTGCGCACCTCGCTGCGGCTGCTGCTCAAGCAGGCTGGCTACCCGGCGCGCACAGTGCCCGGCCCGGTCGAGGCGCTGGCCGCCGTGCAGGAAGCCGCACCCCGCCTTATTCTGCTCGATATGAATTTTTCGGCCGCCACCACCGGCGCCGATGGGCTGGCCCTGCTAGCCCAGCTCAAGGCGCTGGCCCCGGCGGTGCCCGTTATCCTGCTCACTGGCTGGGGCAGCATCGCGCTGGCCGTGGCCGGTATGAAGGCCGGAGCCGCCGAATTCATCACCAAGCCCTGGCAAAACGAGGCGCTGCGCCAAACCATCGACACCATTTTGCAGCTGCACGCGCCGGCGAGCGGCGCGGCCCCGGCGGCGCCCACCGGCCGCCGGGCGCTCGACAAGCAGTTGGCCCTGGCCAGCATTGTGGGCGAAGACCCGCGCCTGCTGGCCGTGCTGCGCCAGGTGGGCCAGGTAGCCGCCACCGATGCCTCGGTGCTGATAGAAGGCGAAAGCGGCACCGGCAAGGAGCTGATTGCTGAGGCCCTGCACCACAATAGCCACCGGCGCGGCCAGCCCTTCGTGAAGGTGAACCTGGGCGGTATCTCGTCGAGCTTGTTTGAGAGCGAGATGTTTGGGCACCGGCGCGGGGCCTTCACCGACGCCCGCGCCGACCGCGTGGGCCGCTTCGAGCTGGCCAACGGCGGCACCATCTTTCTTGATGAGATAGGGGAGCTGGAGCTGGCTAGCCAGGTAAAGCTGCTGCGCGTGCTGCAAGACCGTACCTACGAGGTGCTCGGCGACAGCAAGCCCCGCCGCCTCGACCTGCGCGTGGTGGCCGCCACCAATAAAAACCTGGCCGAGCTAGTGGCCCAGGGCCGCTTCCGCGAAGACCTGTTTTACCGCCTCAACCTCATCACCCTGCGGCTGCCCGCCCTGCGCGAGCGCCCCGCCGATGTACCCCTGCTGGCCCGCCACTTTGTGGCCCAGCTGCAAGCCACCTACCGCCGCCCCGGCCTGCACCTCGGCCCGGCCGCCGCGCACTGGCTGCAAGAGCAGGCCCTGCCCGGCAATATCCGCGAGCTCAAAAACCTGGTGGAGCGCGCCGTGCTCACCACCCCGCACGACGAACTGACGCCCGCCGACTTTCAGGCCCCCAGCCTGGCCGCCCGCCCCGCCGCGCCCGGCGAGCTGCCCGCCCCCGGCTCCATGACCCTCGAAGCACTTGAGGAACAGATGATACGCCAGAGCGTGGCCCACTTTCAGGGCAACCTCAGCCAGGTGGCGCGGGCGCTGGGCCTGAGCCGGGGCGCCCTTTACCGCCGCCTCGATAAGTTTGGCATTCCGTACAGCGAATAAATGTCTCTCCGCGCCCGGCTCCTGCTTTTTCTGCTGCCGCTCTACGCCGTGCTGGTGGCGCTGGCAGCGCAGGTGCGCGTGAGCAGCCCGGTGCTGTTTGTGGCGTGCGAGCTGACCATCGTGGCCAGTGGGGTGCTCACCTGGCAGCTGTACCGGGGCCTGCTGCGGCCGGCACGCCTCATCGAGGCCGGCACGGCGGCGCTGGCCGCCCAGGATTTCAGCCTCAGATTTACCCCCGTGGGCCAGCCGGAACTCGACCAGCTGGTGGCCGTGTACAACCGCATGCTCGACGCCCTGCGCCAGGAGCGCATCAGCCAGCACGAGCAGAGCATCTTGCTGGAGCGGCTGGTGGCGGCCTCGCCGGCCGGTATCCTGGTATTGGATTTTGATGGCTGCATCAGCCAGGCCAATGCGGCTTCGGCCCGCACCCTGGAGCAGCCGCTGGCCGCGCTGCCCGGCCAGGCAGTGGCTAGCCTACCCGCACCCTGGGGCGCGGCGCTGGCGGGCCTCGGCGAGGGCCAAAGCCAGCTGGTGCGCCTGCCCGGTGGGCAGGCTTACCGCGCCGCCGCCGCGCACTTTCTCGACCGGGGCTTTGCGCGGCGCTTTGTGGTGCTGGAGGAGCTGACCCACGAAATCAGGGCGCAGGAAAAGCAGACCTACGAGCACCTCATCCGGCTGATGTCGCACGAGGTCAATAATTCCATCGGGGCCGTCAACTCACTGCTGGGCAGCTTTCAGCACTACGCCCCGCAGCTCACCCCCGACGACCGCGCCGACTACGCCGAGGGCCTAGCCGTGAGCATTACCCGCAACACCCAGCTGGCCGACTTCATCGGGCGCTACGCCCGGCTGGTGCGCTTGCCGCCGCCCACGCTGCACCCCACTGATGTGCACGCGCTCCTGCGCGACCTCGGCCGCCTGCTGGCCCCGCAGAGCGCCGCCCAGGGCGTGGCCTGGCACTGGCAGCTAGCCCACGCTGGCCCCCTGCTGGTGCCCGCCGATGCCCAGCAGCTCGCCCAGGCCCTGCTCAACGTGGCCAAAAATGCCCTCGAAGCCCTCGGCCCCGGCGGTGGCAACCTGTGGGTGCGCACCACGGCCCAGCCGGCTAGCCTCACCCTCACCAACGATGGCGCGCCGCTCAGCCCCGAGGTGAGCCAGCGCTTGTTTACGCCCTTTTTCAGCACCAAGCCGGGCGGGCAGGGCATTGGGCTGGTGCTGGTGCGCGATATCTTGCTGGGCCACGGCTTTGCTTTCCGGCTTGAAACCGAGGCCGATGGCCGCACGGCATTCGCCGTGGCGCTGCAACCTTAGCGCGGCGGGCGCGGTAGTGCAGATGCTGAAAAACCCTCTTACTACACTAGCCGCCCCGTTTTAGCATGTCCGCTGCTGCCCCTACGCTCCTCTATTTTCAAAACCCGGTGGGCCGGCTGCTGGAGCACCCGCACGGCTACGCGGTGGTGGAGTATCGGCCCGGCCCGCGCCAGGTTAGCGACTTGCAGGGCCTGCTGGCCCAGCTGGTGCGCCTGCTCACCCAGCGCCGCTGGGATAAGGTGCTCGCCGACCAGCGCCTGATGCAGCCCTACACCCCCGAGGAAAGCGAGTGGATACGCGCCAACTGGCTCACGCGGGGCGTGGTGTTTCGCGGGGCCATCCTGCTGCCGCACGATGTCTTTGCCCGCCTGGCCAGCTCCCAGCTCGTGCACGAAGCCAAGGCGGCCAACCTCAGCTACCGCCTCTTTGAGGAGCAAGCGGCCGCCGAGGCGTGGCTGCTGGGACTAGGCTAGCCAGCTGGCCAACGCCCTGCCAGTAAAATAAATAAGAAGCGCTTACCCCGCCCGGGTGGGTAGGTAGTGTAGGGTGCCCTTGCCGTCCTTTGCGGGATTATTAGGGTCTTCTTATTTTTTTATAGTGCATGAAACACTTCTCCTCTCTTATAGTGAGTGCGCTGGTGCTGGGCAGTGGCCCGGCGCGGGCGCAGTACCCCACGGCGCTGCCAGCGGTGGTAGTGACCAGCGGCAACAGTGCCACGCTGCAGGGTGCGCCCGCCAGCATCAATGCCCGCTACTACCCGGCGGTAGAAGTCCAGCGTGGGGGCGTAGTAGTGCTTATTGAGCGCCAAAATATCCGCAACCTGACGGTGCGCAGCGGTGGCACCCTGCGCTTTGCGGTGGCTGGGGCGGCCGCGGCCCCCCCGCTGGCGGGTGCCACGGCCCCCGTGCTGACGATAGAGCCCGGTGCCACTATTGAAATAATTTCTCAGCCCGGCAACGGGCTCCCGTTTGCGCAGGGCTACACCACTATCAGGGGGGCGGCCGTGGCCGCCCTGCCCTACAGCCTGGCCATCTCCCCTGAAGCTTACTATAATTTTAATAATTACGATTACCGGACTGGCACCGGGCCTACTACCGAAGCGCCGGCGCCTACCATCCTCAACGGCGGCCCTACCACGGTGGCGAATGGTATTGTGCTACCCGCCACGGTAGGCCGCCTTAAAGGGGTGGGCTTGCAGGTGAAAACCGACCTAGCGGTAAGCCAGGAGCTGAGCGGCTCCGTGAGCACGGCGGCGGGGGCCACGGTCACGCTGCTGTCGTCGGCCAGCGGCACGGCGCTGCTCATCGGTTCAGATTTTTCGGGTACCCTGGCGGTGCAGCGCTACATCGACGGCAGCCGCAATGCTGGGCCGGGCTACCGCCATGTGGCATCGCCCCTGTATTTTCAATCCAAGGTGAGTGATTTTGCCACGGCTAATTTTACGCCTACCGTCAACCCCGCTTACAATACCAACCCGGCGGTGCCGGTGGCTAGCTTCCCCACGGTGTTTGGCTACAGCCCCGACCGCTTGAGTTATGCTTCGCCCAGCCCGACCTTTGATACGGGCTGGTACTCGCCCGAGGCCCTGGGTAGCCAGTTGGTAGGGGCCTTTGGCTACGCGGTGAATATGCCCGCCGGGGGCACTATGACGTTTACGGGGCAGTTCAGCCCGCTAAATGGAGTCTACATCCCGGGCCTGTTTCGGAGCACCAAAACCGATGCTGGCTGGTATTTGCTGGGCAACCCCTTCACTGCGCCCCTCGACTGGGATAAGATGGCTGCCGATGGCCTTACTGACGTAGGGAGCCCACTGTACGTTTTCAAGAGTAGTGGCCAGTATACGGGCAGCTATGCTTCGTACGTGCCCGGCGTGGGCGGTGTAAACGGGGGCACCAATGTAATACCGATTGCCCAGGGGTTCTTTGTGCGTACCACGGTCATTGGTGCCTCAAATGGCACACCCCCGCCAGCGGTGAATTTTAAAGCCAGTAACCTGTTCACCTCCTACGACGCCACCAAGCGCGCCGCCGTGCAGCGCCCCGCCGCCGATGCGCGCCCCCGCCTGCGCCTGTCGCTGCACGATGCCGCCGGCCAGCAGGCCCACGAAACCCTGGTGTACTTCGAGCCCGCCGCCACGCCCGGCCCCGATGCGGCGTACGATGCCGAGTACCTGCCCGGGGCCGGCCAGCCGCTGTCGCTGGTGAGCGAAGTGGCTGGCCAGGCCTACGGCATCAACGGCCTGCCTGCCCTGAGCGGGGCCGACGTGGCCGTGTCCCTGCGCCTGGCGGCTGCCACCGCTGGCACCTACACGCTGCGCACCGACGAGCTGGCCAACCTGCCCGCTGGCTACCACGCCTACCTGCTCGACGCCGGCACCGGCACCCGCCTCAACCTGGCGGCCACGCCCAGCCTCGCGCTTCCGCTGGCCGCCAATGTGCCCGTAGCCAGCCGTTATAGCCTGCTCTTCACCACGCGCCCGGCCCCGGCCGCCCTGGCTAGCCAGGTCAGCCTCTACCCCAACCCCGCCCACGCCAGTGCCACGCTGCTGCTGCCCGCCGCCGCGCGGGCCAGCCAGGCTACGCCCGTGCGGGTGCTCAACAGCCTGGGTCAAGTAGTGCGCACAGCCGTGCAGCCCGCCGCCATTGCCGAGCTGGTGCTGCCCCTGCACGGGCTGGCCCCGGGCCTCTACACCGTGCAGGCCCATACGGCCGTGGGCACCAGCCGCCGCCGCCTCACGGTGGAATAGGCTGGCGTTGAGGAGTGTAGTGTATTCAATAAAAAGCCGCTGCCCCAATCGGAGCAGCGGCTTTTTTGCGGAAGGGCGCGGGCGGGCCTACTTGCCCCAGGCAAATACGGCGGGGCGCTTGTGGAGCCTGGGAAGCTCGGGCAGCTTGCGCCACTCGGCCACGGGCAGCGTGCGCAGGTACTCGGTGGGGGCGGTGAGGTCGGTGGCGACGCAGAGGCGCGTGCCGGGAGCCAGGTGCAGGAGCAGGTCGCTCAGCAATTGGTCGTTGCGGTAAGGCGTTTCGATGCAGAGCTGGCTTTGGTCGCGCTGGCTGGCTTCCTTTTCCAGGGTTTTGATGGCCGTGATGCGGGCGCCCTTCTCGATGGGCAGGTAGCCGTGGAAAGCAAACCGCTGCCCATTCAGCCCCGAGCCCATGAGGGCCAGCAGGATGGACGACGGCCCCACCAGCGGGCGCACCGCCAGCCCCAGCCGGTGGGCCTCCTGCGCCAGCGCCGCGCCGGGGTCGGCAATGCCGGGGCAGCCCGCCTCGGAGAGCACGCCGGCCTCGATTTTTTCCTTTACCAGGGGCTCCAGCGCGGCCTTCACCTGGGCGGGCGTGCTGTCTTTGTCGATGAGCACAAAGCGAATATCCTCAATGACGCGGTGCGGGGCCACTTCCTTTACGAAGCGGCGGGCGGTGCGCAGGTTTTCGACCAGGAAGTAGGGGAGCCGGGCCACGGCGGCCACCACCTGCGGCGGTAGCACCTGCGGGGCAGTGCCGTCGGCCAGCGGCGTGGGAATCAGGTAAAGCATTAACGAAGAAATAGTAGCAAGAAAAGGACCGGGCGCGGGCCTACTGGGCCATCAGCACGAAGTTCTTGACCAGGTCGAATACCTCGTCGGGCTTTTCGGCGTGCAGCCAGTGGCCGGCGTCGGGCACGGTGACCACCTGCGAGTTGGGGAAAAGCGCGGGAATGCAGGTCAGCTTGTCGTCGGGGGTGATGTAGTCCGACTTGCCGCCGCGCAAAAACAGCGTGGGCTTGATAAACGGCTGGGCCGAGTCGATTTCCTCGCCCACGGCCGCCAGGTTGGCCGAGAGCACGGGCAGGTTGATGCGCCAGGCAAAGGAGTTATCCTCGCGGCGATACAGGTTTTTGAGCAAAAACTGCCGCACGCCGAGCTGCCGGATGTGCGGGGCTAGCGCGGCCTCGGCCTGCTGCCGGTTTTGGATGGTGCTGAGGTCCACGGCTTGCAGGCCGGCAATGATGTCGTCCTGGTGCTCCATATCGGAAAAGCGCGGGGCGATGTCGAGCACCAGCAACTGGGCCAGCCGCTCGGGGTAGCCCAGCGCCAGGGCCATAGCTACTTTGCCGCCCATGCTGTGGCCCATGAGGTTGAGCTGGGCGGGGTCGAGGGCGAGGTGGTCGAAGAGGGCCAGCACATCCTGGGCCATGAGGGCGTAGCTGTGCTCGGGCGAGTGAAACGAGCGCCCGTGGTTGCGCAAGTCCACGCTGATGACGCGCAAGCCGGCTTCCTCGGCCCAGCGCCGGGCCAGCGTTTGCCAGTTGTCCAGGGTGCCGAAAAGGCCGTGCAAAATGACGAGCGGCCGGGCAGTAGGCGCGCCCTGGTCGAGAAAATGGAGAAGAGACATGGGGGTTTCAGTTAGCAATTAGCAGTGAGCACTTAGCACTTAGCAAGGAGGAGTAACGCAGCCAGGCTGCTGGGCAAGCTACCGATACTGTACAAGCAGGAAATACCAAGTGGTTGGCAAAAAGAGGACGTAAGCATCAGCTTAGGCAGTGGCCAGGAAGTCAGCATTCGGTGAGTTGATAGCTGATTACTGCCAACTGAGAACCTGACTTACACCCACGCCCAGGGGCGGCGGCGCTCGGCTACTTCTACGCCGAAGTGGCGCAGGTAGCGCACTAGCGGGAGCATATCGGGCAGCAGCAGCGACGTGAGCAGGATATCGCCCTGGGGCAGGGGCAGGCGCAGGTACTCATAGCGCCGCCAAAACACGCCGGGCCAGCGGCAGCGGCTCCACTCTACCGGGCTGGGGCCGGGCCAGCCCTGGCGGGCGGGGTCGTAGGCCAGCACCTCGTCGAGGGCTACTTGCAGGCGGCCTTCCAGGGGGCTGAATACTAGCGTGGTAGCGGCGTTGAGGGTGTAGTAGCGCAGGTGCAGCAGCAGGGCCGGGGCGGCCAGGGCCAGCACGGCCAGTAGCAGCCCCCAGGCCAGCCAGCGCTCGGCGGCGGTGTGGGCCAGCAGGCCGGGGCCGGCGGCAGCCAGGCCGGTAGCCACGGCCAGCAGCGGCCAGGTGAGCAGGGCTAGCTGCCGGGCCGTGGTGGGCCGGTACACGGTGGTCTTTTTACTAAAAAGCCCGGTTGCCCAGCGCGCCAGCCCCAGGAGCACCACCAGCGTGAGGGCTACTTCGAGCAGCGAGCGGAGAACTTTCATTGCGACGAAATTACGAGTAGCCCGCGCCTCGGCGCTTGGCTAGCGGCTGCCCCAGCGCCGGCACCCCGCCGAACGCCGGTACCAAAAGCGGCGGAATGCTGGCTAGCTGCCACCAAAATGGTAGTAAGTTTGGGGGGCCGCCCGGGGCGGAAATAACGGGCTGGTGCGCAGTAGATAGATGATGCAGGCACTCGGACAGGTACTTAGGCGCAAGGCCGGGCTGCGGCCCGAAATGCCGCTGAGCTTTTACGTGCTCGACGTACTCTTTAGGCGGGTGCTGCGCCAGAATGCGGGGGTGGCGTGGGCCGTGCACCACACCAGCACCATCCGCACGCCGCAGCGCCTGGTGGTGGGGCAGGGCACTTTCCCGGGCGACTCGCCCGGCGTGTACATCAACGCCGATAACGGGGTTTTTGTGGGTGATTTCACCAACCTGGGACCGCGGGTGGGGCTGCTTTCGGCCAACCACGACGTGGTGGACAATGCCCGGCAGGTGGCGGCGGCCCCGGTGCGCATCGGGCGGTTTTGCTGGCTGGGCATGGGGGCCGTGGTGCTGCCGGGCGTGGAGCTGGGCGACTTCACGGTGGTGGGCGCGGGGGCGGTGGTCACGCGTAGCTTTCCGGCCGGCTACTGCGTGGTAGCCGGCAACCCCGCCCGCCTGCTGCGAGAACTAAACCGCGATGACTGTGACGCCCACGCCCAACGTACCTGCGCGCGGCACGCTGCTAGGCACTAGCGCGGCCATTTTCCTAATTCGGTTTTTCCCCACCCTAGCCAGCGTGGTGGCGCTGGTGTGGCTGGCCCGTGGCACCACCCCGGCCTACTACGGGCGTTACCAAAGCTTTTGGGTGCAGTGGCAAGTGCTGCACGCGGTGGCGTGCCTGGGCCTGCCCACGCTGGTGCTTACCTACCCGGCGGCCCGGCTGCGCGGGCTGGTGCGGGCTAGCCGGCTACGGCACTGGGCGGCGCTGGCGGGCTGGGTGGGGCTGGTAGCCGGCAGCTTCATGAGTGCCCAACGGTGGGGCGGCTCGGCGTTTGCGCCGTGGCAGGCCGGGCTTTTTTTGCTGGTGAATGTACCCGTCGCCATCCTGGAAGCCTACGCGCTGGGGCAGCGGCAGCTGCGGGCCGTGGCGCTGGTGAGTGTGGGCTACGCGGGGCTGTTTATCCTCAGCCACGGGCTGCTGGTGGAGCAGGTGCTTTCCAGTGAGTACCTTATGGCTGGCCTGCTGCTAGCCAGTACACTGCGGCTGGCCGCGCTGGGCTGGCTAGTGCGGCGCGGCTCACTGGCTGCGCACACCGAGCCGCTGGCGTGGCCCGCCGTGCGCAGCCAGTGGGCGCACACGGCCTTCAACGACGTGGTGCAGGTGCTGTTTCGGTGGGTCGATAAGCTGGCCCTCAACTTCTTGCTGCCCGCTACGCTGTTTGCGCTCTACTTTAATGGGACGCTCGACGTGCCTTTCCTGCCGCTGCTGCTGGGGGCAGCGGGCAGCACGCTGCTGCTGCACTTTGGCGAGCCGGGGCTGACGGATGCCGTGCGGCTGGCTACGCTGCGGGCAGCGGCCACCCTGCTGGGGCGGTTGGTGTTTCCGCTGTTTTGTTTCCTGCTGTTTTTTCGGCGCGAGCTGTTTGGGGTGGTGTTTGCGCACCGCTACGATGCGGCGGTGCCGCTGTTCGTGGTGTCGTCGCTGGTGGTGCCGCTGCGGGCCTACAACTTTACGGCTCTGCTTCAGCACAAGGACCAGGGGGGGCGCATCAGCCGGGGCGCGGTGCTGGATTTGGCTTTGGCCCTGGCCCTCATGTACCCGCTTTACCGGCTGCTGGGGCTGGTGGGCGTGGCGCTGGCTTTCGTGCTCAGCACGTATGCCCAGGCGGCCTACTACCTCGGGCACACCGCCCGGCTGCTGCGGGTGCCGTGGGCTAGCCTGGTGCCCTGGCGGCCGTGGGTGGCACAACTGCTGGGGGCCACGCTGGGGCTGGGGCTGCTGCACCTGTTGCTAGCGCATTGGCTGGCCGAGCGCCTAGTGCTGCTGGCGGGAGCTGGCTTGCTCGGGCTTTGGCTGGCCGGGCAGCTGTGGCTAGCCCGCCGCACATCGGATTGAGGAGCCGCCGGCGCGTGTTCAGCCCGTTCTTAAACCCCCGAGAAAGCAAACAGCCGGCCGCCCCAAGAGGCAGCCGGCTGTGGGCAAAGTTGTGTGGTAAGCTTGGTTTAGAACGAATACCGCACGCCCAGCTGACCCTGCCAGCGCGAGGCGAGCTGGTCGATGGAATAGGTAGCGGGCTGGCCAAAGGTGAAGGCCGGGCGGTCGAAGCCCTGCGTGGTGGCCGTGGTAGCGCTGTAGTTGGCGTTGAAGGCGCCGGCCGCGTTCACGTAGCCCACTTGCGTGAGGCCGGTGCCCAGGGTCGAGTTAAACGTGTTGGGCACGAAGTACTGGCGGCCCCAGTTGTTATTCAGTAGGTTGCCGACGTTGATGATGTCGAGCGAAATCTGGATGGTGTGGGCGCTGGGCACGGCGCCCGTGGCGTCGGCGTCGAGCTTGCCCAGCTTGGCTTCCACCATGAAGCGCACATCGGCCTGGTTGTTCCAGGGGGTGCGGGCGCCGTTGCGCTCGGCGTACTGGCCGCGGCGGGTTTTGAGGTAGGGGTCGTTGTCGATGAAGCTGTTGAGGGCGGCGGCCTGCGCGCCGTTGGCCTCAATCGAGTAGGCGGCCGTGCTGCTAGCCCGCGACACGAGCGTGATATCCGAGGCCGCGCCGGGGATGAAGGCTAGCTGCACGTTCTGCTGGCCGTTGCCTAGGAAGTTGTTATTGTACACCCAAGTGAAGGGCGAGCCGCTCTGCAAGGTCAGCACCGAGGTGAAGTACCCCGTAAAGCGCTGGGCAAACGTCTTGTGCAGGTTCAGCGAGCCCACCACGCGGTGGCGCATATCGAAGTTGGAGTACGCCAGGGCGGGGTCGTTGATGTTGAGGGCGGGGTTCAGCTCCCAGTTGCTCTGGGGCGAGTTGCGGATACCGTTGCTGATGTCCTTGCTCACGCCGTAGGTGTAGGCCACGTTCACGTCGAGCAGGTTAGCCACGGCCTGGCCCACCGAGCCGGTGAGCTGGTAGCGGTAGCCCTGCTGGGTGTTGGTGAGGAAGAAGGCGTTGGAAAACTGTGAGTTGACCTTAGTGCCGAAGGGCGCGGCGGCGTAGCGCGGGCTCAGCGTGGGGCCCTGGGCCAGTAGGGTAGCGTTGTCAGCCAGGTTGATATTCTGGAACTTCACGTCCTGGATGGTCTTCGTGTACAAGCCCTCTACCGAGAAGCGGGTGCCCGTGGGCAGCTTGAAGTCAACGGCCAGGTTCGAGCGCCACACCTGCGGCATCTTGAAGTTGTTGTCAATCAGGTTGACTTCCGTGGTGCTGCGGGCCGAGGTGGGCAGCTGGGCGTAGATGTTGTCGGGGTTCTGGTTGAGGTAGTACTTGCCGGCGGTGGCCGTGGTAGTCTGGATGTTGTTCAAGTCTACCGAGTTGAAATTCACCCCGTTGTTGTAATAAGCGTAGCCAAACCAGGCAAACGGTACCCGGCCGGTGAAGATGCCCGAGCCGCCGCGCACCACTACCGAGCCGTCGCCCTGCACGTCGTAGTTGAAGCCCAGGCGGGGCGAAATCTGCATGTTGCCCAGGTAGCCGTTATTCAGGTCCTGCCAGGCGGTGTGCGAGTACGTCTGATTGAGGGTGCGGGCGTCGTTCTGCGGGTTGTTCACGAGGGCCGAGTTCAGGGCTGGCTTGGTAGGCAGCGAGGCGATGTCGAAGCGGATGCCGGGCGTGATTTTCAGGCTGTCGTTCACCGACCACTCGTCCTGCAAGTAGCCGCTGAAGAAGTTGATGTTGAACGCCGCCGAGGGGTTGTTGTAGTTGTACTCGTAGGAGTTGTTGCCCACCGTGCCGTTGTTATAAGTACCGCG
>Ga0265798_10005914_pt1 | contig 16250 bp, 12 predicted proteins | sample P3T30metagenome_FD_192430 | JGI IMG/M metagenome (GOLD analysis project Ga0265798, IMG submission 192430) | Plant litter microbial communities from East Loma Ridge, Irvine, California - P3 T30 | ecosystem: Environmental > Terrestrial > Plant litter > Unclassified | place: USA: California... | reverse complement strand
GAAAGTGTACAAACCGATAGTACTAAGCTATCGGTTGTAGGTGATACCGTTGCCTTCAAAAATATGCTTGGGGTAAATGCCTTTGAATGGAATTTTTTGCAAGATCCGGGCAATCCAAATAATGGCATGCAAATCTATGAGCCTAAAATGGAACTGATCAAATCTTTTGCAGGAGTACGCCATTATTTGGACTGGGAAAAAATTGAACCGCAAAAAGGAAAATACACGTTTAATCCAACGCATAACGGCGGCTGGAACCTTGACGTTGTTTATCAACGCAGTAAGGCCGACGGGATAGATGTGCTGGTTTGCTTAAAAACCTGCCCGCCCTGGCTTTTAGAAACCTATCCGGCTAATGAACGCGATGCGGAAAACGTTCCCATGCCTTACGGCGCAAATAAAGCCGATCCGCAAAGTTATATTTTACAAGCCAAAGCTGCTTTTCAGTTTGCCGCCAGGTATGGCCATACCAAATTTGCAGACCTTTCGCAGCTAAGTGTTGATGCCGCACCCCGGTGGACCGGCGATCCGGCCAACGAAGTAAAAACAGGTTTGGACCTCGTTAAGTATATTGAATGCGATAATGAGCGCGATAAGTGGTGGAAAGGCGATAAAGCTTACCAAAAGCCTGAGGAATACGCCGCCAATCTTTCGGCTTTTTACGATGGCCACAAGGGAAAACTCGGAAAAGGAACCGGTGTTAAAACGGCTGATCCAAATATGCAGGTAATAATGGCCGGATTGGCTAAAACAGACGTAGGGTATGTTAACGCCATGATAGACTGGTGTAAAAAGAACCGGGGATATAAAGCCAATGGAGCTGTTGACCTCTGCTTCGACGTAATTAACTTTCACCTATATGCCAACGATCATTTGCTGAATAGTAATGGCAATGCTACCAAAGGTATTGCTCCGGAGCTATCAGAAGCAGGTAAAGTAGCTGCTGAATTTGTAACAATTGCCAACTCCTATCACCTGCCGGTTTGGGTAACCGAAGCTGGATACGACGTTAATCCGAACAGCCCCCAACGTGCTCCAAAAATTGGCGACAGAAGCGAATTGCTTACCCAAGCCGATTGGAATCTCAGGACTGCTTTGTTATATGCCCGGCATGGTATTAAAAAGCTTTTCTTTTATGAACTATACGATGATAATATTGCTAACCCAACTCAGTATGCCTCGTCCGGATTTATTACGGCCGATTTAAAAAGAAGGCCCGCTGCTGATTATATGTTGCAGGTAAAAAGCCTCTTAGGAAGCTACAGTTATCGCGAAACAATTAGCCAGAGCCCGTTGGTAGATGTTTACAAATCAGGTACAAAAACTATTTATGCTTTAGTTTTACCAAGCCAGGAAGGAAAGACTATGGAGTATAATTTGGCTGTACCGGCTGGTAAACAATGTACCATATACCGGCCCGCAGCAGGAGCCGCTACCATGGAAAGGCGCGAGGCAAAACCCGTGAATAATGTATTGAAGGTTAATGTTTCAGAAACACCGTTGTTTATTGAATTGAAGTGAACAACTCTTTAAATTAACAAGCCAATTAATCCCTTAATGGACCTGATTTGCTAAAAGCAATTGTTTAAATAAATACAATTGCTTTTTTACATTATAATAAGTTTTAATTGTACTGCTCAAATTGCTTTGGCTGCTAAAGGCACTAACAATTGTTTTGATGTTAGATTTCATGATAGAATTTTTTACGCGTAAAAAGTTAACATATTGCTTTTTAATGAGGTTATTATATTGTTTGTGATTAATAACCGAACGTTGTAAAAGAATTTGATACAGTTGTATATTTTCGATGAAGTTGTTACCCGTATGGTAAAACTTGGAACTTACGTCCTTGTCATGATTTCTAAAATAGTTTAAGGCTCGCCCCGAAATAAATACATTGGATTGCTGCATCAGCGAAATCCAGAATAGCCAATCACCACAAAACTTAAAATTTGTGTATAAAGGATCTACCTGGTTATAAAGTTCTTTCTTCCAAACCGCCATGCTTGCATTAACCACATTATTACCTTCAAGCATATAACTCTGTATAAACTGCTGCCCGTCTTCTGTCTTGGCGTAGTTGGGATAATAAGTAATTTCTTTGATTCTATTAGGTTCGTAGTAATAATACGATTGGCAAAAAGCCAGGCCAACGCTCGGGTCTGAAAGTAATCCATCCATCAGGGTTGCCAATAAGGTGGGTTCACACCAATCATCGCTTTCTGCAATCCATATATAATCACCTTTGGCCAAAGTAATACCTTTTTGCCATTGTTTAAAAGTGCTGCCGCTGTTTACTTCATTCAGTATAATATGTGATACCTTTTTATGATCAGCATATTTACGAATAACCTCTCTGCTATGATCAGGCGAGCAGTCGTCCAGTATAATTACTTCGAAATCTTGATAAGTTTGTTCTAATATAGAATCGATACGTTGCTTTAAATAACAACCATGGTTATAATTAGGTACGATAACTGATACTTTAGCCATATATTTCTGTGGTTTTTGGCGCGATACGCGCTTTTACTGCTGCTATTTTATTATAGAGGTAGGGCTGTATAATTTCGTTGAGAAGTGATTCTTTGAATACAAATTTCTGCAGCAGAACATATGCCGCTGTGCATGCCGGGATGGCGATGAGCAATAGCACATAAACATTTAAGTTTGCACTTCTAAGTAGTATGGTAATGGGTATAAATACCGAAGAACTTACAATAGCGGTTAAAACCGGCTTTATAGAAAAATTAAAACTGTAAAGCTTTTTAACAAAGTAAAAATAGGACGCTGTCACCACTAACTCAGATAAAACATTAGACAATGCTGCACCCACGTGTTTTAATGGCGGTACAAGTGTAAAATTTAACACCAAACCAACTACAACTCCACCAAGTACCGATAATAACATCTCTCTATCCTTACCATCGGGCACCAATATTTGAAAGCCGAAAAAATAACCATATCCAATTAGCAGCGGCAAAACAGATAGTATTTGCATTGAAAGAGTTGCATCTAAGAATTTATCGCTCGAAAAGGCCCGTATAAATTCAGGAGCCAGCGAAGCCAGGCCAAAACCAATGGGAATGGCGAAAAATGCGGTAAAGGCAAATGATTTGTTTAAGGTAACCTGAACATCCTTCATGTTTTTCTGAGCTAAATTTTTTGCCAGCCCCGGCACCAGCACCATACCCAATGATGTAACTATGGGCAAAGCAATTTTTGCAAGCTTAACTGCTGCAGTGTAGAGGCCTACCGCTCGCGTGTCTGATAAAAAGCCCAGCAATACGGTATCAAGCATGGTGTACATACTTGTAGCTATAGTGGTGCTAAAAATAAGTAGTAACGGTTTCAAGTGCCTTTTTAAATTCAGGCCATGTAATTGTACAGACACATTTCTGTGTAACCGCAGCATATTAATTCCATTATTTAATAATGCCGTAAAAATTATAATAAGCAAGTACCAATAGTAATCCTTACTGCTTTTTATGAGTACAAACATGAGGATCAGTGAAAACACTCTAACCAATATAGATCTGATGGCCACAATTTTGAATTGCTCCAACCCTTCGTAAAGCCAGTCAATAGAAGTAAAACTTAATGTAACCAATAATACAGACCATAAATACATACTCCGGTCCTGGTCAAAATACGAGCTAAATAATAAGGTACAGACATATATAACAGTAAGTAATGCACTTGTGATGAAGTATATCACGGATAGTTCAGAAAATACTATATTGAGTTGTTTACGGTCATGTTTGCATTTAGCAATTTCTCTAATTCCGTATACTGGTATACCTAAAGCAGCAATTAAGCCGAAATACTGTGCGTACGAAGTAATAAACTGCACTTTTCCAACTCCGGTTGGACCAACCATTTTTGATACGTATGGAAAGCTTATTATTGGAAATAAAATATTAGAAAGCGATAGTAGCAGGTTGAAAAAATAGTTTTTCTTCATAGCGAATATTTGTATGCCTCGGCTTGATTATATGCCGACTGTATTTTGTTCTAAATACCTGCAAACGTAGCTGATAGGAAAAATACGCAAGGCTGATTAACTACTGTTTCAAAAGGGATTTATACTAATTTGGCAACGCTTCCAATAAGTATTATTACGCATATCTTTCAAATGGTTTCCTTTATAAAATTCCAATCGAGCCTTAAACTCTTACTTTCTTCATGGTAAAATACTTTCGCTCGGTTTTTAACGAATAATTACGATTTTTCATTGCGCGACTTTACATTAATTGGTTGTTAATATCCGTATTTGTGGCTTACGATTTCCGTACTAATACCGGTTCGAGTTAATGTCCTGCTTCTTAATATTGTATTAAAAGCAGTTAATAATATTTTCATTCACCAATCAATCTAATTATGATAAAAATTCTACTGGTTGAAGACCAAGCATTTATTAGGAAAGCAGTGAAATTACTACTCGAAAAAGAAGAGGATTTTTCGGTTGTGGGCGAAGCTGGCGATTTTAGTAAGGCAATTTCCATGTTAAATGACGGCCTTAATGTAAATATCATTATTGCCGACGTTAATATAGCAGGGATGAACGCTATAGATTTTATCACACAGGTAAAAGGCGTATTAGCTAACGTAAAACTTATCTTTTTATCGTCGGTACAAAATGAAAAAACTGTAACTAGTATCATTAATGCCGGGGCCAATGGCTTTTTAAATAAGTCAGTAGATGTAAGTGAGTTAATGTTCGCTATCCGCCACGTTTACAACGATGGGCAGTATCTGTGTTCAGCAGTAACAAAATTGCTGTTAGACAAAGTAAGTGCTGTACCAGAGGTTACTCCAATGGAAATAGATCGTGACATTGAATTTCCGGCACGCGAGATCGAGATTCTGATCTTAATGGCCAACGGTTATACAAATTACGAAATAGCTGAAAAGTTATTTACCAGTAAGCGCACCGTAGAAGGGCACCGCCAAAACTTACTTAACAAAACCGGTTCGAGAAATACGGCAGCTTTGATAAAATTTGCAATACAGCACGGCGTTATCAAATGTTAATTAGTTTGGTGCGTTAAAACCAGGGAAAATATCCACCCAACCACTTTCATAAATTTAATAAATAGGCTCGTCGTACAAATCGGATGCTGCCCCTCCCTGCCTTACCATCTGTCTGTTACAAACTACAGGGGAATAATACACTAACCAACGAAAATTAGGTATTTAAATCTAGAAAAACGTGTATAAATACATCTGCTGTAAAAATCGTAAACGTTTATTTTGATGTTAAATAATCACTTAAGACAATGTCATTATTCTTCAAAATCTTGCATGTAGGTTACCTGCTGATAAAGGAATCCCTTACTAATAAAAGGTGGAAGGATATGATTTAGTTCGAAATGTTTATTGTCTGTATTTTTTAAATTCTTAACCCTGCAAATGGAAACAAAACGTAGTTTTAAAATTGAGTTTGAATATTTGAAAGAGCATTTTAATGCAGCTGTATCTTTGATACATTATCCTAATGGTTATTCTGTATATAAACTTATTTTAAAGACACAAAAATTCTGGCTGTTAAGTAACGAAGATGAATGGAAATTTTTTGGTGATATAAATTTATGCCAAAAGCTTAAAGACATTATTATAAGCAAAATAAAACAGTCAGACAGATCCGACTCTAACAACAGGCTAAATCAAATGTATAAAGTTTAGATGCCGTTTAGCGTCTTAATAATTCCCCTTTACAGACCTTCAAGTGCTTAATACTGCTATGAATCCAATTGTTGTAACAATTGACAATAATTTGAAGTTGCTGGTAGTGCCCGAATCAGAAATACATTTAAATGGGCATGCAATTCTCACTTACTCCTACAATATCTATCTCATAAGCAGAAACGCTACCGACGAGAAATGTAATTCAAGTAACCAAATTGAGTTTGAAATACCACGTAATACCAGTTATCTTGGTGTTATCATGTCTGCATCTCCGGGCGTATATACCTATGACGCTACCGGGCCATTAGAGTTATCTAAAAATGAAGTAAATAAACTAATTGAGCATATAGATAACTACCGTAATACGCCTTCGCTGTGGTATAATTAGTATTTGCTAGCGTATACCATGAGGTGGGCGTAATATGGTTAATCACTTATCATAGCCTTCGAGGGAATATATCGCTTTGAAACCTCATCTTTGATCTTTAGATCTAAATAATCTCACTTATTACCTGCTACTTCAAAATTTAAATTTATTGCGTCTACGACGCAATAAATTCCCTTATTTTATAAAACACTCATAAGCACGAAATGGATTCAAATAGGGAATATTTTCTTATTTGCCCAAAATAGAGGAGATTTACAGGTTTATAGAACGTATTCCCTATCGAGATGTATAATATAATTTATTATAGCAGGGCAGCACAACTAATGCAAGACGGCGATCTTGAATTACTGTTGGAAGAATCGCGTGCCTGGAATGCCGCACATGGCATTACAGGTTTATTGGCTTACGTTGAAGGAATATCAAGTGCTCATGAAGAGGCCAGGTTTATGCAGTCCCTTGAAGGCTCCAAAGAAGAAGTCATCAGAATTTTTGAAAAGATTAGGAATGACTCCCGCCACCACGATATTGTTATTTTGAAAAAAGGATCCATTGAACACAGAAACTTTAGCGAATGGACTATGAAGTACGAAAAGATTAACCTTTCTGTTAATTTAAATTTGCAGGCATTCTTTTCATTAGATGATCGGTTGTTACAAAGTGACGATTTCAAAAATGCTGACGTTGCTCTTAATCTTTTAAAATCGTTTTAACCTCTATTTCATTAAAAATAGAGATTTTGAAAATAAATGTGAAACCTTTTTTAACTACTCAACGTAAAAATACGCATGCTATTAAATGCTGAATCCGCATTATGGTAGAGCACCATTTAGGTACTAAATAACAAAAGGCTGGCTGATCACCGGCCTTTTGTTTATTAATGTCCTGTACACGCAAGAATCGCACCTTAGATTTTAATATTTTTACGCGTGCTAATTATGGCTTAACCTAACTTCCTTTAGATACTGTTAACGCGTTATACAATATCTCCACAGGATGCAGGCTATGCTTTCCGGTTCCATCTTTAATCTGGTGCCGGCACGAGGTGCCAGATGCTGCAATAATACTATCCTTGCCTGCATTACGCACTGCAGGAAATAACACAAGCTCGCCTATTTGCTGCGAAACATCAAAGTGTTCTTTTTCATAGCCAAATGAACCTGCCATACCGCAGCAACCAGAAGGAATTAGTGTGGTGTTATAATTTGGAGGTATACTTAATGCCTTTTGCAAATACGTTTGGGATGATAATGACTTTTGGTAGCAATGACCGTGAATCAAAATTGTCTTTTCATCTTTGATAAACAATCCGCTATCTATTTTACCCCGTTCAAACTCGTTAGCAATAAACTCTTCTATAGTGTATGTATTGGCTGCAAGGCTTAGAGCGTCTGTTTTAAGTTCGGGTTCTGCCAAATCCTTATACTCGTCTCTTAACGTTAAAATGGCAGACGGCTCAATGCCTATTATCGGCGTTTCTTTAGTGATTAATCCAGCTAACAGTTTTATGTTTTCATTAGCAATTTGCTTAGCTTTTCGTAAAAAGCCTTTTGACAAATATGTGCGGCCACTTTCTATATGCTTTGGAATAATTACCTCATAACCCAAAGCTTCAAGCAACAAAATCGCTTTCTCACCAATTTCCACATCGTTAAAATTGATAAATTCATCACAAAACAAGAAAACCTTCTTGCTGCTGCTTAACCTGTTTCGGCTGTTATACCAACGGCTTAACGTATAGTTTGCCAGCAAGGGCATGCTTCTGTCCGGATGAAAACCTACAAGGTTATTAATTGATCTTCGGATTGCAGGGGTGTTAAAAAGGAAATTGTATACACCTGGCGCTATACTTGCCAATTTCATCTGCCCGCTGAAGTTAGCGACTAACTTTGACCTGAAAGGCGTACCGTTCTGATCATGATAGTGCTGCTGAAACTCTGCCTTCATTTTGGCAACATCCACACCCGACGGACATTCTGTTTTGCAACCTTTACAACTAATGCAAAGGTCTAAAACATCTTTAATTTCGGGATGATTTAACGGTTGCCCATCATGCTGGTTGCTTAAAAATTGCCGCAGAACATTGGCCCTTGCCCTGGTGGTATCTTTTTCGTTACGTGTGGCCATATAACTCGGGCACATAACGCCACCTGCTATGGCACTTTTCCGGCAATCGCCCGAACCGGAACACTTTTCGGCCATCCCCAGCATTCCTTCGGTTTCGCCAAATGAAAAAATTGTTTTTAAGTTAGACTTTTGCTGCCCTGCCTCAACCCTCAAATGGGTATCCATAGGTGGCGTATCAACAATTTTGCCCTGATTAAAAACGCCGCTGGGATCAAAAATTTGCTTCACCAGCTTAAAAAGTCCATAAGCCTGCTGCCCCATCATTTCAGGAATAAACTCCCCCCTCAAACGGCCATCTCCATGCTCGCCAGAGAGCGAACCATTATACTTTTTTACCAGTTTTACAGTCTCGCTCAAAATCTTGCGAAATGTTTGCAAGCCCCCTGCCGACTTAAGATCAATGATAGGCTCTACATGTAGTTCGCCCGCGCCTGCGTGCGCATAAAACGATGCCTTTATTTGGTGAAAGGCCAATAACTTTTCCAGATCGGCAATGTAATCAGGCAAATCATCAGGTGCAACGGCGCAATCCTCAATTAAGTTTACGGGCTGCGCACTACCTTTTAAATTACGCAGCAGTCCCAATCCGGCTTTTCTGATATCCCAGGCTGCGGCTGTTTGTTCATTATGAAGAATTGGGTAGGCATATCCTATGCCAGCCAAGGTCAAACTCGTTAACAACTCATTTGCTTTAGCCTGGGCATCTGACAAATTAGCGGCCATAAATTCTACCATAAGTATGGCAGCCGGATCGCCAACGATAAAATGACGGTGCCTACCGTACTCAGGGTGCCCAATCGTGAAATCGCATATATACTTATCAACAAGTTCAGAGGCATGAGGCCTAAATTTCAGTGCAACCAAATTGGCTCTTAATGCCTCATCAACCGAAGAGGTATGTATGCATACCATAGCAATTGATTGCGGCGGCAGTGGTAAGAGGTTTAGCTTTACTTCGGTAATAAAAGCCAGTGTACCTTCTGATCCGGCAAGCAGGCCGCATAAATTAAACGGCTTACCCTGTGGGTTAAAAGGCTGCATGGCCAATAAGCTGTCCAGTGCATAACCGGTATTTCGCCTTACTACTGAAGCCTTTGGGAAACTTTGATTTATAACTTGCTGATTATCCTTATCATTTAACAGATTTAAAATCTTCTCTTTTATATTGCTGTAAAAGCCCGAGCCGTCACTTGTAAAAGCGTTTTCATTAAACACCGCTTCCGTCCCATCGCTTAATACAACTTTAGCTTCCAGCAAATGATCTCTTACACTGCCCCAAACTATGCTGTGCAGTCCACAAGAATTATTACCTATCATCCCGCCTATCATAGCACGGTTAGCAGTTGACGTTTCGGGCCCGAACATCAAGCCATGGGGTTTTAAGTACTGATTCAGGTCATCTCGGATAAAGCCAGGTTGTACTTTAACCCAGTGCTCTTGCGCATTAATTTCAATTATTTGATTAAAGTGCTTCGATATATCAACTACTATACCTTTACCCACCACCTGGCCGGCAAGGGAAGTGCCGGCAGCCCTTGGTATCAAGGTTAGCCGGTTGCCGTGTGCAAATTTGATCAGCACTTTTATATCGGCTGTATTTTGCGGCAATGCTACGGCCAAAGGCTTTTCCTGATATATTGATGCATCGGTAGCATAAGCCAGTAATTGTGCCTGATGCAGACTGGACTGATCATAAAACAACTCCCCTGCTAACGCCTTTTCCAGATCACCAAAATTCATAACACACTTAGTTGAATAATTTATAAAATTAGAAATTATTCGTTGTTTTTAGTTACTTCTGGTAGCTTAAACTCTTTTGTCAGCTGTCGTGTAATATGATTGATATTCCTTATCACCACAAGTTGGATAGGCATCAAATTGTACTAACCATGTACACTTTACCCTTTTGAGTGGCAAAGCTGGTTAAATAGCCATTCTCAGTTTTTTTATAAGTGACTTTTGCACCCACTATTTTAACAGGGTAAGCTGTGCGCAGTAAGCAATTGCCTCCGGCTAAAGACTGTACCGTTGCCGTAACGAGTTTCCTATCTCTCCACTTCATCCCAATTTCAAAATTTCCTCTTGCTTTAAGCCCCGTAACAGAACCTTCGGCCCATGCATCAGGCAGCGCCGGCAATAAGCTGATGTCGCCTAAATGACTTTGTAAAAGCATCTCCGACATGCCCGATAAACTGCCGAAATTACCATCTATTTGAAACGGTGGATGGGCATCAAATAAATTTACATAAGAACCACCGCCATTTGCATATTTTGTGCCAGCCTCCCCAGTAAGGTGCAATATATCGCGTATCATCTTATACGCATGGTTACCGTCGAGCAGGCGCGCCCAAAAGTTTATTTTCCAGGCAAGGCTCCAACCGGTACCAGCATCGCCGCGCATCTCTAATGTTTTTTTAGAGGCGGCTGCAAAAGCAGGCGTTGTAATAGGCGATATTTCGCGGCCCGGGTATAAACCAAACAAGTGCGACACGTGCCGATGATGTGGGTCTACGTCTTCCCAGTCTTTATACCACTCCTGCAGGTTTCCTTTTTTTCCAATATGGAGAGGAAAAAGCTTGGCGCGTTTGGCTATAATCAAGTTACGGAATTCAGAATCTTCATTCAGTTCTTTAGAGGCATCAATTACATTGGTAAACAAATCCCAGATTATTTCCATATCCATAGTGGTGGCTACAGATACAGTACCGTGTTTTCCTTTATCATCTATAAACGAATTTTCGGGCGATACTGAAGGTGCGGTTACCAGGTAGCCGTTTTTATTCTCTATTAAAAAATCGATGCAAAATTCGGCAGCACTTCTCATGAGCGGATAAGCAGTTTCTTTTAAGAACTTCTTATCATGCGTAAATTCATAGTGCCACCATAAGTGCTGCGATAACCAGGGAGAACCCATAGTCCAGCTGGCCCACATAGGGTCGCCTTTGCCAATATCACCTACCGGGTTTGATAGCGCCCATATATCGCTGTTGTGATGTACGGCCCAACCACGAGTATGATAAAACTGAGTCGCCGTAGTTTTACCCGTTACCGCCGCATTTTGGATAAATTTAATGAACGGCATGTGCATTTCGGAAAGGTTAGTAACCTCGGCCGGCCAGTAATTCATCTGCGCGTTTATGTTGGTAGTGTAATTTGCACTCCAAGGCGGTCGTACCTCTTTATTCCAGATGCCCTGCAAATTTGCATTAACCCCACCGCCATTAGGTCTTGACGAGGATATCAATAGGTAACGGCCATATTGAAAGTAAAGCGTTTCGAGTGATGTGTCTTTTGCGCCTTCAGCGTAGCGAATCAGCCGTTCGTCCATAGGCAGAGCGATAGCTGCATTGTCAGCGGAAACAGCCAGATTGAATTTTACGCGATTAAAATATTGATGATAATCGGCCAGATGAACCTTGTACAGCGCAGACCACTTTTTCTTAACTGCTGCGTTCAAATAATCTGCAGCTATTTTATTTTCGTCTTTCCCTTGCGAATCGGGGCATTTATCAAATCCGTTAAAACTTGTGGCTGCCGAAAGATAGACCATTACTTCGGTAGCGTTAACAATGGTTACCCCGCTCGTGTCTGCAGTTACGGTACCGCCGGTATTAACCGCTTTAAGGCGCAACTGGTAACGCATTCCCCGACAACCTGAAGTATCTGCTTCCGTAATCGGGTTACCTTCAGCACGCATGTAACTCGGTTCAATGTGTGAAGGTGCCTTACCTTTCATGGCAATTTCGCTGTTACTGATAACCACGTTGGTGTATTTTAATGGGTTACGTGTATTTAGTTTTAAACTTAACTGGCCAGGTTTGCTGGCCGTCAAACGCACAACGATCACCTGATCGGGCGCTGAACTAATTACCTGGCGGGTGTAGGTTATGCCATCAATAGTGAAGCGCGTGGTTGCTATAGCATCCTGGATATTTAAATCGCGGTAATAAGACGACGGTTGGGCATCCTTAAAATTCTGGCTGATCAACAGATCGCCTAAAGGGAAGTAAGATTCAGAAAAATAACCCTGCATTTTTCGGGCATACTCGTTAGCCTTGGCATAGTCTTCATTTTTAAGCAAAGCTTCGCGGGCCAACAGCAAGTTGGCGTATGCGTTTGGGTTAACATTTGTTCTTACCGGTCCGCCTGTCCATAGTGTGCCTTCGTTAAGTTGTATCAATTCCTGGATAACTCCACCAAATATCATGGCTCCCAACCGGCCGTTACCTACGGGCAATGCGGCCGTCCATACCTTTGCAGGTTTATTATACCATAGCTTTTGAACAGGTTGAGCAAATACGCTTAGCGCGACAATAGTAAGCGGCAGTAATAATATCTTTTTAAACATAGGTATGTTGATATGCATTTTTAGCCGCTGTTTACATTTTCGTATAAACCGATGCTGTAAAGCTATTACGGCGGGGTAATTGGTTATCCAAAGAAAAATAATCTACGGTTACAATCCTGAGATTAATTATCTTATTCATAAGGAATATTAGCATACTTTTCTACATTTACTTTTGTACAAGTAAAATAAACGCAATGAAACCGCAGTTGTTAAAAATCACACATGAACCGGTATGCTCATTCAGCGTGCGGCAAGACATGGTGCCCAATATTAATAACCGGTGGCATTATCATCCGGAAATTGAACTAATACATTTTCATAAAGGTAGTGGCACTCAATTTATAGGCGATGATATTAAGAAATTTAATTCCGGAGATATTGTACTTTTAGGAGCTAACCTGCCTCATTACTGGATGTTTGACGATGAGTATTTATTAAACAACCATTCAGGTCACCTATACTCCACTGTTATACATTTTCAGGAGAATTTTTTAGGGGAACGTTTTTTACATATACCTGAATGTAAACCCATAAGGCAGTTATTGGAGGAAGCTAAACACGGGATACTTATACCTAATAAGCATTCTTTACTCTTAGGGGCTTTGATTGATCGCATACACGATGCGCGGGGCATTAGCCGGGTAACGCAACTTATCGAATGCCTTTCTGCTATTGCCGGGCATCCGAATAGGGTAATACTCTCATCGCTCGGTTTCAAATATCATGAGCATCATCAGGAAAGCCAGCGTTTAAATCTAATTTACAACTACACGCTAAAAAATTTCAGAAGAAAAATTGAATTGAAGCAGATCGCTTTGGTATCAGGTCTTATACCAAGCTCTTTTTGTCGTTATTTTCGTGCTAAAACCGGAAAAACATATAACCAGTTTTTAATAGAAATAAGGGTGGGATATGCCTGTAAACTTCTGTTGGATAATACTCAAAGTATTAAACAAGTATGCTTTGAGTGCGGGTTTAACAACTTTTCATGCTTTCATAAATGTTTCAAGCACATAACCGGGTATACGCCTCAGATTTATAAAGATCAATACACTAATACTGTCAAAAGAAAAATCGCTGTTTAGTTATTTCGTTTTGCCTTAAGCAAAAAAAGGGCCGGTATTACCGGCCCTTTTTTTATCGTTTTTTCTTTGACTTTAAAGCCGCCCACACTACCAGGCCAACTGCCGCAAAAGCAACCGTTTTCTGGATTAAAGCTTTTCGGTTATACTTCCAATCGGCAGCTATACCTTTTTCGGCCAGAATGTTGGGAAAATGACCGCTTTTAATGTCATCTACTATGCCTTCCACCACGTTTATACGGTCGGCCAGCAGCAAGGGCAGCCAGTGCCCATAACTCGATTCGCTGTATTTGAAAGCATATCGGCGTATAGCACCACTTAGACCCGACGGAGGAACCGCCGTACCATTAACAGCACTTAGCGTAGGACGCTCGTTAGACTTCAAAATTTCAACTTTATATTGCTGCAGCGCCGGGCGTTCCCAGTTTATACGTTTGTGGTCGTCGCCCGTATATTTTTTCATAGGGTGAGTAGGCTCGTTTGTAGGATCAGCGTCTACCCCCCAGCCTTTAATATGCGTATATTGATCTGCTATATTTTCCATGATGTTTTCTCCTGATTACTTTTTAGCAGTTGACGGAATAAGGACAGGCTTGATGCAATTGTCCAGTTTTGATGTAAAAATGTGATAGGCATCTGCTACCTCTTCTAAAGGTATGCGGTGTGTAATCAATCCTTTCGGGTTAAGTCTGCCCTCTTTCACATGCTCAATTAGCCTTGGCAATAAACGCTTAACCGATGCCTGGTTAGCACGTACCGTTAGTCCTTTGTTAAGCACGTTACCAATAGGTACCAGGTTATCAGTTGGTCCGTACACCCCTACTATAGAAATAATACCGCCTTTTTTTACCGAATTTATAGCCCAATGCAACGCCGTAGCTGAGCCTGCTTGCAACATCAGCTTTCTACCGGTAATTGTTTGCAGTGCGCTGCCTGTGGCATCGGCACCTACTGCGTCAATGCAAACATCTGCACCAAACCAATCTGTTGTTTTTTTCAGGAAGAGTACCGGGTCTTCCATATCTTCGTAGTTGTAAGCCTCGCATTGTGCATACTCTTTAGCAAATTCTAATCGGTAATCCAGCTTGTCGATGATAATTACACGGCCGGCACCAAAAAGCCATGCGCACTTGGCTGCCATTATGCCAACGGGGCCGGCACCAAATACAACAACAGTATCACCAGTTTTTATTCCGCCCATTTCGGCTGCCTGGTAACCTGTGGGTACAACATCGGTTAGCAAAACCGCATCATCGTGATCCATCCATTCCGGAATAACAGTAGGGCCAACATCAGCATAGGGTACGCGTACATACTCCGCTTGTCCGCCATCAAAGCCACCTGCCGTATGCGAGTAACCAAATATACCACCAACGGCAGTTGCCTGCGAGTTAGATTCGTGACAGTTGCCGTAAAGCTCCTGCTTGCAAAATGCACATTCGCCGCAGGCAATGTTAAACGGAACAATTACGTTATCGCCTACTTTCAATTTATGCACGTCGGGGCCAATCTCTTCAACCACACCAATAAATTCGTGACCAAAGGTAGACCCTACCCTGGTATCGGGCACCAGACCGTTATACAAATGGATATCAGACCCACAAATGCACGAACGCGTTACGCGCACTATAACATCTTTAGGATGCTGTATTTCGGGCATTGGCTTTTCGCTTACTCGTACCCGGCGGGGACCGCGGTAATTCATCGCTAACATAGGTATTCCTCTCTTTTTTTGAATCAGTTTAATTTTGTATTAAACTAATAACCTAATAAGCAATTACTTGTTTAAAATAAATAAACAAATAAGGAGAGCCTTATTTATGTTCTCAAAAAACTAATAATAAAATAACAGTAAGAACAAACCCTAATTGTGCCCTGCGCTACGCCTAATGATCAGCCTTCCGCTCTTGATCATCTTTTGCTCCTGTTCTGAAAATGCAATACGGCCGCCAAAATCTTGCACCCAATACAGGTTATTTTCGGCTACACCAATTTCTTTGAAGCTGGGGTTCATTAAATTCTTACAATGGCCGGGGCTCTCAAACCAGCCGTCACTTACCTCGGCAATGCTTTCTTGTCCCTGAGCTATGTTTTCGCCCACAGCAAAACTTTTATAACCAGTATAAGTGTAACCAGCGGCCATTATACGATCTTGTATATTACGGCCATTTTTGCTGGTATGGCTAAAATATTTCTGCTTACTCATATCGCGCGCATGACCTTTAGCGGCATCAGCCAGTTGATTGTTCCATACCAGTGGCGGCACCGGTGGCATATATACATTGCCACATTTGCAGCCTTTTGCTCTGGTCTTGTTTATTCTTTCTAAGAATCCCTCTTTGAAACCATCGGCCTTGATAATCTTTGCAGTAAAGCTGGCAAAACACGCAGAAATTACCAAAAGAATCAAAATTATTTTATAAACAGGTTTAAACATATATATCTGTTTGACAGTGCAATGAGTCCGTAGTTTAATTTTATAGAAATTTAGTTAATTAAAATACCCGCTTGTTTAAATAACACTTTATATATTATTACGTAGAAGATACTTAAAGAAAACATTAAATTAATGTAACCTTATAGGTACTTTTGCCGTCTAAAGTACTATAAATCAATTAGTAGT
>Ga0265798_10005913_pt1 | contig 16252 bp, 12 predicted proteins | sample P3T30metagenome_FD_192430 | JGI IMG/M metagenome (GOLD analysis project Ga0265798, IMG submission 192430) | Plant litter microbial communities from East Loma Ridge, Irvine, California - P3 T30 | ecosystem: Environmental > Terrestrial > Plant litter > Unclassified | place: USA: California... | reverse complement strand
GCCCAGCTCGACGAGGTCGCCGCCGTCTGGCGGCTGATCGTGCCCGCGCACGAGACGGCGCAGCCCGGCGACCGGGTCGAGCTCGTGCTCGCCTGGGAGGGCGACGTGGCGCAGCTGCGCGCCGATGGGATCGTCATCGGCGACCGGTTCTGGGACGGCCTGGATTGGCGCATCGACATCGGCCGCATCGCGCCGGGCACCGAGCTCACGCTGCACATCGCCCCGATCACGACCGAGAGCGTCGTCGATCTCGACCCGGCCGTCTGGGCCCGGGTCGAGGAGGCGGGCAGTCTCGGGGCGCTGCTCGAGGCGCGCCGGGTCGTGACCGGGCGGTGGACCGCAGCGGTGTGAGGTCGGGGAGGGCCCCCGAGCAGGGGCTCAGCCGCCGGTGCTCGCCCGCACGATGAGCTCGGTCGGCAGCTCCACCGCGTCCCGCGGCGTGCCGCCGACCACGTCGAGCAGCATCGACACCATCTCGGCGCTGATCCGGTCCCACGGCTGGCGCATCGTGCTGAGCGGCGGCTCGTGCCGCTCGGCGAGACCGGAGTCGTCGAATCCGGCGACTGCGACGTCCTCGGGCACGCGCCGGCCGGCGGCGCGCAGCGCCGAGACGGCGCCCATGGCCATCCGATCGGATGCGGCGAAGACGGCCTGCACATCCGGTCGCCGGTCGAGTATGCGCTGCATCGCCAGCGCACCGGAGTCGCGGCTGAAGTCGCCGCCCTCGACGAGCTCGGCGTCGAAGCGGTCGCCGAGCTCCTCTGCGAAGCCGATGAGCCGGTAGCGCCCACCGGGGGTGTCGTCGGGGCCGGCGATCATGCCAATCCGCTCGAAGCCGCGATCGAGCAGGTGCCGCGTCATGACGCGCGCCGAACCCGCTTCGTCGACCGAGATGGTCGGCACGCCGGGGCGCTGACCGAGCGGCACGCCGCAGGCGACGGTGGGCACACCGGCCTCGAGCAGCGCCTCGAGCAGGGGATCGGACTCGTGCGACGAGATGAGCATGACGCCGTCGACGTGGCCCGCGCGCACGTAGTGCTCGACGTTGGCGCGCTCCTCGGGAGTGCCAGCGACCAGCAGCACGAGCGTCTGCCGGCGCTGCGAGGCCGCGGTGGCGGCGCCGCGCAGCAGCAGCGCGAAGGTCGGGTCGTCGAAGAGCAGCTGCTGCGGCTCGGTGAGCAGGAACGCGAGCGACCCGGCTCGCCCGGTGGCCAGGCTGCGCGCGGCGTGGTTCGCGGTGTACCCGGTCGACGCGATCGCGCGCTCGACCGCCTCGAGGGCGCCGGGGGAGACCCAGTGACCGCCGTTGATGACCCGGGAGACCGTGCCGCGGGAGACGCCGGCGACCGCCGCAATGTCGCGGATCGTCGGCCGCCTCCTGGGTGTCGTGTCCTCCACATCGCCGACTCTAGCGCGCCGCGGCACGGCGACTGGGACCGGTCACAGTTCGGTAACGGAGTCGCGCCGGGCTAGCGCGGCGAGAAGCGCCGTGCGCACACTGGGACCGGTCACAGTAATCGATCCGACGGAGTGTCATGACCGAGCAGTTCCCCTGGCCCGATCTCGAGGGCATCGCCTACGGCGGCGACTACAACCCCGAGCAGTGGTCTCGCGACGTCTGGCGCGAGGACGTCGCGCTCATGCGCGAATCCGGTGTCAACCTCGTCAGCGTCGGCATCTTCTCGTGGGCGCTCGTCGAGACCGCCGAGGGCGTCTTCGACTGGAGCTGGCTCGACGAGCTGCTCGACCTGCTGCACGCCAACGGCGTCGCGGTCGACCTCGGCACACCCACCGCCTCGCCGCCGGCCTGGTTCTTCGCGACCTACCCCGAGGCCCGCGTCATCACCCGCGACGGCACCGTCATGGGCTTCGGCGCTCGCGGCATGGCCTCGCACTCCTCGCCGGCCTACCGCGCCGCGATCGTCCGCTACGCCGACGCGCTCGCCGCCCGCTACGCCGAGCACCCCGCCGTCGTGCTCTGGCATGTGCACAACGAGTACGGCGTGCCCGTCGGCGAGGACTACTCGCCGCAGTCCGTCGCCGCATTCCGCGAGTGGCTCGCCGACCGCTACGGCGACCTCGACGGCCTCAACCGCGCCTGGGGCACGGCCTTCTGGGGCCAGCACTACACCGACTGGTCGCACGTCGGCGCCCCGGCCGCCGCCCCCTCCACCGTCAACCCGGCGCAGCGCCTCGACTTCCAGCGCTTCACCGACCACCAGCTGCGCGCCTGCTTCATCCTCGAGCGCGACGCCATCCGCGCCCACGCGAGCCAGCCGGTCACCACCAACTTCATGGCCAACCAGAGCCTGGCCACCGACCTCTGGGCCTGGGGTCGCGAGGTCGACATCGTCAGCGACGACCACTACCTCTGGGCCGCGGACGAGCAGGCCGAGATCGGCCTCGCCATCGCCGCCGACCTCAGCCGCTCGGTCGGCGGCGGCAAGCCGTGGATCCTCATGGAGCACTCCACCTCGGCCGTCAACTGGCAGCCGCGAAACACGGCCAAGCGCCCCGGCGAGATGGCCCGCAACTCGCTCGCGCACCTCGCCCGCGGTGCCGACGCGATCCTGTTCTTCCAGTGGCGCGCCTCCCGCTCGGGCGCGGAGAAGTTCCACTCCGCGATGCTGCCTCACGGCGGCACCTCGTCGCGGGGCTGGAAGGAGGTCGTCGACCTCGGCGCCAAGCTGGGCCGCCTCGGCGAGCTGCGCGGCAGCCGCGTGCGCTCCGAGGTCGCCGTGCTCTGGGACTTCGAGTCGTTCTGGGCGCAGGACCTCGAGTGGCGCCCCTCCGACGACCTCTCGCACGCCGAGCGCATCCGCGCCTACTACGAGCGGCTCTGGCTCGACGGCGTCACCGTCGACTTCGCCCTGCCGGGCCACGACCTCAGCGGCTACAAGCTCGTCGTCGCCCCGGCCCAGTACCTGCTCTCCGCAGCCGACGCCGAGAACCTCACCCGGTACGTCGAGGGCGGCGGCACCCTGCTCGTCTCCTACTTCTCCGGCGTGGTCGACGAGACCGACTCGGTGCACGAGGGCGGCTACCTCGCCCCGCTGCGCGCCGCCCTGGGCGTGCGCGTCGAGGAGTTCCTGCCGCTGCGCGAGCACCAGACCGGGCAGGTCGCCTTCGGCGAGCAGCGCATCACTGGCGACGTCTGGCAGGAGCACCTCGTGCTCGAGGGCGCCGAGGTCGTCGGCCGCTACCTCGAGGGCCCGGCCACCGACGAGGAGTCCGAGGCCGCCGCCATCACCCGGCATCGGCACGGCGCCGGCACCGGCTGGTACGTCAGCACCCGCCTCGACGTCGCCGCCCTGCGCCCCGTCATCGACGCCGTCTACGCGGATGCGGGACTCGCCCCGAGCGGTCGGGCCGAGGGCCTCGAGGTCGTCACCCGCCACGGCGCGGACGCCGACTACGTCGTCGCCATCAACCACCGCGACGAGCCGGCCGCGATCGACGTCACCGGCGTCGACCTGCTGACCGGCGCCTCGGCGGACGGCTCGTACACGGTGCCCGGCGGCGCCGTGGCCGTCCTCCGGACCGGGACCGATCGCGCATGACGCGACCGGTCCGCATCCGCTGACCACCTCTCACCACCACCACATCACTAGGTCGTAACGGCGCGGCCCCTTCCGGGGGATCGCCGGCACGACCGAACCGGAAGGAAGCACACCATGCGCAAGCAACTGGGCATCGGAGCCCTCGTCATCGCATCCGGCCTCGTCCTGGCCGGCTGCTCGGCCGGCGACGGCGACCAGAGCGGCGGGGGCGGCGACGGCGCCGAGCTCGTCATCTGGACCGACGCCGAGCGCGAGCCCGCCATCCGCGCGGCCGCCGAGGCCTTCGAGGAGGAGAGCGGCGCGACCGTCACCCTCGTGCAGAAGAACTTCGAGGACCTGCGCAACGACTTCACCGCGCAGGTGCCGACCGGCGAGGGCCCCGACATCACCGTCGGCGCGCACGACTGGCTCGGCGCACTCGTCACGGCCGGCGTGGTCGACACCATCGACCTCGGTGCCGCCGCCGAGGAGTTCGAGCAGGTCTCGCTCGACGCCTTCACCTACGACGGCCAGCTCTACGCGCTGCCGTACTCGCTCGAGACCGTGGCGCTCGTGCAGAACACCGCGCTCGTCGGCACCGAGGCTCCGGCCACCTGGGACGAGATGATCCAGCGCGGCGTCGACGCCGGCGCCGAGCGCCCGGTCGTCATCAACACGGCCGGCGAGACCGGCGACGCCTACACGATGTACGGCCTGCAGACCTCGTTCGGAGCCCCCGTCTTCGTGCAGGACGAGACCGGCTCGTACACGAACGAGGTCGGCATGAGCGGCGCCCCGGGCGAGGCCTTCGCCACGTGGCTGCACGAGAACGGCTCGGCCGGCACCGGCTACCTGTCGACCACGATCGACTACGACATCAACAACGAGCTCTTCAACTCGGGCCAGGCCGCGTACACCGTGCAGGGCCCGTGGGCGATCAGCTCCTTCGCTGACGTGGACGTCGCGGTCAACCCGATCCCGTCCGCGGGCGGCGAGACCGCCGCGCCCTTCGTGGGCGTGCAGGGCTTCTACCTGAGCTCGCAGAGCGACAACGCGCTGCTGGCCAACGAGTTCCTGGTGAACTACCTCGCCACCGAGGACGCGCAGCGCGCGCTCTACGAGGCCGACCCGCGCATCCCCGCGTTCTCGACCCTCGCCGAGGAGGTCGCCTCCGACCCCGTGATCGCGGGCTTCCTCGCCTCGTCGCAGAACGGCGTGCCCATGCCGAGCATCCCCGAGATGGGCTCGGTCTGGGACTTCTGGAACGCGGCGGAGACGCAGATCATCAACGGCGCCGACCCGGCCACGACCTGGAGCTCGATGATCACCGAGCTCGAGGGCTCGCTCGCCGGCTAGGCACCCCGCCCGGGGCGGCGCTCGCCGCCCCGGGCACCCCCGCACATCCAAGGAGGAGGAGACCGTGACGACCACGGAACGCGCTGCGGCGCGACGGGAGCGCCGACCCGGAACGGCACGCGGCTTCAGCTGGGGCTTCGTCGTGAAGCTGCTGCTCATGGGCATCGTGAACGCCTTCGGGCTCACGGTCATCCTCAGCGCCTACCGCGCCGAGTCCTGGGTGGTGCTCGGCATCATGGTCGCGCTGCTCGTGCTCGTCGACGTCATCTACTTCACCAAGCGCGCCCTGCCGCTCAAGTACCTGGCGCCCGGGCTTGCCTTCCTCTTCGTCTTCCAGCTGTTCACGCTGGGCTACACCGGCTACGTCGCCTTCACGAACTACGGCAGCGGCCACTCGGGCTCGATGCAGCAGGCCGTGGACGCGGCCTTCATCCAGGACGAGCAGCGCGTTCCCGACTCGCCCGCCTACCCGCTCACGGTCGTCGAGCGGGCCGGCGAGCTCGGCTTCGCGATCGTCGTCGATGACGAGGTGCGCGCCGGCACCGCCCTCGAGCCGCTCGCCGAGATCGACGGCGCCGGCACCGGCGCCAGCGGCGCCCCGACCGAGGTGCCCGGCTTCACCGTCATCGAACGCGCGCAGGTGCTCACCGACCCGGCGCTGCAGGAGCAGGTCGTCGCGCTGCGGGTGCCGTTCTCCGACGACCCCGAGGACGGCTCGATCCGCACCCGCGAGGGCTCGACGGGCGTGCTCTACACGTCGTCGCTCGAGTGGGACGAGGACGCCCGCACGATCACCGACACGGAGACCGGTCTCGTCTACGCAGCGGATGATCGCGGCAGCTTCGTCGCCGACGACGGCACGCGCCTGGCCACCGGCTGGTACGTCAACGTCGGCTTCGAGAACTTCGTCCGCGCCTTCACGGACGCGAAGTTCGCGGCGCCGCTGCTGCAGGTGACCCTGTGGACCTTCGCCTTCTCGATCCTCACCGTGCTCTCGAGCTTCGGGCTCGGCCTGCTCTTCGCGCTCATCTTCAACGACCCGCGCATCCGCTCGCGCAAGCTCATCCGCACCCTGTTCATCCTCCCGTACGCCTTCCCGGCGTTCATGTCGGCGCTGCTCTGGCGCGGCATGCTCAACAGCGAGTTCGGCGTCGTGAACGACCTGTTCTTCTTCGGGGCCGACATCAACTGGCTGGGCGACCCGATCCTGGCCAAGCTCGCGATCCTGTGGGTCAACCTCTGGCTGAGCTACCCGTACTGGTTCCTCGTCTGCACGGGCGCGCTGCAATCGCTGTCGGGGGAGACGCTGGAGGCCGCGAAGGTCGACGGGGCAGGACCGTTCCGCCGCTTCCGCTCGATCATCCTGCCGCTGCTGCTCGTCTCGACGGCGCCGCTGGCGATCGCCTCCTTCGCGTTCAACTTCAACAACTTCACGATCATCTACATGCTCACGGAGGGCGGCCCGTCGATCCCTGGTGCGCCCAACGGCATCGGCTCGACCGACATCCTCATCTCCGCGATCTACGCGATCTCGGGTGTGGCCGGCGGCACCGCCGATTACGGGCTCGCGAGCGCGCTGTCGATCATCGTCTTCGTCGTGATCGGCGTGATCTCGGCCATCGCCTTCCGTCAGACCCGCAAGCTCGAGGAGATCCAGTGATGTCCCCCACGACCGGCACGCGGCCCGCATCGAACCGCACCTCCGCCCGCAGGGCCCGCTGGTGGGCGGAGGTCGGCTGGCGCTACCCGGTGGCGCTCGTCATCATCGCCTTCGCGATCTTCCCGCTGCTCTACGTGCTCTCCGCGGCGCTCAACCCCCGCGGCAGCCTCGCCGGCAGCAGCGCGCTGTTCAGCACCTTCGCCGTCGACAACTTCGCGGCGCTCGGCGGCACGGCGTACTGGACCTGGTTCGGCAACACGCTGTTCATCGGTGGCGTCTCGGCGGTCGGCGCGGTGCTCATGGGGGCCTGCGGCGCCTACGCCTTCTCGCGGTTCCGCTTCCGCGGCCGGCGCTTCGGGCTCACGAGCCTGCTCATCATCCAGATGTTCCCGCAGACGATCGCCTTCGTCGCCGTGTTCCTCATGCTGCTCGCCATCGGCGAGGTCGTGCCCGAGCTCGGCATCAACTCGAAGCTGGCGCTGATCTGCGTGTACCTGGGCGGCGCGCTCGGCGCGAACACCTTCCTCATGTACGGCTTCTTCAACTCGGTGCCGATCGAGATCGACGAGTCGGCCAAGATCGACGGCGCCACCCACGCGCAGATCTTCTGGCGCCTCATCATGCCGCTCGTCACCCCGGTGCTCGCGGTGGTGGCGCTGCTGGCGTTCATCTCGTCGTTCGGCGACTTCATCCTCGCCCGCCTCGTGCTCACGAGCGAGGAGAACTGGACCCTGGCGGTCGGCATGTACCAGTGGGTCTCGAATCAGCTCACCTCGCGCTGGGGGCTCTTCGCCGCCGGCACGGTGCTCGCGGCGATCCCGGTGCTCGCGCTGTTCCTGGCGCTGCAGCGGTACATCGTCGGGGGGCTGACCTCCGGGTCGGTCAAGGGCTAGGACGGCGCCGCTCGCCGGGCGGCGCCGAGCACGGAACGGATCAACGGAGATCGGAGACACTGTGCGGATCAAGCACATCGGAGCGGGGCTGCTCATCGGCGCCCTGCTGGCGACGGGCGCGGCGGCGCCCGCGGCGGCGGCGCCGGAGGGGCCCGTGCCCGCGGGCATCGTCGTCGAGAAGGTGGACGGGCTCGCTGAGGGCTTCATCAACGGCGTGGACGTCTCGAGCGTGCTCTCGCTCGAGGCCTCGGGCGTCGTCTTCCGCGACGCGGAGGGCGAGCCTCGCGACCTGTTCGCGCTGCTCGCCGAATCGGGCGTGACCGACGTGCGCGTGCGCGTCTGGAACGATCCCTACGACGCCGAGGGCCGCGGCTACGGCGGCGGCACGGTCGACGTGGCGCGGGCGATCGAGATCGGCGAGCGGGCCACCGCCGCGGGCCTGCGTCTGCTGGTCGACTTCCACTACTCCGACTTCTGGGCCGACCCGGCCAAGCAGCAGTCGCCCAAGGCCTGGGCGAGCCTCCCGGTCGAGCAGAAGGCCGAGGCGGTGCACGACTTCACGCTCGACGCGCTGCAGCGCTTCGACGCCGCCGGGGTCGACGTGCGCATGGTGCAGGTCGGCAACGAGACGAACAACGCGGTCGCGGGCGTCAGTGGATGGGACGGCATGGCCCGCATCTTCTCCGCCGGCTCCTCGGCGGTGCGCGAGGCGCTGCCCGAGGCGCTCGTCGCGGTGCACTTCACGAACCCCGAGACGGCCGGCCGCTACGCGGGCTACGCCCGGGCGCTCGCCGATCGCGGGGTCGACTACGACGTCTTCGCCTCGTCGTACTACCCGTTCTGGCACGGCTCGCTCGACAACCTCACGAGCGTGCTCAGCTCCGTGGCCGACACCTACGACAAGAAGGTCATGGTCGCCGAGACGTCCTGGGCGCGCACGCTCGAGGACGGCGACGGTCACGGCGACGTCATCGACCTGCCCTCCGAGGCGACCGCCTACCCGGTCAGCGTGCAGGGCCAGGCGGATGCGGTGCGCGACGTGATCGCGGCCGTCGCGGCCGTCGGCGAGGCCGGCATCGGCGTCTACTACTGGGAGCCCGCGTGGCTGCCGGTCGGCACCCCCGCCGAGGTCGAGGCCAACAAGCTGCTCTGGGAGCGCGACGGCTCGGGCTGGGCCTCCAGCTTCTCCGGTGCCTACGAGCCGCACGACGCCGGGGTCTACTACGGCGGCTCCGCCTGGGAGAACCAGGCGCTGTTCGGCTACGACGGCCGCGCGCTCGAATCGCTGAACGTGTTCACCTACGCCCGCACCGGTGCGACCGCGCCGCGCACCGTCACCGAGGTCGGCGCGATCGATCTCCGCGTCGTGGACGGCCAGCCGATCGAACTGCCGAGCACGGTCGAGGTGCGCTACAACGATCGATCGACCGAGACTGAGGCGGTCACCTGGTCGTCGGCGGTCTCGCGGATCGAGGGCCCGGGCCGGTACGTCGTACCCGGCCGCACCGCCTCCGGCCTGGAGGCCGCGGCGATGATCGAGGTCACCGCGGCGACGCTGCTGCGCAACGGCGGCTTCGAGGAGGCCGACGTGTCGATGTGGACGAAGACGGGTGCCGCTCTCACGGTGCGCTCGACCAGCGACCCGCGCAGCGGCTCCCGCTCGGCGCACTTCTACTCGGCGACGGCCTTCGATTTCTCGCTCGAGCAGCGGGTGACGGGGCTGCAGGCGGGGCGCTACACGGCCACGGCCGCCGTCCAGGGCGGCGCGCAGCCCTCCGGCACCGTGCGCATCGCGCTCGCCAGCGGCGACGCGCTCGAGACGGCGCCGTTCTCGCTGAGCGGCTACAACGTCTGGTCGACCCCGAGCACGCCCGCCGTCGAGGTCGGCGAGGACGGCGTCGCCACCCTGCGCATCGAGGGCTCGCTGCCTGCCGGGGCCTGGGGCTCGATCGACGACGTGCAGCTGGTCCGCGAGAGCGCGGCGCCCGCTTCGACCACCGCGCTGCGAGCGGCGCTCGCCGAGGCGGGTGCGATCGAGCGCGATCGTTTCACCGAGGCATCCCTGGCCGAACTCGACGAGGCGGTGACCGTCGCCCGCGTCGTGCTCGGCGCCACGTCCCCGACGCAGACGAGCCTCGATCGTGCGCTCGAGGAGCTCACCGCAGCCATCGAGGCGCTGGTGCCGGTCGGCGAGGAGCCCGGCACGGATCCGGGCACCGGCCCGGGCGAGGAGCCCGGCGCCCCCGGCGCCGACCCGGGCGTCCAGCCCGGCCCCGGCACGTCGCCCTCGCCGCAGCCCGCGGCGGGACCCGTCGCCGAGCTCTCGACCGGCAGCGTGGTCGCGGGCGGCTCCGTCTCGATCGCGGCGACCGGGTTCGCGCCCGGGGAGCGCATCGAGGTCTGGCTGCACTCCGAGCCGGTGCGCCTGACGGCGCTCACGGCGGATGCGGACGGTGCGCTGCGCGCCTCCGTCGCCATTCCGGCGGCCACCGAGGCCGGCGAGCACCGGCTCGAGCTGCGCGGTGCCGACAGTGGGTCGCTCTGGCTGCCGCTCACCGTGCGCGCATCCCTCGCCTCCACGGGCAGCGACGTGCTGCCCGCAGCGGCGGGAGCGTCCCTGGCGGTGCTGCTCGGCCTGCTGCTCGTGGTCGCGCGGCGATCCGCCGTGCGACCCGCGCGAGCCCGAGGCTGAGACCCCGGGGCGGCGGACCCGAAGCCGCCGCCCCGGTGCAGCTCGACCAGTCGACCGTCCAGGGCTGAGGCTCAGGCGCGCCGACCCCCGCATCCGACAGACTGTCCCCATGACCGATCCGCGCCTCGCCGTCATCATCCTCGCCGCCGGACAGGGCACCCGGATGCGCTCCGCCACCCCCAAGGTGCTGCACGCCATAGCGGGCGTGCCGATGCTCGGCCACGTGCTCGCCACGGCGAGCGCGCTCGACGCCGCGCACGTCAGCGTCGTGGTGCGCCACGAGCGCGAGCGGGTCGCCGCCTTCGTCGCAGAGACGCACCCGCACGCGGCGCTCGTCGACCAGGACGAGGTGCCCGGCACCGGCCGCGCCGTGCAGCAGGCGGTCGACGCGCTGCCCGACGGCTTCTCCGGCGACGTGCTGATCCTCAACGGCGACGTGCCGCTGCTCGACGCGGCCACGCTGGCCGAGTTCCTGGCCGCGCACCGCCTCGCCGAGACGGCGGCGACGCTGCTGAGCGCGCATCCGAGCGACGCCACCGGCTACGGCCGCATCGTGCGCAGCGAGACGGGCGGTCTCGACCGCATCGTCGAGCACAAGGACGCGAGCGACGACGAGCTCGCCATCGGCGAGGTCAACGCGGGGGTCTACCTGTTCCGCCTGGCCGATCTGCGCGGTCCGCTCGGCGCGCTCGAGGCGCAGAACGCGCAGGGCGAGCGCTACCTCACCGACACGATCGGCCTGCTGCGCGGTCGCGGCGCGCTCGTCGACGCGCTGCCGGTGGCCGAGGACTGGCTCGTCGGCGGTGTCAACGACCGCGCCCAGCTCGTGGAGGCCGGCCGCCGCCTCAACGCGCTCATCGTGCGCGGCTGGCAGCTCGCCGGCGTCACGATCCGCGACCCCGAGACCACCTGGATCGACCGCGCCGTGCGCCTCGAGCAGGACGTCGAGATCTTGCCGAACACCCAGCTGCAGGGCGCGACCCTCGTCGAGCGCGGCGCGATCGTCGGGCCCGACACGACGCTGCTCGACACCGAGGTCGGCCAGGGTGCCGTCGTGCGGCGCACGGATGCGACGCTCGCCGTCATCGGCGCCGGCGCCACCGTAGGCCCCTGGGCTTTCCTGCGCCCCGGCACGCAGCTGGCCGAGGGTGGCAAGATCGGCACCTTCGTCGAGACCAAGAACGCGGTGATCGGGCGGAACAGCAAGGTGCCGCACCTCTCCTACGTGGGCGACACCGAGGTGGGCGAGGGCTCGAACATCGGCGCGGGCACGATCACGGCCAACTACGACGGCGTGAACAAGCACCGCACCACCGTGGGGTCGCACGTGCGCACCGGCTCGCACAACGTCTTCGTCGCTCCGGTTAGGATCGGTGACGGAGCCTATACGGGCGCCGGAACGGTCGTCCGCAAGGATGTGCCGGCCGGATCCCTCGCCTACAACGCGGCTCCGCAACGCAACCGAGACGGATGGGTCAGCGCCAACCGCCCCGGGACCGCCGCCGCTCAGGCGGCGGAGCAGTCCAGCACCCCTGTGGACTGAAATCAACGCCGCTGCGCGGCAGAGAGCGGGAGCAGTGTCCGGCATCCAGGCCGTGAACAAGAAGCAGTTGGTGCTCGTCTCCGGACGTGCGCACCCCGACCTGGCTGACGCCGTGGCCGCCGAGCTGAACAGCGAGGTGCTCGCCGCGAGCGCGTACTCGTTCGCGAACGGCGAGCTCTACGTGCGCTTCAACGACAGCGTGCGCGGCACCGACGCCTTCGTCATCCAGTCGCACGCGGCGCCGATCAACGAGTGGCTCATGGAGCAGCTCATCATGGTCGACGCCCTCAAGCGCGCCTCGGCGAAGCGGATCACCGTGGTCGCCCCGTTCTACCCCTACGCGCGTCAGGACAAGAAGCACCGCGGCCGCGAGCCGATCTCGGCCCGCCTCGTCGCCGACCTGTTCAAGGCCGCCGGCGCCGACCGCATCATGAGCGTCGACCTGCACGCCCCGCAGATCCAGGGCTTCTTCGACGGCCCCGTCGACCACCTCTTCGCCATGCCGGTCCTCATGGATCACATGAAGAAGGTGCTCGACAGCGACATCCTCACCGTCGTCTCGCCCGACATGGGCCGCGTGCGCGTGGCCGACGTCTGGAGCGACAAGATGGGCGCCCCGCTGGCGATCATCCACAAGCGCCGCGACCCGCTCGTGCCGAACCAGGTCTCGGTGCACGAGATCGTCGGCGACGTGAACGGCCGCGACTGCCTCATCGTCGACGACCTCATCGACACGGGCCGCACGATCGTGGCCGCCGCGAAGGCGCTCAAGGACAACGGCGCCCGCAAGGTCATCGTCGCCGCGACCCACGCCGTGTTCAGCGACCCGGCCGTCGAGATCCTGGGCTCCGAGCACGTCGACTCGGTCGTCGTCACCGACACGCTGCCGCTGCCGCCCGAGAAGCGCTTCGAGAAGCTCACCGTGCTGCCGATCGCCCCGCTGATCGCCCGCGCCATCCACGAGGTCTTCGAGGACGGCTCCGTCACCTCGATGTTCGACGGCAGCGCCTGAGCCGCAGCTCCCGCCGCTGAGCGCCCGGTCCCTGCAGGGGCCGGGCGCTCGCGCGTTCCATGGCTCGCTGTGCGAGCGGATGCGCGGGGCCGGCGACCCCGCATCCGCTCAGGCGTTCGAGCGCTGGCCGGGCAGCTCGGTCGGCAGCCCCGGGATGAGCCCGAGCGGCGCGAGGTAGTCGCCGCCGTAGGCGCCCGCGCTGTAGCACTGCCAGCCCGGGCCGCCGCGGCCGAAGAGCTCGAAGCCCGCGCGCGTGCCCTCCGCCTGCGGGGCCGAGACGCTGCCGATGATCGCGCACGCCCGCTGGGCGTTGCGCTCGGCCTGCACGAGCGTGCCGCCGGCGATCGGCACCACGAGGGCGGCGAGGGCGATGTAGACGACGAGGCGCACGAGGCGCTTGCGGCGTGCGCCGAAGGGCGGGCGGTCCTCGTCCGAGACGGCCTGGCGCAACTCCGGGGGCAGCTCGTCGTTCATCGCTCCCAGTCTCGCACGCGCCGGCGCGTGGCGCCCGGCGCCCGCTACGCTCGCAGCATGCGTCTGCAGCGACTGGGCCCCGTCGGATCCGAGCAGGTCGCGGTGGTGGTCGACGACGTCGCCTACGACCTCGGCCAGCTGACCAACGACTTCGACGCCGACTTCTTCGCCGCCGATGGTCTGCGCCGGGTGCGCGATCTGGTGGCCGCCGGCACGCTGAAGCCCATCCCGGGCGCCGCCGAACTGCGCGTCGGCCCCCCGATCGGCCGCCCGGGCAAGATCGTCTGCGTCGGCCTCAACTACCGCGATCACGTGGCCGAGACCGGCCAGGCCATGCCGGCCGAGCCGATGGTCTTCATGAAGGACCCCTCGACGATCGTCGGTCCGAACGACGACCTCGTGATCCCGCGGGGCAGCCGCAAGACCGACTGGGAGGTCGAGCTCGGCGTGGTGATCGGCAGCACCGCGCACTACCTGGCGAGCCCCGAGGAGGCGCTCGAGCACGTCGCCGGCTACGTGCTGGTCAACGACGTCTCGGAGCGCGAGTTCCAGAAGGAGCGCGGCGGCAGCATCGACAAGGGCAAGAACTGCGCCACCTTCTCGCCGCTCGGACCGTGGTTCGTGCCGCGCGAGGAGATCGCCGATCCGCAGCAGCTGCGGCTCGCCACGACGGTGAACGGCGAGTCGCGCCAGGACGGCACCACCGCCGACATGATCTTCGAGGTCGCCCACATCGTCTGGTACCTCTCGCAGTTCATGCCGCTGTACCCGGGCGAACTCGTGCTCACCGGCACGCCCGCGGGCGTGGCGCTCGGCATGGCGGAGCCGGCCTTCCTGCGCGCCGGCGACATCGTCGAGATCTCGGGCGAGGGGCTCGGCGCCACGCGTCAGCGCTGCGTGCCCGCCTGATCGGAGCGGATGCGCCTCAGGCCTGCTGCACGCGCTTGCGCGCGGTGGGCATCCCGGCTGCAGCGGCCTGATCCCCGGCGGTGACGGCCGGAGCGCCGGTCTCGACCGCGTCCGTCATCTCGCGCAGGAAGCGTGCGACGACCTGGCGCTCTGCCGGATCGAGGCGCTCGGCCGCGGTCATCATGGCGCCGTGCATCCGGTCGAGGGTGCCGCGCACGCGCTCGTCGCCGCTCTCGGTGGTGCGCAGCACGATGGAGCGGCGGTCGGCGGGATTGGCCTCGCGCACGACGTGCCCGGCTCGCACCAGGCGGTCGATGAGGGCGGTGACGGAGGCGGTCGAGATGCGCAGCAGCTCGGCGAGCTCGCGGGCGACGGGCGCGCGCCCGGTCGCTCGCGACTGCGACAGGAAGCGCATGGCGCGCAGGTCGTTGTCGCCCATCTCCATCGACTCGCGGGTGCGGCGCTGCATGCGCTCGTCGGCGGCGCGGTAGCGGCGGAAGAGGTTGAGCACGTCGGTCGCGCCGACCTGGTCGTCGTCGTACCAGTAGCCGGAGGGGGTGTAGGTGGCGCTGGCCGGCATGGGTGACTCCTCGTGCTCGTACGCCGTATCCGTCGGCGGCGCTCCCAGCATAGATCCTCGCGCCGCTGGTTACTAGACAGGCTAGGTAATGGCACGCAAGCTCGTCTCGACCGGCCGTCGCGCACCGTCCGTTCACCGGCCGTCCCTATGGTTCCGGCATGACCACGCTCGCCCGCCGGCTCGGCACCTTCGATGCCACCGTCATCGGCGTCGGCTCGATGGTCGGCGCCGGCGTCTTCGCCGCCTGGGCGCCCGCGGCGGCCGCGGCCGGTCCGCTCCTGCTGCTCGCCCTGGGCATCGCGGCGCTCGTCGCCGTGGCCAACGCGACCTCGACGGCGCAGCTCGCCGCGGCGATGCCGGTCGCGGGTGGCGCCTACGTCTACGGCCGCGAGCGGCTGGGCCCGTGGTGGGGCTTCCTCGCCGGCTGGGGCTTCGTCATCGGCAAGTCCGCGAGCGCCGCGGCCATGGCGCTCGTCGCGACCGCCTACCTGCTGCCGCCGGCCTGGCAGCAGCCGATCGCCGCGGCGCTGGTGCTGCTGCTCGCGCTGCTCAACGCCGCCGGCATCACCCGCACGGCCCTCGCCACCCGGGTGATCGTCGCGGTCGTGCTGCTCGTGCTGCTGCTCGTGGTCGTCGCCGCAGCCGGGGCGCCGACGCCGTCCGGCGCGCTCGTCGACTGGAGCGTCTACGGCGTGCTGCAGGGCGCCGGCATCCTGTTCTTCGCTTTCGCCGGTTACGCGCGCGTCGCCACGCTGGGGGAGGAGGTGCGCGATCCGGCCCGCACCATCCCGCGGGCCGTGCTGCTGGCCCTCGCGATCGCGCTCGCCGTCTACGTGCTGGTCGGCGGCGCGGCGCTCGGAGTGCTCGGTCCCGCCGGGCTCGCGCAGGCGACGGCGCCGCTCGTCGCGGTCGTCGAGGCGAGCGGATGGGGGCCGCTGGCCCCCGTCGTGCGCATCGCCGCCGCGCTCGCCGCGCTGGGGGCGCTGCTCGCCCTGCTCGCCGGCGTCGGCCGCACCGCCCTGGCGATGGCCCGCGAGCGCGACCTGCCGGCGGTGCTGGACGCCGTGCATCCGCGGTTCCGCACGCCGCACCGGGCCGAGCTGCTCGTCGGAGCCGTCGTAGCGGTCGCCGTGCTGCTCGTCGACCTGCGCGAGGCGATCGGCTTCTCCTCCTTCGGGGTGCTGCTCTACTACGCGGTCGCGAACGCCGCGGCCCTGCGCCAGCCGAGCGCGGAGCGGCGCTTCCCGCGGGCCCTGGCCGTGATCGGGCTGCTCGGCTGCGGCACGCTCGTCGCGACGCTGCCGTGGCAGAGCATCGCCGCCGGCGCCGCCGTGCTCGGGCTCGGAGCGCTCCTCCGGCTCGCGCGCCGGGCATGATCGCAGACGCCTGTCGTCGAATCTGAGAATCCCCCGGGTGGGAGAGAGCCCGCTTGCGGGCGCCGACGGATTTCCTAGATCGTATATGAAAGAGAATCCGGCGACGGTGCCCGAGCGCGCCCGAGCGATCCCCACGACACGATGGAGTGCCCGTGCCCGCACACCCCCGCAAGCAACGACATCGCCGTAACGCCCTCGCGGCCGGCGCCGCAGCCCTC
>Ga0265798_10005912_pt1 | contig 16253 bp, 12 predicted proteins | sample P3T30metagenome_FD_192430 | JGI IMG/M metagenome (GOLD analysis project Ga0265798, IMG submission 192430) | Plant litter microbial communities from East Loma Ridge, Irvine, California - P3 T30 | ecosystem: Environmental > Terrestrial > Plant litter > Unclassified | place: USA: California... | reverse complement strand
GGGGATATTCATATTGCGCTTGGCCGGGTCTTTTTGGCTCATATACCAGCTCGATACCAGCTCTTGTCCGTCGGGGTTGGCGTGCACCATTAAAATTACGGCTTGGTCTAAAATGCGCATGGTTTCGGCATCCGTACGGTTAACTAAATTGTAAGCGGTTTCAATAAGCTGATGCGTACCTACAGTTTCGGTGGCATGCAAGCCGCCATCTATCCAAACAATGGCTTTACCTTGCTGTGAAAGTGCTTTGGCTTGTTCGGGCGTCATGTTTTCGGCCCGGGCCAGTTTGCGTGAAATTTCTTTATATTTCTCTAAATTCTTAATGTTCTCGGGCGATGAAACGATGAGCATCCATTGGTGGCGGCCTTCTTCGGTCAAACCAATATCAACCAGTTTGGTACGGGGCGATGCCGATAATTTTTTAAAATAAGCCTCCGTTTGGGTGTAGGTGGCCAGTTGATAATCGTCGCCAATGCTAAACCCAAAGTGCTCTTTGGGCGAGGGGACGTTTTGTGCCTGCACCGCTGTGGTGAGCCACAACGATAAAGCCAGCGTGCCGAGTAAGTTTAATTTCATCAGGAATTATAGTTTAGTTTTAGAATGCCCTAATTTAAAAATTTATGAATGCCGTGCATGTAACTTTTTTGAGAGAGTATAATTGATTACATAGTTTGGAGTTTGACGCTATTCTGTTTTAACTTTTGCTGATATGGTTTGTGTGAATAGAACTGTGGTTTGTGCTGCTGTGGTTTGTACGTTTTAAACTTTGTGTTGTGCTGATAACTTACTTCGTCTGCTCAATTGCCGCAGCGGCTGTTACTTTGTCATAGCCACAAAGTAATCAAAAGGCCTATCCAGCGCAATCCCTGCCACTACACAAGGCCATACGCCCGGCCAGGTGCGCTGGAAGCCCCATGCTGCTTTTCATCTCCAACATGTCATTGCGAGCGGCAGCGTGGCAATCTCCGCTGCCCGGTGACTAAGCGTAAAGAGATTGCCGCGTTGCTATCGCTCCTCGCAATGACAAAATTTTAATGCATGTAAGTGAGTGCGCTTCGGTTCCCTCCCCTTTGGGAAGGGTTAGGGAGGGGTTCTTATCTCCCTGCTTTGCGGCGCAATGGCCTTGTGCGAAAGAGGCATAGCGGAGGTGACTTGATTATTCACCTGTTGATTATTTATTATAGGTGTTCATGAGATCGCTAACGCTAAGTTTATGGTTCTTTTTATCAAGAAAAAGAACAAAGGCCTCTGCGGTTAAAGAGCAGGCCGCAGAAGTATATGCAAGCACTATTATTACCATTAAGCAAACAACTTCTATAGCGTAATGGTTATCAATACAGCAGCCTAATACTACTGCACTAACTTAAACACATACTACCATGAGAAATTACGAGACTTTAGTGGATGCTACTAACGATCTGATGAAAAGAGGATATGAAGCCAACCTTAGTTTTGAGGATGATGGCGAAACTATAGATGACAAAAGCAACGATATACACATGCACGCCGATGATTTTGAAGTAGACGAATTTTTCCGCTTCGAAGGCCCGAGCAACCCGTCGGATATGGCTATCGTATATGCTATATCGTCGGCCAAGTACAACCTCAAAGGGGTTTTGGTTGATGCTTACGGCACTTATGCCAATGGCAGTTCATCGGCCATTGAGGCGAAATTACACCACCACCAGGTGAGCGACAACCTACACGGCGAAGATCGCCCTAAAGATAACAGCGAGGCTAACCGGTAGTCATAGCGCTTAATAAACGGCGGCCCACGCTTTGAATGCCCGGGCTGCCGTTTATCATTAAAATTTCTAACTGGTGTTGCAACTCTGCGGCAATCCAGGGTTGCCTGTCGGCCAAATTATACAATGCCTGGCTGGCAAAGGCTTTAACTGCTACCTTTACTTTCGGGTTAAGCAGCCAATCAAAGCATTCCTCAATTACCGGCTCCAGGTCGGTGTCTCTTAATTCAAATTGTATTTTCTTAGTTACCTTCTTATCGGTAATGTGCCTGTAAACTTTGGCATAATGCCGTTGGCAACTATGGCACTTAATACGGCCCCCGCAGGCAATTATTGAACTGTAATGCGCGGTGTACTTATCGGCATGCTTCAGTATTAAGGCCTCCAAAAGCCAGCAAGCCCTAAAGGCAATGTTATTATCAGGATAACAAGTAAGCATCAACAAATCAACCAACGTAAATTGCTGGTTGCAAATCAACTCTGCAAGCTCATCAATGCTTTTTCTAAAAGTAGCTGCCTGTAAACGTTGTAATAGCGTGGTTGGGGTTGGCATCCTGTACTATCATATATTGCACCGCAATGTAAAGCTATTTTTACGTGGTTTGTAAATATTATAACCTATAATAGCAAACCAATTAAGCGTAATGCTTTACCTGTAACCAACACCATTATGAGGATATTTACACCATTGCTGCGGCTGTTAGCGGCTTGCATGATCTATTTATGTTTAGGCCTTAGTATTTGTGATGCAGCGGCACCGGGTGCGCCAACTTATTTAAGAACATGCGATAAGGTTAAAGCGGCCGGCACCAATAACAAGCCATTTTTTGGCTGGTATGTAAATGATACGGATAATAACGAAGTGCAAACCGCCTATCAAATACTGGTAGCCTCAAGCATAGCGCAACTTAATGGCGGCAAAGCCGATGTTTGGGATAGCGGCAAAGTGCCATCGGCTATGCAAAACTATGTAGACCTGGCCGGCAAAGTTGTTAAACCCGCCACCCGTTACTATTGGAAAGTGCGCACCTGGGATAGAACAGGCAAGGCAGGTATCTACTCGGCAGTGGCTTATTTCGATACCGGTCTTTTTACCTCAGAAGATTGGGCAGGCGCTAAGTGGGTAAAGCGTAATACTGATGTTAAAGACGATTATACTTACTATCGTAAAAACGTAGCTTTGCCGGGCAAAGCCGTTAAGCGCGCTATCGTTTATGTAGCTGCCTGTCATAATTATGAGTTGTATTTGAATGGTAAGCTGGTTTCAAAAGGTTCATCTAACCATTACCCGCAGTATGCTTACTACAATGCTTTTGATGTAACTGCAGGGATCAAACCGGGCGCAATTAATAACCTGGCTGCGCTTACCCACTGGTATGGCGGCGGGCAGGGCAGGGCAACCGGTAGCCGTGGTTTTATTTTGAAGATGGTAACCGAGTATGCCGATGGCAGCAAAACCATTACCGACACCGATAACACCTGGAAACAAAAACAAGCAGAATATTGGACAGCCGGACAACCCGCCCGTAACGGCGAAGGCAACGGCTTTGTAGACCGTATAGATTCACGGCAAATAATTGCCGGCTGGAATACCGCTGCCTTTAAAGATTCTGATTGGGATGCCGCCGTAGAGATAGGTGCGCCGCCGGTAGCGCCATGGGTAAACGCCTTACGTCCCGATTTAACCCGTGTGGTGGAGAAACGCATCAAGCCCGCATCGGTTAAAAGCCTGGGTGGCGGTAAGTACATCATAGACTTAGGAAAGATTTACGCCGGCATGCCCTCCATTAACTTTACAGGCGGACAGGCAGGGGATGTGGTGAACATCAGGGGTTCTTACTTACTAACCAACGACGGACAGGCATCCACCAAAGGCAACCAAAGCACTAACTTAAATTACTATTTTACGCTGAATGGCAAGCAGGCGCTGTTTCAGCCTATGGTGTATCTGGCTTACCGCTATATCCAGGTCGAAAATTCGCCTAATGTTTTAACGGCTGATAATGTAAGTTTCATTACCCGGCATTTTGAGCTGGATGGCTCCAAAGCGCAGTTCAGCTCGTCAGACAGTATGCTTAACCAGGTTTGGAACCTCATGATCCATTCGCTGGTACAGGGCGCGCAGGAAGGTTTTGTTGATACACCAACGCGCGAGAAAGGAGCATTTTTGGGCGATGGAGGTTATCAGGGCCCGCCAAACATGAGTGCCATGGGCGAGCGTGCCATGAACCACCGGGTGTTGCTCGAATTTTTGGATTCGCAGGACCAGTACTGGCCCGACGGTAGGCTGAACGCCGTGTACCCTAACGTAGACGGTAAGCGCGATATCCCCGATTATACGCAGGAGTATTTGATATGGATATGGGACTATTACCTGCAAACCGGTAATCTGGAGTTTTTAAAAACTAATTACGCCAAACTTAAAAAGGTGGCCGATTACGTACACCCCTACGTTAACCCAACTACCGGACTGGTGCATAATTTAGCCGGCGGCGGCGGTGGCTACAAATATGGGATTATTGACTGGCCGCAGCATATGCGTTATGGTTACGATATGGAAACAGAATCGCGTACGGTGGTTGATGCACTGGCCTATATAGATTTCGATATTATATCAAAAGTAGCCGCTGTGTTGGGCAATACTGCCGATAAAGATACCTACGCTACTTATGCCAGCGGCATAAAACAGGCCATGAACACCAAACTGCTGAATGCGGATGGTGTATACATCGACGGTTTAAAGGCCGACGGAACCCAAAGCACCCACGTATCGCAGCAGGCCAATATGTATGCTTATGCTACAGGTATAGTACCCGAAGCGCAGAAGGCATCTGTCTATAACGCGGTGAAAGAAAGAAAAATGGCATCGGGTATGGTCACGCTTCGTTATTTGCCCGAGGCTATTGGCCAGGCTAAAGATGGAGGACACCTGGTAGACCTGTATACCAACACCAGTTGGGATGGCTGGGCAAAAACCGTAGCTAAAGGCGGCACCATGACCTGGGAGGCCTGGGATGCCGATACCGCTAACGAAAGCTTATCGCACCCCTGGGGTGCCATTGGCGTGCTGGCTATGCAGCAGTATATGTTAGGCGTTAAGGTCATAAAGCCGCAGTCGGAACTCATTGAAGTCAAACCGCTCGATTTTAAAGACCGGCTAAAATTTGCTAAAGGCGTTTTCCCGGGTGACAGGGGCGATGTTTCGGTTGACTGGAAGCGCGACAATCAGCACTATTTGTTAACGCTCAAAATTCCCGATAATGTTACCGCACAAGTGTTTGTTCCTAAATGCAGCGTAAGCGGTAGTCAAATTATTATTGATGGCAAAGCAGTAACAGGCAAAGAAGAAGGCGATTATATTTTTGCCGGAAATACAGGTTCGGGCGTGCATACTTTTGAGCGTAAATTGAAATAGTTCCGCGCTTTTTAAGTTATTAAGGGAGGCACTGATAAGTTGTGTTTTTGCATTTCCAATTTAGAAACGAAAACCTTTACCTTTGGCCTTCTCAAATTTGTTCTGAACTACATGGTTAAATTCAACCGTTTTACACTCGACAATGGCCTGCGGGTTATTGTGCACGAAGACAACACTACCCCAATGGCGGTAGTTAATATATTATATGATGTTGGTGCCCGCGATGAAAACCCCGAACAAACCGGCTTTGCCCACTTGTTTGAGCACCTCATGTTTGGCGGTTCGGTTAACATACCCACTTACGATGAGCCTTTGCAGCGCGTAGGCGGCGAAAACAACGCCTTCACCAGCAACGATATCACCAACTACTATATCACCCTGCCGGCCGCTAACCTCGAAACTGCATTTTGGCTGGAGAGCGACCGTATGCTGAACCTTGCCTTCAGCGAAAAAAGCCTCGAAGTGCAGCGCAATGTGGTAATGGAGGAGTTTAAGCAGCGTTACCTTAACCAGCCCTATGGAGATGTTTGGCTGCGTTTGCGCCCGTTAGTATACAAGCACCACCCTTACCAGTGGGCTACTATTGGTAAAAACCTGGAGCATATTGAACATGCTAAAATTGAGGATGTAAAAGCGTTCTTCAAGAAACATTATACCCCGCAAAATGCCATTATGGTAGTAGGCGGCGATGTAACCCTGGAGCAGGTGAAACAACTGGCCGAAAAATGGTTTGCGCCTATCCCTGCCGGCGAAAAGTATGTGCGTAACCTGCCCCAAGAGCCGGAGCAGCACGAAGAACGCCGCGAAACGGTGACCGCTAAAGTGCCCTTGAACGATATTTACATCGCTTTCCAGGTGCCGGCCCGTACCGATGGCGATTACTTTGCGCTCGACCTCATTTCGGATATTCTTTCGCGCGGACAATCATCGCGTTTGTACCGTTCTTTGGTTAAAGAAAAGCAGTTGTTCAGCGAGATACATGCCCACCTTACTGGCAGCTCTGATAAAGGGATGTTGGTAGTGGAAGGCAAGCCGCTGGAAAACGTAAGTATTGAAGAAGCCGAAGCAGCCGTTTGGCTCGAACTGGAAGCCATCTGCAATGATCCGGTTTCGGAAGATGAACTGACCAAGGTGAAAAATAAAACTGAATCGACCATGGTTTTCTCTGAAATGGCTTTGCTGGATAAGGCCATGAACCTGGCTTTTTTTGAATTACTGGGCGATGCCGATCTGTATAACCACGAAACGGAAAAATATCTATCCGTAACCGCGCAGCAAATTCAGAAACAGGCACAATCGGTTTTCCGCAGAGATAATTCGTCTACGTTAATTTATCTGGCCGAGAAGTAACTAAACATCATACTTGTCATTTCGAGTGCTAACAACAATTCTTATACATTACATATCCTGCGTATAGGATTTCTCACTACGTTCGAAATGCTAAAAGTTAATATAACTAACCATGTTAGACAGAACCACAGCGCCCGATTTTGGGTCTATAGATAATATAAAATTAATTGAACCGGGACATACCACACTGCCTAATGGCTGCGAGGTGTACTGGTTCAACAGCGGCGACCAGGAACTGGTACGTATGGAGTGGATTTTTGGCAACTTACGCTTTGATCCGGCAAAGCCATTGTTGAACATGGCTGCTAATACCCTCCTCACCGAGGGTACTTCAACTTTAACCTCATCGCAAATTGCCGACAAGGTTGATTATTACGGCGCGTTTTTACAAGCCGAGTATGGGTACGACCAATCTACCGTTACTTTATACAGCCTTACCCGCCACCTGGGCAATACACTGCCGGTGATATTTGATATTTTAACCGATAGCCAGTATCCTGAAAACGAACTTGAAACTTTTGTACGCAACCAGCAGCAAAAATTGCAGGTAAGCCTGCAAAAGAATGATGTATTGGCCCGTCGTGCTTTTAACAAAGCCGTTTACGGTGAAACTATCTACGGACAATCGGGCGAGGCGGCCGATTATCAGCAGTTGAACCGTGCCGATCTGCAGAATCATTTTAAGCAAATGTACCAGCCCGCTAATTGTACGCTTGTTATTGCCGGTAAGGTTAACGAGGCTACCCTGCAGCAAATTACAGGTGCGTTTGAAAACTGGACAAACACTGCCCAGCCTGCCGATACTACGCAACCTGTTGTTGTTCCGCAAACCGAACGTTTTTATTTTACCGAAAAGCCAGATGCACTGCAATCGGCCATACGAATGGGTTTACCCATGGTTAACCGCACGCACCCAGACTTCCCGGCCTTGCAGGTATTAAATACCGTTTTAGGTGGTTATTTCGGCTCGAGGTTAATGGCCAACATTCGTGAAGATAAAGGGTATACTTATGGAATCGGCTCGGGTATCTCGTCGCTTAAACATGGTAGCGCATTTTTTATAGCTACTGAAGTTGGTGCCGACGTTTGCCGCAATACATTAACCGAAATTGAAAAAGAAATTAACCTGCTTAAAACGGAGTTGATCTCAGAAGAGGAGCTTTCCTTAGTACGTAATTATATGCTGGGCAGCTTATTGGGCAGCCTGGAAAATGTTTTCTCGCACGCCGATAAGTTTAAGAACGTATACTTTGCAGGTTTGACTTACGAATATTATACCCGCTATACAGAGATCATTAAGCATGTAACCGCCGATGAGTTGCTTCAACTGGCCAATCAGTATTGGGATTTCAATGACTTCTATAAAGTAATTGTAGGTAAGTATTAGTAGCCCTTGGTCCCTAAAAAGAAGGTGCGGAAAAAATGTCATTGCGAGCGCTAGCGTGGCAATCGCACGCGCAAGGGTAGCCGTGCGATTGCCGCGTCGCTACCGCTCCTCGCAATGACATGGTTTTTATCTATTAGAAAGTGCGTTATCAATTCTGTTAATTCCGGTTCAAGATATTCCCGGTAGGGATAGAAGCGGATACCGGCCAAGCGCCTAAGGCCTGCAGGCGTATGAGCGGATAGCCCGGGCCGAAGGCAACGCCATGAAAATGTGCTGATGTGTTGATATGCAGATGTGCAAATTAATTAGCACCATGTTATTATCTTCCACATTAAATTGTCATTTCAACCATCTGCACATTTACTCATTTGCACATCTGCACATTTAAACCTACCTTTGCCCGGCAAATAACATAATTATTTGCCATGCAGCTCGACCCCTCCAAATTTGTTGCCGAAGGTTTAACGTACGATGATGTACTCCTTCTTCCGGCTTATTCCGAAGTTTTACCGCGCGAAGTTGATACCAGTTCGTATCTCACTAAGAAGATCAAACTGAACATTCCTATTGTTTCGGCCGCTATGGATACGGTTACCGAATCTGCTTTGGCTATCGCTATTGCACAGGCCGGCGGTTTAGGTATGCTTCATAAAAATATGAGCATTCAGGGCCAGGCCGATGAAGTGCGTAAAGTAAAACGCTCGGAAAGCGGCATGATCCAGGACCCGGTTACACTTGACGAAAATGCTACCGTGGCAGATGCTATTAAAATTATGCGCGAATACCGCATCGGAGGTATCCCCGTAATAGATGCCGACCGCAAGCTGAAAGGTATCGTAACCAATCGCGATCTGCGTTTCCAAAAGATAATGAGCAAGCCGGTACGCGAGGTAATGACCACTGCCAACTTGATTACCGCCCCGTTGAAAACCAGCCTTACCCAGGCCGAAGAAATACTGCAAAACCACAAAATTGAAAAATTACCTGTGGTAGATGGGGATGGCCGCCTTTGCGGATTAATCACCTTTAAAGATATTCAGAAGTTTAAAAATTACCCTATTGCCTGTAAAGACGAGCATGGTCGCCTTCGGGTGGGTGCTGCCGTTGGCGTAACTGCCGATACCATGGAACGTGTAGATGCCCTGGTAAAAGCAGGTGTTGACGTTATTGCCATTGATACAGCGCACGGGCACTCTAAAGGCGTAATTAACCAGTTAAAAGCAGTTAAAGCTAAGTACCCCGACTTGCAGGTGATAGCCGGAAACATTGCCACCGCCGACGCTGCCCGCGCCCTGGCCGAAGCCGGTGCCGATGCCGTTAAAGTGGGTATAGGTCCGGGTAGTATTTGTACCACCCGTATTATTGCCGGTGTAGGCGTACCCCAACTATATGCCGTTTATGAATGCGCCAAAGCTTTAGAAGGTACAGGTGTACCTGTTATTGCCGATGGCGGTATTAAACACACAGGCGATATTGCCAAGGCTATTGCCGCTGGTGCAAGCTCTATTATGGCAGGCTCGCTGTTTGCCGGCGTGGAAGAATCACCTGGTGAAACCATTATTTACGAAGGTCGTAGGTTTAAATCGTACCGCGGTATGGGTTCTATTGAGGCTATGGAATCGGGTTCGAAAGACCGTTATTTTCAGGATGTAGAAGACGATATTAAAAAGCTGGTACCCGAGGGCATTGTGGGCCGTGTGCCATTGAAAGGTACCCTGGCCGAAATTACTTACCAGTTTGTAGGTGGTTTAAAAGCAAGTATGGGTTACTGCGGCGCTAAAAATATTGAAGCCCTTCAACAAGCCCGCTTTGTACGCATTACCGCCGCCGGTATCCGCGAATCGCATCCGCACGATATTACTATTACTAAAGAAGCTCCGAATTATAGTCGGTAGTTATACCTCTGTCATGCTGACTTTATCGAAGCATTAGCCGTTTTGCTAAGGCTTCGACAGGCTAATACTGACAGATTAAATAGATTAGGTTATTAAGCTGTTATTTGCAGTTTAATAACCTTTTTCGTTTTGATCTGAATTAAAATATGTCATTGCGAGCGTAGCGCGGAAATCGCACGCGTTTATATTTGCAAGTGTGCGGTTGCCACGTCGCTATCGCTCCTCGCAATGACATTTAATTTTCAGCAATCCTGTAAAATCAACTTGATGACTCTTGAGCAGTTTAGTGGATATAATAAATAGCAATTCCTTTATATTTGCTTTGCCAATTAGCTTTAAGCTTATAAATCTATCTTATGAAAATCTTCCCTTTTTTACTACTTGCCATAACCAGCTTAGGTGCCTATGCGCAAGATGCACCGCAGGTTAAAACTGCCAATGGCCTATTGCAGGGCGTTGTTGAAACCAGTGGTATACACTCTTATAAAGGGGTCCCTTTTGCCCAGCCGCCGGTGGGCAATTTACGCTGGCGCGAACCGCAAGCTCCGCAAAACTGGCCCGGCGTGCGCAAGGCTGATCATTTTGGTCCGCGGGCTATGCAACGCACGATGTATAGCGATATGATTTTCAGGAGCGACGGTAAAAGTGAAGACTGCTTGTACTTAAACGTGTGGACACCTGCCAAAACCTCTAAAGAAAAGCTGCCGGTACTGGTTTATTTTTATGGTGGAGGCTTTATTGCAGGCGATGGTTCGGAAGGTAGATATGATGGCGAAAGTATGGCTAAAAAAGGTATAGTAGCCATTACAGTAAACTATCGTTTGGGCATTTTCGGCTTTCTGGCCCACCCCGGGTTAACCAAAGAATCGCCTAATCATGCCTCGGGTAATTATGGATTAATGGATCAGCATGCGGCTTTGCTGTGGGTGCAAAAAAATATTGCAGCCTTTGGCGGCGACCCTCAAAAAGTAACTATAGCCGGCGAATCTGCTGGTTCTATGTCGGTAAGTGCACAGGTGGCATCGCCCTTATCTAAAGGATTGTTTGCCCGCGCCATTGGCGAAAGCGGTGCTATATTGGGTAACCTGTCGCCGGTTCCGTTAGCAGATGCAGAGAAGGTGGGTGCAGCGTTTGCAAACAAAGTTGGTGCAGCTACCCTGGCCGATCTTCGCAACCTTTCAGCCGACAAACTGCTGGAACTAACTGCTAATACCCGTTTTCCAACCACTGTTGACGGCTACTTTTTGCCACAATCGCCTCAAAAGATATTTGAAACCGGTAAACAAATGCACGTACCGTTACTTACCGGCTGGAACTCTGCCGAAGGTGACTACCGTGCCATATTGGGCAAAGATGAACCAACACCCGATGCTTATAAAAGTGCCGTGCAAAAGCTATACGGTGATAAAGCCAGCCAGGTATTGGAAGCATATCCGGCTACCAATAACGATGAAGTGAAACAGATAGCTACCGAGTTGGCATCCGACCGTTTTATCGCTTTTTCTACCTGGAAATTTGCCCACATGCAAAGCCAAACCAGCGGCAAGCCGGTTTACCTGTATTATTATACCCGCAAGCGGGGTGACCCGGAAAAATCTTCGGGTGCGGTGCATTCGGCCGAGATTGAGTACGCTTTGGGCAACCTGCATTACAACAAAGCTTATAACTGGACGGCCGATGATCTTAAGGTAGCTGAAACTATACAAGGCTATTTTGCCAATTTCATTAAAACCGGTAATCCCAACGGCAACAACTTGCCTTTGTGGAACGCTTTAAAAGGCACTATGCCACGCCAGGTAATGGTCATTGATGTGAACAGCCACCTGCAACCGGAAAAAAGTGCTAAAAGATATTCGTTTCTCGACGCGATGTACAACAAAGAATCCGTTAAATAAGAAACCGAATACAATCACCACTTAACTAATCACTAATCACCAATCAACTCTAAAATGAAATCTATCTGTGTATTCTGCGGTGCCAATTTCAACGGCGACCCTTTGTTAACCGAAGCTGTTGATCAACTGGCCCAGGTCATGGTGAGCCGAAATATATCGCTCGTATTTGGTGGCGGCAGAGTAGGGGTAATGGGTATGATAGCCGATGCTGTTTTGCAAAAAGGCGGCAAAGCTATCGGCGTGATTCCTGAGTTTTTGCTGAACAAAGAAGTAGGCCATACCGGCTTGACGGAACTGCACGTGGTTGAAAATATGCATCAGCGTAAGCAAACGATGAACGATTTGTGCGATGGTATCATGACCCTGCCCGGTGGCTTTGGAACGCTGGAGGAGTTTTTTGAAGTATTAACCTGGCTGCAGCTGGGACTGCATCAAAAGCCTATCGGCGTGCTTAATGTGAACGGTTTTTACGATTTTTTATTAAAGCAAATGGATGTGATGGTAGAGCAGCGTTTTCTGAAACCTGTAAACCGCGAGTTGGTGCTTACTTCGGCCAATCCTGTAGAACTGGTTAACCTGATGGAAGGCTTTAAAGCCGAGCCCGATGATGTATGGTTTAAAGACCGGAATTTGATTTAAGTGATAAATATGCAAACCACATAGTTTGTTCGCAATTTACACTACTGACTACTGACTACTGACTACTGACTACTGACTACTGACTACTGACTACTGACTACTGACTACTGAGCCAAGCGGTCGACGTCCAGTTCAATTGCGTTTAACCACTGCTCCATCAGGGTATTTATCTGCAATATACGGTTAGCCAGGTATTTCATATACTCCTGTCGGTGGTCTTTATCAATCACGGGTTCGTCAAGACCTAAAAGTTCTAATTGAATTTGCTCATCAATAGCTAATTGCTTGGCACGCTGTTCTTCCAGCAAGGCTGCAAAATAATGATGGTTTTGTGAGTTCATAAGTGAGGTGCGTTAGCGTTATTATTATTAATGCGTATTTTGACTTAATGTTTCAGAAAGGTCGGCAATTGGTTTAACTAACACTACAAAATTTTGCAGTTGGCCGGGTTTTAAATCAAACAGTTTCTCTAAAATAGCCACCTTTTCATGAGGAATATCCTGACTGTCGTTAAGTTTAATATTTCTATAGTTGAAAAAAGTTTTGGCACTTACATTCAGATGTTGCGGAATCAACCGCATAGCTAACCTATACTGTGTAATTGAAATATTCTTTAATAACTCATCAATTTTATACTTAAACTTAATTTCGCTCATAAATTTGGGTATTCAGTAAATATTTTCCAAGTTTTGTAATATATTACAAATACTAAACTAAAATAAAGTTTAGTAAATATACAATTTTAGTTTAATTTTTGTATCTAATTAAATAAAATGGCTATTAAACAATCAGATAATTTTTTTACTGTTATTGAGCGCAACATCCGGCAGCAGTCCAAAGCGTTGGGTATTACCTTATCTGATTTGGCTAAACATATCGAAATGACCGAAGCCGGGTTTTATAAAATGCTGTCTACCGATAGCATCAAAGTAAAAACCCTGAAAAAAGTATCCGAAGTTTTAAAGCAGCCGGTAGCTTACTTTTTTGATGATCATTCTTCCGGTTCATCCTATCAAACAGCCTCAACCTCTTTTAACCTTGCCGAACCACCGGCCGAATATGGTTCTGAAAAAGAAGGCTTGAAAAAGCAGATTCGCCTGCTCGAAAGTCAGTTAAAGGACAAGGAAAAAATAATTGAGTTGCTGAGCAAGAATAGTTAAATTGCTGCTCTCAACTATTAAATTTTTCGTCAATACTTAAAAGCAAAGTTGCCGTTGTGCGCGTTAATTAGTGGTAGTTAAACGAAAACTATAAGCCTGGTATCATAAAAGCATGGCAATTAATTGACCATGCAGCATTGCGGTAACCTATTTAAAAGCTTAAATTTGTAGCTTAAACATTATTGCTGATGTCTCAAGAAACAGAACACGTTAAATGTCTTATCATTGGTTCGGGGCCTGCCGGTTATACGGCTGCTATTTATGCTGCCCGTGCCGATCTGAAGCCTGTTTTATATACCGGTATGCTGGCTGGTGGTCAGTTAACTCAAACCACTGATGTAGAGAACTTTCCGGGTTATCCGCAGGGTATCATGGGCCCGGAGATGATGGAAGATTTCCGCAAACAGGCTGAGCGTTTTGGTACCGATATCCGCTTCGGTTATGTAAGTTCTGTTGATTTTTCGAGCTTGCCGCATAAGGTGGTGGTAGATGAAGTGAAGACCATTACTGCCGATACCGTGATCATTTCTACAGGTGCATCAGCCAAATGGTTAGGGCTCGAATCTGAGCAAAAGTATAATGGATTTGGCGTTTCTGCCTGTGCCGTATGCGACGGTTTCTTTTTCCGCGGACAGGATATAGCCATTGTAGGCGCCGGCGATACCGCCGCCGAAGAAGCTACTTACCTGGCCAAACTGGCCCGTAAAGTTTACATGCTGGTACGCAGGGGCGAGTTCCGTGCTTCTAAAGCCATGGTAACCCGTGTGCAAAACACGCCAAACATCGAAATACTGTATAATACCGAAACCAAGGAGATCTTAGGCGATCATTCTGGTGTTACCGGGGTCGCTATCTTGAACAACCAAACCCAGGAAGAAAAAGTGCTGGACGTAACCGGCTTTTTCGTGGCTATTGGACACCACCCTAATACCGATATTTTTAAAGGCGTTATTGATATGGATGAAACCGGCTACATTAAAACCAAGCCCGGTACCACCCAAACCAATATCGAAGGTGTATTTTGCTGTGGCGATGCCCAGGATAATATTTACCGCCAGGCGGTAACCGCCGCCGGTACCGGTTGTATGGCTGCCTTGGATGCGGAGCGTTACCTGGCGGATAAAGAAGCCGAAGAAGTAATGGCCCACCAATAAGACCGATATTCCTGTTTAAGGAACCTTAATAAGGTACAAAAAGCCACCAGAAATGATGGCTTTTTTACGTTTAATTACAAATTTTTACATTTTGGTTTGGGGCTATCTGTCAAAATCTGCTAACTTCACTTTTCGTTATTATTTAAACTGATTAAATCCGGGTATGTCTTATAAATCCTGTTTACTGTTCTTACTTACTGTCTTTATTTTTAGTAGTGTTGTCAAGGCTCAAAATGCCGATCCTAATATGGGCATCATCCCCGCACCGGTATCCGTGCAAAAACAGGCCGGCACTTTTGTGTTAAGTCAGGAAACCCTTATACTGGCCGATACGGTTACCAACAAGGCCGTTCGGTTTTTAGCCGACTATCTGCAACAAAAATATTCCTTCACCAATAAACTGCAAGCCAACACCGGCGCTGCTGCCAGTAATGCCATTATCCTAACCTCCGCAGGTACCGAAGGGTTACCGGCCGAAGGTTACCGCCTTACCATAGCACCTAATCAAATTACTATTGCCGGTAAGGGAGCCGGCTTGTTTTATGGCATTCAAACGCTCATTCAGCTGTTTCCGTTAGAGCGTTCGGGGACGGCTAAATTGCCGTGTGCCCGCATTGAGGATTACCCGCGCTTTGGCTACCGGGGTATGCACCTGGATGTATGCCGCCACTTTTTTTCGGTGGAGTTTGTGAAGCGCTACCTCGATCTGATGGCAGCCTACAAGCTTAATACCTTCCACTGGCACTTAACCGACGATCAGGGCTGGCGCATTGAGATCAAGAAATACCCGCGCTTAACGCAGGTAGGCAGCCAGCGTGCCGAAACTTTAATTGGCAACTACCACGATCGCATGCCGCAGCAGTTTGATAACACCCCCTACGGCGGCTATTACACCCAAGACCAGATCCGCGAGGTTATTCAATATGCGGCCTCTAAATACATTACCATCATCCCTGAAATTGAAATGCCAGGCCATGCCATGGCTGCCCTGGCCGCTTACCCCGAGTTGAGCTGCGATATTAAACAAGAGTACAAGGTATCGGGCACCTGGGGTGTATTCAATAACATTTTTTGCCCTACCGAAAAAACTTTCACCTTTTTGCAGGATGTGCTAACGGAGGTAATCGACCTGTTCCCGAGCAAATACATACACATAGGGGGCGACGAAGCACCAAAGGTGGTTTGGAAGTCATCGCCCGAGGCTCAAGCTATTATTAAAAGGCTAAAGCTAAAAGATGAACATGGCCTGCAAAGCTATTTCATCCAACGGATGGAGAAGTTTGTGAATAGCAAAGGCCGCAGTATTATTGGTTGGGATGAGATACTGGAAGGTGGTTTAGCTCCTAATGCCACCGTAATGAGCTGGCGCGGCGAGGCTGGTGGTATTGCCGCTGCCAAACAAGGCCATAACGTGATCATGACGCCCAGCAGCAGCGCCCTGTACTTCGACCATTCGCAAGCCCGGTCAGACCTGGAACCTTTGGGCATTGGTGGTTTTGCACCGCTGTCAAAGGTTTACGCTTATAACCCTACACCTGCGGCCTTAACGCCTGCACAAAACAAATATATTTTAGGAGTGCAGGCCAACTTGTGGACGGAGTATATCGCTACAG
>Ga0265798_10005911_pt1 | contig 16256 bp, 13 predicted proteins | sample P3T30metagenome_FD_192430 | JGI IMG/M metagenome (GOLD analysis project Ga0265798, IMG submission 192430) | Plant litter microbial communities from East Loma Ridge, Irvine, California - P3 T30 | ecosystem: Environmental > Terrestrial > Plant litter > Unclassified | place: USA: California... | reverse complement strand
CTACACCAACGACCAGAACCTGATCGACGTCTACCACAGCGACCCCTACCGCGCGCGCTCGGCCACCCAGTCGATGATTCCCAGCAAGACCGGCGCCGCCGAAGCGGTGGGCCTGGTGCTGCCCGAGCTGGCCGGCAAGCTGACCGGCATGGCGGTACGCGTACCGGTGATCAACGTATCGCTGGTCGACCTGACCTTGAACCTGTCGCGCGAAGCCAGCCGCGACGAGATCAACGCACTGATGCAGGCTGCTGCCGAGCAGTCCAAGGTACTGGGCTACAACACCCTGCCGCTGGTTTCCACCGACTTCAACCACAACCCGCTGTCGTCGATCTTCGATGCCAACCACACCAAGGTCAACGGCAAGCTGGTCAAGGTCATGGCCTGGTACGACAACGAGTGGGGCTTCTCGAACCGCATGCTGGATAACTGTTTGGCGCTGATCAACGCCAAGTAAAAACCATGGCGACTGGACGTGGCCGATGCCACCTCCAGCCGCGATATTTCTCGAAAAGCTTGCGGCTTGACCGGGCACAAAGATGAGAATTATTATCATCTGATGCTTTCTGGTCGGGTACCTCCGTGAGTCAATCACGTTTCATTTCCGTATTCATCTCGCAACGCTTGAGCCTGCTGCGCACCCTTCAGCGCATGGTTCGCAACCCCAGCACCGCCGAAGACCTGCTTCAGGAAACCTACCTGAGGGTCAACCGTGCCGTGGGCGAGCGACCTATCGAACATCTCGAGCCGTTCGTGTTCCAGACAGCGCGCAATCTTGCCCTCGACTATCTGCGCTCCCGTCGCCTGTATGAGCGAACGATGGTCGAAGACGTGCCTCTCAACGTGCTACAAAGCATTGCAACAGTGGCCAGCACCCCGGATGAAGCCGCCCATGCGCAGCGCCTGCTGGCCAGATTGACCGCCAGCCTCGGCCTGCTGACGCCTCGCCAGCAGCGGATTTTCATACTCAGCCGGGTGCATGGCAGTAGCTATATGGAGATCGCCGAAGAGCTGGAAGTCTCGGCCAGCACCGTACAAAAGGAGTTGAAATTGATCATGGCGATCTGTGTCGGCGTTGCGCAGCGTCTGGAGGAACAACTGTGAAAGGGCAGCATTCACCAGAGCAGGCGCCACTGACGCCCGCCATGGAACAAGCCATCGATTGGTTGGTCGCCCTGCCCTGCGCTGACGCTGCCCAGCAGAGGGCATTCAAGGCCTGGCTGCTGGCCGACCCCGAACATGCCGCGGCGCTTGAGCAGGCCCGCGCGGTGTGGCAAGGCGCGTCGGTCCGCGACGCCGCCGTAACGCTGCAAACGCGGCGCAGAACCACAGCCTGGCGTCGGCGGTGGACATCGCTGGCCACCGCAGCGGTATTGGTAGTGGGGGTACTGAACTTCACCCATCTGCCGCTGCGCGTGCAGGCCGCTCACCTGACCCAGGTCGGCGAGCGCCAGCACCTGGAACTGCAAGACGGTTCCAAGGTATTGCTCAACACCGAATCGGCCTTCTCGAGCCGCGTCGATAGCCGGCAACGCCACGCGCGCCTCTATGAAGGCGAAGCGTTTTTCGAAGTGCCTCCAAGCCGCCAGCAACCCCTGCAGGTGCAAGCCGGACCGGTCCGCGCCGATGTGCTCGACAGCGCCTTCGCCGTCAGCTACCACGATGGCCAGGCGCAAGTGCGCGTGCAACGAGGCAACGTCGAGCTCAGTGCCAGCCATGACGAGAAGGTCCGTCTGAATGCCGGCGACAGCATCCGCATCGGCCCCAAGGGCTTCGGCACGCGCGAGCGGCTTGATCCGCAGAAGGATCTGGCCTGGGTCCAGGGCCGGTTGATCTTCGAGAATCGCCCCATGGGCGAGGTGCTCGCCGAACTGCGGCGCTATTACCCAGGGTGGATCATCAATACCGACAAGAAGCTCGAGCAGGTGGCGGTGACTGGCAATTACCGCCTGGACAATCCGCTCGATGTGGTTCGCTCGTTGGCCCAAGTGACGTCGGCACAGGTGCGGGAGTTTCCGGCGCTGGTCATCTTGAACTGAAGAACATGGCATTGCGCCCAACCGACACCTGACAGAACTATTTTTACGCTCTGCCGCTTCCCGATCCGTCTAGTTATAGCCAATGCAACTGATTCTCATTCGAATCGTTAGAACTATAATGACACGCGACAGGGAGCGCTTTCGATGTCCAAAGGTTTCACTCGTCCACAGTTTCACTACTCGGTGCTTACCGCCGCCCTGCTGCTGGCCACACTGCCAGCCGTAGGCAGTGCAGCTGAGCCCACCCTGACCAGCGCCCGCAACAGCGTCGATCACGCCTTCAGCATCGCCCAGCAGCCCTTGGCGTCGGCCCTGAATGGCTTCAGCACTACAACCGGCTGGCAAGTCGGGCTGCCTGCCGAACTTGCCCAGAACGTCACTTCACCCGGCGTACGCGGCAGCATGACGCCGGAACAGGCACTGGATCGGCTGCTCGCCGGCACACAATTGCGCTATCGGAAAATCAGTGCCAACAATATCGTGCTCGAGCGCAGTCCACCGGGTGCGGTGATCGCCTTGCAGCAGATGACCGTCAGCGCCACCCGCCAAGAACAAAGCGCCGACAGCGTGCCGAGCACCGTCAGCGCCCAAGGCCGCACGCAGCTGGACCGCGACAATGTCAATGGCATTCAAGATCTGGTGCGTTACGAACCCGGCGTTTCCGCAGGCGGCACCGGACTGCGCAGTGGCATCACCGGCTACAACATTCGCGGCATCGATGGCGATCGTATCCTCACCCAGGTCGATGGCGTTGAAGTGCCGAACAGCTTCTTTAACGGCCCCTATGCGCAAACCGAGCGCAATTACGTCGACCCGGAAATCGTCAAGCGCGTGGAAATCCTGCGTGGGCCGGCGTCGTCGCTGTACGGCAGCAGTGCCATCGGTGGGGTGGTCAGCTATTACACACTGGACCCGGAAGACATCATCAAGCCCGGCAAGGATGTCGGTGCGCGGCTAAAGACTGGCTACAGCTCGGCAGACGAAAGCTGGCTGAACTCCGCCACCGTGGCCGGCCGTACGGGCGACTTCGACGCCCTGTTGCATTTGAGCCAGCGCAACGGGCACGAAACCGAGTCCCATGGTGATCACAACAGTACCGGCCTGAGCCGCACCGCCGCCGACCCCAAGGATGTGCGCTCCACCAATGTGCTGGCCAAGCTGGGCTGGAACTACGCTGATGACGCTCGGTTCGGGCTCACCTATGAAAAGTACAAGGACGACCGTGATGTCGACCTGAAAAGCGCCTATGGCGGCCCGTATGCCAATGGCAGCCCGCTGAATTTCTATCGATCGCGTGGGGGTAATGACACGATCACCCGCGAGCGCTTCGGCTTGAACCATAACTTCGGCCTGGACAGCGTCGTGGCCGATCACATCAAGTGGAGCCTGAACTACCAGATCGCCAAGACCGACCAGCACACCGAAGAGCACTATCTCGTCCCGCGCGCACGCGATGTGCTGCGAGCGCGTGACACCTTGTACAAAGAGCGCCAGTGGGTGTTCGACCTGCAGCTGGACAAGGCCTTCCAGGTGGGTGAAACCGATCACCTGCTGACCTACGGCACCCATATCCGCCAGCAGAAAGTCACCGGCTCGCGCAGCGGCTACGGGACCTGCCTGTCCGTGCTGGGCAGCTGCCGAGCCATCGGCGCCGACAGTTCGCCCGATCGCCTGGTCAAATCCAGCGACTTTCCCGACCCGACCATCAACACCTACAGCCTGTTCGCTCAGGACGAGATTCGCTGGAACCAGTGGACCTTCCGGCCCAGCGCCCGCTATGACTACACCCAGCTCAAGCCGCGCCTGACCGATGAGTTCCTGCGCACGGTCAACCCCAAGGGCGAGTACACCGTGACCGACAGCGATCGGAACTGGCACCGGCTATCACCCACGATGGGCGTGACCTACGACTTCGATGACCACTACACCTGGTATGGGCAGTACGCCGAAGGGTTCCGCACGCCCTCGGCCAAAGCGCTGTACGGCCGCTTCGAAAACCTTGACGCAGGTTATACGGTCCAGCCCAATCCGGACCTTGAGCCCGAAAAAAGCAGAAGCTATGAAACTGGTCTGCGCGGCAAATTCGAGGCAGGCACCTTCGATATTGCGGTGTTCTACAATCAGTACCGCGACTTCATCAACGAGGATGCGGTCAGCCCCGGGGCGACCTCTGCGGTGTTCCAGAGCAACAACATCAAGCATGCCATCATCAAGGGCGTCGAGCTCAAGGGCCGCTTGAACCTGGACAGCTTCGGTGCGCCGCAAGGTCTCTACAGCCAAGGCTCCATCGCGTACGCCCATGGCAAGAACCAAGACAACGGCCAACCGATCAACAGCGTCAATCCGCTCAAGGGTGTCTTCGGCCTGGGCTACGAGCAGCAGCAGTATGGCGGCCTGTTCAGCTGGACACTGGTCAAGCGCCAGAACCGGGTGGACAGCAGCGCGTTCAAGTCGCCGGACGGCAGCGGGGTGTTCAAAACGCCTGGCTTCGGCATCCTCGACCTGGCCGGTTACTACAAGGTCACCGACGACGTCACCGTCAACGCCGGCCTGTACAACCTCACCGACAAGAAATACTGGCTATGGGACGACGTACGCAGTTATGACGGGGTGGGCGAAGCGGCGGTGACATCCCCCGCCAACCTCGACCGTCTCACGGCTCCCGGTCGTAATTTCGCGATCAATCTGGTTTGGGACATCTGATAATGGCACTGTAGGGGCAGACAACCGCTGCCCCTGCGGTAGGATTTTTTTACGGTCCGCTGTCGGTTGACTCGTCTTGTCTACACAGCACCGTATTTTTCAAGGAACTCGCAATGACCGTTACCGAGCACCCTCAGGACCAGGCCCCACTGCGCTCCGCTCGCTTGCGCGCGATCAGCCAGACGCTGCATGACAGCCTGGAAAACACCGTGGCCCGTTACGCACCCTTCGATACGCCGGAAAGCTATGCGCGTTTTCTGCAGATGCAGTACCTGTTCCAGTCCGAGCTGCAGCCCCTGTACAACGATCCCGCCCTGATCGCCTTGTTCCCCGACCTCCCCGGGCGTTGCCGCGCCGAGGCTGCCAAGGCCGACCTGATCGACCTTGGCGTGGCCATTCCGCAACCCGTCCCGGGCGCCCTCAGTGAGCCCAGCCGAGCTACGGCGCTTACCTGGCTTCGCGTCTCCGAAGGGTCTAAACTCGGCGCCGCAATCCTGATCAAGCGGGCCAATGCCTTGGGCTACACCGAAAGTTTCGGTGCGCGCCATCTGGCCGAACCCGAAGGCGGACGTGGCAAAGGCTGGAAAGCCTTCAACGCGATATTCGATGCCCTGCCTTTCAGCGCGGGAGAAGAAGCCGAAGCTGACCAGGCAGCCAACGACGCGTTCGCACGCTTGCAGGTGCTGCTGCAACACACCTACGCCGATCACAGGGAAACGGCGTCGGCTTGAAACCCGACTGTATGGAACTCATGGACAACCCTCGCCCGCTCCCCTCAAAGCTGGCCCGCGTGCTTTACGGCCTGCTGGCCTATACCAGCCTGATCATCGGGCTGATCGCCATCGTGGTGCCGGGGTTGCCCACCACCGAGTTCATCCTGCTGGCCGCCTGGGCGGCGACCAAAAGCTCGCCACGGCTGAGCGCCTGGCTGGAAAACCACAAGCTGTTCGGCCCCATGCTGCATAACTGGCGCAATGGCAAGGTGATCACTCGCCGGGCCAAGGTCAGTGCAACCGCCAGCATGGTGATCTGCTCGCTGGTGATGTGGTTCACCCTCAAGCAGCATTGGCCGGTGTACGCGGCCATCGCCGGCATGGTGCTGGTCAACCTGTGGATCTGGTCACGCCCCGAACGCATCTCCCCACAGCGCTGAACCGCCGCGCCGGCGCTACAGCTTTGCGCCATGGCAGGGCATACTGCCCTTCTCCGCTGTCCAGAATGCTCGAGCCCCATGCGTATCCACGTCAGCTTCATCGACCGTGTCGGTATCACCCAGGAAGTGCTGGCCCTGCTCGGTGCCCGCAATCTCAACCTCGATGCCGTCGAGATGGTCCCGCCCAACGTCTACATCGATGCACCGACACTCAGCCCGCTGGTGCTGGAAGAGCTGCACGACGCACTGTTCCGGGTGCGAGGCGTGGAAGATGTACGTGTGGTCGACATTCTTCCGGGACAGCGCCGGCACTTGCAACTCGAAGCCTTGCTGGCTGCCATGGCCGATCCGGTACTGGCGCTGGACAGTGCCGGCAATGTTCTGCTGGCCAACCCGGCCTTGGTCGAGCTGTATGGCCGCGAGCCGGCTGGGCAGTCGGTGGCCGACCTGTTCGCCGACCCTGCTCTGCTCGGTGCATTGCTGGAACAGGGGTTCCGCCTGCCACTGCGCGAGGTCAACCTGAATGGCCAGACGCTGTTGCTCGATGCCACTCCGATCACCGACGCTGGCGCCTTGCTGACACTCTACCCGCCCAACCGCATGGGCGAGCGCCTGGCCGCCCTGCACCACGACCATGCCGAGGGATTCGACTCGCTGCTGGGTGATTCCGCACCCATCCGGGCGCTCAAGGCGCGGGCGCAGCGGGTCGCGGCCCTGGATGCACCCCTGCTGATCCAGGGCGAAACCGGCACCGGCAAGGAACTGGTGGCACGTGCCTGCCATGCTGTCAGCGCACGCCACGGCGCGCCGTTCCTGGCCCTCAACTGCGCCGCGCTACCGGAGAACCTCGCCGAGAGCGAGCTGTTCGGCTACGCCCCCGGCGCCTTCACGGGCGCCCAGCGTGGCGGCAAGCCGGGGCTGATGGAGCTGGCGCACCAAGGCACGGTGTTCCTCGACGAGATCGGTGAAATGTCGCCGTATCTGCAGGCCAAGCTGCTGCGTTTTCTCAACGACGGCAGTTTCCGTCGCGTTGGCGGCGACCGTGAGGTCAAGGTCAACGTGCGCATCCTCAGCGCCACCCACCGCAATCTCGAGCAGATGGTGGCAGAAGGGGCGTTTCGGGAAGACCTGTTCTACCGCCTCAACGTGCTCAACTTGAATGTGCCTCCGCTGCGCGAGCGCGGCGAAGACATCCTGCTGCTGGCACGTTACTTCATGCAACAGGCCTGCACCCAGATTCAGCGACCGATGTGCCGACTGACGGCCAATACCTATCCTGCCTTGCTGGGCAATCGTTGGCCGGGCAATGTCCGTCAACTGCAGAACGTGATCTTTCGCGCGGCTGCGGTTTGCGAAAGCAATACAGTGGATATCGCCGATCTGGACATCGCCGGTACCCGCGTGCCCCACCGCAACGACGGCGAGGTGGTCAGTCTGGAGCAGGCAGTGGGTGCGTATGAAAAAGCGCTGTTGGAAAAGCTGTATCCCAGCTATCCATCTAGCCGACAGCTGGCCAGCCGACTGCAGACATCACATACGGCCATTGCCAACCGGTTACGCAAATACGGCATTGGCAGTGCCTCCTGATACGTCAAACGAGTTGCTATGTATCGATTTCAATACATCGTACGCAATTCAATACACCGTCACAAATTGGCACCTGTAGCAGCGGCGCAAGCCGCGTCCGGGCTTGTCGGGGTGTATCTGGCAGATCACGTTTGCCGCCGACGCGGCTTGCGCCGCTGCTACAGGGGCTACTCCGAGGACTGGACCAAGCTGAATCGTAGCGTTTTCGTTACGGCCACCTTGCTTCGGAACTTGGGTTATCCGCCTGAAGCCCTTGAAGTGTGTGGCTTTGGGAAATCTGGCAGCCATCTTGCTAAGTAACCGCCATTGCTGAACCCCAAATCATTGCGGAGTTTCCATGAGCGAGTTGCGTTTCACCGTCGAACACGAATGGCTGCGCCTCGAGGCCGACGGCAGCGTCACAGTCGGCATCACCCCTTTCGCCCAGAACGCCTTGGGCGACGTGGTGTTCGTGCAGTTGCCCGAACTGGCCCGCCACGCGCGCGATGCCGAGGTTTCGGTGCTGGAATCGGTGAAGGCTGCCAGCAGCATCAACATGCCGCTCGACGGCGAGATCGTCGAAGTCAACGCAGCGCTCGACGCCGCCCCGGAGCTGGTCAACCAGGACCCGCTGGCACAGGGCTGGTTCTTCCGTTTCATCCCCGATGACCTCGAACAGGTTCGCGCCTTGCTCGACCAGCCCGCCTACGACAACCTGATCGCCGCCCAAGGCTGAGGACCGACCATGACTCGCGCCATTGCACTGCATACCGACAACGAATTCATCGCTCGCCACATCGGCCCTGGCCCGGTAGATGAGCAAGCCATGCTCGACTTTCTGGGGTTCGACAGCCTGGATGCCCTGAGCGCCAGCGTCATACCCGAAAGCATCAAGGGCACCAGCGTGCTTGGCCTGTCTGCCGGGCAAAGCGAAGCCGACGCTCTGGCTGCAATCAAGGCCATTGCCCAGCAGAACCAACTGTTCAAAAACTATATCGGACAGGGCTATTACAACACCCACACGCCTGCGCCGATCCTGCGCAACCTGCTGGAGAACCCCGCGTGGTACACGGCCTACACGCCGTATCAGCCTGAAATCTCCCAGGGCCGCCTGGAAGCGCTGCTGAACTTCCAGACCCTGATCAGCGACCTGACCGGCCTGCCGATCGCAAATGCTTCGCTGCTGGATGAGGCCACTGCCGCCGCCGAAGCCATGACCTTCTGCAAACGCCTGAGCAAGAACAAGAGCAGCCAGCGCTTCTTCGCCTCCAGCCACTGCCATCCGCAGACCCTGGCCGTGCTGATCACCCGCGCCGAGCCCCTGGGCATCAAGGTGGTCGTCGGCGACGAGCACGAGTTGGCCGACACCGATGGTTTCTTCGGGGCTCTGCTGCAGTATCCCGCCAGCAACGGCGACATTTTCGATTACCGTGAGCTGGTCGAGCGCTTCCACGCCGGCAACGCACTGGTGGCCGTGGCCGCCGACCTGCTGGCCTTGACCCTGCTCAGCCCGCCGGGCGAGTTCGGCGCCGACGTGGCCATCGGCAGCGCCCAGCGTTTCGGGGTGCCGCTGGGCTTTGGTGGTCCACACGCGGCGTATTTTTCTACTCGCGACAGCTTCAAGCGCGACATGCCCGGCCGTCTGGTCGGTGTCTCGGTGGACCGCCACGGCAAGAGCGCCCTGCGTCTGGCCATGCAGACCCGCGAGCAGCATATCCGCCGCGAGAAGGCCACCAGCAACATCTGCACGGCCCAGGTCCTGCTGGCCAACATCGCCAGCATGTACGCCGTCTACCACGGCCCGGCCGGCTTGATCCAGATCGCCCGGCGCACCCACCAGCTCACCGCCATCCTGGCACGTGGCCTGACCCAGTTGGGCGTGCGCGTCGAGCAGCAGCATTTCTTCGACACTTTGACCCTCGCCACCGGCGCCGCGACCGAGCGCCTGCACGAGCAAGCCCGCGCGGCCGGTATCAACCTGCGCGAAGTCGACGCCCAGCGCGTGGGTATCTCGCTGGACGAGACCACCCGGCAGGCCGATGTGGAAGCGCTGTTCGCGCTGTTCCACAGCGAAAGCACCCAGGTGGTATTCCAGACCCTGGCCGACGAAGTCACCGATCAGCTGCCCAAGTCACTGTTGCGTGAGTCGGCGATCCTGCAACACCCGGTCTTCAACCGCTATCACTCGGAAACCGAGCTGATGCGCTACCTGCGCCGCCTGGCCGACAAGGACCTGGCCCTGGATCGCACCATGATCCCGCTGGGCTCCTGCACCATGAAGCTCAATGCCGCCAGCGAGATGATCCCGGTGACCTGGGCCGAGTTCGGCCAGTTGCACCCTTTCGCACCGGCTGCGCAGAGCAAGGGCTATCAGCTGCTGACCGACGAGCTGGAAAGCATGCTGTGCGCCGCCACAGGCTACGATTCCGTGTCCCTGCAGCCCAATGCCGGTTCCCAGGGTGAATACGCCGGGCTGCTGGCCATTCGCGCCTATCACCAGAGCCGTGGCGACGAGCATCGTGACATCTGCCTGATTCCATCTTCGGCCCACGGCACCAACCCAGCGACCGCGCACATGGCCGGGATGCGTGTAGTGGTCACCGCGTGTGACGCACGTGGCAACGTCGATATCGAGGACCTGCGCGCCAAAGCCATCGAGCACAGCGACAAGCTGGCGGCCTTGATGATTACCTACCCGTCTACCCATGGCGTGTTCGAGGAAGGCATCCGCGAGATCTGCGCGATCATTCATGACCACGGCGGCCAGGTGTACATCGATGGCGCCAACATGAACGCCATGGTGGGCCTGTGCGCACCGGGCAAGTTCGGCGGCGATGTCTCCCACCTGAACCTGCACAAGACCTTCTGCATTCCCCATGGTGGCGGCGGCCCGGGTGTCGGCCCGATCGGCGTGAAAGCGCACCTGGCCCCGTTCCTGCCCGGCCATGCTGCGCTGGAACGCAAGGAAGGCGCCGTCTGCGCAGCGCCGTTCGGCAGCGCCAGCATCCTGCCGATCACCTGGATGTACATCCGCATGATGGGCGGCGACGGCCTCAAGCGCGCCTCCCAGGTGGCCATCCTCAACGCCAACTACATCGCCCGGCGCCTGGAGCAGCACTACCCGATCCTCTACGCCGGCAGCAACGGCTTGGTGGCCCACGAGTGCATCCTCGACGTGCGCCCGCTCAAGGACAGCAGCGGCATCAGCGTCGACGACGTCGCCAAGCGCCTGATCGACTTCGGCTTCCACGCCCCGACCATGTCGTTCCCAGTGGCGGGTACCCTGATGATCGAGCCGACCGAAAGCGAATCGATGGAAGAACTCGACCGCTTCTGCAACGCCATGATCCAGATCCGCGAAGAGATTCGCGCAGTCGAGGAAGGCCGTCTGGACCGCGACGACAACCCGTTGAAGAACGCGCCGCACACGGCCGCCGAACTGGTCGGCGAATGGACTCACGCCTACAGCCGCGAACAGGCGGTCTACCCGCTGCCGACCTTGCTGGAAAACAAGTACTGGCCACCGGTTGGCCGGGTCGACAACGTTTTCGGCGACCGCAACCTAGTGTGCGCCTGCCCTTCCATCGAAGCCTATCAGCAAGCGTGATGACGGCGGCGCGCGGCCTTGATTGCCGCGCGCCCTGTTACGCAAGGAACCGAAAATGTCTGACACCCTTCTGCAAAAAACACCGTTGCACGCACTTCATCTGGAACTGGGTGCGCGCATGGTGCCCTTCGCCGGCTACGACATGCCGGTGCAATACCCACTGGGCGTGATGAAGGAGCACCGCCACACGCGTGCCCAGGCCGGGCTGTTCGACGTGTCGCACATGGGCCAGGTTCGCCTGACCGGCGCAGAGGCTGCCAAGGCGCTGGAGACACTGGTACCAGTGGACATCATCGACCTGCCGGTGGGCATGCAGCGCTACGCCATGTTCACCAATGAGCAGGGTGGCATTCTCGACGACCTGATGGTGGCCAATCTGGGCCATGACACTTTGATGTTGGTGGTCAACGCCGCATGCAAGGATCAGGATCTGGCTCACCTGCAAAAGCATCTGAATGGCCACTGCCAGATCGAACCCCTGTTCGATTCGAGGGCGCTGCTCGCGCTGCAAGGCCCGGCGGCGGTCACGGTGCTGGCGCGCCTGGCGCCTGAAGTGGCCGACATGACGTTCATGCAATTCGCCACCGTGAAGCTGCTGGGCGTGGAATGCTACGTCAGTCGCTCCGGCTATACCGGCGAAGACGGTTTCGAAATTTCCGTGCCGAGCGCCGATGCACAAGCGCTTGCGCGTGCCTTGTTGGCCGAGCCTGAAGTGGAGCCAATCGGTCTGGGTGCGCGTGATTCACTGCGACTCGAAGCGGGCCTGTGCCTGTATGGCCATGACATGGACAGCGATACATCGCCCATTGAGGCCAGTTTGCTCTGGGCTATCTCCAAGTCACGCCGCGCCGACGGTGCGCGTGCTGGCGGCTTCCCGGGCGCCGAGGTCATCTTTGCCCAGCAACGCGAAGGCGTTGCGCGCAAGCGCGTCGGCTTGCTACCCCAAGAGCGCACCCCCGTGCGTGAAGGCGCGCAGATCATCGATGCCCAAGGGGTGGAAGTCGGTCGCGTATGCAGTGGCGGTTTCGGCCCTACATTGGACGCACCGGTTGCCATGGGCTATGTAGACGCCAACGCTGCGGCTCTGGATAGCCCATTGCATGCCATCGTGCGCGGCAAACCCGTGCTCATGAAAGTTGCCAAGATGCCGTTCGTAGCGCAACGCTATTACCGCGGGTGAACGAAGCGGATGACATCGGCCCATGCTGACAAAACGCCGACGGGGGTTGATGACATCTCTGGTAGATAAAAACTATGACGCGCAAATAAAGCGTCATAGTTCCAACACTCTTCCGCGCCCTGTTTCCGCTGCTCGAATGCACCGGCGTCAAGTGTAAGCCTCTTGTGCACGATACTGGAGCAAAGCCCCGGATACGGGCCGAAAGACGGCAAGAAAAGGTTAAAAAGCGGTCCTTGTCAGGGCTTGTTTTCCTCGCTGAAGTTAGCGTAAAGTTTGTCCACTGTGTTTGCATGGGTCGCTTGGATCGTGACCTGGGCAGTAGCGCTGATCATTGCTACAACCCGTTCGACGTCTCTTAACTTTCCTGCAAATCAGCCCAGTACTCTTTCATGTGAAAGACGCTGTTATTACCTCTAGGTTTCAAGGAAATTAAGCTATGTCGACTCGTCAAAGCGGTACCGTCAAGTGGTTCAACGACGAAAAAGGTTTCGGTTTCATTACGCCTGAAAGCGGTCCAGACCTGTTCGTTCACTTCCGTGCCATTCAAGGCAACGGCTTCAAGAGCCTGAAGGAAGGCCAGAAGGTCACCTTCGTGTCCGTGCAGGGCCAGAAAGGCCTGCAGGCTGACGAGGTTCAAGCCGAGGCTTGATTCCAGCGTCGCCCAAAAGCCCCAGCGCTGATAGCCTGGGGCTTTTTTGTGGCCGCTCGACCCGTGTCGAGCATTTCCGCCCAAGGACCTTCGATGGCGCTTGATGCCCTGAACAATCTGCTGCAACCAGTGCCGGCGAGCCTGGCGCGTCGCCTGGCTGCGGCCGCCTACGACCTGATTCTGTTGGTGGCCCTGCTGATGGTCGCCACCGCGCTGTATAAGCTGAGCCAGCTGATTTGGTACGGGGAAGCGCGCCTGCGAGCCCTGTCCGAAGCGGGTGCCCTGGATCAGGATCCTTGGCTTTCACTGCTGCTGGCGTGTCTATCGTTCACCTTTTTTGCCCACTTCTGGACCCGTGCCGGACAGACCCTGGGCATGCAAGCCTGGAGCATCCGCGTGCAGAACGTCGACGGTTCCGAGGTCAGCCTGGGCCAAGCGCTGCTGCGGTTCATGCTGGCAATACTGTCCTGGCTGTGCCTGGGGATGGGTTGGTGGTGGATGCTGTTCGACCGGCGCAAGCGCACCTGGCACGATCTGGGATCGCGCAGCCAGGTGGTGCGGACTGGCCAATAAAAAACCGGCCACTGAGGGCCGGTTTCTGCCTTGCCTGCGGTCGCTAACCAGCGCGTCGCAACAGCCACAGCCCGGCTATCGCGCAGACGGCTGCGGGCAGTACCACTGCCAGCAGTGGCGGAAAGCCGAACACCAGGCTCGATGGCCCGAGCAGGTCTTGGGCGATGCGGAACACGAAGCCCACCAGCACGCCGGTAAACACCCGCTGCCCCAAGGTCACCGAGCGTAGCGGGCCGAAGATGAAGGAGATAGCCATCAACACCAGGGCCGCCGTGACCAGCGGCTGCAAGACCTTCACCCAGAACGCCAACCAGTACTGACCGTTATTGAGGCCCTGGTCGGCCAGGTAGTGGATGTAACCCCACAGTCCGGAGATGGACAACGCTTCGGGTGCCACGATGACCGTGCTGAGCAACTGCGGGGTCAGGGACACATCCCAGCGCTCTTCGGCGGCCTTGACCACTTCGCTGCGATCGGCGTGAAACAGCGTGGTGGTGACCTCGCTCAACTGCCAATGATCGTTGTCGTATTGCGCCTTGCGGGCAAAGCTGGCGCTGAGCATGTGACGCTGATCATCGAAGCGGTAGCGCGTGACCCCATAGAGCAGCCCATGGGGTTGCACCGTGTTGATGTGGATGAACTCGTCACCCTGACGGTGCCACATGCCGTGCTTGCCGCTCTGCGCATCGCCGCTGCCCAAGGCCAGTGAACGCTCGGCCTGAGCCTTGTTCTCGGCAGGTGGGGCAACGTATTCGCCCACCAGCACACCGATTACCATCAACACCAGCATCGGTTTCATCACGGCCCAGACGATGCGCCCCACCGACACGCCGGCAGCGCGCATGATGGTCAGCTCGCTGCTGCTGGCCAGGCTACCGAGGCCGATCAGACAGCCGATCAGGGCCGCCATCGGCAGCATGTCGTAGACCCGCCGAGGGGCGGTCAAGGCTACATACTTGCCGGCATCGAGCAGGGTATAGCTGTCGCTGATATCGCCCATTTCGTCAATGAAGGCAAACAGCGAGGCCAGGCCGAGGATAATCCCCAGTACCGCGAGGATGGCCACTGCAACGCTCTTGCCGATGTAGCGATCAAGCTTAACCATGGGTCACCCCCTTGGCACGGCGGCTGGCACGGGCCAGCTTCATGGGCTCCCAGTACATCAGCAGCAGGCCGATGGCCAGGAACAGCACGTGCACCCACCACATGCCGAGCGCCGCAGGCAGGCGGCCTTTTTCCATGGCGCTGCGCGCGGCGATGAGCAGGGTCAGGTAAGCCATGTACAGGAGGATCGCCGGCAGCAGTTTGAGGAAGCGGCCCTGGCGCGGATTGACCCGCGACAGCGGCACCGCCATCAGGGTCACGATGAATACCAGTATCGGCAGTGACAATCGCCACTGCAGCTCGGCGCGCGGTCGCGGGTCGTTGCTGCCCCACAGCTCGCCAGTGGGAATGGCTTCGCGATCGGTGATGTCGCTACTCACGTCCGGTTTGGGCAGGAGCACGCCGTAGGTGTCGTATTGAATGGCGCGGTAGTTCGCTTCGCCCGGATTGCCGTCGTAGCGGAAACCGTTTTCCAGAATAAGGTAGCGGTTGCCATCGGCGCGCACTTCCTGACGGCCCTTTTCGGCCACCAATACGGAAATGCCACGATCCTTGGCCTTGTCCTGGGACATGCGCTTCTCTGAAATGAACACACCGCTTAGGTCGACGCGGTTTTCCGAAAGGCTTTGCGTGTAGGTGACCCGCGTGCCGTCACGCAGCGCCTGGAAGCGACCCGGCACCAGGGTGTCGAATTCGGTCATGGCATCCTGCTGGTTGATGATGGTGGCAACCTGGGCAACGCCTTGCGGGGCGAGGCTCAGGCTCAGCCACGCCACCAACAGGGCGACCAGCGTCGCCGGCGCCATGGTGATCGCCAACAGGCGCTGCTGGCTCATGCCGGTGGCGGAAAGCACGGTCATCTCGCTTTCCAGGTACAGGCGCCCGTAAGCCAGCAAGATGCCCAGGAACAGGCCCAGCGGCAGGATCAGTTGCAGAAAGCCCGGCAGGCGGAAGCCCATGATCATGAACAGCACGCCAGGGTCGAGGATCCCGGACGCCGCCTGAGCCAGGTACTTGATGAAGCGCCCGCTCATGATGATCACCAGGAGCACCGCACTCACGGCGCTCATTGTGATCATGACCTCACGGGACAGATAACGGAAAACGATCAAACCAGACACTCCAGGGTCGTCGCACGCAGGCAGCCCGACAGGGGAACGTAGCAGCCAGGACAGGGGCCGGCCCGCGAGAACGGGCCAGGTAAAAAGTCGCCGCATTATCCTGTGAAAGGCTGTGCCTGTCACTTAACAGCGGCATTGGATGGACAATTACCACCATGCAAAGGTTGCGAGGGGGCTGGGGCTGGGGTCAAACTGGACGCTTTCGCGCGAACCGTCTTGCGCAAGCATCGACCTAGAATCAGGGGTTCTGGATATGGAATTGGTTGTAAAGAGCGTTGCTGCCGAATCGATTAAAACCGCGACCCTGGTCATCGCCATTGGCGAAGAGCGCGCCCTGGGCGCCATTGCCAGCAAGATCGACGGCCTGAGCGGCGGCTTGATCAGCGCTGCACTCAAGCGTGGCGACATCGTCGGGCGTGCCGGCCAGACCCTGTTGCTGCCGGGCGTGCCCGCGCTCAAGGCCGAGCGTCTGCTGCTGGTGGGCAGCGGCAAGGACGAAGAACTGGCCGACCGCCCATGGCGCAAGCTGGCCAGCGCTGCCTATGGCGTGCTGAAGAACCT
>Ga0265798_10005910_pt1 | contig 16260 bp, 15 predicted proteins | sample P3T30metagenome_FD_192430 | JGI IMG/M metagenome (GOLD analysis project Ga0265798, IMG submission 192430) | Plant litter microbial communities from East Loma Ridge, Irvine, California - P3 T30 | ecosystem: Environmental > Terrestrial > Plant litter > Unclassified | place: USA: California... | reverse complement strand
CGGTGCTGATTCCCGCTGGCGTGTTCAAGACCGGCGCGCTGTACCTCAAGAGCAATATGACTCTGGAGGTCGCCGAGGGCGCGACGTTGCTCGGCTCGGAACGCGCTGAGGATTACCCGCTGGAGGGCTACATTCAGTACCCGTACTCAACCATGGTGCGCCCGGCGTCGCTGATCAACGCGCTGCCGCGTGACCCCCGCCAGCACCAGTCGTTCGAGAACATCCGCATCGTCGGCAAGGGCACCATCGACGGCAACGGCTGGAAGCGCAACGACGACAGCCAGGACGAACTGGGCAACCCGCTGCCGTTCTATCGGGCCAGCGACAACACTCGTTACATGGAAGACGGCATCCTCGCCAAGGATCAGGTCGAGAAGGCGGTGGCGCGCGGCATCATCGTCAAAGACGCGTACGGGCAGATGCGCTCGTCACTGATGACCCTGCGCAACGTCAAGAACGTGTTCTACGGTGGCTTCACCGTGCTCAACCCGGCGTACCACGGGATCATGAACCTGGAGACCGAGAACGTGGTGATGGCCAATACCGTGCACAAGACCTACGACGCGAATAACGGCGATGGCATCGAGTTTGCCAACAGTAAGGGCGCCATGGTCTTCAACAACTTCTTCGACACCGGTGACGATTGTGTCAACTTCGCCTCGGGCACGGGCGCCGATGCGACCAAGCAGCCGCCTCAGGAAGATGCCTGGATCTTCAATAACTACTTCCGCCGCGGCCACGGCATGGTGGTTGCCGGCAGCCACACCGGCGGCTGGATCCAGAACATTCTTGCCGAAGACAACGTGTCCGATGGCACCGACACCGGCCTGCGCATGAAAAGCACCAATTTCATGGGCGGCGGCGCGCGCAATGTCACCTTCCGCGACTCGGCGATCCGCAACACGGTCAAGCAGGGGGTGATCATGACCCTCGATTACCATGACCCCAACGCCATTCTCGACTACAAACGCTCGACCGTGCCGGGCCAGTTCCGCGACATTCGCGTGGCCAATGTGACGGTGGAAGATGCCGCCGGCGCGGCGATTCAGGTCAAGGGTGACAGCGCTCATGACGCCTACCACGAGAACATCGCCTTTGAGCAGGTGCGTTTCAAGGGTAAAGCCAAGGCGCAGATCGACGGGCTGCGCAACGCCAACTTCACCGATGTCAGCTTCGTCGGCAGCGACGGCAACCCTTGGGACATCAAGGGCAGCGAAGGTCTGAGTTTCGACCGTGTCGAGCCGCAGCCAAAGCAGTAGCGGTAAACAGCTGGCGCGGGTGGCTCAGTCGTCCCGCGTCAGCACTTCGAGCAATTCGATTTCGAAAGTCAGGTCCGAGTTGGGCGTTATGTGTGCGCCCATCTGCCGCTCGCCGTAGGCCAGGTGCGCGGGCACGAACAGGCGCCGCTTGCCGCCGACCTGCATGCCGATGATTCCCTGATCCCACCCCTTGATCACGCGACCGGTGCCGATCACACACTGGAACGGCTTGCCGCGCGAGTGGGACGAGTCGAACTCAGTGCCGTCTTGCAGCCAGCCGCGGTAGTGAGTGGTGATCAAGGCGCCCTTGACCGCGGCCTTGCCGTCACCCACGTGCAGATCTTCTATGCGCAGTTCATCACTCATGTTGCCGGTCCGGTCAGTTGTCGAGGGCCTGCGTTTTCGCAAGAAACGCTGCGCTTTGCAACCGCTGAACGCCTGTAAAGGCGTGTAGTCCGTTCACGACCGGGTGAGGCGTAATTCAACAGTGAGGCAATGGCAGCCATTGGCCGGAAACCGTCCGTGATACTTGGCCACGCGCGGCCGACGTCAGAGATCAGCATGCCTTATAGCAGCCGAAAGGCTTCCTGGCTCTTCGCCAAGGACAGATCACTGGGCTGGGGCGCATATTTTGCGCAGAACTAACCGGCGATTAGAGTCTCCATAGACGACTGGTCTAATTGTTGGTAGACTATTTTCACTATGAAGAAAGCCGCTAACGAAATGCGCGAGCACATCCTTACTGTTGCCAGGGCGCTGATGACTCACAAGGGCTACACCGCAGTGGGCCTCAACGAGGTGTTGAGTACCGCAGGTGTGCCCAAGGGGTCGTTTTACTACTACTTCAAATCGAAGGAAGAATTCGGGCAGGCATTGCTTGACGAGTATTTCGATGAGTACCTGGCGCGTATAGCCCCGATTCTCAATCAACAGGCCAATGGAGCAGAGAGCCTTCTGGGTTACTTCCAGTACTGGATCGAAACCCAGCATGACGACTCGCTCTACAACAAATGCCTGGTGGTGAAACTGGGTGCGGAAGTTTGCGACCTCTCCGAGGTCATGCGTCAGGTGCTGGATAAAGGTACCGGCAGAATCGTCAAGCTGATTGCCGGGAGCATCGAGCGCGGTATCAGTGATGGCAGCGTCGTTACCACGGACAGCGTTGCGCTAGCCGAGGCCCTTTATCAGATGTGGCTCGGCGCCTCTCTGATGGCCAAAGTAAACCGCTCTACTCGGCCCTTCGAATCGGCACTGACCATGACGAAAAGCCTGCTCGGGTGAGCGGCTTTTTTTACCTGAAAACTAGACGACTGGTCTACTAAATAGGATTTCACATGACTGACAATACCACTCGTACCGACCTGTTCGAGCCCACCCGCATGGGCGCCATCGAGCTCTCCAACCGCATCGTCATGGCCCCGATCACTCGCAGCCGCTATGCGGAAGACGGTATCCCCAACGAACTGCACGCCACCTACTACGCCCAACGCGCTTCGGCTGGCCTGATCATCGCGGAGGCCACGAACATTTCCGCGCAAGGGCGTGGCTATGCCGCTACGCCAGGAATCTGGAGCGAGGAGCAAACCGCTGGTTGGAAGAAAGTGACCGAAGCCGTGCATGCCGAAGGGGGCAAAATCGTGCTGCAACTCTGGCACGTCGGCCGCTTCTCCAGCGTCGCGCTACAGCCTGATGGTCAGGCACCCGTTGCACCCTCAGCGATCAAAGCCGAAGGCGATACCTACACCACCGAGGGGTTCGTACCAGTGTCCATGCCCCGCGCGCTGGAAACCGGCGAGATCCCCGGCATTATCGAGCAGTACCGCGTCGCAGCCCGCAACGCCAAGCGTGCCGGCTTCGACGGTGTGGAAGTCCATTCGGCCAACAGCTACCTGCTCGACCAGTTCCTGCGCGACTCAACCAACCAGCGCACCGACCAGTACGGTGGCTCTATCGAGAACCGGGCACGCCTGACCCTGGAGGTCACCCGCGCAGTGATCGAGATATGGGGCAGCGAACGTGTCGGCATCCGCCTTTCCCCCGTGACTCCCGACGCCGGTAATACACCGCCGGATAGCAACGTAATGGCCCTGTTCGGCTATCTGGTGCCTGAGCTCAATTCGCTCAACCTGGCCTACCTGCATTTCGTCGAAGGCGCAACGGCGACCAGTCGCGACGTGCCGGAAGGTGTCGATATGGATGCCTTGAGCGGTTTGTTCGCGGGCCCATACATCGGCAATAACAACTACGACCTGGACATGGCCATCGAACGTCGCGCCGAGAACAAGATCGACGCCGTCGCATTTGGCCGCCTGTTCATCGCCAACCCGGATCTGGTGCAGCGCCTGCGCACCGGTGCAGCTCTGACGATCGCACCACGCGAGAGCTACTACGGCGGTGGAGCCAAGGGCTACACCGACTGGCCGACGGGTAACTACTGAGAGCCGTCCGGCGCCACGCAGCCGGAGCCATCCATGGCGAGTGCCCAGGCATTAGCCACCACTCACGCGCTCGCTGCTGCGGGCGCAGGTATGAAGGGTCGATACATGAATTATCTGGATCAGAAAGTCATCGTCATTACCGGCGCGTCTTCCGGTCTCGGCGCCGCTGCTGCACGTGCGTTGGCCGCTCACAACGTGCGCATCGTCGCCGCGGCGATCGACGAGCCAGCTCTCGATGCGTTCGTCGCGGAGCTACGCGCCAGCGGCGTTGAGGCGGTCGGCAAGGTAACTGACGTGACCAACCTCGACGACGCCCATGCCCTGGCGCAATTCGCCAAGGACACCTACGGCTCCATCGACATTCTGATCAACAACGCGGGCCTGATGCTGTTCTCCAACTGGACCGACCTCGCCGTCAACGACTGGAACAAGATGATCGATGTCAACATCAAGGGCTATCTCAACATGATCGCTGCGGTACTGCCGCAGATGCTGGCGCAGAAGTCGGGCCACGTACTCAACATGGCCTCAGTCGCGGGTCATCAGGTCGCTGACGCTGCCGGGGTGTACAGCGCCAGCAAGTTCTTCGTGCAGGCGATGACCGAGTCGATGCGCAAGGAATTGGGCGTCAAGCATGGCATTCGTGTGGGCACTATCAGCCCAGGCGTGATCGACACCGGCTGGGCAGACAAGGTTGAAGATCCCGCGGGGCGCAAGGCCGCCAAGGAACTCAACAAGATCGCCATCTCCCCCGACGACATCGGCAAAGCAGTGGTTTACGCACTCAACCAGCCGGCCAACGTAACCGTGAACGACTTGATTATCTCGCCAACCCGACAGGACTGGTGAGGGCCCAAGAGCTATCGCGCGGGAACCCACAGGGCTGATCTTCTTACCCGAAGACGCTTGCGGGCTTATTCATTAATTTCCAAAGAAAGGATCACATCATGAGCAAACCAATCTACGTACATGAATACCAGGCCATCGTCGAAGTACTGAACCAGTACAACGAAGGCGGTAAGCACGCCAAGAGCAGCATCATGAAACCGGCCTTCAATGAGCAGGCAACCATCTTCGGCGTCGATGCCGACGGCAAGTTGGCCGGCGGCCCGATTCAGAGTCTGTTCGATACGATCGACAACCCGCCTTTCCGGCCCTCCCCTGAGGCTCAGGGCGTAATCGTCACTATCGATATCGTCGGCACTGCCGCTAGTGCGCGTATCGATACCAACGATATCTCGGGCTTCTGCTTCACCGACTTTTTCAACCTGTTGAAAGTCGAGGGCAAGTGGATGGTAGTCAGCAAGATCTACCACACCCACGTCGCCCCGTAATTCGCAGTCCGTGTAACTACGCCCGGTACACCGCGATGCAGAACGTCCAGCGACGATTGGCACGCTCTCTTTGACCTGGAGAAACGCTATGAGCAAGAACACCAAGGCAGTTGCCACCAGTGAATACGATGCGGTGATCGCAGTGGCTCAGAAGTACGTCGATGGCCTGCGGGTCGGTAGCGCTGCAAACGTGGCAGAGGCCTTCCACAAGGATGCGGTGATGTACGGCTTCACCAACGGTGAACTCATGGGTGGCCCGATTGCCAACTTATTCGACTTCATCGAAAAGAACGGCAAAGCCCCTGGCATCAGAACCCGCCTGGATGTGCTGGCGATCACCCCGACCACCGCCGTCGTGCGCGTCGATATGGAGAAAGACGCCATCGGTGCTGACTACAACGATTACCTGACGCTGATCCGCATCGACGGTGCGTGGAAGGTCATCGCCAAGGTCTATCACCAGTTCGAAGGCTGATTTCTCTGACCAGACGCAGGCCCCGGCAGAGCGGGTCGAACTGCCGAGCCGAGGCCTTCACGACGGTGTATCGCTCGACCCCACCCCATGAAAGGAGACGAAGATGAGCCAGGTATTCATAGTCGGCGGCGCCGGCAAGATTGGCCGCCGACTGTCCCAGCAACTGAGCAGGAATGGTCATCAGGCGCTGGCCTTGTACCGCAACCCGGAACAGACCGAGGAGTTGAAGTCGCTCGGGGCGATCCCAGTGCAGGGCAGCCTGCTGGAGCTGGATGTGGATGCACTCGCAGCGCTGATGGCCGGCAGCGATGTTGTGGTGTTCAGCGCAGGCGCGGGCGGCAAGGGCGGCCCACAGATGACCAACGCCATCGACGGCCAGGGCCTGGAACTGGCTGTCGCGGCAGCGCGAAAGGCGGCGGTTGCGCGTTTCCTGCTGGTTTCCGCATTCCCCGAAGCCTCTCGCGGCAAGCAAGTATCCGAGACCTTCGAGAACTACATGGCGGTCAAAAAGCGGGCCGACGTGCATCTGGCCGAAAGCGATCTGGACTGGATCATCCTCCGCCCTGGCACCCTGCTCGACACTGTGGGTACTGGCAAGGTACGCGCCGGTCTGGCGATCCCCTATGGCGAGGTGTCACGCGACGACGTGGCTGCCACGCTGCTGGAGATCATCCTCCGCCCGAACGTAAGCCGAGTGATCATCGAACTGACTCAGGGAGACACGCCGATCGGTGAATCCGTTCAACAGCTGGCCCGATCATAAGCGGCCAAGCCCCAGCGGTTTTGCGGTTAGCGGCTCGTGCCAGGGTCTCGCTATCTGTGCCAGTTGCAGCGGCTGATGGGGAATGCCCTGCCTCTGGCAGCGGCTACTTACTCAGAGACCGCTCAGCTCGGCGATAGACATACGACGCCGCACGATGTGACACAGCCCGACGTATAGGCCGTATCCGCAGAACGCGGCGCGGCCTTCATCAATGCCATTCCCAACAGCCATGCAGGCCAAAGCCTGCAGGAGTCCCCAATGCCTTCAGTTCACTACAACGCCCTGATCGACAGTGGCGCCAACCAGGTGTGGAAGTTACTCAAGCAATTCGGTGGCATTAGCCAATGGCACCCGGCTATTTCCGAGAGTTTGATCGAGGACAGCAAGCCAGGCGGTCTCGTTGGCTGCATCCGCCGTCTTACCCTGGAAAACGGCGCCATCCTGCGCGAGCGATTGCTGGCGATGGATGACAGCCAATTAAGCTTTTCCTACCGTTTCGAGGAAGCACCGATGCCGGTGGAAGACTACGTGATGACGGTGAAGCTGGTCCCTATCTGCGGGCTGGACCAGACCCTGATCCAGTGGTCAGCGCGCTTCGATAACCGCGAACTTGATCCCGAGGGCAAGCAGCTCGATATCATTCGTGAGCTGATCATTGGCGGGCACGATAGTCTGCGGGACTATATATGCCATTGATCCCAGTAAAACCACTCGAGAGCGAACGTGGTACTCAGGTACGGACTGACCTACCGTTCAGTCAATTGCGCCTTAACCACCCCGGCATCTGTTCGACATGGAGGCGTTGATAGATAACTGCTTCAAACATTTTCAATGTTCAGTGCAGATGCTTGGAAACAGCGTCATCCACCCTATGAGGGCCACTCCCGCCTTACACCAGCGGTAGGTGCCGGCTGATCAGCGCGCGCAAGGCGGCCGGCTTCACCGGTTTGGGCAGGAAATCCAGGCCGGCGGCATGCACCTGGGCGATCAGCTCGGGGCGGCCGTCGGCGCTGATCACCACGCCGGGCACCGGCTCACCCAGGCGCGTGCGCAGCCAGGCCATCAGCTCGGTGCCGGTGTCGCCTTCGTCGAGGTGATAGTCGACCAGCGCCAGGTGCGGGCGCACCTCGCCGTCGAGCAATGCTTCGCATTCGGCGCGGTTACGCGCCGACCACACTTGGCAGCCCCAGCGTGATAGCAGGCTGTGCATGCCGGTGAGGATGCTTTCTTCGTTATCGATGCACAGCACCTGGGTGCCAGTCAGCAATTGGCCGCTGCCCTCCAGGCGTGGGCGCTGCACGACCGCTGTCTGGCTGCGGGCAATCGGCACCGTGACGCTGAACACGCTGCCTTTGCCCGGCCAGGAGCGCACCTCCAAGCTGTGCCCGAGCACCCGGCACAAGCCGTCGGCGATGGCCAGGCCGAGGCCCAGGCCCTTTTCGGCGCGGGTCTGGTGACTGTCCAGGCGTTTGAATTCCTCGAAGATGGTCTGGCGCTTGTCCTCGGGAATGCCCGGGCCGCGATCCCAGACTTCCAGGCGCAGGTGCCCGCCCTGGCGGCGCACGCCCAGCAGCACCCGGCCCTTGGCGTAACGAAAGGCATTGGTGAGGAAGTTTTGCAGCACCCGGCGCAAAAGCTTGCTGTCGCTGTCGACGCGCAGCGTGCTGCCCTGCATATGGAAGTCGACGCCATGCTCTGCCGCCAGCACCTTGAACTCGGCACCCAGTGTGTCGAACAGGCTGTTGAGGGCGAAGGCGTTGCGGTCCGGAGTGATGCGGCCATTTTCCAGGCGCGAAATGTCCAGCAGGTCGCTGATCAGGTCTTCCGCGGAACGTAATGAGCTGTCCAGGTGGCGGACCAGTTCCTGGGCCTCGCGCGGCAATGCCTCTTCCTGGTGGGAGAGGGCGGCAGAGAACAGCCGCGCGGCGTTCAGCGGCTGCATCAGGTCATGGCTGACTGCGGCGAGAAAGCGCGTCTTCGAGGCGTTGGCCGCTTCGGCAACCCCGGTGGCCGCGGTCAGCGCCTTGTTCAGCTGCGAGAGCTCAAAGGTCCGCTCGGCAACCCGCTGCTCGAGGCCTTCGTTGGCGGCCTTGAGGGCGCGTTCGGCCTCGCGGAATTCGGTGATGTCGGTGAAACTCATGACGAAACCACCGCCCGGCATCGGGTTGCCGATCAGCTCGATGACCCGGCCATTGGGAAACACCCGCTCGTAGCTGTGCGCGGTACCCTGGCGCATCCAGTACAGGCGTTTGGTGACGCTCTCTTCGACATCGCTGCTGCCGAGCATGCCGCGTTCGGCATTGAAACGGATGATCTCGGCAATCGGCCGACCCACACAGATCAGCCCCTCCGGATAGTCGAAGATTTCCAGATAGCGGTGGTTCCAGGCCACCAGGCGCAGCGACTGGTCGACCACACTGATGCCCTGACTGATGTTCTCGATGGCGCCCTGCAGCAGGGCGCGGTTGAACTGCAGCACCTCGCTGGCTTCGTCGACGATGCGCACCACATCCTCGACCTGCATGTCGCGGCCTTCAATGGCTGCCTTGACCACTGCGCGCGTCGACGATGCGCCGAGTACGCCGGCCAACAGGCGCTCGGTGTGGGCGATCCATTCGCTGTTGGCCGGCTGCGCCGAGTTGAACACCTTGCCCTGGCGGGCAGCGAAGCGGCTAAAGCTGTGCTGCGCGCGCTCCTCGCCGACGAAGCGACCGGCCAACAACAGCAGGTCGTTGACTTGCACCGCCAGTGACGTGCGCCCGCCGGCCTTGTTGCCGAAGTCGTGGTTGACGAAGCGCCCGGCCTGCCAGTGCTCGGACACCCGAGTGCGCGAGAAGGATGACACCCAGGCAAACAGCGTCAGGTTGCCGGCTAGCGACAGCACCACGCCGCGGGTCAGGGCGTCTACTTCGAAACCAATCGGCGCATACAGCAGGGTGCGCAGGCCAGGGAATATATCCAGCGGCCAGCCCAGGCCGCGGGCCAGCACCGGCAGTACCAGCGTGTAGACCCACAGCGCGGCGCCGGTGATCAGCCCGGCGAACACACCGCGGCGGTTGGCCTGCTTCCATACCAGGGCGCCAAACATGGCGGGCGCCAGTTGGCCGATGGCGGCGAAGGAGATCTGCCCGATGGTCGCCAGGCTGGCGTTGGTGCCGAGCAGGCGGTAGCACACGTAGGCCAGCAGCAGGATCAGCACGATGCTGACCCGGCGCGCGGTGAGCATCCAGTGGCGGAATGCCTCGAACGGCCGCTCGGTGCTTTTGCGATGCAGCAGCCAGGGCAGCAGCATGTCGTTGGATATCATCGTCGACAGCGCCACCGAGGCGACGATCACCATGCCGGTGGCGGCCGAGGCGCCGCCGATGAAGGCCAGCAGGGCCAGGGCAGGATGGGCTTCGGCAAGGGGCAGGCTGATCACGAATGAATCCGGGCTGACGCCACCTGGCAGCAGCATCTGACCGGCCAGGGCGATGGGAATCACGAACAGCGCGGCAAGCAGCAGGTACAGCGGAAATACCCAGCGTGCCAGGCGCAGGTCGCGCGGTTCGGTGTTCTCCACCACGGTGACGTGGAACTGGCGGGGCAGGCAGATGATGGCGATCATCGCCATGCCGGTCTGCACCAGCATGGCCGGCCAGTTCACCGCCACCGCCCAGTATTCCTCCAGTTCGGTGTTGCGCTGCGCCTGGCTGAGCAGGTCGCCGAAACCGTTGTACAGGCCGTAGGTGACGAACGCGCCCACCGCGAAGAACGCCAGCAACTTGACCAGTGATTCGAACGCGATCGCCAGCACCATGCCGCGGTGGTGCTCGGTGACGTCGAGGTTGCGAGTGCCGAACAGAATGGTGAACAGCGCCAGGATAAGCGACACCACCAGGGCGGTGTCCTGGGCGCGGGTGCCGTCGGGATCGGTCTCCGAGCCGATCAGCAGATTCACGCCGAGCACGATACCCTTGAGCTGCAGGGCGATGTAGGGCAGCACGCCGACCAGGCAGATGAGCGCGACGACGATCGCCAGTGACTGGGACTTGCCATAGCGTGCTGCAATGAAGTCGGCAATCGAGGTGATGTTTTCCTGCTTGCTGATCAGCACCATCTTCTCGATCACCCAAGGGGCGAAGAGCAGAAGCAGCATCGGCCCGAGGTAGATCGGCAGAAATGACCACAGCTGCTCGGCGGCCTGGCCGACCGCACCGAAGAAAGTCCAACTGGTGCAATACACCGCCAGCGACAGGCTGTAGACCCAGGCGCGCACGCGCGGCGGCAGCGGCTTGCGCCGACGGTCGCCGTAGAAGGCGATGGCGAACAGAACGGTCATGTAGAGCAGGGCGACCGCCGCGATTAGCCAGCTGGACAGCGACATGCAGACTCCGGAGAAAACTTAGGGGGCTTGCTTGGGTCGTATCTTGGCACGCTCTCGTGCACCTGAGCGTGCGGATATCGAGGGCAGCGAAGACACCCCAGTAGTGTCGCAGCAAAGCGCCGCAACGTCAGGCGCGACCAAGGTCGCACATGCATGGCGGGCGCCGCTGCGGCACGCTGTTGCAACCTGGTTCATGGCAGACAGGCCCCGCATTCGGTGCGAGACTGACGGGCCTTCGCCGCTGTTCGTGGAGAGAATCAATGTTCAAGCCGCAGTTGATCACGCTGCAACGTGGCGCCCTGCGCATCGAGCCGCTGCTCGATGGCGACATCCCGGCCCTGGTGACCCTGGCCGAAGCCAACCGCCAGGAGTTGAGCTACATGAGCGGCACCCAGCGCCTGGACTGGTATCGCCAGGCTCTGCACGAGCAGCGCGAGGATCGGGCGCTACCGTTCGTGATCCGTCTGGGCGAGCAATTGGTCGGCACCACGCGCTTCGCCGATTTCATGCCGACCCTGCCGGCCGTGGAGATTGGTTGGACCTGGCTCGACGCCGGCCAGCACGGCACCGGCCTCAACAGCATGATCAAGTACCTGATGCTGCGCCACGCCTTCGAAAGCTGGCAGATGGTGCGTGTGCAGCTGAAAACCGCCGGCAGCAACCTGCGCTCGCAGCGCGCCATCGAGAAGCTCGGCGCGATCCGCGAAGGGCTGCTGCGCAACCACCGTCGCCTGGCCGACGGGCGCCTCGATGACACGGTAATCTACAGCATCACCGATCAGGAGTGGCCGGTGGTCAAGGCCGGGCTGGAGGCACGCTTCGGCGTTTGAGCACACCGATTGGGATCGCGAACAGGCCAGTTACTGCGCCAGGCTACGGTGTGCGATCGCCTCGCTTGCGTATGATTGTTCAAGACGCCGCCAACTTGACCGCTTAACCTTGTGCGCTGCTGGGTAGCTCCATTGGACTGCGCGTCCATGCGAGTGCAGGCGGTGCGATTTGGGTTTTGCCGTTGTGACTGCGCAGTCTTCGCGATTCGCCCCGAGGTCGGGGCTTCTACAGGTTTTTTGGTATGTCCCGTCAACACGAATTCCTCCAGGGCCTGCGCGACATGCTGCCCATGCTGCTCGGCGCCATGCCGTTCGGCATCATCTACGGCAGCCTGGCCGGTGCCGCCGGGCTCGATGCCTGGCAGACCGTCGGCATGTCGGTGCTGGTATTCGCCGGCTCCGCGCAATTCATTGCCATCAGCCTGCTCGGTGGCGGCGCCACGCTGGCGGTGTTATGGCTGACCACCCTGGTGGTGAACCTGCGCCACGCCTTGTACAGCGCCACGCTACAGCCTTTCGTTCGTCATCTGCCCAAGCGCTGGCGCGTGCCGCTGGCCTTCTGGCTCACCGATGAAGCCTTTGCGGTGGTGCAGCAGCGCTACGCGCAAAGTGATGACTCACCCAACAAGCACTGGTACTTCCTGGGTGCCGGCCTGGCCATGTACGGCAACTGGGTAAGCTGCACGCTGATCGGCCTTGTATTTGGCCAGGCGGTGCCGAACCTCGCCGCCTGGGGCCTGGATTTCGCCATGATTGCCACGTTCGTCGGCATTGTCGTGCCGATGCTGCGCAATTGCCCGCAGATTGCGGCGGCGCTGGTGGCGGCCGTGACCGCCCTGATCTTTCATGACTTGCCATACAAACTCGGGCTGATGGCTGCCGCCTTTGCAGGCATCGTTGTCGGCGTAGCGCTGGAGCGGTATCAGCGGTCGTCGCTGCAGCAGGAGCTTTGCTGATGGAAAACTGGATCCTGATCTTCGGCATGCTGGCGATCACCTTCGCCACGCGCTACAGCCTGTTTGCCTTTCCCACTCTGCGCTTTCCCCAGGCAGTGCGCCAGGCTCTGCATTACGTGCCGACCGCGGTGCTCACGGCCATCGTGGTGCCCGCCATGTTGCTGCCAGACGGGCTCAACTGGGCACTGAGCTGGGACAACGCTTACCTGCTGGCCGGGCTGGCGACCATCGCCATCGCGGTAGCGACCCGGCACCTGCTGGCGACCATTGGTGGCGGGCTGGTGATCTTCTTCCTGCTGCGCTGGGCGATGGGGCAGTTGCCGATCTGAGGTCGAGATTGTTCCACTTACCGCAATAAAGTAGTGCCAATAACGCGTATTCCTCAACTCGGCATCCTGTCGCAAGCTGGCCTCACGGATCGGGAACTCTCCCGATCCACCGCCAGCCAGGAGCCGACCCATGAAAATCCATCACTTCCCACTCTCAGGGCATGCCCATCGCGCCGTTCTGTTCGCCTCGCTGCTTGGCCTCAAGCCCGAACTGATAGAGGTCGACCTCGCAGCGGGTGAACACAAGCAGCCTGAGTTTCTGGCGCTCAACCCGTTCGGTCAGGTGCCGGTGCTGGAAGACGACGGCGTCGTCATCGCAGACGCCAACGCCATCCTCGTCTACCTCGCCAAGAAAACCGGCCGCACTGACTGGCTGCCTGAAGACCCTGCTGGTGCGGCGGCGGTGCAGCGCTGGCTGTCCGTTGCGGCCGGCGAATTGGCCTACGGGCCGTGTGCGGCACGCCTGATCACGGTATTCGGCTACGACCTCAACGCTGAAGAGGTGATCGCCCGCGCCCACGTGCTGCTCGCTCGCTTGGAGCGTCACCTGAGCGGGCGCCAATGGGTGGCCGCTGATCATCCGACCATCGCTGATGTGGCGCTGTACAGCTACCTGGCCCGGGCTCCGGAAGGCAATGTCGACCTGTCCTCTTACGTGCAGGTCAGGGCATTTCTGACGCGCATCGAAGCGCTGCCGGGCTTCGTCGCTATCCCCGAAACGGCCGCAGGCCTGACCGCCAACGCCTGAGCATCCACACCGCCGTCGCCGCCACTGGGAGAACAGCCATGACCGATCACGCGAAAACGCCTGCCACCTGGCATCCGGGCGAAACTCTCATCCAGGAAAAACTCGGCGTCGCCGAGCGGATGGCTGCGGTCGGCAAGCGTGTGGTGCGTGACTTCATGCCCGATCAGCACCGCGAGTTCTATGCCCAGCTGCCGTTTATGGTGCTGGGCAGCGTGGATGCACAGGGCGATGCCTGGGCCGGCATGCTCGAAGGGCAGGTTGGCTTTATCGCCTCGCCGACGCCCGCCACGCTGGATATCGCTGCCCGCCCGCACCCAGATGATCCTATTGCGCAAGGAATGGGCGATGGTGCTGCGCTTGGCCTGCTTGGCATCGAACTGCACACCCGTCGGCGCAACCGTATTAATGGCTTGGTGACTGCCGGTGCGCAGGGCCTGCGGGTCGCGGTCAAAGAGAGCTTCGGCAACTGCCCGCGCTATATCCAGCAGCGTGATTTCACCTTCTCCCGTGATCCGGCTGTGCCGTTTGCGGGGAAGGTCGAGGAGCTGCTGGTGCTGGATGCAGCAGCGCGGGCGTTGATCGAAGGGGCGGATACCTTCTTTGTCGCGACCTATGCCGATGTCGAGGGGCATCGCCAGGTCGATGTCTCGCACCGTGGTGGCAATAGCGGCTTCGTGCGGGTCGAGGCTGACGGAACGCTGACTATTCCGGACTTCAACGGCAACCTGTTCTTTTCCACCCTCGGTAACATCCTGCTCAATGGCAAGGCCGGCCTGCTGTTCGTGGATTTCGCCACGGGCGATGTGCTGCAGATGAGCGGTGATGCCGAGGTCATATTCGAATCACCAGAAATCGCTGCCTTCCAGGGCGCCGAGCGGCTGTGGACATTCCAGGCGCGGCGTATCGTGCGCCGCCCAGGTGCGGTGGCCTTGCGCTGGGCAATACGCGAAAACGGCTGGTCGGACAGTTCGCTGCTCACCGGCAACTGGCAGCAGGCCGCTGACCATCTGCGCGCCGCCCAGTACGCTACGCAATGGCGGCCGATGAAAATCGCGCGCATCGTTCAGGAAAGTCAGTCGATCCGCTCGCTGCACCTTGAACCGGTCGATGGCGCAGGACTGCTGCCGCATCTGGCCGGCCAGCACTTGCCGGTTCGGCTGCAAGTGGTTGCGGATGAGAAACCGCTGATCCGTACCTACACCCTGTCGGTGGCACCGTCCGATGGCCTTTATCGGATCAGCGTCAAGCGTGAAGGGCGGGTGTCGCAATTCATCCATGATCAGTTGCGTGAGGGCGATCTGATCGAAGCCCGAGCGCCGGCGGGTGACTTCACCCTTGATGCACAGGAAGAGCGCCCGCTGGTGCTGCTAGCCGGTGGTATCGGCATAACGCCGATGCTGGCGATGCTGCGCCACGTGGTCTACGAAGGCTGGCGGCAGCAGCGGATCAGGCCGGTCACGCTGTTCTACGCCGCTCGCTCGAAAGCCGAGCGCGCCTTTGACCGTGAGCTGGCCGATTTGGTCGCCGCAGCCCAGGGGGCAGTCCGGCTGGTGCGAGTACTTAGCGATACCAGCGGCGCTCAACCGGGCGTGGATTACGACACGGCAGGGCGTATCGATATGGCGCTGTTGACCCGTTTTCTCGCTTTTGACGATTACGCCTTTTACCTGTGCGGGCCGCCGACTTTCACCCAAGGACTGTATGACGGGTTGCGCGGTTACAACATCGCCGACGCACGTATTTATGCCGAGGGATTCGGGCCCGCGTCGCTGGTGCGCAGCAGTGATCAACTAATGGCAGCAGCCGTGACACTGCCTCCCGCCACTGAGCCGGTACCTGTTCTATTCACTGAATCGCTGAAGGAAGCGCGCTGGGCGCCGGGCTCCGGCACCTTGCTGGAGCTGGCCGAAGCACGTGGCCTGGAGCCGGAGTTCAGTTGCCGCGAAGGTTCTTGTGGCACCTGCAAGACCCGGCTGGTGAAAGGCGCGGTGAGCTACCTGAAACAACCTGCCGCCAAGCTAGGCGACAACGAAGTGCTGATCTGCTGTGCAGTACCGGCGCAGCCGCAAGGCGCCGATGCTGAGCGCCTCGAACTGGCGCTCTGACATTCACCACCCACTATCTGTATTTTTAACGTAAATGAGGAGTTCTGCCATGTCCCGTCCACCGCTACCTCCGTTCAATGAACAATCCGCCATCGAAAAAGTGCGTCTGGCCGAAGATGGCTGGAACGGTCGCGACCCGGCCAAGGTGGCGCTGGCTTATACCCTCGACACTCGCTGGCGCAACCGCGTCGAGTTCGTCACCAACCGTGCCGAGGCCGAAGCCTTTCTGACCCGCAAATGGAACCGCGAGCTCGACTATCGGCTGATCAAGGAGCTTTGGGCTTATACCGGTAACCGCATCGCCGTGCGCTACGCCTACGAGTATCACGACGACAGCGGACAGTGGTTCCGCGCCTACGGCAACGAGAATTGGGAGTTCGCCGAGGACGGTCTGATGCGCGCGCGCCACGCCAGCATCAACGAACAGCCGATCAGCGAAGCCGAGCGCAAGTTTCACTGGCCGCTAGGGCGCCGGCCCGATGATCATCCGGGGCTCAGTGACTTCGGTTTCTGAGTCGCGGGGCGCCATCGCCCGAGGGTCTCGGGTTGCTTGAGGATTTGGAGACAGAAGCAGATAGCTGCATTCTCCCTGTGGGAGCCGGCCGTGCCCGCGATTTTTCGCGCATGGCGCGCTCCCACAAAAAGCGCGTCGATGAC
>Ga0265798_10005909_pt1 | contig 16260 bp, 14 predicted proteins | sample P3T30metagenome_FD_192430 | JGI IMG/M metagenome (GOLD analysis project Ga0265798, IMG submission 192430) | Plant litter microbial communities from East Loma Ridge, Irvine, California - P3 T30 | ecosystem: Environmental > Terrestrial > Plant litter > Unclassified | place: USA: California... | reverse complement strand
CGGCAGGCCGAGATGCCGCGCGGCGCGCGCGAACACGCTCGGCCTGGGACTGAAGGTCTTGCTCAGCGCACGGGCTTGCAGCATCGTCGTCATGGTCTCTCCAGTGGATAGAAGCAGCGAAACTCACGCCCGGCTTCTTGCCACGGCGGCGGGCGGCTGTCGCAGCGCGCCGCGGCGCGGCTGCAGCGCGGCGAAAAGGCGCAGCCGGCCGGCAGCGCCAGCAGCGGCGGCGTGGAACCGGGAATCGCATACAGCCGCTGGCCGCGCGCCCCACCATTCGGCAGCGAATCGATCAGCCCACGGGTGTAGGGGTGGCGCGGACTGGCGATGACCTCGGCCACCGGCCCGTATTCGATGACGCTGCCGGCATACATGACGCACAGGTCGTCGGCCAGGTCCTTGACCACCCCGATATCGTGGGTAATCCAGACCAGCGCCGTGCCGCTGTTTCGCACCAGCTGCTTCATCTCGTACAGTATCTGGGCCTGGATCGTGACGTCCAGGGCGGTGGTCGGTTCGTCGGCAATGATCAGGTCGGGCCCGTTGATGATGGCGTTGGCGATCGCCACCCGCTGGCGCATGCCGCCCGACAGCTCATGCGGATAGGCGCGCATGCGCTCGAGCGGCGCGGCGATGCCGACCCGGCGCAGCGCGCCCAGCACGCGCTCATGGATCGCCGCCTTGCCCAGCTTGTGATGGATGGCGACCGTCTCGGCCAGCTGGTCGCCGATCCGCAGCACCGGGTTGAGTGACATCATCGGGTCCTGGAACACCATCGCCATACGGTCACCGCGCAACGCGCGCCAGCGTTTCTCGCTGGCCGCGCGCAGGTCTTCGCCGTCAAACACGATCTCGCCTGCCGCCACGCGTCCCGGCGCATCGAGCAGGTTCATGAGCGAAAACGCCGTGACCGACTTACCGGAGCCGGATTCGCCGACGATGCCCAGCACGCGGCCGCGTTCGAGCGAGAACGAGACCCGGTCGAGCGCCCGGACGACGCCGGTGCCGGTATGGAATTCGGTGACCAGGTTGCGAACGTCAAGTAGTGGCATGGGTTCTCCTAGGCGTCGAGCTTGGGGTTGAGGACTACGCGCAGCTGGTCGCCGACCACGCTGATCGACACTACCAGCAGCACCAGCGCCACGCCCGGGAACACGCTGATCCAGTACTGGTGCGACAGGATGTAGTCGAAGCCGTTCGAGATCAGCAAACCCAGCGACGGCTCGGTCTGCGGCAGGCCGATGCCGAGAAAACTCATGGTCGCCTCGAGCGTGATGGCGCTGGCCATCTGGTTGGTGGTGGTCACGATCAGCGGCGCAAAACAGTTGGGCAGCACGTGGCGCAACATGATGCGCCAGGCCGGCAAGCCCTGCCCCATGGCGGCCTCGATATAGTCCTTGTTGCGCTCGACCATGGCGGCGCCGCGCACATTGCGCGCGAACGTCGCCCACTGCACCAGCACCAGCGCCATCAAGGTCTTGTCCACGCCCTGCCCCAGCACCGCCAGCAGCACCAGCGCCACCAGGATGGTCGGCAGGCTCAGTTGCACGTCGACGATGCGCATCAAGAGCGCATCGATGCGCCCGCCGTGATAGGCAGCGGTGAGGCCCACCACGATCCCGACCATGAGCGCGGCCAGCGCGCTGGCCATGCCGATGCCCAGGCTGATCCGCAAGCCGTACAGGATGGCACTGGCCATGTCGCGTCCCGCGCCGTCGGTCCCGAGCAGGAACCGGCGCTCGCCGGCAAGGTCGGTGGACAGCGGCGGCAGCTCGTTATCCATGATCCAGACCTGGCCCAGGTCGTAGGGGTTCTGCGGCGCGATGACCGGCGCGGCCAGCGCCAGCAGCACCAGCAGCAACAGAAAAGCGGCGGCCACCATGCCAGTGCGGCGGCGCGCGAACTTGCGCGCCAGGACGCGCCACGGTGTCTCGGGCGGCGCCAGGCGCACGGGTTCAATCAGGGGCGTGTGCAGCGTCATGTCGGCCTTGGGGTCAGGCGGACCGCGCGCGCAGGCGCGGGTCCAGGATCAGGTACAGCACGTCGACCACGAAGTTGATCAGGACGTACAGCAGCAGCACCACCATCAGGTAGGCCACCACCACCGGGCGGTCCAGCTGGAGCAGCGAATCGATGATCAGCTTGCCCATGCCGGGCCAGGCAAAGATGGTTTCGGTCACCAGCGAGAAGGCGATCAGGTGGGCGAACTCGAGCCCGAGCACGGTGACCACGGGGATCATCACATTCGGCGCGATGTGGCGCCAGATCAGGCGCAGTGGGCCGACGCCCTTGGCGCGGGCGAAGCGCACATACTCCTGCCCCGCCACCTCGCGCGTGCTGGCTTCGGTGATGCGCATGACCAGCGCGATATTGTGCAGCGCCAGCGTCAGGGCCGGCAGCAGCATGAACTGGATGCCGTCCCAGCCCAGGAAGCTCACCTGCACGCCCAGCAGCGAGGTAGTGGGACCGCGCCCACCGGACGGCAGCCAGCCCAGCGCGACCGAGAACAGCATGATCAGGATCAGGCCGAGCCAGAACACCGGCACCGAGACACCCAGGATCGACAGGCCCATCGCCACTTTCTGCACCCGGCTGCCCGGATGCATGCCGGCCCACATGCCGAACGGGATCCCGATCGCGGCCGAGAGCAGCAGCGCCATCACCGCCAGCTCCAGCGTGGCCGGCATGCGCTCGAGAATCAGCGCTACCGCGGGGCGGTTGAACACGAAGGAGTCGCCCAGGTCGCCCTGCACGGCATTGGCCAGGAAACGGCCGTACTGCTGGTGGACCGGCAGGTCCAGGCCCAGCTGCCGGGTGGCGCGTTCGATCTCGGCCTGCGGCGCGTCCGGCGGCACCAATAAATAGACCGGGTCGCCCACCAGATTGATGCCGACGAACGCCAGCACCGACATGACGAGCACCACCACCACGCTTTGCAGCGCGCGCCTGGCTAACATCTCGACCATCTGTCCTCCTGCGGAGTTTAGGGAAGTGCGCCGACGGCGCGGATATTCATCGCCAGCGTGAAGCCGTCGGCGCGCGGCGCGATGTTCAAGCCGCGCCGCATCGCCCACGCCGCCTTCAGATGCAGGAGCGGGATGATGGCGGTGTCTTGCAGCGCTCTGGCGCTGGCCTGCTGCTGCAGTCGCTCGCGTTGCGTGACATCGACCGTGGCGGCGGCGGCGTCGATCAAGGCGTCGACGCTCGCGTTGCTGTAGCGTCCCAGATTGCTCACGCCCGTGCCCAGCTGTTTGTCGGTGCTGCGCAGCGAGCCGGTCAGCGGCGTGATCGAGTTGCCGGTGACCGCCGACAGGCCGAACAGCGTGACGCTGAATTCCGGCGCACCACCCGCGCCGCCCATGGCGCGGGTCTGGAACACGGCGAACGGCATGGTCGACACGGCCGTGCGCACCCCAATGCGGGTGAACATCTGGGCCACCGCTTCGCACACCTTGGCGTCGTTGAGGTAGCGGTTGTTGGTGCAGTGGAGGGTGAGCTGGAAACCATCCGGATAGCCGGCCCGCGCCAGCAGCGCGCGCGCCCGTGCGCGGTCATGCGGCGGCAGGTGGAAACCGTCGTCGTGGCCAAAGAAGCCGCGCGGCACCAGCTGCTCGGCGACGATGCCGTCGCGCTTCATCACGTGGCGCACCAGCGCGTCGCGATCGACCGCCAGGCCGAGCGCCTGGCGCACCAGCGGCGACTTCAGGGGGTTGGACGCCAGCGGGCGGCCTTCGGCGTCGCGCACATAGGGCGACTGGTCGCGCGCCTGGTCCAGGCTCAGGTAGTTGAGCATGTAGGATGTGGTGGAGGCGATGCGGTAGTCGCGCAAGGCGTGTTCCATATGGGTGGTGACGTCGTTGATGATGTCGACCGTCCCGGACAGCAGGGCCGCGGCGCGCGCCGGTTCGCGCGGCACGAAGTGCAGGGTCACGCTATCCCATGGTTCGTGTGCGCCCCAGTAATTCGCGTGGCGCAGCAACACCAGCTTCTGGCCGTGCGACCAGCTGGCGAAGCGGTAAGGGCCGGTGCCGATCGCCGACGCACCGGTCGCAAAACTGTGTTCGTCGACGCTGCCCAGCGAGGCTGGCAGGATGGCGATCATCCCCATGTTCTCGGGCAGGGTCGGGCTCAGGCGGCGGGTCTCGATCAGCACTGTCAGGCGGTCCTTGACAGTCACGCTCGCCACGTCGCGCAGATAGGTGCGGAAGGTGCGCGGCCCGACCAGCCCCATGGCGCGCTCGATCGAGTACTTGACGTCGTGCGCACCGAGCAAGGCGCCATTCTGGAACGGCACGCCGGAGCGCAGCGTGAATTCCCAGGTCGTGGGCGAAACCATGCGCCACGAGGTGGCCAGGCCAGGCCCCGGGCGCAGCTGGGCGTCAAGGGACACCAGCGACTCGTAGACGTGCACCCAGACATTGCGGTTGGCGCCATTGAGCACGTGCGGATCGGCCGAGGTCAGCTCGGCCTTGAAGCCGATCCGCAGATCGTCCGCCATCGCACTGCAGGCGCCGCACACCAGCACCCCTACCACAAGCACTTTCCTGAAAAAGTTCATGGCCCGCTGCCTATTCGATCACGACGAAAGAAAGAGACCGGCGAAAAAGGTGAATGACGCTATGTCACCTGCTGGTCTGCTGTAACAACAAGCAACATCTTATTGAACATTTATGACATGAGTCAACACGTTTCATCAAAAGATACGCTGTTTCATCTATCGATACTGACGCAAGAATTTCATCGTGCCGCGACGGTGCGTTCCGGGACGAAAATCCCCAGTGTGGTGCTTATTGATAACCGAGAGCGTGCGAAAAACGGGCAGCGCCGTTGGCGACGGCGGCGATGTGATGGTCGAGGTTGTCAGGGGCAACGCGCGTGGTCGGCGCCGTCATCGACAGCGAGGCTATCACGGCGCCGCTGGCGTCGTGGATCGGAGCGGCGATGGCCAGCGTGCCGGCCGAGCGTTCGGAGATCGACACGCTGACGCCCTTCTCGACAATCTTCGCCAGTTCGCTGGTCAGGTCGGTGCGCCGGGCGATGGTATTGGACGTGTAGATGGCGAGGTCGCCGGACAGGACCTGCTCCTGCACCGCTTGCGGCGCATGCGCCAGCAGCAGCTTGCCGGACGCCCCGGCCGCCAGCGGGCGCCGGTCGCCCAGCTGGCTGTGGATGCGCACGGTATGCGGCGCATCCCACCAGGCGACGCACACGGTATCGAGCCCGTCACGAATCCGCACCAGGACACTTTCGTTACAGGCTTTCCCGACTTCTTCAAGCAGCTGCCCGGCCACGCTCAGCAGGCTCAGTTGGCCCTGGGCGGCGGTGCCGAGGATCAGTGCACCATAGCCGAGCGTATAGGTCGCGAGCGGCATCTTGCGCTGCACGAGCCCTTGTTCTTCGAGCGTGGCCAGCAGCCGGAACGCGCGCGCCTTGGTATTGCCGGAACGCCTGGCAAGTTCGGTCACGCCCAAATCGCCATGTTGCGCGACAAGAAAGAGCAGTTCGATCGCCTTGCTCACTGCATCCACGGTATAGCTCATAAACCTTCGCTGATCCTCAAAAAACAGAGCGTCAGTGTAGCCTAGAACGATCGCCATGGACGAGTGCCAGACGAGGGGACGTCAGCGTGAGCGAGCCTCGCGCTTGGGCACCGGCGGCAACGAGGCCTGGTAGGCCTTGATGTTGGTGAGCAGCAGCCGGGCCTGGGTGCCCCAGCCGCCGATCAGGATATCGTCCTTGCCGTCGCCATCCAGGTCGCCACGGCCCATGCTCCAGCTGCGGCCCACGGTCACGCCGGGCAGCACGTCGAGCGTCACGTCCCTGAAGTGGCCATTGCCGTCGTTCTGCCAGGCGCGCGGCTGCAGCGGCACGAAGCCCGGCACCTGGATCGCGCCGACCAGCAGATCGGGCGCGCCGTCGCCGTTGAAGTCGACCACGGTCCCGGCCCAGCTCGAGAACGTGTGGGACGGCAGCCGGCTGGCTGTCTCGTCGCGGTAATTGCCCTTGCCGTCGTTGACCAGCAGGCGGGTTTGCGGATCCTTGTCCCAGCCGGCGTTATTGCTGGTGATATTGAAGAACACGATATCGCGCTTGCCGTCGCCGTTCACGTCCAGCACATGAACCTCGCGCGTCTCCATTGGCACTTTCAACTCAAGCCGGCGCGACTCGTCGCGGAATTTGCCGGTGCTGTCGTTGATCAACAGCCGGTTCGGCGTCGACGGGCTGGCCAGCACCAGGTCGAGGTGGCCGTCGCCATTCATGTCGGCCAGCACCGCGCCTTCGGTCTGGTCGTTGGCGGCCGGCAGATGGGTGCTGGTCGCATCGATGAAATGGCCGGGCCGCCGGGCATCGTTCAGGAACAGCAGGTTTCGGGCCGGGACTTCCTTGCCCTGCCCCGCTTCGCCGGTGCTGCCGATGAAGATGTCGGGCAAGCCGTCGCCGTTCACATCGCCCACAGCCAGGCCATTGCCCTGGCTGCGCGCCGGTAGGCGCTCGCTGGCGTCCGCAAAACCGCCCTTGCCGTCGCCGAGATACAGCTGGTGGAATTCATCCGCCTCGGCGACAAACACCACGTCCATATGGCCGTCGCCGTTGAAGTCGGCGGCGCGTACGTGTTCGCTGTCGTGCATGCGGGTACCGAAAGCATCCCGCACATAGGTCAGCTTGCCGCCGCCGTCGTTGCGGTACAGGCGGTTGACGCCGTGTTCGACCGAGATCACGACATCCAGGTCGCCATCATGGTCGACATCGATGAAGACTGAATCGGTGGCATGCAGGCTGGGCGCGATCGGCACGTTCGGCGCGGTGGCGTCGACCCAGCCGGAACCGGGCTTTTCGGGGATCAGCGAAAAAGCGTCGTAGGTGGGCGCGCGTTCTTCGACGCGCTTGGCCGCTGCGACCACCCACAGGTCGTCGAGTTCGGGACCGCCGCCGCGATTGCCGCTGCCCGCCGCGATATACACGCTGCCACCCAGTGTTGTCGCCTGGGTGCCATGGCGGCCGACCGGCAGCGGCGCCATCGACGTCCAGCGCGTCGTCGCGGGATCGTAGGCCTCGACCTCGCGATGCGCGGCCTCCTGCGCGCCGCTCTCGCCACCGATCACCGCCAGCTTGCCGCCGATGACGACGCTAGCGGCGCCGGCGCGCTGGGTTGGCAGCACCTCGGCCAGCGTGCTCCAGCGCTGGCTGCGGATATCGTAGACATCGACCGCGCCGATGGTCGATTCGAAGCCCTTGCCCAGGTCATGCGCGGAAAGGCGCCCGCCAGCCGCATACAGCTTGCCGTCGATGACCGCGGCGTGGAAGTGGTCGCGCGCATGCGGCGCATCGGGCAGCGTGCTCCAGCGGCCGGTCTTCGGGTCAAAAGCGTCGAGCCAGGCGACGTACCCGCTCATGTGGCCGCGCCGGTTGCCGCCGGCCAGGTAGATGATGCCGTCGTGAACAGCGACACCGGCAGCACCGCGCCGGCGCTGCGGCGGGATCGCGGGTCCCTTGCTCCAGCGGTCGGCAACCGGGTCGTAGATCAGAATGTCAGGTACCGGCGCCTCTTCGGGCCAGTTACCGGTCAGGGCGCCGATGACGTATAGCTTGCCCTGATAATCGACGGCCTGAAAGTGGTGGATCTCGAATGGCGGCTGCGCACCCTGGGTCCACCTGCCAGTACTGGGGTCGTAAATATCGAGCGGACGATCGCCGCGCCCGCCGATCAGGTAGAGCCGCTCGCCCACGGCCACGAAGCCATTCTCATGACGCGCGCCAGGCTTCACGGCGCTGGCTTGCTGGCGCCACTGTGAAGACGCGCGGTCGGGTTGCGCAAGGATTTGCGCGCCTGCCGTCGTGGCGAATACCATGGCGGCGGCCAGCGCGCCCAGTATGCTTTTGCGCGCGCTGGCGTAGGGTGCGAACGTCATCAATGCGGTTCCTCCGGTGGCTGTTTTCCTCGGAGGGACAGAATAGCAGAGGTGCCACGGCGGCCGTGGACGGCAGCACCGGGCTCGCCCGCATATCAGGGCGGCGTCCTGGCAGTCTTCAGAAGAACGGCCAGGCGAGCAGCCGTTTGAGATGCAGGAGCACACGCAATGCCGGGTAGCCGAAAGCGAAACAGAAAGCCGGCAGGCAGCGCAGGTCGCCCATGAAGGCCAGCCACACGCCACCGACCGAGGCGCCGGCAGCCAGCACCATCAGCCACAGCTCGATACTGAGCAGGAAGCCGGCCGCTGCGGTCCACACCTGCCGCAGCTCGGCCAACGCGGCCCTGGTGGATTTGCTGTGCTGGCCCATGACGCTCCCGGAGTAAACGCCAATTCAGGATAGCCATGCAAGTCCAGGCGCAAGTTACCTCGCGTCAACCAATCACAGTAATGTGCCCACCACCGGCTCATCGGCCAGTTTCCAGACGCGCTCGCACAACACACGCATCTCGGCCTCACTCGCGGCGTCGCCAAATGCAGCCAGCCGCAGCGCCTTGTGCTCGATCTCGGCGCGCGACAGCGTATTGCCCGGATCGCCCTTCGGCTCGTCGACCCGGCCCTCGAGCCGCCGGCCGTCGGTCGTCTCCACCGTGACCTTGCCGATCCAGCGTGCCGGATAGGCGCGATCGACTTCCTCGTCCAGCCGCATCTCGACCTTGCCGCGCAACGCGGCGACCGGCGCCGCCTGGTAGGCGTGTTCGAACTCATTGAGCCCCGCCACGCCATATTCGGCGATCAGCCCCAGCACCGTCCCCATCGAGAACTTCGCCTGGTGCACCGTCTGCGGGTCGACCACCGCCCCCAGCACATCGATGGCGCCCTGGTGCACGTGCGCCGTCACGTGGGCGATCTGTTCGGGACGCAGGCCGTGCGCGGTCACCACCTGCAGCAAGGCGTCGGCCGCCGGGTGCGTATGGCGGCACGAGGCGTGAAACTTGAACGAGGTCTCGGCCAGCGTCCAGCGCTCGCCAAGGCGGTCGGTCAGTTTGGCGGGATCAGCGTCGCTCGACATCCCGGCCGCCATGCCTTGCCTGCCCTCCAGGATCTGGCGCGCCCCGGTAAAACCACCTTGCGCCAGATACGCCGACATCAGCCCATTGGCCGCAGCGCCGGCGGTGTGCAGCTGCTTGGAGTCGGCAGCGTCACGCAGGAACTCCCACAGGCCGGACGCTTGCGTGCCGGCCGAACCGAAGGCGTGCAGCATCTGGTCTAGCGTGAGCTTGAGCAGGTGGCCGGCGGCAGCCGCCGCGGCCAGCGTGCCGGCGGTGCCGGTCGTGTGGAAGATCTTGTAGTGCGAGCGGCCGAGGAATTCGCCAACCCGGATGCCGACTTCGTAGCCAGCCACCGACGCCGTCAGCAGGTCGCGCCCGCTGGCGCCGATCGATTGCGCCACCGCCAACGCGGCCGGGAACACGACCGCGGCCGGGTGAAAGACGGAACCGTTGTGCACATCGTCCTGCTCGGCGACGTGCGAGGCGGCGGCATTGACCATGGCCGCGAACATCGGGGAGGTCGTGCGGCGCGAGATCAGGACCTCGCTGGCGCCGGTGTCGGGGCCCATTGTGCGCGCAAACTGTTCGATGACTTGCACCGCCCGCGCGCTGCGCCCGGCCAGCGCGGAGCCGATCCAGTCGAGGAACAGGTCTTCGGCGCGCAGGCGCACCGCGTCGGGAATATGGTCGAAGCGCAGGCCGGCGGCGAAGGTTGCCAGGGCCTGGCTCGGGTGTTGCTGGTCCATGGAGTGATCCTCTGCAGAGTGAATGTGGCGCGGGTCGTCAGAACGAACGTGGCAATCCGAGCACGTGCTCGGCGACATACGACAGGATCAGGTTGGTCGAGATCGGCGCCACCTGGTACAGGCGCGTCTCGCGGAACTTGCGCTCGACATCGTATTCCGACGCGAAACCGAAACCGCCGTGGAACTGCAGGCAGGCGTTGGCCGCTTCCCACGAGGCGTCGGCCGCCAGCATCTTGGCCATGTTCGCCTCGGCCCCGCAGGGCTTCTGCGCATCGAACAGCGCGCAGGCCTTGTAGCGCATCAGGTTAGCCGCTTCGACGTTGACGTAAGCGCGCGCGATCGGGAACTGCACGCCCTGGTTCTGGCCGATCGGGCGGCCGAACACCTCGCGCTCCTTCACGTACTGGCTGACCTTGTCGATGAACCAGTAGCCGTCGCCGATGCATTCGGCCGCGATCAGGGTGCGCTCGGCGTTCAAGCCATCGAGGATGTACTTGAAGCCCTTGCCCTCCTCGCCGATCAGGTTCTCGGCAGGGATCTCGAGGTTCTCGAAAAACAGCTCATTGGTTTCGTGATTGACCATGTTCTGGATCGGCTGCATGGCCATGCCGCCCGCCAGCGCCTCCTTGATATCGACCAGGAAGATCGACATCCCTTCGGACTTCTTCGTCACTTCGGCGAGCGGCGTGGTGCGCGCCAGCAGGATCATCAGGTCGGAATGCTGCACGCGCGAGATCCACACCTTCTGGCCGTTGACGACGTAGCGGTCGCCCTTCTTCACCGCGGTGGTCTTGATTTTGGTAGTGTCGGTGCCGGTGGTCGGTTCGGTGACCGCCATCGATTGCAGGCGCAATTCGCCGCTGGCGATGCGCGGCAAATACAGGCGCTTCTGCTCTTCGGAGCCGTGGCGCAGCAGCGTGCCCATATTGTACATCTGGCCATGGCAGGCGCCGGAGTTGCCGCCCGAGCGGTTGATCTCCTCCATGATGATCGAGGCTTCGAGCAGGCCCAGGCCCGAGCCGCCGTATTCCTGCGGGATCAGCGCAGCCAGCCAGCCGGCCTGGGTCAGCGCGTCGACGAATTTCTCCGGGTAGCCGCGTTCCTCGTCGACCTTGCGGAAGTACTCGGCCGGGAATTCGGCGCACAGGGCGCGCACCGCGTCGCGGATGTCCTGATGTTCGGTATCGATGTTCATGCTGTCTCCTTGTTGTGAAGCCATCATAGGTTGCGATGGAACCGATCTAGAAATAGAAATCCCTGATACCATCATCACACCCCGGCATGACAGGCTTCTGCAAAGCACCATGGACCTCAAGCACATCCGCACCCTGATCGCCATCGCCGACACCGGCAGCGCCACCCGCGCGGCGCAGCTGCTGCACCTGGTGCAGCCGGCCGTGTCGCGCCACATCAAGCTGCTCGAAGACGCCTGCGGCGCGCCGCTGTTCGAGCGCGAGCGGCACGGCATGGTGCTCACCGACGCCGGCCGCATCCTGGCCGAGCATGGCCGGCGCGCGCTGCGCGAACTGGACGCCGCCCGCGACGAGATCGCACCGGGCGCGCAGGCGCTGTCCGGCCGCCTGACGATCGGTCTGTTGGCCAGCACCAGCCGGCTGCTGGCGGCCAGCCTGGTCGCGCGCATCCGCGCCCGCTATCCGGCGGTCACGCTGGGCATCAATGTCGGCTATGCCGGCAATGTGGCGCGCTGGCTGGAAACCGGCGAAGTGGAACTGGCGCTGCTGTACGACACCCGCGCCGCCCAGGATCTGCAGGTCGACGCCCTGCTGGATGAACGTTTGTATGTGGTCGCCCCACCCGGCCAGCTCGACGCCAATACGCCCTTTCCCCTGGCACGGCTGGCGCAGCGCCCTGTGATCCTGCCGAACGCCCCGCACGGCCTGCGCGGCATCATCGAGCATGCGCTGGCGGTGGCGGGCATCGCCGTCGAGGTGGTGGCCGAGACCAATGCGCTTGACCTGCAAAAGTCGCTGGTGGCGCAGGGCTTCGGCCTGACCATCCTGCCCGGATCGGCGATCCTGGAGGACCTGCGTTCCGGTGCGCTGTCGGCCGCGCCGGTCGCGGCGCCCGAGCTGTCGCGCCGCATCGTGCTGGCGCGTACTGCCACGCGGCGGCCGTCGGCGCTGGGCGCAGCGGCAGCGCCCGAACTGGTGGGGCTCATGAAAGACCTGGTCGCGAGCGGGGCCTGGCCCGGCGCCAGCTGGGTAGGTTCCTAGAGACTGCTACGCCCGCACAGCAGGTCGACCAGCTTGTCGCGATACACGTTCTTTTCGCCCGGATGGCGCGGTATGCACACCCGCAGGTCGCGCTGCGCCCAGGGGTCGAGCAGGTCGACCGCCACCAGCTTGCCTTCGTCAGACGGTTCGATCGCCGTGCGCGGCACGATGCCCACGCCAGCCCCGGACGCCACCAGGCGCACGATGGCCCGGTAGCCGGACACCTGCACCCGCACATCGAGCCGCTCGCCCAGGGCCGACGCCTGGTTCATCAAAAAGGTATGCAGCGCGGCGCCCGACTGCAGGCTGATGAAGGGATGGCCGAGACATTCGCTGAAACTGGCGCTGCGCTGGCTGGCCAGCGAATGGCCCAGTGGGCAGAGCAGCACCAATTGATCCTTCCGGTAGGGGAAGTACTGCAGCGCCGGATGCTCGCTGTCGACCGCCACCACCCCGACCGCCGCGCGCCCGGCAATCACCGCCGCCACGATGTCCGGACTAAGGCGCTCTTCCAGCGTCACGCGCACGCTCGGATACAGGGCAAAGAAGCGGGCCAGGTCGGCCGGCAGGTGCGAACTGACCGCGTTATTGTTGGCGAACAGGGTCACGTTGCCGGTCATGCCCTGGGCGTAGGGCCGCAGGTCGGCATTCATCTGCTCCAGCATGGCCAGGCAGCGCTGCGCATGTTCGAGCATGACCTGGCCGGCCTCGGTGACGTCGACGCCGCGCGCCTGGCGACTCAGGAGCTGCACCCCGACCGCTTGTTCCAGGTGCTTGATGCGCAGGCTGGCCGACGATGGCGCCAGGTGGCATTGCTGGGCGCCGCGCGACACATTGCCCGCGCGCGCCACCGCGACGAACACCTTCAGGTCGGTCAAATCGTAGGCCATAACGTTCGTAAATATCGAAACCAGTTGTTATGCAGATAACTATAACACGGTGCTCCCAGCGGTTATGTTGAACAGCCCGGCGATGCCGAGCGTTCGCGTTTCACGAACGCTCCGTTTGTGAAATCTCGCTGTATCGCTGCCAGAGGCCGTCCGATACTGGCCTCACACAACAAAGACAAACAGGAGACCAGCATGTCCTTTTCAGACCAGGCCACATCCGTGCGGCCGATGGATGGCATCACGGTGGTGTCGATCGAGCAGGCGGTGGCCGCGCCGCTGTGCACCGGCCGCCTGGCCGAAATGGGCGCCCGCGTGATCAAGATCGAGCGCGCCGAGGGCGACTTCGCACGCGGCTACGACGACGCCGTGCACGGACAATCGTCCTACTTCACCTGGAACAACCGCGGCAAGGAGTCGCTCACGGCCGACTTCAAGAACCCGGACGACGCCGCTCTGCTGCACCGCCTGCTGGCGCAAGCCGACGTGTTCGTGCAGAACCTGGCGCCGGGCGCCCTGGCGCGCGCCGGCTTCAGTAGCGAAGCACTGCGCGAGCGCTATCCAAAACTCATCACCTGCGACATCACCGGCTACGGCAGCGACAACGGCGCGAGTCACTTGAAAGCGTATGACCTGCTGGTGCAGTGCGAAAGCGGCCTGGCCGGCATCAGCGGTTCGCCCGACGCCTGCGGACGCATCGGCGTGTCGGTCTGCGATATCGGCGCCGGCATGAACGCTGCCATTGCAGTGCTGTCGGCGCTTGCGCTGCGCGCCCGGACCGGTAAGGGGTCCGGCGTGTCGGTGTCGCTGTTCGACGGCGCCGCCGATTGGATGTCCGTGCCCTACCTGCACCAGGCCTACGGCAAGGGCGCGCCCAAGCGCGCGGGCCTGAAGCATCCATCGATCGCACCCTATGGCGCATTCACCACCGGCGACGGCCGCGACATCGTCATCAGCATCCAGAACGAACGCGAATGGCAGCAGTTCTGCAGCGACTTCCTGCGCCAGCCCGAGGTGGCAAGCGATCCGCGCTTCGTGTCGAACCGGGCGCGGGTCGCGCACCGCGACGCACTCGATGGCCTGGTCGGCGTGTGCTTCGCTGGCATGACCGTGCAGGAGGCGATCGAACGCCTGACCCAGGCGAACATCGCCTACGGCCAGGTGCGCTCGGTGGAGGAGTTCGCATCGCACCCAGCCTTGCGCACCTGGCCGATGCCGGTGGGCGAGCACCAAGTCGACATGATCGCGCCGGCGGTGCAGGCGCCGTGGGACCAGGGTGCGTTTGCACGCGTGCCGGCACCCGGCGAACACACCGCCAGCCTGCGCGCGGAATTCGCCGCGCCTGGCCTGGGAGCTGCGGCATGAGCGACATCGACCTTGACCACCTGCGCAGCTGGATCGGCAAGCCGCACGTCGAGCGCGACATCATCGCCGCGCGCCACGCCCGTCTGATGGCGGCCACGATCGGCGTCGACGGGCAGGCACTTACAGCCGGCGCGTCGTTGCCGCCTCTGTGGCACTGGCTGTATTTCCTGAACGGCGAGCCGGCCGCCAGGCTCGGACGCGACGGCCATCCGGCGCGCGGCGGGTTCCTGCCGCCAGTGCCGCTGCCCAACCGGATGTGGGCCGGCGGCCAGCTGGACTTCCATGCACCGGTCCCGCTCGACAGCGAGGTCGAGAAGCGCTCGACCGTCACGGCGGTCGAACACAAGCAGGGGCGCAGCGGCGAGCTGGTGTTCGTCACGGTGCTGCACGAACTGCTGCAGGACGAACGTATCCTGGTGAGCGAACAACACGACATCGTGTACAAGGGCGCCACCCCAGGCAGCGCGCCGGCGGCGCCACCCGAGATGCCGGCGCCGCTGCACAGCCGCACGCTCACGCCGGACAACACGATGCTGTTCCGCTATTCGGCGCTGACCTTCAACGGCCACCGCATCCATTACGACGCCGACTACTGCCGCGCGGTCGAGGGCTACCCGAACCTGGTGATCCACGGCCCGCTCAACGCCACCCTGCTCGCGGGCCTGGCCGAAGAAGTGGCCGGCAAGCCGGTCAAGCGCTTCATCTACCGGGGGCTGCAGCCGGCGATCCTCGGCAATGCGCTGACGCTGCACGCCGCGGCAGGCGGCGAAGACGAGCTGTTGCTGTGGGTCGCGTTGCCGACCGCCGGCGTGGCCATGCGCGCGCAGGCGTTCTTCTGAATGGAGGTGCTGAACATGAACCCATTGCTGGCCCGCTCCTATCTGTTCGTACCGGCCAATCGCCCGGAGCGTTTCGCCAAGGCCTGCGCGGCAGGCGCCGACGCGGTGATCATCGACCTGGAAGACGCCGTACCGCCGCTCGAGAAAGCCGCCGCACGCGACCACCTGGCGCATTGGCTGTCGCCCGCCAATCCGGTCGTCATTCGCATCAATGGCGCACAGTCCGAATGGTTCGCGGACGACGTCACCCTGTGCGCCATGCCGGGCGTGGCCGGCATCATGCTGCCCAAGGCCGAAACGGTCGACGAGATCCGCATGCTCGGCTGCGCCTCGGCTCAAAGACCGGTGCTGCCGCTGATCGAGACCGCGCTCGGCATGCGCCACGCCGAACTGCTCGCCGGCGCACCGCACGTGCAGCGGCTGGTGTTCGGCACGGTCGACTTTCAATTTGAGCTGGGCCTGGAAGGCGACGGCGAAGAACTGCTGTTCTATCGCTCGCAGCTGGTACTGGCCTCGCGCCTGGCCGGCATCCAGGCCCCGGTCGATGGCGTGACCACCGACATCGACAACCACGCCGCGCTGCTTGACGCGACCGTGTACGCGCGGCGCCTGGGCTTCGGCGCCAAGCTGTGCATCCACCCGCGCCAGCTGGCGCCGGTGCACGCCGGCTTCGCGCCAACCGAGGCGCAGCTGGACTGGTCGCGGCGCGTCGTGCAGGCAGCACACCAGGCCGATGGCGCCGCCATCGCCGTGGATGGAAAGATGGTCGACCGGCCGGTGATCCTCAAAGCACAACAGATGCTGATGGACGCCGAACGCCGCGCGCACCGGAACGCAGTATCCGCAGGATAGCCGTGCGCGCAAGCGCACGTTTGAAGTGGCCTCGACGCCACGCTGACAACAAAGGAGACAACCATGTTGAAGCATCTGATCACCGCCGGCATCACCCTGCTGGCAGCCAGCAGCGCCATCGCCGACGCCTACCCGGCCAAGCCCATCACCATGCTGGTGCCCTTCTCGGCGGGCGGGCCCACTGACGTCATCGCCCGCATCCTGGGCCAGACCATGAGCAAGACGCTCGGCCAGACGATCGTTGTCGAAAACGCGACCGGCGCCGGCGGCACGCTCTCGGCCGGCAAGACCGCGCGCGCCGCGCCGGACGGCTATACGATCCTGATCCACCACAACGGCATGGCCACCAGTCCGACCCTGTACCGCAAGCTGACC
>Ga0265798_10005908_pt1 | contig 16261 bp, 11 predicted proteins | sample P3T30metagenome_FD_192430 | JGI IMG/M metagenome (GOLD analysis project Ga0265798, IMG submission 192430) | Plant litter microbial communities from East Loma Ridge, Irvine, California - P3 T30 | ecosystem: Environmental > Terrestrial > Plant litter > Unclassified | place: USA: California... | reverse complement strand
AAATCATGGACGTAGAAACGTTCGCTTTTTGCCGGATCCTGCGCGTAGACCGCAATGTGCGACACGCTGGCCAGCGGAGGGCGGGCGGGGCCCTGTGCCGCGACCGGCGCCGTTGTTGCGAGCGCCGCCAGCACGGCACTCCTCCGAGCGTTGGTTAGCCTTTTCATCCGCTTCACCCCTCCCGTGCGCTGTTTGCGCTATCATCGATGGGTGTAGATCGGTCACGCGCGTTTGGCGAGGATCGAAAGGCTGCGCCGCCTCGCTTGCTGCGCCGCCCGTCAGGACGCTTGGCGTCTCGTCGCTGATGGGGCAAGCCATAGTCCGGCACCCGCTGAATGAAGGGGAACCCCAATGCGCATCACGGCCCTGCCTCTGTCAGTCTTACTCGTCGCGGCCGCGAGCCCGCCGGAGCATCCCGCATGTACTCTATGTCCGCAAGTGGGCGACAGCGGAAGGTCAGCATTTTCTCCCGCAAGCGGTCGCACCGACTATTCGCCCTTCCCGAGCTTTAGGTCGCGAGCGAGCTTGGCAAGAAGGGTGCGGCTACATCTGGTCGCGTCGATGATTTCGCGCCATGATCGGCCATCGCGCAGCATGGTAGCGATCGCGGCATTCCGGGCCTTGTTCTCCGGACGCCCCTTGTAGAGGCCGGCCGCCTTGGCACGAGCGGTTCCTTCTGCCTGCCGGCGACGCCGGTCCTCATAGTCCTTACGCGCGACTGCCGCGAGCACGTCCAGCATCATACTGTTTACGGCCGCGAACATACGGCCTGAGAAATCATCAGCAGCTGCTGCCAAGCCCCATGAGGTCGGAAGATCGAGCGCCACAATCCGCACCTGCTTTGCGTCGATTTCGGCACGTAACCTGATCCAGTCGGAGGCGCTGAGGCGAGACAGCCGGTCTACCTGCTCAACCAAAAGCACATCGCCAGGCTCACTATCTGCCAACAGGCGGAATAGCTCGGGACGGTTCAACTTGGCCCCGCTCTCATTCTCCATATAACGCGCCGCGATCCGAAACCCTCGCTCGGCAGCAAAAACATCAAGAGCACCACGAGCGCGGGATGCGTCCTGCTCGGAGGTGGAGGCACGGAGATAGGCGCGGATGAACATTGTTCCGGTCTGCTATAAGCAGTCTCCATACGTCCAGTCTTTTTTACGTTGCACCAACGCCTAAAAGGGAGCGCGCTTAGTCCGGTCTTGAAAGGGCATACCTAAACGGCACCGCCACGATCCTCGCCGCATCCTGCAAGAGCAACGACGTTTCACTGGCAGGCCTCGGCAAGTTGAAGGTCAGGGACGGCCCGGCACGTGAGGGTCGCAATCGGGCGACCGGCAAGGCCATCAATATCCCCATCGCGACCGATGCGACTGCCCATTGTCCGGGCAGTGGTGCAAGCGGGTCACGACAGGGTAATGGCTACTGCCTATGGGCAATGAAACATCCGCACATGAGCGCGCAGCCGCCCTGCTGGGCGAACACCCCGGCTACAAGGTGTTGCGTGCGCTACCTCCGCTCGCGGACTATCCTATTACAGAGCCGCAGGGGCACGTGCGCACCGCCGCGGTCATCGACGTTGAAACCATCGGCCTCGACGCGGATCATCCTATCATCGATCTTGCGATCCAGCGCATCGCCTTCGATGCACGCGGCGTGATCGTGCAGGTCGGCCAGCCTCGCCAGTGGTTCGAGGACCCTGGCGTGCCGATCCCCGCCGAGATCACTCGGCTTACGGGCATCACCGATGCCGATGTCGCTGGCAAACGGATCCATGTCGACGAGGCCGTGAGCCTGATCGCCAGCACCACTGTCGCGATTGCCCATAATGCCGCATTCGATGCCCCTCGTGTCGAGCGGCGCCTGCCGACCATCGCCAGCCATGCCTGGGCGTGTTCATGCAATGAGGTGCCCTGGCCCGAACTCGGCTTCGACGGCCGCAAGCTTGGCCATCTCCTGATGCAGCAGGGCATGTTCCATCAAGGCCACCGGGCCGCAGTCGACGTTTGGGCAACGATTAATCTTTTAGGCCGCGTGCTACCCGACGGAGAGACGGCGTTGGCCAAGCTCATCCGACAGGCAGAGCAGCCAAGTGTCCGGATCGAGGCGACGAACGCCCCGTTCGAGGCAAAGGATGTGCTGAAGGCGAGGGGGTACTGCTGACAAGCGGACATGGTGGACCGAGATCGCGACGGCAGGAGAGGCGGGCGAGCTCGACTGGCTGCGGGACGCTTGCTTTTGTACCCAGCCCAAGCTGACGCCCGTCACCTGGGCTCAGCGTCACCGCGGATGATACAGGAACTGGCCCTCGCGCGATCGTCACGAACCCCGGAGCGCTATGATCCCGACGATTTTTACCCGTATGAAGATGTACCCGAATGGGGATCCTGACCAGAACGGCATGTCGTCCAAAGTGGGGTAGGGCATGGACTACGGATCAGGCGCTTGAAAGGGTGGCTATATTCATTCGATACGAGAGCAGACCGGCTGCTTTCTGGTGGAAAGCGGCCTGTCCGCTTTGGAGCGGATCTTTGGTCTAAGCGGACGTTCGTTCATACGGCGGGGCAGGGGGCTGAACGCCTTTGACTGGTGGAAACCGGTCCGTCTGCTTTCGGGTAGGTAGCGTCGATAGCTACTGTTGGTTCACGTGGGAGAACAGGAACGCGAAGGCCTGCCGGTGGCTGTTCGACGCCCGCTACTCAGTCGCGAAGGTCTTCTCACCGCGCGCCTTACATTGTCCGGCTCTCGTCAAAACAGCGTCAAAAGTTGTAAATTAAAGATGCGCGGCTCGTGGTGTCGGTCGAGACCGATCCGACCGGCGGCTGGCTTTCATACTGAACGCTGTAGGACAGTGCGGCGGAGAGTGGCCCAATCAGCTTGGCGTTGAGCGACGTCGTGCCGCTGAGCGTGCTGTTGTAGCGCTGAACATAAGCCGACGCCTCTTGGCCAATCGAAAGCCCGCTCAGAATTCTGACGCGGAAGTTCGCAGTGCCACGCGCGGCAATGCTGCTCCGATTAATATCATTGTTGAAATTGGTGAAGCGATACGCGGGTCCGAATTCCAGATCGAGTTTGGTCCCCGCGCTCTTGACCACGCTGTAGCCCGCACCGACCGAAGTCGAATAGCGATTGACGTAGCCGAGGAACCGATCGCTTTCATATTGCGCTACGCCGTAAATGTAGAGGCGGTCGTCGATCTTGTAGTTGGGTTCGTACGAGCCGAGATAGTGTTCGCGGGTCGTGACGTTCTGGTTCGACTGATAGTCGGCTTGCGCATGGAATTTGTGACGCCACCGGAGACCTTCGCGGTCGAGGTCGAGCACGGCGGTGCCACCGGCCGTGTCGGAATTGCCGGTGGTCAAATACCCGCCGACCTCCGCTTTGCCGCTCCACAGGTCAAGGAAGCTCGCCTGGCGGATGACTTGCGTACGCTGCTCTGCGCGATCGGCTTTCCACTTCTGCACGATCTCCAGCACCGCATCGCCGCTGAGCGGATCGGCGGCGCGTGCATATTTGACGATCGTGTTGACGTCGGTCTCGTTGCCCGCTTCCATCGCCGCATCGACCATCGCGCGGATCGTTTCCGGAATCATCGCGGATTGAGGGTCGTGCGCGTTCGCCAGCAACAACGGGGCAAGTTGGACAGGGGTTAAGCGACGCACAGCCGTTCCGTAACGGCAGCGTATGCCCATCGCAACAACCGTCGAGTTGGCGTGGTGCAGCATCGCCATCTCAACAAATGTGCAAACAGATCAGGTGGGTAGGTGGAGAAGGACAAAATCACGGGTACCCGATTGGTCAATATTCTAAGCCGCCAGCCCGTCGCCCGGCAGTGACACGACAACCTTAAGTCCCGGCGCATTGTCTTCGAGCGTCAGCGTCCCGCCGTGAACCCGCGCCGCAGTCACCGCGATGCTCAAACCGAGACCGCTGCCCTCGGCGTGGCGGCTCGGGTCGAGCCGTACGAAGCGCGCCAGCGCCTGCTCGCGCTGGTCGGCCGCTATGCCAGGACCTGTGTCCGCGACCGTCAGCCGAAGGCCGGTGTGCTCGCGCGCCAGCCTGACGATCACGCGACCGCCCGGAGGAGTGTATTTGATCGCGTTGTCGAAGAGGTTGGTCACGAGTTGCCCAAGAAGCGAGCGAACACCGCATATGGCCGCCGGTACCGTTTCGACGATCAGCGCGACGCCGCGATCGTCCGCGACCGGTTCGAACAGCTCGCCTGCTTCACGCACGATCGCCGCGAGGTCGACGGGCGTGAATTCGCTCGCCATCGTTGTCTCGGCGCGGGCGAGCCGCAGGGTATCGTCGATCGTCCGGAGCAATGCGTCGAGATCGGACCGGATGTCGGACGCGATACCGCTCGGGTCACGGCTTGAAGCCGAGAGTTCGATCCGTGACCGGATGCGGGTCAACGGGGTCTTGAGATCATGGGCGAGCGCATCGGTCGCGGTGCGCAACGAATCGACCAGGCGCTCGATCTCGGTGAAACTGGTGTTCAACGTAACCGCCAACCGGTCATATTCGTCGCCGCGGCCGGTCACCGGGAGCCGTTCGTCCAGATGGCCGGCCTGGAAGCGATCCCCGGCGGCGCTTGCGGCAGTGAGGAAGGCAAGGCCGCGCCGACTGTACCAGAAGCCGAACAACAGGCCGATTGCCCCCGTGGCGATGAGCGACCACGCCAGTGCCGCGACATACCGGTCGTGCAACATGCGGCGATCGTCCGACAAGCTGCCGACGAGCAGGCGATAGTCGCCGCCCAGCAGCACCGTCCGCGCGGCGACCTGTCGATCGATGACGTTACCCCGTGCGGTGGTGATCTGGGTGTCGAAGGTGCGATACCCGGTCCGATTGATCTCGTCGGGCCAGTGCGCGAGATTGCCCGCGATCGGCTCACCCGCCGTGTCCGTCATGAGATAGATGAAGTCCGTAATTCTCGGTCGTCCGACGGCGCGCGACACCGCCTGCACGACCGCGAACGGGCCTTCCGCGCGGTAGCGTTCGATCAGGCCCGCGGTTTCGTCATCGACGGCGGCCTGAGCACGCGCGTCGAGCAGTCGGATCGTCTGGACATATTGCACGGTCAGCGCGGTGCCCGTCGCAATGAGGGCGATCACCGTGATCCACAGCGCGCCGCGCAGTGCCGCGGTCGAGGGCCAGCGCATCGTCAGATCGCATCCAGCCGGTAGCCCGCACCGCGGATCGTCCGGATCATCGGCGGATCCTCTGCGCCATCGATCTTGGCGCGCAGACGGCTGACATGAACGTCGACGACATTGGTCCCCGGGTCGAAGCTATAGTCCCAGATCGCTTCCATCAGCATCGTCCGGGTGACCACCTGGCCCGCGTGTCGGGTGAGATAATCGAGCAGCTGAAACTCCTTGTTGAGCAGCTCGATGCGCCTCCCGTTCCGGGTCGCCGTACGCGCCAGCAGATCGAGCGTCAGCGAACCGGTCTGCCGGACCCCTGTGGCAACGTCCTCGTCGCCATGGCGCCGGGCGATCGCCTCGACCCGCGCGATAAGTTCGCCGAAGGAGAAGGGCTTGGGCAGATAGTCGTCGCCGCCCGCGCGCAGACCTGCGATCCGGTCGTCGACCTGACCTAATGCGGACAGGATCAGCACCGGCGTCCTGTTGCCCTGCGCGCGCAGGGATTTGAGGACGGACAGGCCGTCGAGGGTCGGCAGGTTGCGATCCAGAATGATCGCGTCGTAGCTGCCGACGATCGCAGCGGTCAGCCCATCGACGCCGGTCGCTGCGTGATCGGTCGTGTGTCCATGCTCGCCCAGTCCGCGACGGACAAAGTCCGCGGTCTGGGTGTCATCCTCGATCAGCAGCAGCTTCACAACCAGGGTGCTCCGTTCGATGTCCCGGAAAGCGGACGCGCGTACCGCCCCCCGGTTCCCCGCTTATGATTGCGCAGCAGCCTCGTTCGCAATGCGCAGGTCGAGCGATACCGTGCGACCGTCGCGGAGCACTTGGGTCGGGACGCTCGAGCCGATCCGCGCCGCGGCGACGGCCCGCGCCAGATCCCGACCATTGTCGATCGGGGTCGATCCAAAGCGACGAACGACATCCCCGCGCTGGATGCCGGACCTTGCGGCGGGCCCGCTTTCGTCGACCTCCGCGATCAGTGCGCCTTTCTGAACGTTCGTGCCGATCGCTTTGGCGATCTCCGGGGTCATGTCCTGCAGCGAAACGCCGATCCGCCCCCGCGAAACGTGACCGGTACGGGCGATCTGCATCGCGACCTGCCGCGCCATCTTGGCCGGAATGGCGAAGCCGATGCCGACGTTTCCGCCGCTCGGCGAGAAAATCGCGGTGTTGACGCCGACGACGCGCCCGGCGCTGTCGAACAGCGGCCCCCCCGAATTGCCGCTGTTGATCGCAGCGTCGACCTGGAGGAAGTCGTCATACGGTCCCGCACCGATCTCGCGCCCGCGGGCGGACAGGATGCCCGACGTCACGGTGTTGCCGAGCCCGAACGGACTGCCGACCGCGAACACGCTGTCGCCGACGCGAATGTGATCGCTGTCGCCCCAGGTGATCGGCCTGAACGTCTTATTGCCCTCGATCTGTACGACCGCGACGTCGATCTTTGGATCCCGGCCCAGCACGCGGCCCGCGAATTCCCGGCCGTCGGACATCTGGACCGTGACTCGGTCGGCACCATCGACGACGTGATTGTTGGTGATGACGAGGCCGGACGCATCGACAATGAAGCCGGACCCTAGGGCACCGCGTTGCGGGCCCAGCGGGTGGTTGGGCCGACCCTGCTGACCGCCGCCATCGCGCGGATCGAAGCCGAACAGCTGCCCCAGACGGTCCGCCAAATCGCCGTCATCCGAACCGAACTGCGATGACGCCGCTTGTTGCTGCACCTTGGCATCGGGTTTGACCTGAATCTGGACGACGCTGGGGCCGACGGTTTGAACCATGTCAGACAATGATGCGTGAACGCCCGAAGCCGCGACCGCAGCCGGGCCGGGCGCAACGAATCGTTCGCTGAGCCCGTCGTGGCGCTGATCGGCGCTGATCGCGCCCCCGGCGACACCGGCGAGCGCGGTTGTCCCGAGCACGGCGGCAGCAACGAGCGGGCGTACGGTCAGACGACGATGCAATGCCATGATCCTGATCCTTTTCGGAAATTCGTGATGATCCTCCCTGGAGCAGGACGATGGGGTCAGCCTGTTGTCGATATTACATCGCTGTAATGTTGCGTCCTCGCGCCGCCAAATCCAACTTGCCGCCAGCGCGGCCAGGATGCGGACGAAAGGTTGCGGCGAGGCCTCCCCGATGTAATAGGTTAAGCGGGTGTTCGCGTTAGGTTATAGGCGCGGGCAGGTTGTTGCGTTGGTCGGGCCGCCAGCGACGATCAGTCGCGCCGGACGTTTCGACCATGCCCCACGCCTATGGCAAACCTTGCTCGCAAGGGTCTCGTATCGACGATGGCCCCAGCTACCTGTGTCTAGCGCATGCCGCAGAGGAGGATGCCTTCCCGGCTGGCCCGGTAGCGCAAAGTGCATTCAAGATCGGCTCATCCACGGGATCACGCAGACGCGGCGTCCTGAGCCTTTTTCATTCTCAAGGGTTATTCGAACCGTTTGGCAAAGCAACGCGAGGGACAGCATGACAAGGCAATTGTCCATCAGCCGGCCACACACCGGACGCGACCGTGTCATCAGCGGGTTGGGTCGTCTTGCATTGTATCGCTGGTGGCGACGCCGTGTGGTCGGACCGGTCGATCACGAGGCGGTCATTGCGCGGATCGTCGAGGAAAGTGGTTGGTCGCCGCGCTATGCCTTCATGACGATGATGTCAGCCGGGATCGCCGTCCTCGGTCTCCTGCTTTCGTCGCCCGCGGTGGTAATTGGCGCCATGCTCATCTCACCGCTAATGAGTCCCATTCTCGGGTTCGGCTTCAGCTTGGCATTGTTCGACTTTGTCGAGATGCGACGATCGATATTCGCGCTCGCGCTAGGGTCGCTTGCTGCCATCGGCTTTACGGCATTGATCGTGACCGTTTCCCCGTTGCAGGCTCCGACCGCCGAGATCGTTGCCCGGACCCGACCGAACCTGTTCGACCTTGGCGTCGCTCTTTTCGCGGCCTTGGCGGGCAGCTTCGCGATTATCCGTGGTCGTGGAGATACGATCGTCGGGGTTGCGATCGCAACGGCATTGATGCCGCCGTTGGCCGTTGTCGGATACGGGCTGGCAACGATGAACCTGCCCGTATTGGGCGGAGCGCTTGCGCTGTTCGTCACCAACTTCATCACTATCGCGCTCTCCGCGACTGCAATGGCTAGATATTATGGCTTCGGACATCATCTTTCCAGCCGCCAGAGCTGGGCCCAGACCGGTGTGCTCTTGCTAGTGTTCGCGGTCATGGCGGTGCCGCTCGGATTTTCGCTGAACCGTATCGCGCGGGAAGCCCTCACGGTGTCGCAGGTGCGCTCGCTGCTCAACGAACGGTTCGGCAGCAAGGCACGCGTGACCCAGCTCGAGATAGCGTTTGACCGCAAACCGATCGTCATTCGTTCGGTCATCATCACGCCGCGCGGAAAGACCCAAAGAACGGTCGAGCTGCAACGGTCGATCGAAGACGCGCTTCATCGCCCGGTCAGGCTCGCCATCGATCAAATATTGCTGGAGGCGGGTGCCGGCGCGCTGGACGCGCAGCGCGAGGAATTACGCCAGGCAGGGGACCAGGGGATCCTTGAAACACAGCGCCTGGCCGCTCTGGCACGGATGGTCTCCCTAATAACGGGCGTATCTCCTGACGATGTCACGATCGATCGCGACCATCGGCGGGCGACAGCTGCGGCGGTGCCACTTCCGGGCGCAACCCTAGGGGCTTATCGAACGCTCGAAGCACGCGCGACGGCCGAGACGGAGGGATGGAGTGTGGCAATCGTTCCACCCCAGGGGCCGTTTCCGGAACTGGCCTTTGCCGACAACGTCGACACCCTCGATGGACAGGGCCGGGCTGCGGTCCTGACTTCGGCGTGGGCAGCCCGGCGCTGGAACGTCGCAGCCCTAGCCGTTCCCGGCCTACCGAACGGGGAACCGCCTTCGCATCCTAACCTGTCCCAGAGGCGAGCATTGGCAATCGCGGCGGTCCTGAAGTCCCAGGGCATTCGTTCGACTGCAACGCCTGCTGCCGGACAAAGATTCCGGCTTTCAATCGGAGCATCCCAATGATCGGCGGCTTTGCCCTCACGACCTTCGATGCGGCCGCCATTCTCATCGTTCTTGCGGCCGTTCTCGGCTATCTCAATTACCGGTTCCTGAAGCTCCCATCCTCGATCGGCTTGACCGTGATGGGCGCCGTGGCGTCGCTGCTGGTAGTTGCGCTCGACCGCATTTTGCCGGGGGCCGATTTCGCGCGCGACGTCGTGCGCTTCATTGCGGGGATCGATTTCCACACCACGTTGATGGACGGAATGCTATCGTTTCTGCTGTTCGCGGGCGCCTTGCACGTCGACTGGCGGGAAATGCGCCGCGGGCGGTGGCCGATCCTCGTACTGAGCACGATCGGGGTGGCGTTGTCTACGGCTCTGGTGGGCGGCGGCTTCCTGTTGCTCGCACACCTCGTCGCACTGGACGTTCCGCCGATCTGGTGTTTCGTGTTCGGCGCGCTCATCAGTCCGACCGATCCGGTGTCGGTCATGGGCGTGCTCAAGCGCGCGAGCGTGTCGCCGACCCTCGAAGCGACGGTGGCGGGGGAAAGCCTGTTCAACGACGGTGTCGGCGTCGTCATTTTCACGATCCTCCTCGCATCCGCCCTGTCGGGCGAGGCTTTCTCGGTCCCCCATGCAGCAGAACTTTTCGCGGTCGAGGCGGGGGGCGGTGTGTTGCTGGGTCTGGCAGTGGGCTGGGTCGCGTTCCGCATGATGCGTTCGATCGATGATTATAAGGTCGAAGTTCTCATCAGTCTGGCGGTGGTGATGGGGGGCTATGCGATCGCGCGACCGCTACACGCCAGCGGACCGGTTGCGATGGCGGTCGCGGGCCTGATCATCGGGAATGCCGGTGTCGCCCACGCAATGAGCGAGACGACCCGCGACTACCTGCACAAGTTCTGGGATCTGATCGACGACATCCTCAACACCGTATTGTTCCTGCTGATCGGACTCGAAGTCGTCACGATCGAGGCCGATCTGCGGCTGGTGATCCTTGGGCTGACGGCAATTCCACTGGCACTCGCCGCGCGGATGGTTTCGGTCTTGCTGCCTCTGCGCGCGATCCGACCGACGCATCGTTACGGCCTGGTCGCTCCCGTGACGTTGATCTGGGGTGGCCTCCGCGGCGGTATCTCGATCGCGCTCGCGCTCGGGTTGCCGGACGGCCCCGCGCGTTCGATCATCCTCGCGTCGACTTATGTCGTCGTGCTGTTCTCGGTGATCGTGCAGGGCGGGACGATCAAGCGTGTCCTCGAGCACCTTACCCGGGCCGATGCGGAGAAAGAAGTTTGAAAGCTTACCTGCTGCGCCTGTCGAATGACCTGCGCGAGAGTTACTGGTTTCTGCCGACGGTGATGGCGTCGGGTGCGCTGCTGCTGGCGCTCGCGATGGTCTATGTCGATAGCCATTCCGGTACCGACTGGATGGACGGCTTACCCTGGCTCTACGCCGCACGGCCCGCTGGTGCGCGCAGTCTGCTGTCGTCGATCGGGGGATCGATGATCGGGGTCGCTGGCACGACCTTTTCGGTGACGATTGCCGCCGTCGTCTATGCCTCCGGCCAATATGGTCCGCGGTTGCTGAGCAACTTCATGTCGGATCGTGGCAATCAGGTCACGCTCGGCACCTTCATCGCGACCTTCGTCTATTCGCTGGTCGTCCTGCGCACGATCCGGTCGGCGGGGGAGGGCGGGTCGGCGACCCCCGCCTTCGTTCCGCAGCTTGCCTTGCTGGTCGCGCTCATTCTCGTCCTGTGTTCGATCGCGGTCCTGATCTTCTTCATCCACCACGTGCCGATGCGGATCCACATCAACAACGTGATCGAGCGGATCGGCGAAAGACTGATCAAGGAGATCGATGAACGGTTCCCGGTCTTTGTCGGTACGCCGCTGAAAGAGCGCGCAGACGATCCGCGTATTCCCGCAGCTTTGCGGATCGATGCCGATCGCACCGACTATGACCAACGCGCGCCGGTTCGATCGGAGGACACCGGCTACATCCAGTTGATCGACGATAGCGCATTGATAGCGGTGGCGCGGGATCACGACCTCGTGATCCGACTGCACTACCAGTCCGGCGACTTCATTCACAAAGGCAGTGTGCTGCTCGAGGCGTGGCCCATCGATCGTTGCGATGAAGAGGCGGCAAGTGCGCTACGCGAAGCCTTTGCGGTTGGGTCACGACGCACGGCGCTGCAGGATCTGCGGTTCCTGATTGACGAATTGGTCGAGATCGCGGCGCGCGCGCTGTCGCCTGGCGTCAACGATCCGTTCACGGCCAATAGCTGTCTCGACTGGTTGGGCGCGGCGATGGCGGATGTCGCGCGCCGTGACCTGCCGTCGCGGTTGCGTGCGGATGAGGACAAAGCGTTGCGCGTCATCGCGCACCCTGTAACATTCGACGGCTTCATCGATCGGGCGTTTGGTGCGCTCGCCCAATATGCGAGCGCCGATATGATCGCCGGGCAGCGCTTCCTGAATGTCCTGGGGGACGTCGCGCTCAGCTGCGACGATCCTGAGCGCATCGAAACCTTGAAGCGGCAAGTCCATGCGTTTCGCCTGCTGGCGGAAGGGGCGTTGAACGGAGCCTGTCGCGACTCCGTTCTGGCGCGCGCCGATGAATTGCTGCGAGCACTCGACGAACCTGACTACAAACGCCGGCTGCGCGATGGCGCCGCCTGGCTTGGAGGAACCGCATGATCGTCATCGTCGCCCTGATCGTCGCCGTCATCGTCACGATCGCGTTGACGTTCGGCAAATTCGCCCGGTCCGGGGGTTGGCGGGCGACCGTTACGCCGCTGGCGTCGATCATCGGGTCCGGGTTCCTGATCTGTGGACCCTTGTTGGCGCGAGAGTTCGGCAGCGCTGCCCTCGGTGCAATGGCGGTGCTGCTCGCCATCGCTTATGCCGCGGGCGCGGTAATCCGGTTCAACATCGTTCACGTCGAAAACTATCTTGCCGATGCGCCCTTCAATGATCCGGTCGCCTGGCTCGCGCGGATCACGCAGGGCGTTCTGGCGCTCGCCTACGCCGTTTCTGTCGCCTATTACCTGAAGCTGCTCGCTGAATTTTCGCTCAAGCCCTTAACGATCGCTCCGGCCACCCAACCGCTGGCCGCCAACGTCATCGTCACCGTCCTGATCGTCTTGATGACGTTGCTCGCGCTCGGTGGCAGCCTGCGAAAGGTCGAGCATCTCGCGCACGGCACGGTTTCCGTGAAAATCGGCATCATCGCCGGACTGTTGGCGGCGCTGGCCATTTCCTGGGTGACGAGCGGCCCGGGCGATCCCCTGCCTCCGGTCAAGCTGTCGTTCGCCAGCCTGCCAATGCTGTTGGGACTGCTCATCACGGTCCAGGGCTTCGAGACATCGCGGTACCTCGGTCACTCCTATTCACCGGAGTTGCGGATTAAAACGATGCGTCACGCACAGTGGTTCTCGTCGGCGATCTATCTCGCCTTCATTGCGCTGCTCACGCCCTTCCTGACGCGCGCCGCTGCGACGGAGGGGGTCGCCGGTATTCTCGACATCATGGAATTGATCGCACCCGCGCTTGGCGTTTTCGTGCTGGTGGGGGCAGTGTCGAGCCAGTTGAGCGCGGCAGTAGCCGATTCGATCGGCTCCGGCGGTCTCATCAATGAGGTGTCGCGCCGCAAGATCAGTGTGCCGCTCGCGTTCGCGCTGGCGGGGGCGCTCGCTATCGTGATCGTGTGGTTGACGGACCCGTTTCAGGTCGTGGCCCTGTCGTCTCGTGCATTTGCACTGTTCTACGGGCTTCAATGCGCCCTGGCATTGATCGTGTCGTTCAAGACCGGGCAGGGGACGCTGTGGCAACGGATCGGCTTCGTCGCGATAGGGCTTGTCTGTCTGGTGGCCGCAGTGGTTGGGGCACCAGCGGAGTCATGATGAAGATCCCGGACCAGGCACGCGATATCCTGCGCGAACACGGGCCGACGGCGCCAGTCTGGCGTCGCCGCGTCGCCATCCTCGGCGGTGCGGTGATGATCGGACTGGTCGCCCTGGTGTTCGCGCATCTGGCGGACTGGGCCGGCGAACGGTTCGTCGTTCTGGCGGCACGGTGGTGGTGGGCACCGCTGATCCTGACTCCGCTCGGCTATGCTACGATTGCGGGGCTAACCGCGCGGTTCGCGCCCGCGGCACGCGGATCGGGCATCCCGCAAGTTATGGCGGCGACCGGCGATCCCGATCATGCAATGGGCGCGCTGGTCTCGGCAAAGACTGTCATCGTCAAACTGGCGCTGACCATCGGCACGTTGCTGGTCGGCGCGTCTACCGGACGTGAGGGCCCGACCGTGCAGGTCGCCGCATCGATCATGGGCTATGCGCACCGCCTGATGGCCATTCCGCTGCGCGCTTCGGTGTTCATCGCCGGGGGGGCTGCCGGCGTAGCGGCGGCCTTCAACACTCCGCTGGCCGGGGTCGCCTTCGCGATCGAGGAACTGGCGGCTACCTATGAACAGCGCATCACGCTGCTCGTGATGACCGCAGTCCTGATCGCGGGCATGGTGAGCCTCGGCGTGTCCGGCGACTATGTCTATTTCGGCATCATGCGGCAGACGCTCTCGGCACGCGAGACGTTGCTCGCGGCCCCCGTGGCTGGCGTACTTGGCGGTTTAATGGGCGCGTTCTTTTCGCGGGTCGTCATCGCCACGGGCCGGACGCGCTGGTCTCGGCTCGTCTGGCTTCGCGCGCGACCGATGGTATTTGCCGGAGCGCTCGGTGCTATCGTCGCGGTCATTGGCGTCACCAGCGGACTTACCTGGGGCACCGGGTACAGTGCAGCGCGCGGCATCATTACGGGAGCCGACGTCCCGCACTGGTTCGGCCTTGCCAAGCTGGTGACGACGTTGGCCACGGCGGTATCCGGCATGCCCGGCGGCATCTTCGCGCCGTCGCTCGCGGTCGGCGCCGGTGTCGGCGACATGCTGCGCTGGATCTTTCCGACGTATCCGGGCGGCGCGATCGTGCTGCTCGGGATGGTCGCCTATTTTACCGGGGTCGTCCGCGCGCCGCTGACCGCGGTCATCATCATTTCCGAAACGACGGGCAGCCGCGGCCTGATGCTGCCCCTACTGGGCTCGGCGTTGATCGCAGATGTCGTTGCCCAAGCCGTATCGAAAGAGCGACTTTACCATGTGCTCTCCCAAGCCTTTGTGCCGCCTGAGGCACCACAGCAGCACGATGGTACCTCGAGGCCCGAACTTCCGCCGCGCTGACCGCAAGCCTTTGGCTTTGTTGGTCGCGGGCGATCGTTGCGCTACCAAGGCAATCCACAACGATAAGGTGTTCGTCCGTCCATATGCTTGCCGCACCGGAACCCCACGCCATCGGTGCGCTGCTGCTAACGGTCGCCATGTTCTATGGCTTCGTATCGGGCCGTGTGCGCGTCGAGATCATCTCGCTGCTGACCATCAGCGCAATTGCCCTTGGCCTTTACTGGTTCCCGTTGGCGGGACGATCACCGACTGATGGTCTCAAGCTCGCGTTCGAGGGGTTCGGTCATTACGCGCTGATCACCATTTGCGCCTTGATGGTGTTGGGCCGGGGATTAGTTACGACCGGCGCACTCGAACCTGTTTCCCGGCTGCTGTCGAGAGTATGGCGCTTCAATCGCCAAGTCGGCCTGCTGGTCACGCTGATGTTTGCCTTCGGCATGAGCATGATGGTCAACGACACGCCGGTGCTGGTGCTGATGCTGCCGGTCATGGCCGCGATCGCAGCCAACGGGGGCATGCCGGCATCGCAGACGCTGATCCCGGTCAACAGCGCCGTGCTGATCGGCGGGATGTCGACCACCATCGGGACATCGACCAATTTGCTAGTTGTATCGATCGCGGGTGACCTTGGTCTGCCGCCCATGTCCGTGTTCCACTTCACGCCGATTGTTCTGTTGGCGGCGCTCGTGGCGTTGCCGTTCATCTGGCTGATCATGCCGCGCCTGTTGCCTGATAATTCGGTAGCAGCGGGTCATGAGCCTCGTCGCTTCGCCGCGATGTTGCGGTTGGCGGACACCTCCTTTGCGCATGGCCTGCCGCGCGAAACTATAGCCGCCCGATTGCCCGTGGACGTCGAAATCCTTGGAGATGCCGCAACGGGGGGGCGGATTCTGGTGCGGGCGACGCACGCGGCGCTCGAGGAAGCGATGCGGATTCTTGGGGCCACCGCTGCACCCGTCTGGCTGATGGATCGGCTCCGCAGCAGCTATGCCAGAACCGGCGACGATCTTACGGTCGCCGAACTCGCGATCACCAAGGACTCTGGTCTGGTCGGCAAGGGCGTGGCGTCCGCGAACGTTGCTGAACTGTACAACGTCGCGATCCTCGGCGTGCATCGTGCACGTCGGCCGGGGGTGGCACAAATGTCCGCGGAAACGGCCGTCGAAAGTCCCTTCAACGAGGGCGACATTCTGCTGGTGGCCGGTGCGCTTCACGACATCCAGCGAATGTCGCTCGCGGAGAACACATTGGTGCTGGAAGGCGCCAAGGAGCTCCCCCGGACGATCAAGGCGCCGCTGGCGCTCGCAATCATGGCGGCCGCGGTGGTGCCGGCCAGCATCGGGGTCGTTCCCATTGCGATCTCGGCGCTCGGCGGCGCAATCGCCATGTTGGTGACCGGGTGCGTCCGCTTCGACAGGATCGGTCGTGCATTATCGGCGAAGGTCATCGTGCTGGTCGCGGCGAGTATCGCGATAGGTCGTATAGTGCTGGAAAGCGGTGCGGCGACGTGGCTGAGCCAGCTTATGGCGCTGGGCCTCCAGTTCTTCCCGCCCGCCGGCGTGCTTGCTGCAGTAATGCTTTTCGTGACGGTTCTGACCAATTTCGCATCGAACACGACGGCCGCGGCAGTCGGAACGCCGATCGCATTCAGCCTGGGACAGCAACTGGGTATCCCGGTCGAGCCGTTGGTGCTCGCCGTCCTGTTCGGTTGCAATCTGTGTTATGCGACGCCCGTCGCCTACCAGACCAACATGCTAATCATGTCCGCCGGCGACTATCGATTCGCCGATTACACCCGAACCGGACTGCCGCTCGTGGCGATCATGATCGTAACCCTGTCGGCAATAC
>Ga0265798_10005907_pt1 | contig 16262 bp, 24 predicted proteins | sample P3T30metagenome_FD_192430 | JGI IMG/M metagenome (GOLD analysis project Ga0265798, IMG submission 192430) | Plant litter microbial communities from East Loma Ridge, Irvine, California - P3 T30 | ecosystem: Environmental > Terrestrial > Plant litter > Unclassified | place: USA: California... | reverse complement strand
CTAATAGAATAAGACTTTGACACGTGATGCATGTGTATATATATAATGTGTATACTAGCGATACAAATAAGGGGTGTAGTTAAAGAAAACTTTTCTAAAGCAAGTGCATCATCACTTGCAAACAAAGACCAGCATGAACCACAAAAAGTGTTGGAAGGCTCACTAGTGAAAGGAAATAATGATAGCTACGAATGCATTCTGTACTATGTTGGTTGACTTGTTCTTATTGCTACGTGAGGGTGCTACGGAGGTGTACATGACCTGAGACAAGTAGAGCCGAAGTAGGATCGAGTCGGCTCGTTGGGCAGCGTTGAGCTGCTGACGTCCCTACTGATACTCATGATCCGACAAAAAGAAAAAAAAATAAAACAAAAATGCCAAAATATCGTTCATATCCATAACAACATCGAAGAAATAAGTATCCAAATCCTCCCAAACCTCTCCCCAAAACCCCAATCACCTCCCCTGCCCACCCCCATTCATCCCACCATTCATCCCCCCCCCATTAAACTCACTCGTCCCATGCCCACTCGCCCCATAATCAGGCATAACCCCATTCATGCTAATCCCATCCTCATACCCACTATACCCTGTCATATCCGCCCAATCCCACTCGAGCGTCATTGGCATTTTCCACAAGTCTTGTGGAACGTTGTTGAACGTGTGGTCGAACTGGCCCATGTTGATGTTGCTCATGTCGACGTTGGTCTGTTGTTGTGACTGTGGTTGTTGTTGTTGTTGGTTCTGCAGCATTTGCGCGGCGATGGAAGGCGAGTATTGTTGTTGGGATATTGGGGGGTTGGGTTGGAGGGAGGCGTGGGTAAAGTTTGGGGAAAAGGGGAAGGGCTGGGGGGTGTTAGTGGATGGGCGGTGATGGAAGATGGGGAGATGAACGTACCTCGTTGAAGCCGTGGAAGTCGGGGTTGAAGATCATGCCTTGATCCTGTGGAGTCGCGCCGTTGTTGGTGTTTTGCGGCGTCGTAGCTTGTGCAGGAGGCGAGGAATGCGAGTTGCGGCCCGTTGAAAGCAGTTCTGCTGCCGTGGCTTCAATCTGTGCGTCTTGTTCGCTGTCGCCTTGCTTTCTCTTCCGTCGTGATGCGTGCTCTCGCTCTGCTTTCTCAAGCACGGCTCCGGCAATGCGTTCAAACTCTGAACACACGCTGCACATGCGCTTGACACTTCCGCTGCCTTGATCGTCGTTGAGCATGTTCAAGAAGCTTACGACCAGCTTCATCAGCTTCAGATCTGACCTTGACCTCGTGTCTTGCGGATTCTGGAGGATGTTCGCAAACAGCGTGACCATGGCGGTGACCGGAAAGTAGATGATCAACCAGACGCAGGATAGATCGCCCTTTGGAATGTACTTCAGGAGGTGAATCGATGCGCGGGCAGCTTGAACACAGAGCTGTGCCGACATGAAGACCCTGGGATTCAGGGGTCGTGCGTTCAGCCCTTGGATGGCGAAATTCGAGAGTCGGCTTGTCCAGTATCCGTGGTGCACGCTCATACGATGGATGGTGGTCAGGCAGTTGTAGTAGCCGAGATGCAGCACGGCGATCTGGAGGATGAGTGGGGTATGCGAGGCCTTGATGTCATGTTCTGGGCGGAACTCCAAGGGAATGGCGTCTTTCCATTCTTCAAGCTCGCGATCCAGCTCGCCGATAGTGTTGAGAAGCTCACCGTCCGTCTGTTTGGCAGCCTTGACTGAGTACAAGCCCTTGTAGACATTACTTTGGATGATCGCGAAGGTGCACATCAGTCGGAACAGGTTCATTGTTCCTTTTCCGTCTGCAAGTGGAATGTTGCCGATGTTGTCTGCGGGGAACTCGCTGGGTAACTCCACGTTCATGTCATCGTCGTCTTGAATAGGCGGTCTGCCAGATCGCAAACATATACTGCACAGACGTTAGCACAGTTTAGCACCTTCGAGTGTGCTCCTCACTCTTTGTCCAGCATGTATGCTATCCAGAAAACACGTTTCCGTTGCTCGACTTCAGCACTATTGAGGTTGAAGTTGGCGCCCTTCTTGTGTAGGCCAATGCTATGCGCAAGTCTCATCGCTGTGGCAATAAAGAAATATGTCGGTTGTGGGTTTGGTGTCCCAAGCAAGAAGAGACCCTGTTAACGTCAGCCATGCCTCAGATCATCAAGGAAACAAAGCCTACAATTCCCAGCAACGCCTGTACACTCAGCAGATCGGTATTTCGCATCGTCAGCTCGACCATCACACTCATCGCGTTCTTCAGGTACTGCCAAGCTTTCTCGTCCTCTTCCGCCGGTACCAGGTTGCTCATCACTCGCAACCGATGTGCGAAAGCTAACGCTACGTTCAAACTCGCCCACCACCCTGAACCTTCGTATGGGTCTTTCGAGTAGTGCTTATCTACCAGATGCATGAAAGTCGGTTCGTGGAAAAGGGGGAACATGCAGTTGAAGTTCTCGAAGTAGTCTTTCAGAAGCGATAGTGCCTCGTGCTTTGGCGGCAATTGCTTGTAGACTCGCCGCTTGAAGATGTCTTGGAATACGTCTGGCCGCCATGAGATCCATTTATTGTCTTCGACGGCTGCGGTGGAAATCATGTCTCGGAATGACTGGTCGCCGGTCTTGTCATTGACCCATTGTATGCCCTTTGGAGAGAAGATGGAGAACCCTGACGATGATCCTGGCGAAAATTAGTATATACTGCCGTGGAGTTGGAGCAGCACAAACCGATGTATCTGGTTTCACCGCAGTTGTTGGTCACCAGGGAACACATCATTTCAGCAAGCGCATCCTCCTCCTTGCCCTCTCCATTGGCCTGTCCTTCTGGCTCCGGTGAAGCCGTGCCGCTCCGTGGACTTGGTAGGGCTGCCTGTGCAGGAGTGCCGTTTGCTGTCGATGTGCCCGTGCCCGTGGGAGGTGCCATGGACGGCCGCCTGTCTTCGGTGCTATGTCTTGGCGTCGCTGACTGGCCGGCCCTGTCTGTGAAGCGCTTCTCCAGCGTGGCGAGATCGGTACTGCCGTCATCGTCGTCCGGTATTACTCCAGACAAGCGCATAAGCGTCTCCATGCGCGCCAGGCGGTTCTCGAGTCCTTCGATATACTTGGCGCTGCTGCCGTCAGCTCCGCTCGCATCGGTGGCGGGCTCAGACGTACCCTTTCGGCGGCTGCCTTTTCTTCTCCACTTGTGTGAATATACATTCTGTCTTGTAGTTCTGGCAGTGTGTGCACGACGGCATCTTGCCGTCGCACTTAATCTTCTTCTTCCGGCACATGTCGCATGCCTGCATCCTGTCAGCATTATCCTGCCAGCCCACACATTGCATGTACCCGGGCAATACGGCGTCGCTTGGGGTCATTCGAGTCGCCGTGGTCATCGTAGTCGTCCTGGGCGAACATTGGGCCCGAGGGCATTTGCGAGGGGTCGAACTGGCCGCTGCCAAAGATGCGCGGCGGAGGGTTCATCATGGGCGGCGCGGCATAGTAGCCGTTCGGTACGTTATTCATGACGGCGTGAGGTCGTGATACCTGAACAGACGGGGCGTGGTGTTGCTTTGTGGTGTGTTGCGGACGAGATGCGGGAGTCGGAGTCGGAGGGGTCTGGTCTGGGTAGGGCTGGGCTGGACCAGATGAAACGGTGCCGAGGAAAGCCACAGCGCAGCGAGCTATGGCTGGTGTCTGATGTCGCAGGCTAGCAGACGGCCGAATCGCTTCGACGAACCCGCGGGTGAGGCAGAAAGCTTGTTTGGAGTGTCGCCGTGGTGTGCATGAGGTGCAGGTGCAGGTGCAGGTGCAGGTGCAGGTGCAGGTGCAGGTGCGGTGGTCGCGAGGGGAAGGCGCGGTTTGAGGATGGCAACTGCGGCTTCAAGATCGACTTGACCTTGACCATGAGATTGGTAGCGTAAGCGGCGACTACTACTACTACTACTACCACTACTCCTCACTACAATTCACTAGAAATAGGCCATCAGCTGATTACGACATGTAAGATGCCGTCCGCCGTAGTTCGCGCGCCCGCATGAAGCTCAAAGCGGGATAGGCTGGATGACGTCGAGTTTGGCAGGCACGGTTCAGTAATTAGTAAATCATCGACAGCAAGGTTTCAGTCAATCCTATATCGATCTCACAGCACCGGACTGTATATCACTTAACCCCCCCGTTTTAGCGCCCTGCCAACAGTCTGCATCTCCAAAATAGTACGTCGAATATTTACTTAGATCTACAACAGCCCTTCAGCCCTGCACATGCCTCGCATTGGCCGGACACGCGCCCTGGCCAGCTCGGTGGGGTGTGGCACGATGTTTGTACGAAAGTTCTTGTATCTATTGAGTCAACGACTTTGGCGTTCTTTCTGGTTCGAAGATTGACACAATCTTACTGACAGCTGCTGCAGTCGAGAGGCGCTAGTCATCCACCATGCCGCCCATGACAGCCGAGGAGCTCTACAAGCACCCAGAATTCGACCACACCGTCTGGGATCTCAAGCCTGCCAAGCAAGGTAAGTTTGCTGTCGCCAAAGACCGCGGTGGCCCTATCAACATCGCCTATGAAATCCATGGGCATGGTGACCGACATCTGGTGGTAAGTGGTCCAGCTCTCTATATTTGGCCCTCCGTAAGCTGCGACACTACATCTCCAAATCAGGCATATGGCGCACCAGCATTTGTCATACACATTTCTAGCGAGTTTCTGTGTGCGTTCTGCCCGAATTGCTGGGACCCTAGCACGTTTTGTTTCAGTCGCACTGATCGTCTCACAACACCATTTTCGTCTCATGTCACCGCATCTCAAAGTCTAGCAATGTTGTTTTGTCCAGAAATTTACGCTCGAATGTCCTTACTGGCCCATGGTGTAACAAGGCAGTCTTCATGTCACTAATTGATGTAGTGGATCATGGGGCTCGGTGGGATGAAGTACGCCTGGCAGCGCCAAACCAAAGACTTCGCCCATACCAAAGGTGACCAGTACACGTCACTCATCTTTGACAATCGAGGGATTGGCGAGTCCGACAAGCCAAGGCAACGTTACTCAACGTCTGAAATGGCCAAGGACGTTATTGAGCTTGTCGACCATCTTGGCTGGAATGACAAGAGACAATTGCACGTCATTGGGATAAGCATGGGAGGCATGATTGCCCAAGAGATGGTAAGCCCTTCATACAAGTCGACGTGTATGCTTGCGTGATCTCGGATGCTCCAACTTCCGCTCGCAGAGTTTTGTAGAGGTTCAAACACTCTTGGAACTCTGAGACGTCCTGTCATTTTAGCTTCGTGCCGAGCCTCCGCTCCGCTCCGCTCCACATCCAGTCCTAATGATCTACGACTGGCATGTGCTCGAGTTGGATGTCAAAAATCAACCAATGCGCTCGATAGCGTTGATGCGACATGTTAACTAACTAGGTGCTAGGCATATCTCATACCAGACCGCATATGCACGCTATCTCTAGTATCGACCGCCGCACATGTCTTCAGAACAACCGTACGTCTTCCTGTCTACCTTCCCCGCACTCCAAGGCAACTGCGCTGCCAAAGCACCCTCGACTGACTCCACAGGGCTTCATCGAAAACCTCATCAACCGCATCAACCTCTTCATTCCCAAAGCAATCGACACCCAAATAGCCAACATAAAAGCCAACCTCTACACCACACCCTGGCTCACCTCGCCCGACACCATCTCGCCCGTGACGCAATCCTTCCCCACCAACGGCGATCGCTTCGCCGCCAACGAACTCTGGAAGCGCTCGCACCCCGAGTACCTCGATAAAGCTACGTTCCTGTGCCAAGCCGTTGCTGCGGGCTGGCATTACAAGTCGCCGGAGCAGTTATCCGAGATCGCGGCAAAGGTAGGTAAGAATAGGATCATGGTTGTGCATGGCACGCAGGATCGCATGATTACGTTCCCGCATGCTGTGGTGCTTTGGAGGGGGCTTGAGAAGGGCGAGGGCGTGACGGGGAAGGAGAATTGGTTGGGTGTTGAGGAGGAGGGGGACGTGTGGGTGGAAGGGGCGGTTGAGAAGCATTTTGTTAGGGGGCAGGGGCATGTTTTGCCTGCTGAGATGAGGGAGGTGTTTAATGGGTGGCTTGAGGGGTTGATTGGGAGGGGGGTTGGGTTGAATGGGGAGCTGGGGATTTAGTGCTGTTTTGACGTGCAAGCGTAGAGATGGATCTAGAGGTGAATCTCTAGTTCGAATATTTGCTCCCGTCTTTGGATCTATACAGCCTGCAAGAACCTTCTTCTCCATGGGTGCTGATTGGTACTCGCAGAAAGCTCCCGTGTCCATATGTAGAAATTAGAGCTTTGCGTCGGAATTCAATTTCACAACGAAGCCCAAACGCGGGAAATGAATCTGCACCTGCAAATCCGCCTTCTCATGCGGTCGTATGACAACCTCCTCGACGCCAATAGCAACGAGCGCACCAAGCGTTGGATTATCGCGCCCCGTGTCTTCAGGTGCAATGCTGACGCTTACGCCTGGCATTAAGCCCCTCTCCGAATCTAGAGTCGGGTGCTGTTCCACGGCCGCAGGAACGAGTACGTGGTCGGGAGAGAGTAGAGGTACACCGCGCAATGCGTTGATCCAGTCCTTCGATACTGGGTCCACGCTGATCTGTGTATCTGGCAACGAGGCAATATACGCTTCGAACGCATGAAACCACGCCCACAAACCCGGGTACCGCATCTCATTAAACACTCTACCCGTCACGTCTTCCTGCGTATCACGCGTGCCACCGCCAGTCAAATTATCAATGCCAACGCCGGCCGCGATATCGATACCCCAGCGTAGCTGGTAGTACAAGCTGATATCAGCGAGCGACGGCGTTGCGGTGGGTATAGCCCATGCGCCGCGCTTCTTGAACGTGGGCTCCAGGAGGCTGAGGTGGATGTCGAGAGTAGCGAGGTTCTGGGGAATTTTGGCGTGGAGTTTTGAGGGGTCGAGGGTGTGGCCGATTAGTTGGGCGCGGTCGGTGCCGAAGTGCGAGGACCAGACTGTGCTCGGGATTAGGCCGGTTGTTGTTCTGAATAAAGGCTTCTACGGTGCCTGTTAGCCCTTGCTTCTCTGCGTCGATCCAATTACTTACATCCGTCCAAAAACTCGCAAAGCCTCGCACAAGCCCTTTGTATATCCATTCATCTAAGCCCTCGAACTGAGGATACACGGATCCCCAGCCCTGGGTTGCGGGGAAGAAGTGCTCGAGCGCTTCGATGATGAGGGAGGTGTCGCAGTAGAGGTCTCGGCCGATTGCTAGGACGGGGATTTTGCGGTAGGTAAGGGCGAATGTTGAGGTGAGGAGGGGGCGGGGGAGCATGGATGGGACGGGGATGTAGGCTTTCGATGCTGTTAGATATTGGAGGTGGGGTTTAAGGTTGGGACCAAGGACGAAGAAGAGTGATGAAGAAAGCATCAATGTGGAGAGTTATTTGAAACATTGGAGAAGGCTTGAACGTGACTTAGAACAGTTGTGTACAGTGTGCATGTGTGTGTCTTCTGTGTGAGCCAGATAAGTTACGGGAGAACCTGATGTGTACAGAAATACTTCGAGGCGCTTCGACTTTGGCGAGATGGAGATAAGATGGGAAAGCTCACAAAACGATATCTGCTTCACACGTAGGGCCAGCCTGACTTTGTTCGTAAACGGGCTTGCTTTATACACATCAGCGACTTCGGTCTTTCCTACTTTTGCACTCTACTTACAATCGTATCCAAACAGTATCACAGGAGGATGTTGACTAGTCATGATGATGTCCACGATGTGACTGTGGAACTAGCGAATCAGCAATGTATTTGACAGAAGAGAAAGAGAACCAAAGACGAACACAAGTAGGAGAATATCCCTCGTACGAATCTATCCAGGGAGAAAAGTCGTATGTTCGCTGAAGGCTCAGACCCCTGGAAATCGTATGTTGTCGCGAGCAATTACCCCGCGCTCCGAGCTAACACCGAGTACTGCTTACCCGAGGCAAATGTATTCCTTCCATTTTTCCATGAATTCTTCGCTCAACACACACGAACCAGACTTTGCACGCTTTGCAACAGAGAGACGTCGTGCGACTCTCACGTATGTGTCAACCTAAAGTACGACTTTGACGTTTCAGGGACACGAATGCTATAATTCGTGACTAATCAGGATGGTCGGAGGGCGTTCCACCAATAATGAACACGAAGATCGATCATGTTATTTCTGGGCTCTAACAGTATGAGCACTGGAGCTAGCAACGGGATGAGCCGAGGTGGCGCATGGCACGCATCGGCTCTCATGCATGTCGTAAAGCTCATGCTTACACCGGACGGGACGATGACCTGGATCTGAGCCGCGATGACCACACGTGACGTGCCCTTGGTGTTCGTCAATGAAGACCCAGAGAGCGTAAGGGGAACCGGAAGCCGCAAACATCGTGAACGGGAGCGCACCTTACCCAAGGTCGCATGTGAAGCATGTCGCAGGTTGAAGGTATGACGTCTCGGAACATCGTTGGCTATAGGTCGAGCTGATGCGCATACAAGATGAAATGCGATGTCATTGAAAGCCCACCTTGCGTTAGGTGTCGGAAGTCTGGGCGGATTTGTCGATACCCTGAGGCAGTCGCGTCACTTGCCGAATTGCACCACCAGAAGCCGTCCAGAGCTCGTGCATCACTCTCACCGTCTGCAGCTGATCATCCTCAAAATGCGGCTGCATCACGTGGAGGAAAATCTCGTGTGACAAAGCTCATGCCGACTGATTTGAATGCCACGTCTCGTTCAGCTGGAGCGTCTGCATCCTGGTCAAACGACCACGAACCTTCGCATCCACAGCGTCACACACCGACTGAGCTTCCGTCAATCTACTCCAATCATCCGGTGCAGTTGCTACAACAAGAACAACCTTCATACAGCGATGCCCAGATCACACCACAAACTGATGACACCACAAGCGCAAGCACCTCGAGTACATACAGCTTGAGGCTAGACCGAGACATTATCCAGCTTCTTGATATGTCAGTGATCTCAGACAGTGACTATCTAAGCTGTATTGACGATCTGCTAGCTTTCGCCGCGAGGCCATCAACTTCAACCCTGCCCTGCGCGAACAGGACTTTGCTGAGCCAGCAGATCTCGTTGTAAATCATCGAAACATGGCTACGTGCATCGCTTACGCAACAGCAAGGCCACTTCCGGGCGGAACTGCGATCCGAGAGCGCTTGTATGAACATGTGGCAGACGTGCTGCGGAAAATGCTCGTGACTGATGCTACTGATCGTCCGGACGATCTACAGACTCTTTACGGCTTGATGGTACTCTATAACTACACTGATATTCAGTCGGGTACAACAAGACCCGAAGACAAATCCGGAGCTGGAACACAGCCTGCACTGACTTTTTGGTCGCTCAAAAGTTTGGTAGAGGGCTACGCATTCCGTATACATTGTCATCAGGCAGTCAGAGACGTGAGCGAGGCCCTGAAAGTTGGAAAAAGCCCACCGGATTCAGCAATGAGAAAGTACATCTGTCTGCTGTGGCTATTCATCATGTCCCACCAGTGCGTTCTCCCTGGCTATCACAATTTTCCTTACACATTTCGCTAATCCGAACGATAGCTGTTCCATTGTTTCTGGTACACCGCCGACCATAAGACCGGACGCAGCTATTCGCCGAGCGCCGCACATTTTGAAAGATATGGGCTCCACTCCTCTACTACAACTGGCTGGAGAAGTCGAGACCTGCCTCGCTTGGGAATCTGTAAGCCTCTAGCCCGCTGCCTTCGCCATATGCTGATCAATGTTGCAAAGCTTCGACTCCAGGGAAACCCCATAGGTGAGTGGTGGGTACCACATGACCATCGAGCGGGATCGGGCCATGAGGATGATGTAGAAAGAGCTTGTCAGATCATCGAGCAGTCGAGAAGTAAATCAGTTGCGACTCAAGGAGAAGGTATTTGACTCCGATGGCATCTATTATCCACTTGTAGCTTGTTGACATTGAAGCAGATCGAGTCACAGACTTCTACTACCGCTTCACGCTGTTTTGCGTCCGCTCATACGGCGTTCGAACACTACAGCACCTCGAGAGCGACGTCCCGACCACGAAAATGGTTGCAGCCTTGCGCAAATGCATGGAAGCCGCCTCTCGTTTCGTAGACTGGATCCTGGAATGCGACCTTCTCGAACGAGCTGCGACGCGCTACGCCTCTGACAGTTCTTGGCTCATGGTCGCGCTCAGCTCTCTATTCATCCTGCGAAGCTGCGAGAGGCTGTCAATGCTAGGTCACACCGGCGAGGAAGTTGCAGATGCTGTTTCTCGGGTGAAGGAAGTCGGAAATCTCATGTCCGACATTTCGTGCGATTCTTTGCCTGTGTTGCGCACGTATGGAGCGCTGATCAGAACCACAGCAGCCGCCCTAATAACGGGCTGGCAGGAGCATGGAAGCTCGCATGAAAGTCCTAGACCGTCTATCAGTACTTTTGATCCGCATGAGTTCGGCAGCCTGGACGTCCTGCAAGGATTCGACTTCGATGCTTTCTTTGCACCTGGTGCCTGCGGTTTTGACGGCGATTGGGATGCCGATGTACTAGACTCACACGTCTAGCAACGTCGCTGAGTCTTGTGAGTCGGGGCATGATGAACTAGGTACACAGGTGTTAATGCAGTTGCATTAGGATGAACCCTCAGAATCTCGCGCAAACTTCTAGATGTACTTTTCCTACACGTAACTGTATACGATTTCCTCTAACTTACTCCAGAGCTCTTTGATCCCGGCATCAGGGCAGGGCAGAATTTGCGTGAACATTGCGCACGCTATTCCAGATCGAAGATCAATCATCTACGCCAAGTCAGCAACTAAAGCCAGAAGGTCGAATCGCAATACCAACCCATTGCGGATTCGACATGCCGTCCCAACACATGCTCCCCTTCCTTCGCTTTGCCTCAAGATCTTCAAGAACCAAGAGACCACCCAAACCAAAATTCGTTCTCGCTTTCCACGGCACGTCTCTCTGTAGAGCGCCAGTCGCACGCGCATCCAAGAAATCCCGCAGACTCGACCCTTGGAGCTGAGGTTCAAACATAAGATTGATCGTCCCACGTTTCAGTATTTTCTCCCCAGAGAGGAGAGCTGCGAGGAGTTTAGAGTAGTCTTCTGCCGACGAATACAGGCCGCCGCCTCCCATCGCATCTTGTGGCTCGTACGGATACGGACACGGTCCAGGGGACAGCGGCGTCATTGGGCCGTCTTTATGCTCTGCGAGTGGTGCCAGACTGCCTGAACTTCGATAGCCCATGGCAAGGATTGGCATTTTCTCGGCTCTGCGCGCGGGATGGAATGTCGTGGTCTTCATGTCCAGGACAGACCAAATTCTTTCCTGCATGAAAGCCTCCAGCGTCTGGCCTGTCAAAGTCTCAACCACACGACCGGCCCAATCTATTCCTATACCATATTGCCACTTAGTGCCTGGCTCGTACGCCAGAGGTCGTTCCACGGACGTCTGTCCGTCAATATCAGTAACTGCTTGTTGATGGCTTGCGCATAAATCACCAGTTTGCCGTTCAGAAGCTCGTCGGATTTACCCTCTGCGGCTGCCCACATGGAAAACACAGGACTCAGGTCATCGTATATCAGACCACTTGTGTGGGATAACAGGCGTCTGCACAGAGTCAGAAAGATACCAACACGGCCCGAATCTCTTCAGCGCACCTCATTGTCATCTTCCTTTCTGCCTTCTTGAAACTCGGCGTCTGGGATGCCTCGTCCCAATCGGTCAGAATATCGTCACGCAGTCCAGGTATCGTCGCCACCAGGTCATCGTCAAGGCCTATCAAACCCTGCTCCACGATCTGCATAGCGGCGACAGTTGTCATCAGCTTCGTCATGGATGCCATCCATCCCGCCGTATCCACGGTCATTGCATCGCTATCTTCATCGAATGACCGCTTTCCATGGGCTCCAGAATATGTGGTCTTACCTACTTTCTGGCGTGAGTAGCGTTCCTGCGTGGAAGGTTTAGAGTGCGGAATCTACCTCCATTTCCGACGACTATGTAGCTGATCCCGAGGTAGTTGCCGGTATCTATAGCGTCTTGCAATTCCTTGTGTAATGCTGCTGTAATGTCTGACATAGTAAATGGATGTTGGAGCAGAAGCTGAATCTTGGACTAATGAGCATTCGCGATGCGTGCTGTGACAGTATTCCAATACACGTTGAAGTTGAGGGGCGTGAGAAGTGCTAAAATATAGCGCCCGGCATGACCCCTTTTGGACCTCCGGTTGCGATCGGCCCTAAACATGTACTAAGAGTCGCATTCGAATTCGGACCTAGAGCTAGGCTGTCTTCGCCCTCGATTGGAAGCCGTTCGCATACCAGTGTCTGTCTCCAGTTTCCAGCACGTAGTACTCCTCCCGTCTCATTTGGACAAGAGCATGTCTTTAATTTGTCGCATCCGACAATCTCCAGCTGTGGACTATGGCACGCCTATTCCGTACCCTCGGGATTGAGAGCGCTATTTCATGAAGATCATAACTCCTCAACACCCGAAAATTCCGTCATTGCCTCCAATTCTTCGAGAACATCTTGACTACCATGCAAGGGCCTAATCGGCACAACGACACAAGAGTCGTCTTGTACAGTTTGATAATTTCCTTCGCGGTATGGGGCTTCGGCTTCTCGCAGTCGACCACCGGCGGCTTCCTCGCCATGCCCGCGTAAGACACAATGTCCAGAACTCGGATACATAAGATGGCATGCTGAGACGACGCGCAGATTTCAGCAACAATACGGCACTTCCGATGCAAAGACAGGTATCACGGCCCTCTCGGCTCCGCATCAAACTCTCATGTACGGCCTCGAAGTCGCTTTCATTCTCTTCGGCGCACTCTCGGCGGGCTTCCTGTCAACGCGATGGGGCCGAAAGACCAGCCTCTACTGCTGTGGTGTGCTGAGTCTCGTCGGTCTATGCATTCAGTGCGTCCCCAACTATCCTACTCTTGTCGCTGGTCGTGTAGTGATGGGTGCGTCCATGGGCCTCGGTTCTGCAGTTTCGATTGCGTACTGGAGCGAGATTGCGCCGCCGCATATGCGAGGCATGATTGTCGTACTGTACCAGTTTTCTATCAATATGTCCAACTTCCTTGGGTCGTGTATCAACCAAGGCACGCACAAGTTGACGACAGGATGGGCGTACAGGATCCCTCTCTTGGTCGTAGGTAATTTACCATTGACGACTTAGTGTCTCAACTGACCTTTGCTAGATATGCTTCGTTCCCTTACTTATCTTTGGACTTACCTGGATCGTCCCTGAATCTCCCCGCTGGCTGATTACCATGGACAAGACCGAGGAAGCCAAGGCTAATCTAAAAAAGCTGCGCGGTCCGACGTACACTGAAGACGAGATAGTAGAAGAAATTGACCAGTGTGTCAAATTCACTGAGTTGGAGTCTTCATTAGAATCCTCGTCTTCGTATGTCGAATGCTTTAAGGGCACGGATCGCCGCCGCACGATGATAGCCATGCTGATGATGATGGGGCAGCAGTGTCAAGGTACCGCATTCCTCGCCGGATACATCACCTACTTCTTCGGTCTAGTGAGTGACCAGGACCCATTCATCAGCGCTGTGATTGCAACGAGCATGGCAATCACTGGAACCCTGGTTGCTATCCCAATCATCAAGTACGTACCTCGCAGGACGCTCTTGTTGGTTGGCGCCGTCGTGTCCGGCTCCTGCATGCTGCTCTTCGCCATCGTCAACGAAGCCGCGCCCGGAAGCCCAACAGCGTCGAAGTTCATCATCGCGTGCATATGCATTTTCAGCTTTTCGTACTCGGCGTCTTGGGGCTCCCTGGGGCCAGTCATTGTCGGCGAAATCGGATCGAATAGATTGCGCACGAAGACGGTAGCTATTGGTACCGGCGCGGGGTTTCTTCTTGCTCTAATTGTCATCACGACAATACCGTACCTCATCGGCGCAACGTATGCCAACTTGGGCACCAGAGTCGGCTTCGTCTTTGGTGGTCTCACGGTGTTAATCATGGTAGTGACGTACTTTTATTTACCCGAGACGAAGGATCGCACGCTCGAGGAGCTCGACGAGATGTTCATCAATGTAAGATCTCTTGCTTGCGCGTTGTTCGTGTCAGCTGATGAGCATATCAGGGTGTGTCGACGCAAGGATTTAAGACATATGTTTGCACGCGGGAGGTCACTGGCATAACGTTTGAGAAAGTCTTCGAGACGAAGGGTGCATCTGTATCGCACAGCGGAGGCTCGTGATCTGTGCTCGAGAAATACCACTGGACATCTTGGTCGAGGAACGGGCTACTTTTTGTTCTGCCAACATCGCCCTGAACAAATAAACTTCTTCTCGGAAATGTACGCAGCCAATGGTATCCTGCCTCGTGCTGGGACACAGTGCGCTCTATTTGCCGAGTGACTCAGCCACTTCGGCTCCGGCAACCTTCAACTGAAACTTTCACAAATTTGGTATTTCTCTTACTTACATCTTGGAAACTGGACGTCTACCATACGCGGTCTCTTCGAGAATCGGTGTTCTTGTGCGTCCACGTCTTTTCTTGATATGCTCATCACGCCGCCTTCTCCAGCCGACCTCCCATGCGCCTACTACGTACAATCGACGACCGCTCCATCATTCTTGTCGACATCCTTACGAATATCTCATTCTCTCTCACATATGGGGCGCCGAAGAAGACGAAGTAACGTTTGAAGATGTCACTGAGCAAGAACCTCCACAAACCAGGTTACCAAAGGCTTGACTTTTATGCGAAGCAAGCAGCAAAAGACGGCTTCGACTACTTTTGGGTTCACACTTGCTGTTCGACCAATCGAGCAGCGCAGGGCTATCTGAGGTAATCGGTTCCATGTTCAGTTGGTATCGGGATGCTAAGGTATGCTATATCCTTTTTTTGCGATATTTCGCATGATTCCGAATAGTTGTTGGATGGGTGCACAGTCATAATCGCGGATCGAGCGTGCTCATTTTGACTTGAGAACGAGTAAAGTTCATTATGCAAGCTGCACGCCCCGCATCATACACCCATTCTCATCGCCCTTTGTCCTCCCATCTTAGTCCCTGAAACAGCTCCAATCATACTCCCCACTGTAGCACAGCGCATACGCCCCACTTCCATACTGATTCCCACACGCCCGTGGTGTGTCCACCCCTCTTGGTGTAGCTTCACCATTTCCTGGTCCGGGAACACACTTCCAGCCGCTGCACCCGCTGTTTTGGACGTATGCCACCCACCCGCCTCCGTACTGGTCCCTGCAAGCGCGGTTCATGTCGATGCCCCCGAGGCGACCTGCTGCGGTGACGGGGATGAGCACAGCGACGAAGGCGAGTAGACGCATGGTGTTTGTCGAGTGCGGTGATGGCGAAGGATCGTTGGAACAGGCTTGGTGATTTGAAGATGCGAAGTACACGATTGTAATTTGACGGAGCGTAAAGAGAGCTGGGGAGGAGAAGAGAAGCAAATGGTTCGAGAAGCGGGATATTGAATGAGAATGATATTCTTATTTACCGCCGAGCAGCGCATGTCATAAGCATCGCAATAATCTCATTGTCAGCTCTCACGATCCTTTGGTGATCCTTCGACCATTATAGGCTAAATTCCTCGCGAGCCATGCATGGCAATGGCGAGATCGTATATGCTGACATGTTGCGGGGTCACTTTGAACACGTAATCCTCAATGGCGTTAGATTCTATGTACTCCAGGTCCAAAAGATCTGACTGGTGTAGATGGAGCAGGTGAAGTGCATGGGCAATTAGCCATATCATTCTATCAATCTCTCAGTTTAATTTCTTCTATTACTCCTGAGAACGGGTCCACTCCATCCCTCCTACTTAACACCACGACATATGTCAGAGCTACAGGGCTCTGTTGTTCCATGTACACCGTTGGACTGGCGATCTGAGTATTCAAGATATCAATACCAGCACGCCTTGACCCATATTTCTCTCACCCCACCTCCTCCGCATTCAACAACCGTCTGAGTTTCTATAACAGCTCCACCCATGCGTCTCCCTCCCCATATTAATGTCTTTGCCGCCATCGACGCCCTTCCAGCTATCGCTCCCACTGTTGATCACGACGGCCGCCCAATCGCCACCGTATTGTTTGGGGTAGACGCAGTCCATGTGGATGCCGCCGAGGAGAGTGGCAGCGGCAAGGTTGGTGGCAGCGGCGGGCGAGGTGATTGTGTCAGCCTGGCACCTCAGTTCATACGGTACACTGTGAACTGCACCTCACGTGACTCTGTTAGTCACTTGCTTACTCATCTGGTTGTGTATATAATCGC
>Ga0265798_10005906_pt1 | contig 16263 bp, 15 predicted proteins | sample P3T30metagenome_FD_192430 | JGI IMG/M metagenome (GOLD analysis project Ga0265798, IMG submission 192430) | Plant litter microbial communities from East Loma Ridge, Irvine, California - P3 T30 | ecosystem: Environmental > Terrestrial > Plant litter > Unclassified | place: USA: California... | reverse complement strand
CGCCCCCAATATTAAGTATCCCAATCGGCATGCCCCTCTCCTTCGCGCGCTTCACCAGCCTCCAAGCCGAGTACGTCGCTAAACTACTGCCAACGACTAGTATGCGCCCCGCTGAATCTACTGCTTCTTCAGCAGCGATTTTCGTCGCGGCGGGTATGCTCTCGCCAAACATTATCACCGCAGGCTTCAACACGCCCGCCCCAGGCTCCCACGCGCCACCCTTCTCCCTCGCGCGCCCCTGTGCCAAACACGTCGGACACGCGGGGTACCTGAACGTCGAGTACGGCGCGCCCGGGATATCGACGTCGCCGTCTGGATTCGTCTTGAGGCCACGCTTGCGGCGCTCAGCCGGGTTCTCTGTGTCGAGGGCGCCCGAGGCCAGCATTTCAGTGAGGAAGGAGGCCCATGCGGGATTTAGAGTTGCGAGTTGTGTTTGGAAGGCGTGGCGCGGGTATTCGGTGTGGCAGGTTATGCAGACGAGGGCGCGCAGGTAGCCGTGGAGTTCGGTGGTGGGGAGGTGTGGGTGCGAGGTTGGGTGGAAGGAATCGACGTCTGGAGTTGTGTGTTAGTAATTGAAGTGAAGTAGGACTCGAGGGTGAGGTGTGTAGATATAGACGTACTCTGCGTAACGACCCTCTCCACAACCCCCAAGCGTCCCAACTCCCCCACTGCCTTGTGCGCCCTATTCGGCCGCGCCCGATCCAAATTCGTCCAGCCCATAAAACTTCTCGCCCAGTACCTTTTCCTCGCCTCGTGACTTTCACAGAACTCATTATAGTAAATGGGCTTATACGTCTTGTTAAGCGTATACGTGCCATTCGTACCTCTATAATCCGCCAGGCCAGACGCTACCGATATGCCCGCACCAGTAAGTAGCAGCGTCTTGCCATCGCGCCGTACGCCCTGCGATGAAGCACTGAGTTTGCTGGATATGCGCGACCGCGGCGTTGTGGATGTGGAGAGACTGGGTGCGAGGAAGGCGACGAGCGCGGCGATGGCGCCTGGGACGGTGGATGCGCTGGGTGGGATTATTCGGGGGAGGGGGAGGGGATCGGTGTATGGGACGCGCAGTATGGCCATTGCGCGGTCGGATGCTGCTTCTGTTTGGCTGCCATGGTGTGCGCTGTCATGGGGGAAGATTGGGGGCTGCGGAAAAAGGTGGTTATGTCATTGAAGTGCGCTAAGGTGTGGTGGCCCGCGTCGTGCGGATGCAGGTGCATGCGTGTCTTAGATGAGATCTGACGGGTAGAAATCCGTCGCGTGGTCGATGAGATGGGCGAGTTATTTTGGGGGCGACCGAATATTGAATTCCTATGTTCTTGGAAGGTGGAGGGGAGGGGTGGGTTTTGGTGTGTGTGGGGTTGACTGACATGTTGGAGGGGCTGAGTGCGTGCGTGAGGCTATGCTGGTCGTGCAACTGCAATACATCATGAATGTGCATCTTAGACGGATAGACGGCATACTTAGTTTTGGCGACTATAGTATGGAGAATTATAGGATATTGATAGATGGGTTGTAGAGCATGATATTATTGTTCTGAGGCACAGTTTCAACGGGATGGTGAGCATCCGTGACCAGCCTCTGGTGCGTCTGTTGATGGCATTTGCGAATCACCACATTTGCTGGAATACTTTTGAGTGGAAAGAAATGACATTGACAATAGCGAATAAGTACAGTGGCATATCAAAGCCAATAAGGAATGATACTCCCCGTGAAGTGCTGCAGTGCACCAGAGACTGTGTGATGCCTATGTGGCTCGTGGCAGTCAAGCGAATGTCCAATGCTCCAAATTACAATCCCGACGCCATTTTCTGTGAAGTCGTTCCAGACAAGAGAGAAAAACGCCGTAGTGGTAGTAGCGCTTCTACCTCAGCCACCAAGGCCAAACAATGTGCGAGAAGTGGTATCAAATTACAGTATTGCGCTGCTGAAGCCGTCCCGTAGGCGTGTAGAGTCGTAATGATCGTGACAAGGAAATACAGATGAACAAGAAAGTCGAAAGAAAGCCGAGGCTGAACCGAAAGCGTGTACGTGAGCTACGACTCACTGCTGATAATGCTGATGCGGGTGCTGGTGCTGCATATGCCCTTGAGGCATGTGGTGCTGGTGCGCGAGATACTGCGAAGGGTGTTGTGGGTGTGTTGGGTGAATCATCGACTGTATGCTCGGTACTCGCTGCTGCTGCTGCGACGGGTAGACACCTGGATAACCGAAGGATGAGTGAGCTTCGGACATGTTGGGAAGCATGTCCGCAGGGCTCGACTCTTCATCGAGGTCAGAAATGCCTATGCCGCTGTCTTCTTCGTGGTAGCTACCATCATGGTCGTTTTGCTTCTTCTGCGCGGACCGAGCGGCTTGTGTTATGTTCTTGAGGCCTGTCTCCAGGATCTGGAACTGGTCAGCATGCGATTGTGAGGTAGTAGGAAATGGGCGTGTTTACCTTTTGCTCGACGAGTTGCCACTTCTCGTTTACGCGTGCCGCGAGTATACTCCACATCTCCCGTCGTACTTCCATGTATGCGAGCGAAAGGACGTCCCGCTTCACGCCGCCATCCCATTGCTCGGCATTCTGGCGCTCCATCAAACGCTCATGCCTCTTCCGACAGGCATTTGCTGATTTGGAGGGGAAGTACTTTGGCGAAATTTGGTTCCAGTTTAGTCCTTGGGTCCGGGCTTGGATCAGGATCCCGTCATCTTTGACTGACCATGAGGAGCTCCGGATGCCACCTCCCGCCGCCGATGCGGTCGACACCGAGTTGCGGTGCTGCGACGTTGGGACCTTATCGATCTTAGGCATGTTGAGAATGAGCAAGACAAAAGGGATGAGAGACAGGAAGATGATGACGAGAACAGAGATGACGACTGGAGAAATGCTGTGACCGAGAGAAGCAGACTGATGAAAGCGACCGGGATGCGTATTATGATTAGGATAGAACGGATGAGGAGTAGCACAGCGAGAGTAGTGGACAAGAAACGAGAGGTAGGAGATGTTCTCACAAGAGCAAAAACGAATGAACAGATGTTCGTACCTGTACGTCGTAGTGGGGGTTGTCTGAGATTCGGCCGTGGCCACGACACGGCCTTTATACATGTATCGATAGAGCCGCACCGTGTGAGCCTCTTCCAAAACAACGACCTCTGGGCCACTCGGAGAATTGTTTGAAACCAGCATGCGTTTCTGTAATCGCCGGATCGATCTACTCGAATCCCAAAGGAGCTTGTGCAACGAGGCGGAAACAGGCTGTCCACTCGGTCGCAATCCCAAGCGCCTTCGCAGGCACACATTCAGGCCAAACCAGGGAGCGCGAGCGGTTCGTCCCTGCTGTCGGAAGCGCCTGTTTGAGAGCGATGTAGCTAAGAATACAGAGAAAAACGGCGCCTAAGCGCGCAACCCTCAAAGCCTAGCCCGATTTGGACGGCCGCCTTAATTAAGACTGTGTGTGCTTGGCGAGCGTGACAAGCCGCTGCTCACGTTTCTGCAAGACTGATGTAGTCATCAATATTTTGTAGGGCTGAGCACTGCGGGAACCTGCAGACGCCTGCAGAGGTAGGAGTTGCGGCACGCTCCTCCTGCTGTCAGAAACGTGTCGCGGGAGTGGGTGAGATGAGGTGAGCACCGGACACGGTGGGCAAAAAGCCTCACAGAAGCGACCAAAGTACCCACCAGAAGACCTTTGTGTTGGCCAGCAGGCCTGTCGTTCGCGAGACGCTGGATACAGCCGCAGATCTGCGTGTTTCACAACAAAATCTCAGCGGAAGCGCTTGTCTCCGCTGCCTCAAGCCTCAAGGCAGTTCCCTCAAGCGCCGGCTCCAACCGTTTCTGTGCCTTGGTGACGCAGTAACGATCGATACCTCGAAGTCTGGTCAAATGCGCAGCCAATGCGAGCATGGATCGAAGACGACGCAGGAGGAATACAGTGTTTGACGCTGCCAATGCTCGTGCTCGTGCTATTTTCTGCAAGCATAGCCGGGTAAAAGTGGCAAAAAATGGTTGTAGGGTGATACAATGCACACAATATTGCTGTACTCGAGCGCCTCGCGTTACACAGGACAACCGTTCGTGAGAATTGGCCGTGCCGCTCCCCGCACAGCCTCCATCCGCAGCCCCCACTCGGCCACCGAACTTTGAATCGATAAGCCGACATGCATGACGAAGCACACTCTCTACATCTTCCATCCCTTCGTTTGATCGCGGAAAAAGTTCTCCGGATCGTAACGAGTTCTTACCTCTCGCGCAAAATCAGCTGTGCGCAGCCGTCCAAAGTAATCCTGTCGCCAATAGGCGTCGTTCATGAAGAGTGGTAGGTAGGCTTCCGGGAGCTTGCCACTCTGCTGGAAACCGGTGACAAGGTTACGAGTATTCTGGTAAAGTTGCTGGGTGGCAGCGTCTACGGTGTTGTCGTCGATGTTCAGCCAGTAGGAAAGATTGAACTCAAGGATGATGCGGTCGACATCTTCATCAAGATCGATCAAGTCTCCACCCCTTTCTCGAGCTTTGCGCGCAAGTACCTTGGGGACAGGCTGGAAGGCGATCGAGCCTATGAGACCCGCAACACCGAGTATAGACTGCGTGGTGTTCTTCCAGTTGGCGTGTATGGCGCCGAGAACGTCAGCTCCATTCGCGACGTTTGGAAGCGGTATCGTTTCGGTGGTAATGGTGTAGATAGACCCCTGTAAGACTCCAAAATTGTTGTACGTAAGGAGGTCGTAGTAACTTCGTGACTTGCAGTTGTTCACAAATGGCCCAATGTCCGTAAAGACGTCGAAAACGCCTGGAGGTGGCGTGGGCCCATCGTAGAAGAGGAACTAGATGCGGTATCAGCGTGAATACCTTGGTAGAGAACTCGAAACACTTACCATGATCCAAATGTCTACCGCACCAAAGGCAGTCAATTCGGCTGTCATGATGAGTGCAGCCTTTGAATCAGTGTAGTCTTCGGTAAAATTGCGCACTGCTGCAAGCAGCTGATCTGTCTTATCGACGGTGAAGATGAGATTGCCACCCCATATCTGTGACAAAATTAGTCAAGCCTGAAGAGACTGTTGACAATCATACCTCTCCCATGGGATGTGCGACCATCGTGTAGGAAGTAACAATGCCTATAGGTTTGTAGGTGTTAAGTCAGTCTCCGTCTCACATGCCGTTTGTACACACAAATCTTACCATAGTTGTTGCCACCACCCTTGAGCGCAAGATATAGGTCTGGGTGGCTGGTGTTGGAGGCAGTGACGATGCTGGCATTTGCCAGCACGACCTCGAATTCGATAATGTTGTTCGCTGCCCACCCGTACTGAGTCGACAGGAAACTGAGACCACCACCAACCACATATCCACCCACTCCGACTTCTCCAAGGCGGCCGCCAACGACAGTAGTACCAGTGCCTTCAAGTGCTTGGTGGATGTCTTGCCAATCGTTGCCAGGTCCAACGCGGACAGTCATCGATGCAGTATCAAGTACTGTTCGTGTTAGAGTTGTGGTTAGCTGTGGGCTACCAGTGAGTTGGCGAGACGAGGATACAGCACCCTTCTAGATTGGAGTCGAGCACGGTAGGTTCACTTACTGTTAATGGGTTAGCGAGAGCATACGATCGAACTGAGGAACCGCTTACCTGACTTCGTTGAGTTCCTTGGTCGATATCAAGGGCCCACTCTGGATAGAAGAAAAGCCCTGGTTGGGATTATGGCCACCCGACTTGACAGCGAAGGTCTCATTGTTCCCGTTCAAAACCTTGACAATGGACGCCACCTCTTCAGCGCTCTTCGGATAGAAGATGCATGATGGCTTGAGCGCTCCACAGCCGGTGCTCCAATAGTTCTGCTGTTCGATGAGGTACTCCAAGGAAGGTGAGCGCTTGATCTCCAGGCTACCGAGCGCTCCAACCTCCGTACAAGTATCAGCATTGGCGCGATTGAAGAGGGAAAGAAGAGAAATGAAGGTCGAAAGAGTGAACCGTGGCGAATACATATTCGCAAATATGTTCAATTAAAGAGTGACAGTGAACGAGCGATCGTGTCGCGTGTTCCTTTCCCCCAAGTCGATCCAGCAGATTTATACCATCGCATTCTCTCATGTTGATCGACGAGTCGGGCAGTCTCCGTCTGTTCCGCATGGGCAATCGATGCACCCAAGCTTAAACGTTTGGGGCTTCAGGCTGGACGTATACGGAGGATCGTTATCATAATGCGGACATCGACTTTGCAACATGGCTATTTTGACTCGAGTGGATAGGCCGGCCGACCGAAAGGCGATACCATGCGGACGTTTGATTCGCGCCGCCTTGTTTAGTGCTTGTTTGCGTAGGTCTGTGTGGACTGCGGGTACATATAGCCACCATGTGTTAATGCCAATTCTGGATCCAATAGAAAATCCCTGAAGCCCTAAATGCTCGGGGTCGGTCATCGTTGGATGACTTGTGGGGAAGGATGTGAGGTAAAACGTTGTTGTTGTGTGGATCGATGCCGCCGTTGCCGGTTACACTTTCCCCGCGACATCGCACGCTAAGTCGCGTCGCGCTGCAGCAATCGTCCATTTCCATCTTCCCCACACTCCTTTACGCGCACCCGTCGCTTGCATTGTTACAACAAGATTGGTACTGCAAGACGAGATTACAGTTCTCGTTGATGGCGTGCGATCCCACCGCCACGCCTACATCCTGTTATCGTGGACACCCTCTGCCTGTAGTGTGCCACCTCCAGCACTACAAGCCATGCCCTTGCGCTCGGTGCAGACTTCCACATCGGATCCTTCAATAATAGCCCTGACTTGGCGATGCGGTCACAGGACAAGGTTAATCCGTCGAGCGATCCGCACGACGAAGCTGTGGACGAGACAAAATAAGGTCGCGTCCTGCCTTTTACTTCGGCCAGATATCGGCTTCGCATCGAAGTCACTATCAAACACATGTGCTCATAAAGATCATAAGTAGGCACTGGGATTTCGCGATGTTACTGACCTGTTAAGCGATCTCCTGTCAAGACTTGTTCTCAGATCTTCAGCCGGTATTATTCCCATACCCCTGCCCATAGGCTCGACTTGCCCCTATTATGCCATCACGCTCACACTCTGCTCGGGCGCATTGCTGTATGTAGTAGCCACCGTTAACCGATTGTACATCATTATACATTTTGTCCGGATTTAGCGCAAATGTATCTTGGTAGCAATGCGATCTTCCCCCGCAGCCGTGTACTGAACCGTGGAAATGCGGTAGGCAACCATGGTGGAGATTAAATATATGTTCAACGAGCCCGCACACCAAAACCTCTTCAGGCGGACTCCTCCAGCCCTTGTCCCTCATTTTATTCAAGTCAGCACTGTGTCACCATGCTCTCCTTCGTTCTTTTGAGCATATCTTCGATTGCTTCTGGAGCTGTCATTGATCGGCGCGATCCAGTACCAGCAGGTTTTGTCGCACCGCCATACTATCCGGGTAAGCCATGCCATCGTCAAGTATGACTGATACTTCAGTGGGAGATTCTAATCAGACTTCAGCCCCTCATGGAGGATGGGTACCAGAATGGAGCGAAAGCTACCGCAAAGCTTCTCTGCTTGTCTCGAACATGACGCTTGCCGAGAAGACCAACGTAACTGCCGGAAGCGGAATCTTCATGGGTAGATGTGTTGGAAACACCGGTAGCGCATTGCGGGTCGGCATCCCTCAACTCTGTCTCCAGGACGGCCCACTAGGAGTGCGAAACTCGGACCATAACACGGCGTTCCCCGCAGGCATTACTGTAAGACCAGCTGGTCAGAGTTTCCCTATCATTTAGACTCATCAATCTCAGGCCGGTGCGACATGGGACAAAGACCTCATATTCCGCCGAGGAGTAGCCATAGGCGAAGAGTTCCGGGGTAAAGGCGTGAACATCCACCTTGGCCCAAGTGTAGGGCCTCTTGGAAGGAAGCCTCGAGGTGGCAGAAGTGAGTTCGCCAAAGTCTAAAGCACGTTCTGAGCTCACAGCATCATAGATTGGGAAGGTTTCGGCCACGACCCTGTCTTGCAGGCCTTTGGCGGTGCTCTTAGTATTGAAGGGATCCAAAGCACCGGAGTTATCGCGACTATCAAACATCTCATCGCAAATGAGCAGGAACAGTACCGCATGTACAACCTCGTCAAGCCAGGTATCTCATCGAATCTAGACGACAGAACGATGCACGAACTTTACCTATGGCCTTTCGCTGAAGGTGTTCGCTCAGGTGTCGGCTCAGTCATGATTGGGTATAACGCTGTAAGTTGTTTCAATAATATTCTTGGCAATACTAACACTGTCAGGTCAATGGCTCTGCATGCGCGCAGAACAGCTATCTGATGAACAACTTGCTCAAGGACGAGCTGGGCTTCCAAGGCTTCGTCATGTCCGATTGGCTTGCCCAAATCACTGGTGTCCCCTCTGCACTGGCTGGTCTTGACATGTCCATGCCGGGTGACATCAACCAGATTCCGCTGTTCGGAAGCAGTCTATGGATGTACGAATACAGCCGTGCCATTTTGAATGGCTCGGTGCCTGTCGATCGCCTGGACGACTCTGTTACTCGGATTCTCGCAACCTGGTTCCAAATGGGACAAGATGACGCAAACTACCCTCGGCCCAATTTCGACACAAACACCCAGAATGCGGAAGGGCCACTGTATCCTGGAGCGCTATTCTCCCCTCAAGGCGTTGTCAACGAGTTCGTTAACGTCCAGAGTAACCATGCTGAAGTCGCTCGCGAAGTCGCCCGAGACGCCATCACCCTGCTCAAAAATGCGAACAACATTCTGCCTCTCGCCAGCAACTCGAGCCTAAAGATCTTCGGTACAGATGCAGAGAAAAACCCAGACGGTATCAACTCGTGCGCGGACCAAGGATGCAACAAAGGCACACTCGGTATGGGTAAGAGTTACGTGTACGAACTGAATGTAAGACGAACACTAACTTCGTACCTACAATTCTGCAGGCTGGGGTAGTGGCTCTGCTCGTTACCCTTACATGGACTCCCCCATCGATGGTTTCAAGTCCCGTGGAGCCCGCTACCAGTTCTTCAACACCGACTCATTCCCGTCCAATTCGAATCCATCTCCAAACGACACGGCAGTAGTCTTCGTGACGGCCGACTCAGGTGAGAACTACATCACGGTGGAGAACAACCCAGGAGACCGGACTTCCGCCAACCTCAACTTGTGGCACACCGGCGACAAGCTCATCAAAGACATCGCTGCGAGGTACTCCAACGTTGTTGTCGTTGTTCATACTGTTGGCGCCGTACTCATGGAGGAATGGCACGATCTGCCTTCCGTCAAAGCGATCGTGTTCGCTCATCTTCCAGGCCAAGAAGCTGGAGCTTCACTTATGGAGGTTTTGTATGGTGATGTTTCGCCTTCCGGTCACCTTCCATACACTTTAGCGAAGACCGAAGACGATTTCGGCGAGTCAGTGAAGCTGCGCGGCTACCAAATCGGTCAGCCGCAAGACACCTTTACTGAAGGTCTCTACATCGACTACCGACACTTCCACAAGGAGGGAATCACACCACGCTACGCCTTTGGCCATGGTCTCAGCTACACTAGCTTCTCTTTCTCTGGCGCGACCATTACCCCCATCTCCACGCCCACAAGCACACCGCCGACCCGTCCTGCAAAGGGCGAAACGCCTGCTTACTCGACGGCGATCCCTCCAGCGTCGGAAGCTTACTGGCCAGAGAATTTCCCTAACCGTATCTGGCGCTACCTTTACTCTTTCCTCGAGAAGGTCGATGCCGACAATGCAGCGAAAGATGCAGCTTCCGGCAAGAAGTACCCATACCCGGCTGGCTACTCTAACGTTCAGAAACCTGGACCTGCATCAGGTGGCGCACAAGGCGGTAACCCGGCGCTTTTCGACGTCGCGTACGACATCTCCGTGACCGTCACGAACACAGGAAGCCGCGCTGGCAAGGCTGTTGCACAGCTCTACGTACAGTTCCCAACCTCTTCTTTCGACACACCCATCATCCAGCTCCGTGACTTCGAGAAGACGGCTACGCTGGCGGCTGGCGCAAGTCAGACGCTGTCATTGCGAGTAACGAGGAAGGATCTCAGCGTCTGGGACGTTGTCTCTCAGAATTGGATAATCCCGAATGTTGGTGGTGACTATGGTATCTGGATCGGTGACAGCTCCGACAATCTGCATCTGAGGTGTGGAACTGCGAGTGGAACCTGTGCAGGTGATCAGACTAGTCCTGTGTAGATGATGAAGGCCGCAGGAGGCGCACAAATTCCATAATGTCATATTACACTAGTGCGAAGGCAGATCAGTGCTGATCTTTCGTAGCAATCGTTCAGTGATTGAGAGGTTCTCGCACGCGCAGTGACTCACCTCCAGTATGAATCAGATGTTCGCTAACCTAGGCCGTAGTCACAACCAGTGGATCATCTGGGCGCATCACTCACTCGAGCAAACTCACTTCTTGTATGCGCGCACCAGGATGTATCAGGGACTTGTTTCCTCTCTTCTACACCCTATCAAGACTTCTCAGGTCGCCCACTCGCCACTCACTACTCAACCCTCACCCCATCACCTTCGCCTTCGCCGCTGCATGCTGCATCATTGGCGCCAATATGTCACTCTCAGCGCTCAGCACCGAGCTGGATACCAAGATCGTACTCTACCTTGCCAATGACACCCCGGCCCTGAGCGCTTTCTCCAAGATTTCCAAATACTATCGCGGTGTCGCCGAGCCATATCTGTACAAAGACATTGTGCTCATAGATCAGGATGATCACACGATCAAGCAGCTATTTTGCACGCTGCTCGCTCGAACACAACTTGCACACCAGATCCGGAGCATCACTGTGCAGAAGCCAAAGCGTAACATTATCGCCAAAGACGGGGAGCGAATCGACGCAGATTTATGGAAGTCTGTTGGTGCTATTCAGTCAACGATGAACGACATCGCTTCCCCGATTCGAGGCTACGAGGAAGGTGTCACTCGCCGCAATGCGTGGTTCAGTGGCATCTTCTCGCCGGAATCATACAACATCGACCATATCCTTGCCCTCATCCTGTGCCTTGCGCCGAATCTCGACAGTCTCAACCTATATCAGGGTTTTAGACCAAGTGCGTACGCACCGATTCATTCGGTCCTACGTCAACCTTGGAAAGGAGAGGAAACGCCATTCGGAAAGTTTACAGCACTGAAGCTAGCCGGTCACGCGATGGATTATCGCTCATGCCCACTTCTCCCGTCCATGATCTCGTGTGAGCTAAGAGAGACCAACATAATGAATCTTGGTGAGATTCCTCCGTTGCATGAGCCTCTTCCCATGCCCACGCAGCCTCTGCTACAGCGGATAGTACTCATCGGAGTTCAGAACTTCAGTCCCACGTTGCTCGAAAAGATGGTCAACGACTTCTCGCTACGTAATCTCAAGGAGCTTACGATCGAAAAATGCGGACGTGTCATGCCGCATTCGCAATGGGATCTCGATGGGCTCACGCGGGCGTTGAAGGACGGTACTCCAATACTGGAGCATCTGCGATGGACCAGTCAATACGTCGACGATGAGGTTCCACAGCAAAGCCATCCGCGATTCAGGTGCTTGAAAATCCTCGACAAGCTTCATACACTGTATGTAGATTTCGACCTACTGGTCTCGCTGCACGACGACGACCTGGGCACTCTCGCCGATCCGCACGCTGTTTTCCCACCTCACCTCGAAAACCTTACTCTAGACAGGTGCCATGTGAGGTACCTCAACAAAGTTATCGAGAAGCTACACGTCCACATTGAGGCTGCAGACGATCAGACCGAGGAGATAGAGATGGCTGTCACATGGCTAGCTTCCAAGTTCCCACTCAAGCGTCTAGCTCTCATCATAAGCTTAGAGCGCTGGGATTATAGTACCCGCAAGACCTTACCTGAGGAGCTAGAGCGTTCCGATGTTGTGTTCTTCCGGTATGCTGCAGATGTGTTGTTCAAGACGGGTCTGGTCTTTGAGGTGTTGCGCAAGCCGTATCATTTTGACGATGCTCCGAAATTGCTGATCAAGCATGGCTTCACGGCGCCACTGCCCCATTCTTTTGAGTCGCTATACCGGAAGCTGGGGTATGATCATGAACGTTCGACGGATTCGGATTATTCAGACGAGTCGGATGAGTGATAGGGTCGCTGGCCGTTATCAGTTGGTGTTAAGGAGGATTACCTTTAGACTGTCACATTCGATTGGACAGTTGTCATGATGTCTGAAATAAAATACAATGTGTCGAACATGTTGCGGTGCAGTACTAACAGGCCCACGTGACATCGTGTCATCGCTCCTTCCCCACGGCGCGTTGGCGCCTGAAGATCTACGTCACAGCTTTTCCTCTCACCTCACCTTACTTCATCTACACGCCATCGAATAGCAAACTTGGCTCTCGCACCTCGCGATCCGCGGTTCCCTCAATACGTTGCTTCACTTTCGGCGAAGTGTATCGACAAGATGGAGTTACGCCGACAGCACCTCAAAAGCACGAGGCTGGCACCAATTGAAACCCTGCCTGCAGAGCTGAACAACGAGATCGTCAGCTACTTACTCCCTCACGATATCACCAGTCTGGCACGCGTCTCCAAAAGGTATAGCGAAGTCGCCCAGTCCGCCCTGTGGAGAGATATCGAGCTTCACCGCCAAGATGCACACAACGATTACTTTGCCATCGAAGTTTTTCGCACCCGACCTCGCGCCTGGCTTGACGGTAAGCTTCGTGACCCATGGTCGTACCGAGGAAGGGATGTTGTAGACACCGCTTTCGATCGACGTAACGCGAAGTTCGGCACAGCCATTCGCAACTTGTATCGCACCGCGGGTCAGTCGCAGAAGTGGAGAAAGATTCGCAATACGTTCGCCATCTCTGCATCACAATCACTTTCAAAAGCCCGCCTTGCATCTGGAACGCGATCCTTTCACTTCCGAATCTGTCTACACTGGAGGTGATCGGTGAGTTCAGCCGGGACGGGAAGTCTCCTCCAGTATTGGAAACTCTGAGCGAGATCAACACGAAAAAGCTGTCCACCCTCCGTCTTCGTGGGTACATCCCGCCAATTTTCGTCAAAACTCTGTGCGAGGCCTCTGTCAGTACCATCAGCAGCCTTCACCTCGGGTTGCTGGATGTACCGCTAGAAAATCCGGACAAGAGCACATTATGGCTGTCTGATTACGACACACATTTCGCGCCTTGAGGACTATTGTGGTGCTCAATTGAGAATGTACCGATGTTCAGTACCCTCAATCATCTGAACTTGTGCAAGCCTGGTCGTACATTCTGGGGTCCAGACGACTTCCTCGGTTTCATTCCTGATGTTGAAGAGCAAATACTCCAGGAATTCGAACTCTGGATCGCGATTCTTCGGGCAGTCCGTCAAACCATTGCTGTGCTCGTGTTGGAGCAGCGTCCCGTGTATGACGTTGAGTGGATCATGGGAGAAGACTGGTCACCCCATGGACGGACTCGATTCAATCCTGACGGTTTCTTGGACCCAAAAGAAGACCTGTTCATGCATTATCTCTTGCAAGTCGCTTTCAAGGATGAGATCGTCTGGCCGAAGTTGCGTACCGTACTCTTCCGAGGCATCAACTTCACTCAGATCGAAAGGACAATCGGCGAACCGCTGAAGACTTTCACGTCACGCACGCTACCTGGTGTCACCATTTATGAGATCGAAGGCGACAAGATGTGGCATGACTCGGGCTATGGTACGGCAATCGGTTGCCACAATGTTGACGGTCTACTACCGCATCTGGACCCTCATCAAAGCCCCTATGGATACGACTACGAACACAAGCGTGACGGTAGTGTATACTGCCTTTAAGATGCAGAGAGATCAAACGAGATGGGACTGAAGAAGATAATAGTGAGAAGAGATGCACTAGCGCAGAAGAGGATGCTGATGCTGATGGTCTGCAATGACTGACTGAATGGTGCGGTGGGACAACGGGCGGGCCTAGTGGGCTCAACATTCGATTAAGGAACGGCGTTATACTCACCGAAATTCAGATGGTGTGTGTATAATTACTTGTTCTGAGAAGCTTGTTACGACATGTATAGAAAACAACCACGATGAGCTTTATCGTTAGAAGTGCTCTTCTCTTGACAGGTGCTCAGAAAACCAAATTCGTTGACCTGCGTTCGGTATAATTTCCCCTGGTGATGGTTTGCGTGAACTACGGCCAATCTCTTCGCACTCTCGCTCCAAGCCACGAGGAGACCGAGAGTGCGCGACTTGAGACGATCCCTCCTGAGGGGCGGCTGCGGTTCAGGGCTTGACGAATGCAGCTGATGTTGGGCCGTATAATTCGCAAAGCTGTTTTACATGAGTATACATTCAACTTACAATCCAACGACATGCTCATCCCCATCCCCACCAGTACTTGATGGTATCCCCAAACGTCGCCTGCCCCGCCTCCCTCCTCTTCGTCCTAGCTATCCTCTCCTCCTCAAACGTCTCCTCCACCTTCTTCGATATGCCCGTCTGCGCCCTCAACTCGCCCGTCACCGCCATGCGCTCGTACTCGGCCTCTTCAGGCGGCAAACTCGCGAGCTTTTCCTCGTATCTCCTCCGAACATCCGGCTTCATCTGGCTCCACGGATCTTCCACCTCCTCAGTGCCATTCCCTGCCTGACTCCTCGCCCTCTGCGCCTCCTTCCACAAACTCTCCATAACAGGCTTCTCTCTCCCCTCCTTCTCCGCGAGCTCCACCTCCTTCTCATGCGCCAACATGCGCTGATACAGCTTATCTGCATGCATCTGTATCCTCTCCGCCTCCTCGGGCCGCCTCTCATCCATGGTCAAGTACCCCAGCGCCTTCAGAAATTTCTTCTGCATCTCGTGGCAGCGATTGAAGCGGCGGCTCTCGGCGTTGCACAGGGTGCCGCGGCTCATCCACGTCTTGGGGTGCTGGAAACACTCGAATTGCTCGAGATATTCCAGCGCGCAGTTCTCCATAGCCACGCGCCCGATGTTAGCCCGTCGGTCGTTGTAGGCCTCGACGAGGTCGCGTAGCTTGTCTTGCTCGTTTTTGCCCCGGTCGTCGAGGATGTGTTGGGGCGTGTACGACTTCCAGAGGTGGGCGTAGCGGCCGTCTTGGAATTGGGATTGAGGGGGTACCGCGGGTGGGGCATCTGTTTGTGTGGGAGGTGTGGCGGTTGTGATTGGGAATTCGGTGGGCTTTTGTGGCGCGGGTGCGGAAGGGAGGATGGGTTTTGGGCCCGTGGGTGCTTCTTTCTTGAGGAAGTCTTGGAGGGAGGTGTCGAGGTCCGAGGTGGAGCCGTTGCTATCACCGCTTCCCCAGAGCCAGCCCATGTTGAATTGGACGTGTGCGAGTGAGTTTTGGGAGTTTGAGGTTTTTGGTGTTGGTGAAAGTGAACATTTGAGTTGCGGGGAAGTTCCGCTGGAGCCAAGCTCTTAGTTCAGGCGCGTCACAACAACAGAGGCTCAACTTGAAGACGCGACCACATCGATACACGCAATTGTTACGCCCACCATCGCTATGGCGCCCATAGGTACGTCTTGGATATGCAGCACCAAATCATTATTCTCATGCTAATCATCGCATAGATCGGCGCGAGCATCGGCAACAGCGCGTGCGCGGCGCAGGGTAAGCTTATTGACAATGATGACCTGTACTATACTAACTTCCCAGCCCCTCCTCTGTGCAGGCGTCTTTTGGCTTCAACTTTGGCGCACTCGGCGCGCGACCAGCCAAACAGTCGTCCCTCCCACCCCAGCGATCGTCGCGTCGAACCCCCGTACGAACCACACCACGCGGCGCAAATGGCTCAGCGCAGAGGCACCGGAGCGCGTCCATCCAGCGAAGCAGCAGCTCGAAGCCCAAGAGTACGCCCAAGAACGCGACTGTCACCCCACAGCTAGGGAAGAGGAAGCGAGGCTCGCCCAATGCGCTCCCAAATATCGACGATGATGACGAAGATGAGCTCAGCCCGAATCGCGACGAGAACGTGCCGTCAGTCGAGAAGAGCCGGCGTGTAGTTGGGATAGTCTCGCCCATACGCGAAGAGGCCGATGAGGAGCCGGATGAGCTGTCGATTATAGGAGAGGGAGGCAGCACAGTCAGGAAGACAACAGTGGACGCGTCTGCAATGCTGACTGGCACGCCTGTCTCTGTACTGGCGCAGAATGGGCTGCTTTTGGCAAGCAAGTCCAAGAGGACACCAGTTATCAACGGAAGTGGCAGTGTCAAGGCCAGCGCCCGCAAATCAGTCTCACGTAGATCAAAGTTGGCCGAGCTTCCACCCGCGACGCCTGGAAT
>Ga0265798_10005904_pt1 | contig 16267 bp, 16 predicted proteins | sample P3T30metagenome_FD_192430 | JGI IMG/M metagenome (GOLD analysis project Ga0265798, IMG submission 192430) | Plant litter microbial communities from East Loma Ridge, Irvine, California - P3 T30 | ecosystem: Environmental > Terrestrial > Plant litter > Unclassified | place: USA: California... | reverse complement strand
CACGGCCACGATTTCACCGGCTGCGACCGACAGGGAGATGTCTTTGTTTGCGACCAGTCCGCCGAAGCGCTTGGTCAATTGTTTAACGTCGAGCAGCGCCACGTCGCCTCCTCAGAGTCACCAAACCGCCCGGCAGGAACATGGTCACCATCAAGATGGCCAGGCCGAAGATCAGCAGGTCCAGGCCAAGCCCGGAACTGCCCCACAAGACCCGCGTGCCTTCCGACAAGGGGATCAGCAATGCGGCACCCAGCCAGGGGCCGATCAGCGTGCCCACGCCGCCCAGGATGGCGACCAGCACCACCTGCACCGACAGGCTCAGGTTGAACATCGATTCCGGCTCGATGAAACCCACGTACATCGCGAAGAAGCCGCCCCACACGCCGGTGATGCCACCCGACAGCACGAAGGCCAGCATCTTGTAGCGGTCGGCCGGTACGCCCAGGCTGCGCGCTGCCGCTTCGTCGCCATTGATGGCTCGCCAGTAGAAGCCGACCTTGGAGTGCACCAGGAACCAGGTGGCCAGGAAGGTCAGGAAGGCCAGGCCGATGGCGATCCAGTAATACGGCACCTTGGTGCGGAAGAGCAGCATCCACGGCGCTTCGGCGATCGGTGCTTCGAGACCGACGGCACCGCCCGCCCACTGCCAGTTGATCATCAGCAGCAAGCCGATCTGCAGCAGCGCAATGGTGGCCATTGCGAAGTAATGGCCGGCCAGACGCAAGGTCGGACCACCCACCACCCAGGCAATCGCCGCCGACAGCAGGCCGCCGAGCGGAATGCCGATGATCGGCGTGAGCTTCAGGTGTTGCAGCAGCAAAATGGTGGTGTAGCCACCGACGCCGACGAACACGGAGTGCCCGAAGGACACCCGGCCCAGGAAACCGCCGACCAGGTTCCATGCGGCGCCCAGCGCGCCGAACATGATCACCAGCAACAGCACCTGGATGGTGAACGAATCGGTCACGAAAAGCGGCACGAGGGCGAGCAGTGCTGCGATGATGGCCGCCGCGAGCAGCGGCAGTCGCGAAAGCGTCGACCGGCTGCCGCTCGCCGGCGGCACGGCCGGGCGATCGAGCGATGAAGTCATCTGAGTCGTCCCTATCTTTGTTGTCATGCCGGTCACCATCGTCCGAACAGACCGCGGGGCCGATACCACAGCACCAGGATGAAGACGATGAAGATGCTCACCGTCTTGAGCGCTGGCGCGACGAAGTAACCCGTCATGGCCTCGATCACGCCCAGCGTGATGCCCGCCACCAGCGCACCCGGCAAGGAGCCGAACCCGCCCATGCACACCGCCACGAAGGCCAGCAGCCCGAACACGGTGCCCACCGACGGGAAGACGTAGAAGAAGGTAGTGAGCAAGGCGCCGGCAAAACCGACGGCCGCACTGCCGACGATCCATACCTGGGCATTGACACGATCCGGCGGAATGCCGACCAGGGCCGCCACTTCACGATCTTCCGCCACCGCCTGCAGCGCATGGCCCCAGCGAGTGCGGTAGACCAGCAGGAACAGGATGCCGATCACCACCAGCGACGCGAGTGCCGCGATCACCTGCGGGCGCCCCATCGAGATGTGGCCGACCGTGATGCTGCCGGATACCCAGGTGTCGGGCAGATTGCGATAGTCGGGCGAGAAGAAGATGAAGGCCAGCTGGCGCAACACCAGACCAAGGCCGAAGGTGGCAAGAATCACCGCCATCGCCGGGCCTTTCTGCAGCCGTTTGATGATCAGTGTGTAGGTCATGAAACCCACGAACCCAAGCAGACACGCAACCAGGGGTGCGGACAAGGTGGGGTCGACGTGACCCAGGGTGAACATCCAATATGCGGCGTACATGCCGATCATCAAGAATTCGCCGTGGGCGAAATTGATGACGTCGGTGATACCCCATATCAATGCCAGGCCGAGGGCGACCGCGGCGTATATCAGGCCATTGAACAGGCCTGCTGACAGCGCTTCGAGCATGCGTAGCTCCTGTGAGGTGCTGGCATGACGGCCCAGGCGCGCAAGGCTGCCTGCCGTCATGCGCTGAGGGGCTTATTTCCAGGTGAACGGCAGCGTCGGCAAGCTTTGATCAAGCTTGTATTTCAGCGGCCAGACGGTCTGGTATTGGTTGCCCTTCAGTTCCAGGATCAGGCCGGAGCCCAGCGTGTTCTGGCCATGCTCGTCGAACTTCACGCCGGCCCAGGGCATGACGACTTGCGACTCGCCCAGCGAAGTGGCGGCAAGCGCCTTGCGGATGGCTTCCGGGTCGGTGGAGCCTGCGCGGTTGATGGCGTCGGCAAGCACCAGCACGCCTTGCATCGAGCGGCCGTTGTTGCCGTTCATGTCCTTGCCGGTCTTGGCCTTGTACAGGTCGTTGATGACCTTGATCAGCGGCTTGGCAGCAGCCAGGTCATTGCCCCACACATCGCGCGTGAGCACGCCCTGCACTTGCGGACCGACTTCCTGCACGAAGCGGGAATCGATGAAACCGGCATCGTTGGCCAGCAGCACCGGCGGGGCGTACTTGCTTTCGCGCATGGTGCGCACGAACAGCATGGCGTCGGCGGTGTAGCTGGCAAAGATCGCCACGTCGGGCTTGATGGCCGCCAGGGTCTGCACCTCGGTCGTCAGGGACGGCGAGCCTGCCGCGTAGGCGATCTTGCCGACGATCTGGCGGTTGTACTTGGCGGCGAACTTCTCGACCGCCTTGTAGGTGTTCACACCGAAGTCGGTGTTCTCGTAGACCACGGCGATCTTCTGCGTGGGCACGGCTTTCACGCCGTCCAGGAACTCCATCATGTTGTCGACGAAGGTGTCGTCATTCGGCGAGGTGCGGAAGAACCATTTGTAGTTGCGCTCGGTCAGGTCCGGGCTGCTCGACTCGCCGTTCAGGAAGGGAATGCCGCGCTGTTCCGCAATGCGGCTGGCAGTCTTGGTGACGGCCGACTGATAGGCGCCCGTCAGTGCCACGACCTTCTCCTGGTCGATCAGGCGTTGCGCGTCCGACAGGCCCACTTCCGGCTTGCCTTGCGAATCACCGAACACCACTTCCAGCTTCGCGCCGCCCAGGCCGGGCAGGCCTGCACCCTTGGCCAGCGGAATGTCGCCCAGCTCCGGGTGCGGGTTGTTGATCAGTTCGACCGCGAGCTCGATCGCGGCCTTGATCTCGGCGCCGGTCGATGCAAGCGGGCCGCTCAGGGGATAGATCGCACCGATGCGAACCGTTTTCTGCTGCGCCAGGGCAGCCGGTCCGAAGGTCAGCGCCACGCAGGCGGCAGTCACGCCAATAAGTTGTTTGATCATTTTTTTATGTCTCCTCGATACTCGGAACATCATTGCGATGCGGACGGGAACAGCGACGTGCAATTCGTGGCAATGCCACGCGGCCCGGAAAAAATGGGCGAAAGCGTGCCCGGTCGCGCCGCAGAACGGCGAAACCTTTGATCCGGAAATCCAGTGTGCAGCGCTGCTGCTGACGCAGCGCTGTACAGCGTCTTGTCTTAGAACGCAGCCAGGCGGCTGTTGACCAGATCGGTCACCAGCATGTGGCCGGGGGCGTGCGTGATGCAGAACTCGGGGCGCACGGCGGCCACCACCGATTGCGGTGTGACGCCACAGGCCCAGAACACGGGAATTTCGTCTTCACCGATGTCGACCGCGTCGCCGTATTCGGGGCGATTGATGTCGGCAATGCCGATCTGCGCAGGATTGCCGAAGTGCACCGGCGCGCCGTGCACGGAGGGGAATCGCGAGGTGACCTGAATGGCGCGAATGGCTTCGGCTGCCTTCATCGGCCGCATCGACACCACCATCGGACCCGAGAACACCCCTGCCGGATTGGTGGGGATATTGGTGCGGTACATCGGCACGTTGCAGCCCTGTTCGATGTGGCGCACCGGCAGTCCGTTGTCCAGCATGGCCTCTTCGAACGAGAAGGAACATCCGATCAGGAAGGACACCAGGTCATCGCGCCAGACACTGCGCACATCCGTGGGTTCGTCGACCAGCACGCCGTTTTGCCACACCCGATAACGCGGAATATCGCTGCGGATATCGATGTCGATGCCAAGCTCGGGCAGGGACGGGTCACCGGGTTCGGACAGCGCGAGCAAGGGGCAGGACTTCGGATTGCGCTGGCAAAAGCGCAAGAAGTCCGAGGCCAGTGCATTGGGCAGAATCGCCAGGTTGGCCTGAACATGACCCGGCGCCAGGTTGGCGGTGGGCCCGGTGATGCGGCCGGAACGTGCGTCGAGGCGGGCCTGATGCGAGTCCGACAAGGCGATGAAAGGCAAGGCTGAATGTACTGACACGAACGGGCTCCGGCTGCGTGGATCGATGACGCATTACGCCGTGCCGCAGAAATCCCGTCCAATCACATGTTGCGATGGACGGTGATAAGAAAAAACGATCAGCCCGGAACCGGCTGCACTTTCTCTTCGGCCGCGATGCGTTGCGCAGCCTGCGCCACGGTGTGGGCGATGTGGCTGTCGGGTCCAGGCACCCAGCATGCCGTGTAATGCAAAGGCGGCAAAGGCGGGGCCAGCACATCCAGCAGGCGCAGCTGGCCCTCGGCCAGTTCGCGCGACAGCGTGACCGGAGCCACCACCGCCGTGCCGCGGCCGTCGCAGGCCATGCGCACGATCACGCTCACGGCCGAGCTGCCGTACATGCGTGGCGGCTGGCTGCTGGCGCCGCTCAGCAAGCGGTGCACGGCACGGTACGGGCTGGTGGTGGACGCGTAGGTCACCACCGGCATCTTCGCCACCTGTTCCAGGCTGATGGGCTCGGGGCCCAGGTTGAGCTGCGGACTGGCAATCCACGCCAGCGGGTACTGGCACAGGTCGAGCTTTTCCAGCTTGGGTTCGTCCAGCGGTTCGAGCAGGAAGGCCAGGTCGATCTGGCGCGACAGCACCTGGGCACGCAGGCCGGAGGTGGTGTCGACCTGGATCTCGATCAGCAAGGCGGGGTAGGCATCCGACAGATGCTCCATCAGGCGCGAGAACCAGGTGTGGATCAGCGTCTCGGACACGCCCAGCCGCAGAGTGCCGCTCATCACGCTGTCCGCGCGTGCGGCCTGGAGCATGTCGTGACGCATCTGCAGCATGCGTTCGGCGTGGGACAGCAGCTCTTCACCCTTGGCCGTGAGCTTGATGCCTCGAGTGTCGCGTTCGAACAGCTTGATGCCGAGGTCACCTTCCAGCAAGGCGATGCGCTGCGAGATGGCAGGTTGGGTCGCGCTCAGCTTCTCGGCGGCCGCACGAAAACCGCCCAGTGTGGCCACCCAGAAGAAGGTCTCGATATTGCGTAGATCGATCATGGGACGATGTCTGCCAGCAGGCTGTCGATCGCCGATCGTACCTTGTGCAGTGCGGGATGGGCGACGGGAATATTGCCCGCCGCACGCGCATCAGTGCACCACGCGGGCCAGGAAATCGCGCAGGCGCGGACTCTCGGGTTGGGTGAAGAATTTCTCTGGCGGCGCCTGCTCGACGATGCAGCCCGCATCCATGAACACCACCCGATCGGCCACTTCGCGGGCAAAACCCATCTCGTGGGTGACCACCACCATGGTCATGCCGTCGTTGGCCAGCGAGATCATGGTGTCGAGCACTTCGTTGACCATTTCGGGGTCAAGCGCCGAGGTCGGTTCGTCGAACAGCATCACGTCGGGCTGCATGCACAACGCCCGCGCAATCGCCACGCGCTGCTGCTGGCCGCCGGACAATTGCGCTGGGTAATTGTCGGCCTTGTGACCGATGCGCACGCGGGTGAGCAGCTCGCGCGCGCGGCGCTCGGCGTCGGTGCGCGACAGCTTCAAGGCCCACATCGGCGCAAGCGTGCAATTCTCCAGCGCGGTCAGATGCGGGAACAGGTTGAAGTGCTGGAACACCATGCCCACATGCTTGCGCACTTCATCGGCGGCGCGCGGGTCGGCGCTCATGGCTGCGCCGTGTACCGAGATGCCGCCGCGCTGGAAGGGCTCCAGCCCGTTCACGCAGCGGATCAGTGTGGACTTGCCAGAGCCGGACGGGCCGCAGACCACCACACGTTCGCCGGTGGCGATGTCGAGCGACACGTCGCGCAGCGCCTGGAAGTCGCCATACCATTTGTTCACGCCAGCAATGCGGACGGCAGGACCTGCGCCCTGCAGGGACGCGCCATGATCGGGTCGGTTCATCGCAGCACCTTGCCAAGAAACTCGCGCGTGCGCGCATGTTGCGGGTTCGAGAACATCTGCGCGGGCGGCGCGTCTTCCATGATCACGCCTTCGTCCATGAACACCACCCGGTCGGCCACTTCGCGGGCGAAGCCCATCTCGTGGGTGACCACCACCATGGTCATGCCGCGATCGGCCAGGTCGCGCATCACTGCCAGCACGTCGGACACGGTTTCCGGGTCGAGCGCAGACGTAGGTTCGTCAAACAGCAAGGCCTTGGGTTTCATGGCCAATGCCCGCACGATCGCCACCCGCTGCTGCTGGCCGCCGGACAGTTCGCGCGGGAAGGCATCGATCTTGTGCGCGAGGTTCACCAGTTCCAGCAGGCGAAGGACTTCGGCTTGCGCGTCCGCTGCGTTCAGGCGACCCCGGCGCATGGGCGCCAGCGTCATGTTGCGGCGCACGCTCAGGTGCGGGAACAAGGCGTAGTCCTGGAACACCATGCCGATGTCTTCGCGCAGGCGCTGCCAGGCCTTGCGGTCGTTGGCGGGGGTGACCACGCCCTCGATGGCGATCTCGCCGCCGCTGGGTTCGACCAGACCATTCATGGTGCGGATCAAGGTGCTCTTGCCCGAGCCGCTGGGACCGACAACCACCAGCACTTCGCCCGCATGCACGTCCAGGTCGATGCCCTTGAGCACCTGCGTGGCGCCGAACTGCTTGCGCAGCCCGCGCACGCGGATCAGCGGCGGCGCGCTCATGGCGTGGCCTGCGCAAGCGCGGCAAGCGCCTCGGCCTCTTGGTGCAAGGTCAGGCGGGCCAGGCGGGAGGCCTCGCGGCGCTGGGCGTTGAGCGTGTCCTGCTGCACCAGGCGCACGGTGGCTGCGGCCACCATGCTGGCCACCGATTCCGGCGCTGGGCCGCCGATGGTGCGGGCATGCACGCTGACAGCCGGGTCGAGACACTCGCCGACGACCGCCGACGACAGGCCAAGCGGGCGACCGATTTCTTCCACTGAGGCGCGGTCCACCATGTCGACATCGATCTGGTCCGACGACAGGCCGCGTTCCATGGCCTCGCGCACCACGGCACCGACGATGTGATGGGCCTGGCGGAAGGACACGTCGGACACCCGCACGATGGTGTCGGCCAGGTCGGTGGCGGCGCAGAAGTTTTCACGTGCGCGGCGCAGCATCACGTCTTCGCGCGGGCGTGCGGTGCGCACCACCAGGTCCAGCACCTTCAAGGCCTTCACGCTTTCTTCGCACATGTCGGCGAAGTTGGCCACGCTCTCGCGGTTGGCATCGCCGGTGTGCGAAAACTGGCTGGCGCGCTGCACGCTCATCGCAGTGGTGAACATGCCGATCAGGTGGCCGGCGCGGCCCTTCAGGTATTCCAGCACCACCGGGTTTTTCTTCTGCGGCATGATGCTCGACGTACCCGCCACGCTGTCCGGGAAATCGATCAGGCGAAACTCGTCGGTGACCCACACGAAGTAGTCCTGCGCCAGGCGGCTCCAGGTAGTCGCCAGCATGGTCAGAGCAGCCATGATCTCGAACAGGAAGTCGCGCGAGGCCACTGCGTCCAGCGTGTTTTCCGCAACCGAAGGGAAGCCCAGCAGGCGCGCGGTTTCCATGCGGTCGATGGCAAATGGTGTACCGGCCAGCGCGCCTGCCCCCAGCGGGCAACGATTCATGCGGGTGTAGCTGGCTTCCAGACGTTCGGTATCGCGCCCCAGGGCCTCGGCAGCAGCCGAGAGCCAGAAGCCGTAAGTGACGGGCTGGGCCGGCTGCAGGTGGGTATAGCCGGGCATCACCACCTCGCGGTAGCGCGTGGCCTGGGCAAGAATGGTGCGGCGCACGGCCACCAGTTGGTCGATCAACGCATGCACGTGGTCACGCGCTTTCAGCCGGTCGATAGTGGCCAGGATGTCGTTGCGGCTGCGGGCCGTGTGCAGTCGACCGCCCACATCCTTGCCGACCTTGTCGATCAGGTGGGCCTCGTAGTTGAAGTAGGCGTCTTCGCGCTGCGGGTCGAGTTCGATCGCATCCGGTCCGGCAGCTTCCATGTCCAGCAGCGCACGCGCAATCGCGCTGGCGGCCACTGTTTGCACCAGACCTTGCTTGTGCAGCATCAACACGTGAGCGGCATTGATGTCGGTGAGATAGTTGAAGCCCTTGGCGAAATCCCGCGCCAGGCGGGGTCGGTAAATGATTTCGCAGACTTCCTCGGCCGTGGTTTCGGTGAGGCGTCGGCTGACCTGCGATTCGCTGACGGACGAAGCAATCATGATGCGATGGACTCTGTGGAAGTGGTGGTGACGGGACGTGTGCCAGGGTTCAGCCGGCGCTCCAGGTAACGGCTCAGCCAAGTGAAGACCGAGCAGATGACGAAGTACACAAGCAGCACCACGCCGTAGATCACGAAGGCTGGGTTGGTGCCCTGCATGATGGTGGTGCGTTCGATCACGATCTGTGCGGTCTTCAGGAATTCGCTGACACCGACCAGCGCCCCCAGCGAGGTTGCCTGGATCAGCAGCGTGACCAGGCCGGTATAGGCGGGCACGATGGCGCGCATGGCCTGCGGAACGACCACGAACCAGTAGATTTCCCAGGGGCGCAAGCCCAGCGCCCAGGCGCTGCGCCACTGGTGCTCGGCCACCGACAGAATGCCGCCACGCACGATTTCGATGCCGTTGGCGCTGCCCCACAGGGTCAGGCCCAAGGCCACGGCGATGAACGGCGGCAGTTGCACGCCGAACAAGGGCAGTGCGAAGTAGATGAAGAACACGTTGACGATCAGCGGGATGGCGCGGAACAGCTCGGTGTACAGGTAGATCAGGCCGCGCACCGCACGATTGCGTACCGTGGCCAGCACCCCCAGCACGGCGGAGATCAGCGTGGAACACAGCAGCGTGACCAAGGCGATCTTCAGCGTCATGCCCAGCCCGCTGGCGATGTACACCCAGTTCTTGAGAATGAGGTCCATGGTCAGGTCCTGAAGGGGCGATGCAGGCGGTGTTCAAGACGCTGCGCGGCCAGGCTCAGCAGCACCACCAGCGACACATACATCACGCCAATGGCCGCGAACATTTCCAGCGCACGAAAATCGGTCGCGATGCGGTCGACCGCGACGTAGGTGAGTTCGGCCAGGCCGATGGCCTGCAGATAGGACGAGTTCTTCAGCATCGACACCGAGGTATTCACCAAGGCCGGCAGGCTGCTGCGGAACGCGATCGGCAAGGCAACCAGACGCAGGTATTGACCCGTGCTCAGGCGCAGCGAAATGGCCGCTTCGCGCATGCCATGCTCGACCGTGGACAAGCCGCCGCGAATGTTCTCGACTTGGTAGGCGCCAGCCCAGACCGACAGGCACACCACGCCAGACCAGAACAGCGAGAACTGCACGCCGATGGACGGCAGGCCGTAAAAGATGAAGAACAACTGGACCAGGATCGGCGTGTTGCGGATGAGTTCCACATAGGCCACCACCAGTTGCGACAGCACCGGGACGCGCAGCACCCGACAGGCGGCGCCGATGACCCCGATCACGACCGACGCGACCAAGGCAATGACAGAGACCAGGACGGTCATGCCCAGGCCGTTCAGCAAGGCCGGCCATTGGGCAATCAGATAATTGAGATCGAAGCTCATTGACTCACGCTTCGCGCGGGCGCGCCGTTCGAGACAAGAGGCGTCCGCCCGGCTGAGCGCCGGACGAACGGGCGTGCGATGCCCCGCCCTGGCGCCAAGACACGGTGCAGGGACAGGCAGTGCAGTCGGGATGGCGCCTTACTTGTTCGGCGGCGGCGGGTTCTCGAACACGTTGACGTAGTACGGGCGGATACCTTCGGGCACCCACTTGGCGAGCAAGCCGCGGAACAGCTTCTCGTCCTGCATCTTGGCGATCGAGGCAGTCAGGTAATCGCGCCAGCCTTCCTCGTTCTTGCGCACGCCGATGGCGGCATCCGAAATCAGGAAGGCGTCGTCGAGCACCCGCATCGACTTGTCCTGATCGGCAATCACGACCAGGGTCGCACCGTCATGGGCGTAGGCCACGGCGCGCCCTTGTTTGAAGGCCTGCAGGGAATCGGCGGTGCCGTTCAGGCGCAGCGTGGTGACCTTGGGCATCTTGTCTTCGAACCATTTGGCCTGCACCGAGCCCTTGGGCGTGACCACCGTCTGGCCGTCCAGATCTGCCACCTTCTGATAGGGGCTATCGGCCTTGACCAGCACGCCGCTTGCCCCCCAGCGATAGGGTTTGGTGAAGTCGATCACACGAGCACGCTCGGGCGTGGCGCCCAGTGTGGCGATCAGCAGGTCGACCCGACCAGCGGTCAGTTGCGGGATGCGGTTTTCGGCCGTTACGCAGGTGAAGGCGATCTTGGTTTCGTCGCCAAAGGCCCACTTGGCGATCTGGCGTGCCATGTCGGTCTCGACGCCTGCGTAGCCGCCCTTTTCATCCTGGTAACCGTAGGGAGGTTGATCGCAGCGCACACCGGCGTTGAGCACGCCCTTGGCCTTGATGGCCTCGGGAAGCGCGGGCAGCGTGACGGCAGCCAAGGCTGGAAGGGAGGTGGCCGACGCGGCGGCAAATGCGAGGGCTGCAGCCACCCGGCGGCCGGTCAAGGCAGGACGAACAAAGGCACGACGTGCACGCATGGATTTGTCTCCGTTATCTGAAGGGTCGCCGTCGCCCGCATGATGCACGCTGACAGCCAGGACACCGCCCTGTCTGTGCAGGTGCTGAGTGCCATAAGTACAAACTTACGGGGACCTGGAACATCTGGCAAATTCCGATACGATGAACAACTATCAGTTTTTGATATACCCCGCTCATGATCAATTTCAAGCAGGTCGAAACCTTCCGGGCGGTCATGTTGTCGAGGTCGATGACCCAGGCTGCGCGCGAGCTGCATACCTCGCAGCCCAACATCAGTCGCGTCATCGGACAGCTGGAAAGACAGATCGGCATGCGGCTGTTCGAACGGGCTGCCGGCCGCCTGGTGCCCACGCCTGAAGGGCGTGCCTTCTTCCGCGATGTCGAGCGGTCGTTCATCGGGCTGCGCAGCCTGGAAAACTCGGCGGCGTCGATCCTCAAGCGCGGGGTCGGACGCCTGCGCATCGGTTCGGTACCGTCGATGGCGCTGACGCTTGCACCCTCGGCCATCCAGCGCTTCTCAGCGCTGTTCCCAGACGTGGTGGTGTCGCTGCACGTCAGCGACTCGGTGTCGGTCGGGCAGTGGACCGCCACCGGGTACAGCGACATCGGCATCGCGTCCTACGTGCATGACAGCCAGGGCATCGACGTGGAACTGTTGGGCGAGATGACGGGGGTATGCATCGTCCCGTCCACCCATCGGCTGGCCAAGGGACGGGGCGCATTGAAACCTGATGACTTGGATGGCGAACCCTTCCTGTCGCACGGCTATGGCGACGGCACGCGTCAGCGCATCGATGCGCCGTTCACCAAGGACCGCGAGGACGGCCGCATTCTTGCGTGCGAGTCGCACTACGCGGCGGCCATCTGCAAGATGGTGGGGTTGGGCATGGGGGTCAGTGTGGTGAACCCGATCGTGGCGCACAGCTACCGCTACAGCGACATTGCGGTGCGGCGCTTCCTGCCGGCGATTCCCTTCCCGACCTATGCGCTGCATCCGCAGAACCAGCCGCGCAGTCTGTTGAACCGGGAGTTCGCCGCCCTGTTTGCGGCATGCATGCAGGAAGAAGCGCGCGCCATGGTGAAGGCGCGCTGAAGCACGGACCGGAATCGGGTGGCAAGCATGCGTACTGCGTGCACACCCCTCCTCGCGCGGATGCACGACGTGCACGCATGCGGCGCGCGCACGGATTCGCTACCGTTTCTGCGGCAGCGGAATATCGGCGATTCGCTGGTACAGGCGCACCACGGAGGAATCGTCTTCGTTGCCCCAACCCGCAGCGCCGGCCGCGACGAATTGCTGATAGGCGCTGCCCGCCAAGGGCAGCGGAAAGGTCATGCCGCGCGCGGTATCGAGCACGATGCCCAGATCTTTCACGAAGATGTTGACTGCCGAGCTGGGCGGCGCGTAATCGGCCGACAGGATGCGCGGCACTCGGTCCTTGAAGGCCCAGGAGCTGCCGGCGCTGCGGCTGATGATCTCGTAGAGCAGGTCGGGATCGATGCCGGCGCGGGCGCCGAAGGCCACGGCCTCGCAAGCGGCCGCGATGTGCACGCCGACCAGCAGCTGGTTGACCATCTTCATGGTCGAGCCCAGGCCCCATTCGGTTCCCAGGTGATACAGGTTGGCGCCAAAGGCCTCGAACACCGGCCGGGTCTTCTCGAACGCGTCCTTGGGCCCAGCCGCCATGATGGTCAGCGTACCTGCTGCTGCACCCGCCGTGCCGCCCGACACCGGGCTGTCCAGCAGCACCACGCCGCGCTCGGCCGCCATCGCGCCCAGGCGCTTGGCGTCGTCGGGCAGCGCCGTGCAACACAAGGCCACCACGCCCTGCCCGCCCATGGCGGCGAACACGCCTTGTTCGCCCGCCAACACGCTCTCGGCTTGCGCGGCATTGACCACGAACAAGATGACGGTGGATGCCTGGCTGCCGACGTCGGCAGGCGATGCGGCGCGCTGCCCGCCCTCGGCCTTGAAGCGTGCGTAGGCGGTATCTCGCACGTCGTAACCGACCACCGGAAAGCCCTTGCGCAACAGGTTCACCGCAACCTCGATGCCCATCGCACCCAGGCCGATCAGGCCGACGGTGGGGATGCCTGGGTTTGCGGTGCCTTCGTTCGGAGCTCCTTGGTTTACTGTCCCCATGTCAGGCTCCCTTGCCGGACAGCCAGCCCTTGATCGAGCTGCTCATGCTGCTTGTCGAAATGCCGTATCGGTCGTGCAGCGTGGGCAAGGCGCCTGCGTCCAGGAAAGCATCGGGCAAGGCAATCTGCTTGAAAGGCACATGCACGCCTTCGCGCATCAAGACGCCAGCCACGGCTTCGCCCAGGCCGCCGACGACGGAATGGTTTTCGGCCACGACCACCAGGCGTCCGCTGCGACGCGCTTCGCGCAGGATGGTCTCGGTATCCAAGGGCTTGATGGTGGGCACGTGCAGCACTGCGACGTCGACTGCGTCCTTGCGCAAGGCCTCCGCCGTTTCCAGCGCGCGCATGGTCATCAGGCCCGACGAGATCAACAGCACATCGCGACCGTCCCGCAGCAATGCCGCCTTGCCCAGCTGGAAACGGTAGTGCTCGTGCTCGTGCAGCACCAGTGGCACATTCCCGCGCAGCAGTCGCATGTACACCGGGCCTTGGTGATCTGCGATTGCGGGCACGGCCTGCTCGATGTCGAGCGCATCGCAAGGGTCGACCACGGTCAGGTTCGGCATCGCGCGGAAGATCGCCAGGTCGTCGGTTGCCTGATGGCTGGGGCCGTAGCCGGTGGTCAGGCCCGGCAAGGCGCAGACGATCTTCACATTGAGGTTCTCTTCCGCGATGCCCATGCAGATGAAGTCGTACGCTCGGCGCGAGGCGAACACAGCATAAGTGGTCGCAAAGGGCACGAAGCCTTCGCGCGCCAGGCCTGCCGCGGCGCCCATCAGCAGTTGTTCCGCCATGCCCATCTGATAGAAGCGGTCCGGGAAGGCGTTGGCGAAGATGTGCAAGTCGGTGTACTTGGACAGATCGGCAGACAGGCCGACGATCTCTGGCCGTTGCTCGGCCAAGGCGACCAGCGCATGACCAAAGGGCGCAGCCCGTGTGGCCTGCCCTTCGCTGGCAATCGACGCGATCATGGCGGACGTCGTCAGGCGCTTCTTGACGGGTTCGTTGGCGGTTGTCGACGGTGCTTCCGCAGCACTGTTGCCGCCCAGTTTGGCGTCTGCCGGATGCGTGGCCACGGGCTTGTTGGGTGCGGTGCTCATGCTTGCCTCCCGGCGCTCAGCAATGCCAGCGCGTGCTGCCATTCGGCTTCGTCGACGCGAATGAAGTGGGTCTTGTCGCGCTGCTCCAGGAAAGGCACGCCCTTGCCCATCAAGGTGTCGCACAGGATCACGCGCGGCTGCGGCGCGGGATGTTTGCGCGCCGCATCGAAGGCGGCCACCAGCGCATCCAGATCGTTGCCATCGACACGCTGCGTGAACCAGCCAAAGGCCGTCCATTTGTCGGCAAGCGGTTCGAAGTTCATCACCTGGGTGGATGGGCCATCAGCCTGTTGGTTATTCACGTCCACGATGGCGATGAGGTTGTTGAGTTTCCAGCTGCTGGCGGACATAACCGCCTCCCAGGTCGAGCCCTCATTCAGCTCGCCATCGGACAGCAGGTTGTAGACAAAGGATGATGAAGCCTTGCGCTTCAAGCCCAGGCACATGCCCACGGCGATGCCCAGGCCCTGTCCCAGCGATCCGCCAGTGATTTCCATGCCGGGTGTGTAGGCCGCCATGCCTGACATCGGCAGGCGGCTGTCGTCGCTGCCGTAGGTATCGAGCTCGTCTTCCGGGATCACACCGGCTTCGATCAGCGCGGCATACAGCGCAATCGCATAGTGGCCGATGGACAGCAGGAAGCGGTCGCGGGGCTCCCAGTGCGGATCGGCGGGCCGGTAGTTCATCGCATGGAAATAGGACACGGCCAGTACATCGGCCACGCCAAGTGCCTGGCCGATGTAGCCCTGGCCCTGGACTGCCCCCATGCGCAGGGCATGGCGACGGATATTGAATGCGCGCGTCGGCAGATCCGGCGCGGTAGTGGGTGTGGACATGATCTCCGCTATCCTTTTTATGTTCTGCGGTCCGGGCATGCGTGCTTATCCAGGTGCCGGTACCGTGCAAACATCCTAGCGACCACACCACGCGCTGCATACGTACATAAATTCAATCATCGATGAAATCGATTCACCGCTATGCTGCACTGCGCAAAACCTCCACCCGGCATCTGCACGCCTTCGAGGCGGCGTACCTGCATGGCAGCTTCGCCGCCGCCGCGCAGGAGCTGTGCGTGACGGCATCGGCAGTGAGCCACGCCATCCAGTCGCTGGAGACCGGCCTGGGCACGCTGCTGTTCGAACGGCGCAAGCGCAGCATCGTGCCGACGCAGGCGGGCAGCCGCCTGTACGAGGTAGTGCGCCGGGCGTTTACCGACCTGGATCTGGAACTGAGCGACATCATGGCGGGCACAAGCCAGGCTGACATGCACACGATCAGCGTGCAATGTGCGCCCAGCTTCGCCGCGATCTGGCTGATGCCCGGCCTGCCCGAGTTTCTGAAGGCGCATCCGCACATCGACCTGCGTTTGTCGGCGGTGCACGAGACGCCTGACTTCCAGCATGGTGGTCTGGACCTGGCGATTGTTTACGGTGAACCGGCTGGCATGCCTGACCTGTTGGTCGAACCGCTGACACCCGTGGAGCGCTACGTGCCCATGTGCAGCCCGGCGCTGCTTGGTGGCAAGACGCTGCCTTTGGCTTTCGACACGCTGGAAGACTATCTGCTGATCCACAACCAGCAGACGGCGGTGTCGTGGCGCGATTGGGCAACGCGTTACCTGGACCGACCGGCCAACCTGGATCGCGGCCTGCGCTTTGACCGGTCCTTCATGATGTTCAACGCGGTGGCAGATGGCCTGGGCATGTGCCTGGACAGCACGCTGCTGGCGCACGAGCACTTGCAGCGCGGCAGTCTGGTGCTGCCTTTCGGGGATGCGGGCGTAGACGCGCCAGGGCATCACCTGTGCATGCCACGCGATCGCGCGGGGCAGATGAAGATCCAGACATTCGTCGCCTGGATCCGGTCGCGACTGCCTACGGGGATCGCGACCGGGCTTGCGACACCACCTGGGGCGCGCTGACCGCTTGGTCAGCAAACATACGCTTCGGCATTGTTCGTGCACCCGATATACTGGGCGCGCAAAACGCAGGGGTCCTTTGCAAAAGCCTGAATGTTCAAGCTTGCGCGGGGTGAGAAAGTCCCTTCGAACCTGTACGGATAATGCCGATGCAGGGAGCGTTTCCCGGCCGCCCAAGATGGGTGAGGTCCGGTCGCACCCGGCTCACGGCCGGCCTGCGGCCGTGCGTCGTCCATCACTGTTTCTCCCCTCCCCTGGCCGGGAAGTCCCTTCCCAGTTCGGCTCCGACAA